>JAABUP010002162.1_pt1 | contig 39202 bp, 53 predicted proteins | sample 5559201 | NCBI WGS metagenome assembly JAABUP01 (sample SAMN10711887, study PRJNA513373) | rock metagenome | isolation source: Antarctica rocks | place: Antarctica | reverse complement strand
CTCATGAGCGCGCTCGAGGGCTGGGCGTGAGACATCATCCGACCAACTTGCAGCTGCGGAGGCCTCGGAGCAACCTTCGACAGCATGGTCGTCACAAGCAAGAATGCGACGCCTCAAGATCAGACGCAGATCAGCTTTGCGCACGCAAGCAGCTCACTCTGCGTCACAACTAAACGAGGAAAGGGCAAAGTGTTATCTCGAAGGAGCGCAAACCCAGATGAAAAGTTGCCTGTCCTTCACCTCACTTCCTTTGGTCAGGAGTACGTGGACGAGCTGCTTTAGCTGCCAGCAACACTGAGCAACACTGACTCCCAACGCTGATTTTCTGGACGGCTTGAATCATAGGGACATCGACCACGGGGAGTCAGATCACTATCCACATCCTCGCTTCGAATCAAGGCTGAAAGCTGCATGGGTAGCTTGCAAAGGGCTTGACGAAGTGGCTAGTCTTCACCAGGCCCATGCCTTGATGCGAGCAGGATCACCTGTCAAGCTAAACAAGACTCCACTGGTAGCCAAGCTTTGCCAGTGGACCCTTGACCACCTGGTGAGAGCTGTTTCTTCAACCCCCATACACATACCTAATACTGAGATCTCTGCTAAGGTTTTGCATTTTCGATTTAAAGACACCTTACTGAGATGTCAATACAGAGCAAACAGATGGGACAAGAAGCCTCGTGGGAGATATTGTGCAGCCTGCAGAAACACAATGCATTCATTGAAACAGCCACAGGCAAGAACACCTTTGGCTCATACTACCACGTTAGGGAGCCACAGACCCAGAAGCTGTCGATGACGTTTGGGGAGTATGCACAGTGCGCAAAACAATGGACCAGTAAGAAAGTCATGTTCAAGGTGATTCACTGTCATTACCATGTACAATCAAACTGGTGAATGTGCTTGGTGTGCGTGACTTTCCCAGCTGACACGTCCATTGCAGCCTCTAAGGTCAGAATATAGTCTATGTTTCACAAAGTCTGGCAAAGAGTGCTCTGGCCAATCACATGTGCTGCTTGCAGAACACAATCATGAAAGCAAATGGGCAGCAAAAGATTCCAAGTCCACTGCCACATCTGGCTTCTGACTTGACACAGGAGCTACATGACCACATCAGCTGGGAATGGCTCCAGGCACGTACCCATTCTACATGATCAACGCTTGCTGATCATTTCATAGGTCAAGATTGGAACTTTGAAGTGCCCTTTCAGTTTGATGACAGCATTCCAAGACTCATGAATTTTCTCAAGTGCAACCTGGTCTCTACTGAAGCTCCAGGACGGCTGGGCTTACTTGATTTCTTTGGAACACACTCACAACCGCATCTTCGAAATATGTTTGTGAGCCCATTGTGCATTGCAGAGCTGCTGGTCACACTTGTTTCACAGAGGTGCCCTGTCAACTCTCAGCCGGTCACACTTGTCTCACATAGGTGCCATTTGGCGGCAGTCAGTTATGTGCAGTGAGTCAAGTCGTGCTGCGCAGGCACTACAAAAGCTGGCAAGATTTGGAAGTGTGGGCACAGTCAGCTTGCAATCTGCAGGTTGTGATGCTCTGTGCCCCGCCCAGTACCAGACCCATGAAAGATTGCTTGCACAGGTCACATCTTGCCCTTCAACTTCATCTGGCAACAATGGTTGCACCCGTACAAAATTGGCCCTGTCATGTTTTCTGCAACCAGTCATGGCTGAGATGCCACATTTTCTGACATGGGCTTGTGAGCTGTTGTGTACAGTGCTGCAACCAAAATACAGTGCGACCAGCACATTGTTTTGTCATGGTACAAGCACAACTACTGGGTGTAAGGGTGAGGGTACTGTGGTATAACAGCACACTGCATGTTCTCTGCATCGCCGTCACACTTTGACACCTTTGAAAGCTTGGGACACACCATGAAAGCAAGCGTCACATTGTGCCTTGAGTGTGTCATGCCTCGTCAGCTGCACAAAACCAAAGTGAGTTCCAGGTAGTGACTCATGTGGAAACAAGAAAGTTTCTCCGGGTCATGATTGTCAGACCAACTTGAGGCATTACACAGGTGACAGGCAGCCAGCGCCTTCTGCTGATTCCTGCTGACTACGCCTTCAATGGCATGTACCCCTACCCTGTGCACCACCCCTATGATGGCTACACCATGGTGGATCTGGAACACCCGGACCTTGCTCAATGGCCCAAGAATGCCAACGTGAAGGGTCTGTGCTGCATTCTGAAGCCAGGAGATGTGGTGTACCTGCCAGCCTACTGGTAAGAACTTATCAGCCACACTCAGGCCTGTAGCATGCTTTGCAGCACTTGCAGCAGCAGCATGTGGATCATGCAAGATCATCTGAATCAGTCCTGATGCATTTTGCATGCGTCTGGCTTTGTAGCGCTTGATGATTTTGCATTTGCATCAGCATGGATGGACAACCGCATTGTGCAAGCTAGCCTTGTGGAGTTGAGCCATGCATTTGGTGCTTCTAATTGTTTTGTATGAGAGCATTAGCACCCTGAAACATGGCACTGTCAAAAATGGCGGGAGATTCCTTTTTTAAACGCCCACACCACTGCGCAGGTTCGTCCATGCCCAGCATCTTGAGGAATCTAACATCAGTCTGATGTTCCACATGGGGGCTGGCATGCAAGCACGCCCACCTGCCTGCGCCCCACTACAGCTTTCCCGCCATCTGGAGGCTAGAGTGGCAGATTTAGAAGGAGTGTCAAATGTGCGTCATTGGCTGCGTTTGATTGGTATGTCCTACCTGCTCAGAGTCATGGGCTCTCTGTGTTTGGTATCATCTAGGCCAGCCTGATGTCCCAGACTGGCTATATAAGTGTCGCAAATCTGCCTTTTTGGTGTGTTCATGATAGGTGACGGATGTCTGTGGCAAACGCTGATCCTTCTGCCTCCCCAAATATTGATTGCAGCCCATGAGCCCTAGCTTCAGGCATCAGCTCGTTACATTCAGGCTCGTGCACATCATAATTGGGTGCCATGCTGGTGTCAATGCTCAGACCAGAGGCAGTGCTGGTGCTTCTTCCAATGTGTTGACTTGTGACAAGCTGCATGCTGAGATTAAGCCACAGGAACACTCGGCAGCTGTATGGCATCATCCATCCCACAGCCATAGCTGACCTTCAAAATAGCACATCAAGGTAACTTTACATGACTCAGGATCGTTGCGAGGTGCTTTGTTCAGGCTACTGTGAAGAGGAGGAATGGATAGACTTTGCCACAGTCAAGGGCTACCGCCGCATCGTCATGTGCCAGGAGGTCCGAGATGAGCTGATTTTAAACCTGACCGATGACGCTGCAAATGCTGGTGAGGAGGAAGAAGAAGAAGACAAGATGCAGGATTGTCAGAGGGTGGTGATAGGCATGTGTGAGGGCAGGCTGCTGCCCACCCCCTGGCTCAACAAGGTCATGCTCCATAATTCCTCTGCACTTCCACCCACATATTGCGCAAGTGGGGCTGCCTCATACAGCACAATGAGCCAGAGCATAAGACTGACCTGTCCCAACCTGAATGGAGTTCACTGGCCGTGAGAATCGATTGTGGTCAGTTGTGGTCAGTAACATAGACAAATGCATCCAAGCAACACTCACAGCCTCGCTGTGGAAATGCGTGCTTGGCTGAGGAAGAGACATACATGGCATGTCGATAGGACATAGGCTGGTATGGGGTGATATAAGCTTTGAGCTACAGGACACTGCAGCGCAAACCATCAACTATGCATAGGTGCACACGCCTCTACACACTTCCTGGATCCGTGACCAAGCTTGCACTGCCATTCAGCAGAAGTCTGTCTGGCTGAGACTCACGAGGTCAAGAGTTCTAAGCAATGCTTCAGATCAATCAGGCATCCCGCAAGCCAACCTTAAGAGCGACAGTGTTCTACCGGAATGCACAAAAGTGGTATGCACTGCAGGACTTCCGGGAGCCCCTCTACTTGACAGACACAGCAGTCCAGCTTGAAGACACGCGTTCAGCAGAGGAGCGCAAGTACCCGCAGCTCTTCCGCCACAAATTCAAAGGTGACCACTCCTTGTACTTTCCCCTGCCAGTTTGTCATTGCAAGGCCTACTCACCTGTGGCAATTGCACAGCCAGCCTTGATGTGCATTGCTGAGACGGACACCAGACAGCATGAATCACAGTGGATCATTTGGTTTTTACTTGCTCATTGTGCTAAATCTGATCATGCGCAGCAGTTGGCAGTGTTATCAGTGCGAAAGGAAGGATTTCCTGACATCTTTGGGCATTGACCTTTCTGGGTGCCGTCAGCAGCTCTTTGTGTGCTAAATGCATATAAAACCAAATTGCGCTACATCCATTCACCTGGCATATTTTGCATCTAATGCGGCATTGCTGTCTGCCACATCAATTCATGGCACTGAAACCTAGGTTTGCTGGTTGCAGCGGAAGGGTGGAGTGTACCAGAAAGCAAAAATACCATCCCAATACCTGGCTACAGTACTCATTCAGCGTTGCCTGGTCAATAGACAGAGATTCATCATGCATAAGCTACATAGACAATCCTGACAGGCTCCAGACCCATATTAACTGCATCAGACAGCTGCTCATGCACACAGCAACTGAAGGCCAGATAGACTGCAGCAAGCTGATTAGCAGTCTGGTCCATACACAAGGTTGCTTTGCCAGGCACTGCCAGGAGGTACGCATGGCATGGAGGGCAGTGTATGTACTCAAGACCGAACATGTCCAATGTCGTATCATGCAGATGTGGATGCTGATCAAACAATCACGATGTATCAATCGATACAGTCTGCATAAAGTAAGGTGCTGTTCCACTCATGAAATCACTTCTGATCAGGTCTTCATGCCCGCCTTACGGCTTGCGTTTGCACAAATGTGGTCACAAATCTCGTTTTCCTCACAACTCGATTCGTAGCTGCTAATGCTGGGCTCGTGCCAATTGCAAGTATGCCAAACGTGACAGTTCAGGAGAGCTGTTGCAACAATTGGCAGGGTCGAACGCCCTTGGCTGACAATTGTGAGCTGACTTGCTCTGTTGTTAGCGTTCTTCATGGCAACTGTCACAGACAGCTCCAAACTCTGTGCTGAACACAGCATTTGGTCACTGTCTAGCCCTGGGCCATCCGTTGGCCAATCAAACCCCGGCATGCAGTCTGCGCATGCATGCATGAGCCAAACAGCTATTCAATTGAGTCAATGGCAGCTGCCTTAAGGTTGCCTCAAGTTTGCCAGCCTTACAACATCTCATCAAAGAACTCAAGCAGGGTGTCTTTGACTACAGAGTTTACTGTCTGAAAACCATAGGCATCCTTGACAGTTATGCGCTGAGATTTTATGTTGTAGCGAGGCCAGTACCTGATGGTCAGATTGCTCAAAGCATTTGTCAGGCGCAGATCAGACAAGCTTTCGTAGTTTGCAGTGGCTTTATCCAGCTTCAAGACTGTCAGATTAGTCAATGATGAAAGGTGCTGCAGTCCATACAGTGCCTTCACCTTCAAGCAGAGGCGTCTGAGCGAAGTCAAGCTTTGGATCTGGTGCAAAGTGTTTTGCAGCTGAGCAGAGTTGCGTTGAGACGCAAAGGGAGCTGCAATCATGTTGCATTCAAGCCTGGTGATGTGCAACAAACATGTCACTGCTGTCGGTGGGATGGGGCTTTGCAGGCATGTTGTGCTAGGGCATCCAAGCGTCTGGAGATGCTGCAGCGCATGCATTGTAGACATGCAATCCACAGCCCAAGCTGATTGCTGGATGAGAAAACGCTCTGTGTCATCTTCTTGTATGCAAAGGCTGGTCAGCTCTGTGAGCTCAGACACACTAGACAGATAATGACACTGAACGTTGACTAAATGCAACTGCCGCAAGCCAGTAAAGCACAAGAGTGCTCCCAGGTCATGTTGAGGTAGTTTTGCCTTGTAAAGTATGCATACAGATTTGATTTGAGGGAAAACCAGGTGAAAATCTCCCAATCGCCACATGAGGGTGGACATGTACAGGCAAAGCCTGCTAATAGCAGGATAGACAAGTTGCAAGTATTGTAGCTGCTTTAAGGTGAGCTTCCCGGACAGTCTTATCTGCTTGACTGTTGCCCCTGCAGAAGTGAGCTGCTGGACAGGCTGATTTCAACTTTCCACGTGACAAGATTCAGCAACAGACGTACTTGCAGGAGCCAACCACGTTTTGCAGACAAGAGCTATGGCCATGCGTTGGTGTCCGCTGAGCAGTCGGAGCACCTTCTCCAGTATCACCAGTGTAATTTCACGCCAGGCAGACATTTTCGTGTTAAGCTCATGCCCTGCATCTGGAAAGTCATATGCCACCATATGGACATGCTTTCGGCCTCGCGCACACGCACGCATGGACGCAGGCTGCATACTTGCTTTGAAAATTTCACGTTGAAATGAGGAAATGAATCTCAGCGTGCGACATCGTTTCTCGGCCTTCATTGTGACAGCTGCCAAGTAGCATTCAGGCCTGCACTGCACAGCACGGAGAGCAGTTTGAGCATCGCAACAATGTTTCTCGAGGCTTCTCTTCGGTGATCATACGGCATGCAGCACCACCGTCGTCATGAAGTTTTGGCCGCGTATTTGGCCAGCTTTGTAGCTGTCAACGAGGTAGGCTCCGATTCCATCCTGCTCAGCTCCTCAAGCTGAGCAGTGCCTCTGCAAGGCCGTCAAAGTATGCCAGATGACCGACAGATCTTGAGCTGTTGTGCAGGCCCTTTCACTCACACTAAAGTAGCGTGGGCATTCCCAGCCCATATCAACGTGCATATGATAACGTATATCACGCCGAAATTGTGTCATCTGATTGTGTTAACAGTGTCAGCAGCTGATCATCACATATAGTCTGCCAGCAACATCTAAGCATCTGGCAGAAGAGATAGGACAGCAATCCATGCTTCCAGCCTAACCTAGACCATTTGCAGCTGAACCAGGCTACGCCATTCTGGTCTGAGCGCATGTCAGCATGAGCACGCTAGACCATCAACAAGCCAGTCTCAATTCTGAACATGCGACGTCTGCTGCTTGCCCGCCCTCAAGCACAGCAGATCAGCAGAGTCAAACCGATGTGTCTTTCAACTGCTCTTCAACTATGCGACAGCCTCACCAGCTGCACTCAAAGCAGCTCCAAGAGCAGCTGTTACAACAGCAGAATCAAGGCATACCATTGCAGTCACATCAAGGCCAGCAAAGCGTGATGCAAATGTATGAACGGCTGGCGCAGCTGAACTCAGGTATAAAACACCCAAGGCGGCAGCGGCTTCAGCACAAGCTGCAGCAGCTAATGCCATCACGTCAGGTGCAGCAACACAAACAGGACAAAAAGCATGATCAAGCCTTGGGCCATCAGGACAGCCAGCAAATGCAATTGGAGGAGGAGTGCATCGTGCGCATTGCTGCTACCGCTGCTACTGATGCTGTTGTTCCAATTGCTGGTGCTGGCAGCAGGACAAATGCTCAAGACACAGTGCCTCAGCTCAACCAGCAGCAGGGAATTGCGACGCAGCAGATGACCACTCACCAAGACCAGCCGCAGTCACCCTCTTGCACACAGCAGAGAGCAGATCCATTGCAATCTGCACGACTTCACATGCAGAGTGCTGATGAGAAGAGCACCATCCCTGAAACTGTGCCAGATTCTGCATACTCATGCACCAATGCTGACCAGGTGTCCATGCCTGCAGCTGCCATGCCTGCTGTACAGGGCTGTGAACCTCTGCCTGAAATCATCAGCCAAGACGCTTTGCCTGCCTCGCATCAGCCTGATCAGAGCCGCACAGCGGCACCTGAGGTATACACAGTGCTAGCTTCATGCTGACTGAGTCTCATTGCATTGAGCAGTACTGCAAAGTCGTGAGTTGCTCTGGTGCTTGGCACCTTGACAGCATGACATCAAGCATTGATTGACGTTGGTGACATCAATGTAGCATGCTTTCAGATGTAAACACCTCATACTGATCAGATATTTTGCTGCCAGGTGACTGCTACAGTCAGCAGGAAGAGGGTAACGGCAATGATTGATCTCACTAGTGATGATACTCAACTGGCCCCATCAGTTCATCCAAATATGCCTCATGAGGTGAGCTCACAGCCTTGGTATTCAGCAGCACCAACGCCGCTTCAAGTGCCATTTTCAGTTTCCATTTTGCAGTCAATGAGCACACATCTGTTCCATCAGTTCGCCAGCTGTTTGTTAGCATCCATAGGTAACAGGTCAAAGCTGTAAGACTGATGTCCTTTGCATTCACAGATGCCAGGCTGACCACATTATGACCATGCAAGCTTGGCCCATTCCTGTTTTTACTGAAGACTATAGCGCTATTATGAAGCCTGTGCAGGCTCAATGTGCCTTGCAAAGATGCGTATGCTTGACCCTGTCAAGACCTTTGGGAGTTTGCAGAAACCAATTGTCTCATGGCCTGCTGCTGCAGCGCAAATCAAGAAGGACAGATGAGCAGGACGCACCTCACAGTGCCAATACACCACTGCAAGTCTTGAGCCTGACTGGCAGCCTAAGACTGGGTGCTGAAACACCTGCACTCCCATCGGCAGCAAGGGGCTCTACTCCAGCAACTGCAGTTCAGATGGAGCTGCAACCCTCCTCTGAGCTTGCGGAGGTCCATACTTTGCCCCATGCAGTGTCAGGCAGCTTAGCACAAACATCAGTTCCCCCTATGAATGCTCCTGCACAGCCATTTGCCCAGCAGGCGTCTGCAGACTTGTCTTCAGAGCAAGCATCAGCAGGCAACAATGCTGCATCGATGCAGACCAGCAGTGTGCCGACACAGCATGCGCAAGTGTTGCCCGCCACCGCTGCACCACAGAATGGTCACCAAGATGATGATGACATGGTAGGCATCAAAGTCGCAATGTTTTGCTTGGAGCTCACCAGCCAGCTGTACACATCACTGTCAATGCAATTGCTGACAGTGTGAGCTGACACACTACTCCTTGTGATTATGCAGTCAATGCTTGATGACATAGACTATGCTGCTCTGGACAAATTGATTGCGCAGAGTTGGCAATCACATACTGCTGGGCAACTGCACCCACCTGGCTGGCAGGTTCCACGTCAGCCACAGCCCAATGCACATGCTCAACATCCCCCACAAGCAGGTTCTCAGCAGCAACAGCAACAACAGCAGCAGCAGCAGCAGCAGCAGCAGCAGTCCACACATGCCCACTACTCTGACTTTGACATTGACTTTGCTGCCCTGGACGCTGCAACTGAGCAACACACACGCTCACGTGCTGTGCAGCTGCACCTCCCTCACCAGCAGCCGACTGCCCCGCACCAATTTCATCAGCTGACATCACATGCTCCCCAGCAACCGCACCTGCATGGTTCACTGCCACACCCACCACTTGCTCATCACAATCCCTGCCTGCCTGCTACACAACAGCAACAGCAGCATCTGCCTGTTCACCATCAGCAACTTACTGAACCTCACCAGCAACTCCGCTCAGCAGCACCCTATCAGCAAACCTCACGCTCTCAGCAGAAAATGCCTTCCCACCACCAGCAGCAGAGGCAAAGCAATCTTCACCAGCAGAGCTCGCATGTCTTGCAGCCTCAAGCACCACCGCAATCTATCCAGGGCAGTCAAGCACATGTTGCGAGTGTCATTCCTCATGACATTTGGGCACAGATACAGCGCGCTGTACTGGATTATGCAGATGACTCCCTCAAGATGACACATTACAAGTTTTTCTTGACAGGTAAACCAGCCCTGACATGCATCCATAGTGCGGCTTCCTGAATGCACCCATGCAGATGACAGCATCTTGCAACATGTTTGCAACCTGCAGTGTGCTCGCTGAAGATCATTGACGTTGATGTCCACAAGTATCTCCACAGAGGGCAGCATCAAGATCCCAGTCCACAGCGCTGTCAACTTGGCTTCAGCCGTGTGTGGGAGAATGGGGTTAGCTATGTTACCTTCCAGCACAACAGCGTCAACCAGGCAGGCTTTTGTCCCCTCATTGCCAGTGCCACCTTGCTCATCTGCTGTACTCACAATCAAGCCCTGACACACCCATGAGGCTGAACATTGTCACAACTGTGCCTATGTCATTTCTGTGGTGGTGTTCAAATAGGTCCAAGTCCACGTGTCCTTTTGTGAGGTGATGCTGTGAATTTTGGCATGTGGGAGAGTGATTACAGGCTGCTCATGAGTTGATGACTGCAGGGGCGCATGATCAAGGTCCCCAGAAACTTAAGGCACCCTCAGTGGTGCCTTCATCAACTCCTGGAGCTTGATCACCAGTGGCGCCTTGGAAAGGACAACCCACGCTGGTACCTACAGGCAAAGCCAATCCCTTGTGCACCTGGGCGCAGAGGTGGACCTGTAGTGTTCTCCAACAGGTAAGCTGTTGATTATGCGCTGCAGATTACAAGTCTGCTTCAGCAGCATATTTGGGTTCTCAGAGATGCTTCATTGCAGGTTCACAAACCAGGCAATGAATAGCAGACTAGCAGATGCCTGGAAGGAGATTTGCAAGCGAGCCAATATATCAAGCATCATGTATCCATTAGCACTAGTGCTGAAGCAGGAACCACTGATAGAAGGGATCATATTCTAAATCTGTCTCAAGCTGACTTCATCGCTGGCAGGCTGCGGCAACGTTTGCCATTATTCACGTCCAAGTGATGACATCAGCCCTGTATTCACTGCCCACGTGGCTAAACAGTGCCAGTTCTGCTCTGCTTGAGCTGCAGTGATAGTCACATGTCTGTGTCTCTTGTTATCATGCATGAATGTCCAACAGCAGTCCTACATGATTTTCACTGATGCACAATTGTATATTGGTAGAGACTTGGCAACTGCTGTAGCAGCACTACTTGGCTAACAAGATGTTGGCTTTGACACCCGACACTTGCTTCTATTCGACATCAGATTGTGTCTGAGATTCACAGTGTATACAAAGCTAATCTTTGAAATTCAGCTAGCCTTCATGAACAAAACATTATCAGGGTTGAGCTCTCCTGTAGATAAAGCATGACAGACTTGTCCTGTAATTCAAGTTTGCTGCATGTCGTAGTAAACTAACAGCCCTGAGGCTCGTGGTGTGAGGCACGAAATATTGTTGATAACACTAAAAGCCATACTATGCGTACGTTATTCATAGAGGCACTGGTCATTTCATGGTTTCGACAATCTCATCTTGCACACAGCACCCAAAGGATATGTTGGCACAGTGAACTGGACTAGGGCTAGGTTGCATTGCCTATGGCATTCTGGAGCTGCACCTTACACTGTCATTGGTATGCACAATGATTGAGGATTATCCTTTGATCACAGCTGAACCTACAGCACTGCTGGAAAGTTGTTGACATACATCCCGCCTGTGAGCTGCATGGTGACATTGTCTAAAACACCTTGCTGCCGGGAGTCCTGCTGCTCTTCCCTAGGCAGGCCTGCATAGTAATATGGTTGTCAAGAGATACTGAAAATTTTACGCACTTGCAGATTCCAAGCATTGGCCGACAAACAGCACTCTCATGCCTGTTGACTAGGTAAGCGCTTCCATGTTTGGATGTTTTGAAACAAAGTGATTGGGCAGTTAGCCCTGATATGACTTGGCTTGAACCATCATTGACTAACAAGCTTTTTAAGGAGGCTTACTAGTGTCCCCTAGAAATCCTGCCAGAACGGGCTCCACGTTTAGGCTTAGGGTGCTGCTGTCCTTCAAGCGCTGCTGACTCAGGGGCACCATCTTCTTGACCATTCGTCATGGCAGCTGCATTGTCACCTGCCTGGGCAGCTGCATGGTTGTCTAAGAGTGACTGTTGCTGGAAACCTGGAGGCAGGTCCAACATGGGGGCCATGAGAGGGCACTGCTGCTGCTGCTGTGTACCAGTCTCAGGTGGGTCCTCACCAACCATGGTACCTGAGCTGTGGATTGTTTGGGAGTGGACAGGAGGGCCCTGAGGGCTGTTCCTGTCCAGTTTGTGGCTGTTTGGGAAGTGCTGCTGCTGTACATGCTGTGCATCTTCCCAAGGGCCTCTTGCTTCTTGGTTTGCTTGCTGTCTAAGGGAGGACTGAACGACCTGGGACTCTGCCAGCTCAGTACTCGGCTGCTCGGCATCATGGTGCTGCTCCTGCTCCTGCTGGTTGCTCAGATCAGCCAGAGCTGATCTCTGGTTGTCAAACTGACCCTTCAGGCGCTGGAAATTCGTTGTGACACTCTCCAGCTGCCCTTGTGACTCATCCTTTTCAACCAGGGCACTCTCCAGCTGGCTGTTGGTGCGATTCCTGTCTACTTGAGCATCGCGCAGCTCACTACGCACGCTTTTGCAGCTTGACGCAAGAGCATCAACCAGCTTCTGGATAGCCTCTACCTGCAATGCAGCAAGCTATGTTTGTTTCATAGCTGGCATTCTCAAGGTCCAGGGCTGAGTGTCAGGTGGAAACTGCCTACATAATCTCTGACGTGATGAAGGCGCAACACATTTGAAAGATGGCAATAGCATGCAACGGATATTGCACAATCTATGCATCAACAGCCTGCCTGTGTAATTCAGCATGCGTTTCACGTTTGAAAGATGGCAGTAGCATGCAAAGGGTATTGCACAAACATCTGTGCATCATCAGCTTGCCTGTGTACTTCAGCATGCATATCGAAAGCATGTGGCCATCAACCTTTTTCCGTGTGCTGAAAGTACCTGTGTGACCATGTGGCCTTGTGAGTGGTCCCGGTCATCACAGATAGCGTCCAGGATGGCCGTCATGCGGCTGCGCTCAAACCAGGCACTTCGCACCACGCCTGGCAGGCTGTTCAGGTCCATGAGGGCTGTTTCCAGCTGGCCCTGCAGCTTGCTGGCCTGCTCTTGGGTGAGGGCTGCCTGCACAACAGACACACTGCTTTGTGTCGCGTCATGCACCTGACAGCCTGTCGAACACACTCCACTGGTAGCGACCATCAGTCACAAGCTCACAGCGGTGTTGAGCTCATGAATGTCAATATTGCACTTGACCATTGCAGCTTGCTGAGTCGCGCATGCAGGCAAATCACCTTGTTGTCACAGCAAGTCACCTTGTTATCATGGAGGCAGGATGATACACTGCCTTTGCTGTCTAAAACATAACTTCCAGCACTGACCAGGTAATCGGATTTAACTCAAAGCGTAAAGGTTTGTGCAGCTCAAGCATGCACACACATGGTCATACTGTACCTGTGTACCCAGCTTGTGCTCCTTGGGTGCAGTGGCAGTTTGGCTTCCAGCCAGCTGCTGCTCAAGCCTCTTCACCTCCTGCTCAAGCCTCTTCACACGCTGCTGAGCTGCCTCATCAGTGACTTGTGCTGCTGCCAATTGCTCTTGCAGCTTTGATATTTCTTGCTCAGCCTTGACCTCAGCCTGCAAGGCCCGCCAGCTCTTTCTCTTCAGCTGTTCTTGCAGGTCCTGCAAAGCAAGGAGCTGCCCAGTTAAGCCCACTTGCATCAGTGCGCACTCTTGAGGCATGGCATATGCTGATTGCACACATGGGCTCTGTGGCATCTGAAAAATGTGTGAGGACCAGATTACACCACACAGCAGAACATAATTTAGTCAGTAACAGGACATGCTTGGTTGTGCAAGTGTGTGACAAGCTCAATTATGCTTTGCTGTGGCTGCAAATATTGAGCTCAATTATGATTTGCTGTGGTTGCAAATCTTGAGCTTGATGCAGTCCCATGTCCAGAACACACTGCACCAAAATTGATCATATATGCAGGAAGCTAAATTTCACCTGCATGGAGTCAGTCAGAGTAAAATTCTGCTGAGACAGCTGTGAGGCGTAGTCTGCAGCATCTTGTGCCTCATCCTGTGCTTTAGCCTTCGCAACTCGGAGATCAGTGCGCAGCTGTGCTGCCTGGCCATGCAGGGCCTCCCACCGCCTTAAGCCCTTTGAGGCCTGCAGGCAGTCACATGCACCATCAGATGTTTTGCACTTGACAGTTCTATGGTATCAAGACATTGTGATGAGTACGTGGGGGCTGCAGTCAGAGCTCTTGCATTGTCTGCACATGCTGCTGCAAGAAGGATCAAGTAATTGTGAGGGGATTCAGATTGAACGGCAGGTTGGTGCACAGCAAAGCATGTGCATTGAAGTCTAAAGAGCAGGTCTAGCTAAAAAGCGGTGTGCATTGCAGACAACAATGCAGGTGGAGACCAATCTAGGAGACAAAGCATGCAGGACTATGGGCGGCAGGGCTGCCCAGAAGGGCTTCAGTGGCTGAGGATAGGGGAATCATACAGAGCAATTGAGCAGGTGGAGGTTGGTGGGACGTGGGAGGCAGGCACAATAAGGGAGTAGCAGAGTGATGCATGCAGCCTGTACCTCTGCCTGGAGCTCTTTCTGGTGCACCTTCTTGAGTTCTTCTTTCTGCTGTGCAGCAGCAGTTTGGCTTCCAGCCAGCTGCTGCTCAAGCCTATTCACTTCCTGCTCAGCTGACGCAGCCTTGGCCTGGGAGTTCTCCAACAACAGCTGCAGGTTGGCGGCCTTTGACTGGGCATCAGCTTGAGTGTTGGCCAGCAGACACTGGAGGTGCTGAACCTCTGCCTTAGCTGCGTCAAGCTGTTGGACAGCCTTGGACAGTTCTGTGTCCACAGATGTCTTCATCTGAGCCAGGCTGTCTGAGGCTGCTCTGGCTGAGTCAGCTGCCTCATGACTCGTGATCAGCTGAGCCTTGAGGGTGGTGACCTGCAGCTTGGCTGCCTCCAACTCAGCAAGCACAATCTGCACAGAAAAGCACACTCCTGTGAGTCTTGATTTGATGTCTTTTAGAGTGGACCTGTGAGCTCTTAGCTTGTCTTGCTGATGTAGGCAAACCAGAATAATAATTGAAATTTTACTTAGCCAACTTGTGAGATTCAGGCCCAAATTTGCTGTAGCCACAGTAGAGGTCAGCTCTATGCCAAACACTTTGACATGCTCAGAGTCAACACATCTGCAGACTCATGCTTTTGCCAGCAATGTGATCATGCTGATGGGTACACAAGGAGCTTAGCGTCACCATGATGTTGTCAGCACTTGCGGTATGGTCTGCATGCAGAGCGTTCAGCTGCTGCTGCAGTACTTGGGCATGCTGTGTTGCAGCTGCTGCGTCAGCTCCTGCCTTGTCATTAGCAGCTGTGAGGGCTTGCTGCAACTGTGCTGCCTGCTCAGTGAGTTTGTTGACTGTCAGGGCATCCTTCATGGCCTGCAGGAAGGACAAGGAGGCCTCAGACTTGACCGACTGAAGCTGCAGCGCTGGAACAGAGACAGGCTGTGCAAGTGTGGTCAAAGAGCCTCTGCAGCTTGTTCATGCATGGGCATCTGGATTAGCGCAACCTAGGGGTAGCCAGACAGTCATGCTTAAATCCAGAGCCACATGTCAGATGGGGCCTTACAACCACACCTGAGCAGGGCTGCCCAGAACTATGGGTTCAATGACCAAGGAGAGGTGGGGAGGGGGCGGGGAAGGGGGTTGAGGGGGAGGCAGGCGCATCAGGAGAGTAGGCAGACTGACACATGAAGCCTGTACCTGCGACTTGAGCTCTGTCTGATGCACCTCCTTCAGCCCTTCTTGCTGCTGTGCAGCAGCGGTTTGGCTTCCAGCCAGCTGCTGCTCAAGCCTCTTCACACTCTGCTCACTTGACGCAGCATTGGCCCGGGACTTGTCCAACAACAGCAGCAGTTTGGCAGCCTCTGACTGGGCACCAGCTTGAGTGTTGGCCAGCCGGCACTGGAGGTGTTGAACTTCTGCCTCAGCTGCATCAACCTTTTGGACAACCTTGGACAGCTCTGTGTCTGCTGATGTCCTCATCCGTTGAGCCAGGCTGTCTGAGGCTGCTCTGGCTGAGTCAGCTGCCTCATGACTCGTGATCAGCTGAGCCTTGAGGGTGGAAACTTGCAGCTTGGCTGCCTCCAGCTCTGCAAGCACCACCTGCACACAAAAGCACACTCCTGTGAGTCTTGATTTGCATCCTTGTAGAGTAAGACCGTGAGCTTTGAGCTTGTCTTGCTGATGTAGGCAAACCAAAATGAGGTGTGAAATTCACCTTAACCAACTTGTGAGATTCAGGCCCAAACTTGATGTAGCCACAGTACAGGTCAGCTCAGTGCCAAACAATTGGATATGCTCAGAGTCAACACATTTGCAGACTCAGGCTCTTGCGAGCAGTTTAATCATGCTGGTGGGTACACAAGGAGCTTAGTGTCACCTTGGTGTTCTCAGCACTTGCAGTGTGGTCTGCCAGAAGGGCGTCCAGCTGCTGCTGGTGGACTTGTGCGTGCTGCGCTGCAGCTGCTGCCTCAGCTCCTGCTTGGTCATTTGCAGCTGTGAGGGCTGCCTGCAGCTGTGTTGCTTGGTCAGTAAGCTCCTGGACAGTCAGGGCGTCCTTCATGGCCTGCAGGAAGGGCAAGGAGCCTCAGACTTGACTGACTGAAACTACAGCGCTGTGCCGAAACAACGACAGGCAGAGCAAGTTTGATCAAACAACCTCTGCAGCTTGTTCATTACACAATCCTGCTTGGGCATGTGGGTGAGCGCAGCCTAGGGGTAGCCAAACAGTCATGTCCAATCCCAGAGCCACATGTCAGATGGGGCACTACATCCACACCTGAGCAAGGCTGCCCAGAACTATGAATTCAGTGGCCAAGAACATCGGAGAATAGGTGCAGTTGAACATATTCGGGATTGGTGGGGGGGGGGGGTTGGGGGCAGGCGCATCAGGAGAGTAGGCAGACTAACGCATAAAACTTGTACCTGTGACTTGAGCTCAGAATGGTGCAGCTTCTTGAGCTCTCCTTGCTGCTGTGCAGCAGTGGCTTGGCTTCCAGCCAGCTGCTGCTCAAGCCTCTTCACATCTTGCTGAGCTGTTGCGGCACTGGCAAGGGACTCCTCCAACAAGAGCTGCAGTTTGGCGGCCTCTGACTTGGCGTCAGCTTGAGTGTTGGCCAGCAGGCACTGGAGGTGCTGAACCTCTGCCTCAGCTGCGTGAACCTTTTGGACAACTTGGGACAGCTCTGTGTCAGCTGATGTCCTCATCTGCTGAGCCAGGCTGTCTGAGGCTGCTCTGGCTGAGTCAGCTGCCTCATGGCTCATGATCAGCTGAGCCTTCAGTGAGGCGATTTTCAGCTTGGCTGCCTTCAGCTCAGCACGCACAATCTGCACAGAAAAACACACTCTTGTGAGTCTTGGTTTTGTTCATGTGTAGCGCACCTGTGAGCTTCAAGCTTGTCTTGCTGATGTTAGCAAATCAAGATGATATGCAAGACTCTGCACAGCCAAATTGTGAGATTCAGCCCCAAGTTGGCTGTAGCTACTGAGATCAAGTTGGGAAAGGCTCACTGTAGACTACCTTGATAGGCATTGCTTGGAGTGAACACATTTGCACGCTTTGGCCTTTTGCATGCAGACTAAACATGCAGGTGGGCATGTCATAAGCTTAATGTCACCTGAGTGTCGTCAACACTTGCAGCATGTTCTGCACTCAGAGCATTTAGCTCCTGTATTATCTGCATAATCTGGGCTTGCTGCCCTGCAGCTCCTGACTTAGCTGCTGACTTGGCATGTGCAGCTGTGAGAGCTGCCCGCAACTGTGCTGCTTGGTCAGTGAGATCTTCCACCGTCAAGGCATCCTTCATGGCCTGCAAATAGGCAAAGCACCCTCACACTTGACTGATGAAAGCTGCAAAGCTAGGTGAAAAAGAGTGACAGCCAGTGCAAGCGTAGTGTCAGAGAGCCGTTACAGCACCCACATTGGAGTGTCACTGTCAGTCTGTTAGTGCACAAGTCTTAGGTCATGCAACAATGACAGCAGTGACTTGAGTGAATAAATTAGCAAAACAGGTTTTCTTCTTCCTCAAGGGCCAATCATCACAAGCACATGTTTGGATCATACCTGACTTGCCAGCTTAGCATTCTTGCTCTTGAGCTTTTGAGTTGCTGCTGATGCGAGAGTCAACTGCTTTGCCAGGTCAGCCTGAGCAGCTTTGTGGTCAATGGCTGCTTTCTCACATCTCCTCATCTCAGACTCCAGCTGACTGGTGAGGTCAGCCATGTTCAGGTCCATCTTCTGCTGCTGGACCTGGGCATGCTGGGCTACAGCTGCTGCCTCATCATTCTGAGTGTGGGCAGCGTTCAGAGCTGCCTGCAGCTGTGCTGCCTGCACACTCAACTCAGTGATGGTTACTGTACTCTTCGAAGCCTACAAGGTCGCAAACAGGGAGTCAGAATGTGTGTGTGTGTGTGTGTGTGTGTGTGTGTGTGTGTGTGTGTGTGTGTGTGTGTGTGTGTGTGTGTGTGTGTGTGTGCGCGCGCGCGCTACCTTATGTTTGTGGTGAGTGATTTGAAAGGTGGCAAAGGTGGGGCGGCTGTTGAGGGTGCTTGTAACCAAACAGCATCCTGTCTATGCAAAACAGCTTCTCAATATGGTGATGCAACACATGCCAACATCTGAGCACAGATAGGCCAATGTTACGGCAAGATGACCTGGGTCTTCAAGTAAATGTCCAGAGCAAATGGGGCACTAACAACAGGCATGCATGTCAGCAGCATCAGATTGACTGCTTGGGGCAGATCCCAGTGCATCACATGACTGTCTGAAAGTGCCTGCATCACAAGCACACTGACAACTCCCACCTTGGTCAGAAGCATGGCATGGTCGCTCTTGAGCTGCTCAGCCACTTCTGAGGCCAGAGCCAGGTCAGCCTGAGCTGCCTTGTGCTGCTCCTCAGCTGCCACTCGCCTCTTCTGCTCAGACTCCAGCCGGCTTGTCAGAGCAGCAAGCTCTGTGTCCATATGGGTCTTCAGGTTGGCCAGTTGAGCTGCTGATTCGGCCTTAGCCGCCTCATGCTCTTGCTGGGCTTGCCTGGTCTTCCCCGCTTTATCCTCCAGTAGAGTCTTCAGGTGAGCCACCTCAGACTCCAAGTCAGTGGTGATGTTCATGGAGTCTTGTTGAGAGGACGTGAGGTCAGACTCCAGCACCTGCACAACACACATGCCCACTTGTGTGAGGTGGACAAGGAGGTCAATGAAGGGGCAGACACAAACACGAATGGGCGGGCAGACCAACAAAGGACTGCAGATTTTTGCTAAAACTGGTCAAATGGCCTCATAGACGACAGAACCTCATGCGCAAAACACTGTGGTGAGAATTTTGGACAACAATGTCTCACAATGGTTGCAGACACACAGCCCATGCAGTTGTTGCAACAGCAGATGCTCCTACCATGATGCAGCAGCAATTACAGCTAGCAGGACTGCACAAGCAACCATAGCAGGACTATGCAAGCAGCTCTGGCAGAGCCAGCAATGTCCACACAAGTGCCCACACGAGTGCCCACAGACAGGGAATACTTGTTCATTTGTCTGTTTGAAGTTGTTTTGTTGTTCTCAACAAGACTTAGGTGATACATCAGCTGGTGCTTTGTAGGTGCATCTGGGCTGGGTGCAAGAACGCGCTCCACTCTCATATGACAAGGCACTGAAACACCGATATCAATGTGTGAAAACCCTTCATAAGTCTTCTTTTCCATGTTGATGGGAGATGAGCTGGAAGGACAAGAGAGGCTTCCCAGGCTTGCAGACTGGCCGGGGTCAGGGATATTGCGCCAAACTGGATGGGGTGAGATAGGTTAAAGAGAATGAGGAGACTGGAGAGATGGTAGTATTGAGGGAAGTGGTTCACTGATGGTATGAGGGCTTGGGATGTAGGGGCCCTACCTGGACTCTCTGGTTTGCAAAGTGCACTTGTGCCTGTGCATCTGCAACAGCATTCTGCTGCTGTGCCAAGGCCGTCTGAGCATGCTCTAGCTCCCTCCTTATTGCCCGCTGCTCTCTGTTCATTTCAGCCTACAAGATGCAAGTGTTTGAGCGAGCTGATGATCGTGTGATGATGGATCAGCATGTTTGCAAACAGTGACAGCACAATGCTTGACAGTGACAAGGCACAGATTTGCTGGGCATTCTGCAGCACCAGAGCAGCCAGACATCAGTTGCCAAGGCCCATTAAGACAGGTGGAAAAGCACCAAAATGTTTCAAAACAATTGAGCTCATGACACCACGTAAAATGCAGGCAAAGAATACGTAGCTCAGGTGGATACGGATGAAAATCATGAAGAAAGTCGACAGCAAATTGCGCAAAGCCAAGGGGCAGACCTGGATTTGAGACAGCTTCTCTGTCTGGGCACAGTGAGCAAGGTGGAGGGCCTCTAGCTCCTCCTTGTGCCTGCTCAGGTTAACCACACAGTGTCAGCATGCAAGCATCCACAAACATGCAGCATGCAGGTAACAGGCGAGGGTCACGTTTCAGGACAAGACAGAGTAGGTTGGACAGCTGCTGCTGCTGCTGAGCATGCATGCAGCCAACGTGACACCTGAAAAGCACCAAAGGCGATCAAGCTGCACCATTGGACATCCAGATCAGCTTTGCTCAGAGACATTGCAGAGTTGTCAAGTGTCGCACACCATGACATGCAGAAGCCTAGAGATGCTGCCAGATTGCATGCATTGACCGACTGGGCACAGCCATGCCTCATTTTATTTGATCATGTTAGGCTCTTCCACTGCCTCCATCATAAGTGCATCAGCAGAACACACCCACAGAAATGGCATATAGAAATGCTGTGAAATGCAATCAGGCCATATAGCACCAACTTGGTGTCGATGAGCAAAGCAGCCTAGCATGCTATGCTTTTGTAGTATGACTTGATGAGAAGCAGAAGCTCACTTGATGTCAGCAGCTGCAGCGGCAGAGTCTCTGCTTGCAAGGGTCTCCTGGAGACCTGAGACAGCGTCCTGCAATTCCTTCAAGGTGGTGTTTAGGGAGGAGATGCTGCTGCTGCTCCTCTCTTCCTCCTGCATCACACCATGAAATCAGCATCCCACGGCACCGAGCAAGGAGGGCAGCAAAAAGTTGCTGCAGGCAAGAACAATGATCAGCTCTGGTGAACGCAGCTTGTGCTTGATGCTGAAAATGATGCGTGATGAGCCATGCAATACAAGGCGCCACAATGGATGCAGCAGGCGCAAAGGACAAACAAGCCGGCGTTGAAGAGACAGAGTATGAGACAACAAAAGAGGGAAGACAGATTGAGTGAACATGAGACAGGCAAGGAGAACATGTAGCCGAGACACCAGCTTGGAGCTCAACAACTCTTGCGCCTGCTTAGACTCTTTCAGCAAAGCTTGTTTATTGGTTAGCACGCACTCCAAGTCTGCAGCTGATGTCTCAAAACACTTAGCACGTGCACGTGCACTGCTGAACAGCTGCCTTACTTCAGCACTTGTGCGCTGGTGTCTCTCAAGTTCTGAGGCGTTCTTCTTGACAGCCCTGTCCAGCTCAGACTTGACCGCCTCAAATTGGGAGCTCAGTTCAGCCGCCAAGTCTCGCCAATTGTTGGCCTGCCGCTCGATGGCTGCTGTATACTCGTCCTTGAAAGACCTGCACACCAGCAGCAGCAGGATGTCAGCAGCGAAGCGTCAACTGAAGAGCGTGCTCGAGTGCGAAGCCACCTCCAGGAAAGGCACGTAAGGCGAGCTTTGCACAAAATCTCACGGTATGTATTGGGAGCTTGGGACGTCTTCAAGCTTGGGCGCCGTTGTCACCACGTGATCCTGCATCAAGGGCAACGGGTATGAATTTGCCACAACAGCAAGTGACTGTGTTTAACTGAACAGCAAGCCATCATCACACCTGTGTCTCTGAGTGATCATGTCCAAGGCAAGATGTAAGCTTTGTATAAGCTTTATGAGGTGCTGTGCGCATTTTTGTGCGCATCCTGCTCTGCAGATGTTTCCCAACTCGTTGGCACGACCTCGGGAGGCTGCTCATGGCAATCAATCTGCTTGCCGCTCAACAGAAGGAAGCTGCTACTGCAAAGCGTTCACGGCGCTAGCAACAACATTCGGAAAACAATGAGCAATACATACACCGAACTCTGTTCAAACTGGTCAACCAGTCATCAGTCAAAGACCTTGAGCAAGAGGGCGAAACTGGGCATGCCCTCGAGGCAATATGATCACGTGTCCTTGATGGTGTGAACAAAATGCTTGTGTGATCCTCTTCTGAGATACAAGCATTGTACGGGTTGCAATAATCGTATAATGATCTTGTTCATGCATGCGTTTATCATATGATGTGATACCTGTGCAGCGCATGCGTAGTACACATTTGCGGACTAATGCGGAGGTGCCTTGTAGCACAACCTCGGCACTTAAAGCAGCAGAGATGCCACTCACAGACCAAAACAGTCTGGTTCAGGAACTCTAGAAACAAATCAAAACATCCTTCGATTGGTGCAATAACTGTGAAACAAGATCCAGCACCAGGACTCGGACCAGACTCAACACATCTTGAATCATGTTCTCATGACTTACGCCTACCCTACAGAGTAAATTATGTCGCATTGGCCTTTTGCTCCCACCCTAAAACACTCTACCTACCTACAGCAATTAAAGCCAGGCATCCAAACTGAAACTTGGCAGCCCTTTCTACTAATTATAATGCCTCTACTTGTGTTCCTGCACATCTAAATCTTCTAGTTTGAGATGTTAGCGTCAATGTCGCTGCCAGAACTCGTGAATTAATGAAGCCAGAGATGAGTAGACACCCATCCCAGACAGAACAAGGGACACTGGGATGATGATGTAGCAAAGCAACTTCTCCCATGTTGGCATTCTGTCACCTAGCAGCCTGAGACTGAACATGGCAGGCAGAGCATATGCCGCAGCCAAGTCTCCTATTGAAGCAATGAGAGCCATGACAATACTAAAGTAAGGGAAGAAAATGGAAATGACAAAGGAGAAGGCAATGCCAATGACAATGGCTGCAGCCCAGGTAAGACGACCAATGGTTGTTCGTCTTGACGCTGGGTCATTCATGTGCGGCACAAGAATGTGCAGCACCATGTCGGCCCATACATTCAGGTTGATCTGATACGCAAAGATGCAATGCACAAACACGCCTGCATTCATGAGGACATTCCAGGCATCATGAGGTAGGATGGATGTGACTGGGCGAGAGAAATCAAAGACACTCCCTAGGCGGTAGTACCCAACTGACCCCATGATGATGTACAGGACTGTCATGAAGGCACTTGTTGCACCAGCTGCATATTTGAACTGGGATCTATGCCGCATTCCTGTGATGTAGCGCATCCAGTTCACCTGACCGCCATAAGTAAAGACCTGCAGGCAACAAGTCCAACTTGAACGCATTCCAGCAGGCATGTGACTCTGCAACTGACTGGATGCTGCACATGGCTCAGCGGCATGTTGCCGACAGCCTTCCAGGTATGTGCACGAGGGACATGCACTGCGCTATCAATTTTGTAACAGTCAGAGCTCTGACTTGCTGATGTCAGGCACTCATAACACAGCTCCAAAACAGGTGTGGTGAAGAAACTTGACAGGAAGCTGTGTTGCACGCATGTGAAGTGCTGATGATGCAGACATGGCATTGAAGCAGCAAGGCAGCAGCAAGTGAGGTGCAAGCTTCTCACCAAATCCATGATGGCAACCAGTGTTGTGTTGAAGTGGCCGCGGTGCACAACCTCAGTGGGTACGAGGTCAATCGCACGCAAGAACCATAGCTTATACGTTGCAGTGACGACTGCCAGGAGCATTCCTATAGTGCCTAGTATTGCTACTGTTGACACCTCCTCAATGCCTTGAACAAGACCCAAGGGAAAGATGAGGACTGCAACTATGGACCCAGCTGCTATCTGAGACACATGTGCAGAGTACAGCATCTGCTGCAGACTCTCCATACATGTCAGATGGAAGATGACGGGCTCAAACAGGATGGTCAGGTACACTGTTGCATATACCATCCTCTTGCCACTTGCACCAAATGCTGCAGCGCCCAGCTGATCAAAAGCGTGGCTAGCCGGTAGATGGGTGGCAAGGCGCCCAAAGAGAATGCCAGAGTACACCATGCCCAGAGCGCAAATGATTATGACTGGCAGAGCAACAGCCCAGCCCAATCTGGCAAAGTCAGCTGGCAGTGTCAAGGTCCCCAGCCCAAACATATCACCCAGCAAAACGAAAGTAGTGAGGATCCAATGAGTGCCGGAGTGGCCAGCTGAAACGCCCTTGTGCCCACCTGACTCAACATCTTCTGCATAGGCCAAGTTTGTCTCACTCAGGCGACAAAGCACGGTTCTACGGGACTGCCTGTAAGAAATCAGTCACCTGACGGTGCGTTGCTACGTGCCGTTGATTCCGCATCTGTAGCATCTGCGTCAGGATGAATTTCGGCATCAGTAGGCTCTGCATCGGACGCACTGAGCAGTAGCCTTGCCAGGTCGTCGGTTTCCTGCTGAGTAGCCATCTGTACTGGGGCAACGCAGGAGGATTTGCGCCTGCGCCGTACGCTAGTATTCACAAAACTCGCATACCGGATCGAGAATAACAGCACTTGCCACTACCTTGCTCAGCCGCTTCAGCGGGCAATGCTTTCGGATGCAACTTGAAGCGCGTTCGCTGTGGCGGCCCCGCAGCTAATTAAACAATTTGTTCTGGCCGCAGCTGCAAATTCGCTTTGTCATTATGACAAACGGTCAACGACGCGATGCACAGTTGCTGTGCGCTTCAGGCCAAGTCGTTCCTTGCCTTGGATGTATGCACACCTCGCAATATCCGCGTCTGCGCGTGCAGTTCGCACCGGTCATGAGAAAGCAGGCTGGCTGACCGGGGCTTCAATCAACTGGACCACGCACCGCGTTTACGAGGCCTCGCGAGCAAGATACTGTTGTCACACGAGTTGGCGCGACTGAACAAAACATGGCATTCCAGCAGTTGGCGAAGGCTGAGACAATTTCGCCCGTTGAAAGCGAACACGCACCGTTTGTGGTGCGTGGTCAACATCACTACCCACTGTGTTCATCCTGCTCGTCACCCACCTGCAAGACCGGCAAGCTTTAGCTTTTACAGGTCTTGATGGGCTGGGTCAATTGTGACCACAAGTACCTTGCAAAGTACAGTGAACTATTGAGCAAGAGTGGGTACTCCAGCCTGAGGACCATCCAGCCGACGTTTACCGGGTTTTCAGTTGCAGAGGCACCTCGTCGTCTGTGGGCTAGCAACATCTTGAATTACCTGCTTGAAAGGCATAAGGTGAAACGCAGGTATGGAAGCGTCACGCTGCAGCTGCCCTACGCATGTGCAAGGCACAAGAAAGTTAATTCTGAAAGCTTCTGCAGGTCTATTGTGTTTTGGCAGTTCAGCAATGGAGGTTGCTGGGTTTTTGAGCAGATAGTTGCCCTTGTCCAAGCACAGGCAAGGTAATAACATCGCTGCAAGCCTCCAGGCATACACCAATACAGCATTGCCTGACTGCTTGGCCAGTGGTAACTAGACATAATGCTTTGTGTCGTACCTGCATTGTTTGTCTGCAGACTATTGCATGCTATGCAGGTATGAGCCCATCAAGAATGCAATGGCAGGGTTGATCTTTGACAGTGCGCCTTGTGTCATGACAATCACATCTGGCCGAGCAGCTATCAGTGAAGGCACCAGTTTTCCCATCAAGCAGCTACTGCAAGCAGCCTTTTTGGTCGTGACGCTGCTCACATTTGCGTTGGTTGGCAACACTCCCAAACGCTTTTGGTAAGACATGCAGCAGATCGCGTTTCAGTTTGCCCTGTGATCTTCTAGATCATCTGCCCATCATGTTATTGTCACTTGTCTTTGAGACCCCGTGCAACATGCGGGGTCTGTTCGCATGAGAGGACAAATTGCAAGCATGCTTTTTCATTATGCATGCGACATGCATCGTTGACAAGCTCAACTTTTGCATGCATCATCTCTTTTGCATGCATATTGTCTTTTGCATGTGCATTGTCTTCTGCATGCGCAATCTCTCTTGCATGCAGGAACCGCATGCTGGACGAGAAATTGGCTGTTCCCCGCCTGTACTTCTACAGCACAGATGATAAGCTTTGTGATGCCAAGGAGCTGGAGACCCTTTTGGACAGGAAGCAACAACAGTACGCTTTACCCATGCTGCATGTGCACACAGCTGTAGCTTGATTTACAGCACCACTCTGCTCAGGAGGAGCAGCACCCTTTCACATGCCTTGCATTGCCATGTGTTGGCCTGACACATCATCCATGCCCCTGAAAGCTGTTCTCAAGGTATGCACACTTGATACAAGACCACTTATATTTTGGAGCACAGCCTTTGGAGCACAGCCTTTGGCGCTTTAAGCAACAGGGCCATTGTCATTCATGCCATACAAGGCGAGTGGGTTGCCTGACAAGCTATGTTGGTTGCAGAGGTTTGGATGTGAGAGTGAAGAGGTGGGACAAATCTGCACATTGCGCGCACCTCAGAAAGCACCCAGATGAATACATAGCAGAAGTACAAGCCTTTCTCACCAAAGTCAGCAAGCCTTGATGTCGTTTACATGAAACATTTTATCTTGAACGTCACTTCGTGATGCTTATGTTCACAGCGTGACATCCACATCACGAAGTTCCATTCAATTTGAACAGAGCATCCCATCATCTGCTGTTTGAGGCTCGATTTTTTTGTTGCCATCAAGCAAGAGCATTTCCAAAAAAAACTCTCTCCTTGTGCCCAGATAGCAGCTCTGGCATGTCGTTGCTGCAGCAGCATGACTTTAGATATTCTTGTGCATCTAAACTTCTGACAACAATCACCAACATTGATGTTGTCCTGAATCAAGTCCAGCCATTATATCAGGTGTAAAAAGTCATGTTGAAGCTCCAGGAATCGTGATGCTGCTGCCTGCAGCCATTGCTGGAGTGAGCTGCCGTTGCATCACTGTGTCAGTCAGTGTCTGTGCCATCACATCACAAGCGCTGCCTTAAATTCACGCATGCATCATAGTACTCAATGCTGCGCACACCACGCATGCAATTGTTTGATATCCTTTGACGCACTTACACAAAACATAAAAGACCAATCATGACATAACCGAAGAGCGATCGCAGAAGTTTCCCAAATCGCAATCACCTTTAGTCATATACAATTCATTTGCTTTGGCAGGCATGATGTGAGACTTCTGGCCAACAGCTGCAGGTTCATTGCTAGTATGTCCGCATGGCACCTGGCAGGGTGATTCAAATCACTGCATGAGAGCATATCACAGAAGAAGCTGGTGCTCAGAAAGCCAAGAACAGAAGATTATTCATGCAGGAACGACGTTTGGTTGCAATTTAGTGAGCTGACAGCCAAAACTGGTACTGCATAGCAATACTGACTAAGCACGTTTGCCAAGTATCACCTCCTTCTCAAATCAATGTCTGGCAGCAATTCTCTGGGCGCGATGCATCAACCAGGGCTTGAGCACTGCTGCACCACCCATTCTGTGTGTGCCTGATGGCATACCTCATCCATTGTTGATCTGGTGAATATCATGTTTCTCATGAGTTGATGCTTGTTGTGTTCAGCGCCCAGTAGCTGCTTAAATACCTTTGGTCGCATTGGGAATGACTCGACAGGAAGAACTTTTATCCTGTTCATCATCCAGCTTGATGCTTGTTTTTCTTGCACCACATCAGCTGGTAGCACAGCCGGCTCGCAGTCACGTCGGGCATGACTTGACATGGTCAGTATGAGTCATGATTGGGGTAATTGGGCCCAGATAGGGGTGACAGTGTGGAGGCTGTCCCCCTCCTTCAGCTTCATCACACGTGAGCCCTTGCCTGAGCGTCCTCTGTGATGTGGGATGTTGTCCAGGGCGATGCGCGTCATCAGACCCTGCTGGCTGCCCAACAGCACATCCGTCTCTGACCCCTCCCCATGCCCCACCTGCCCATTTCTCACATGTCATGCAAATTATCACAGACTTGGCGTGGTTGCTCATGCGTGTGAACGCGGGTCGCGCGCAAGGAGCGCGAATGTCATGCATGGGACAGCTCATGCACGCCATGCACACTGTGCAGCATGTGTACAATGCAGAGCTGCCTTGCACACATCCATCAGTCCATTTGCTCATTCCCAAAATGCATATCAAGACTTGACCAGAGTAGCTGAGCCACATGGCACTTGCTTCACTGTGAGTTCAGTGACGATACATTGTGCAGGCTGCTGTGACCTGCAATGCTGGGTCTGGAATGACCAGGAGGCAGGCATGTCCGCTCAAGCATCCACTTGAAACACTGCTCTGGCACCACAACAGATGTGCCTTGCAGCTTGCAAACTTTAACAGGTCTTATCCGGTTACACTGGCAACAGGCGTGTGTGTCATACCACATGGAGCGCTACAAGCCTGTCCCCGGGATAGCACTTGATTTGTGACAGAGAGATGACATGGTCAATGGTGAGCCTCCTGGTAGCACAAGCTACAGCAACTTGAACAAAGTCTCCAAGTGCGCGCGCGCAGCATGCTGGACCAAGGACACGTGCAGCATGACTCAAGACAAGAGCATGAAGCCCCACCTCAGACATGTCTCTTGAGTAATGCAGAAATTGCTTGACTGCAATGGCATAGACCTGCACATACTTGATGTTGTCAGCTATTGTGAAATTTTGCAAAGGCCTTGATGCAGTACACATTCATGCTGCGGGACTTCTGCATGATCCACATGCGGACTCTGTGCATAAGATTCAAGCCCTACTGAGACCCAGGTGATCATCTTTGTTGCCAGCTTGCCGTCTGCACAATGGGCTGCAATCCAAGCACAAGAAATATATAACAGCTATGATATCTCATGACTTTTGCCTTACAACATGTTGGCATTTGTTGAAGAGTGTCCAAGCTGCCGCATGAAGCACAGCAGTACAAACAGCTAAAATAGCTCAGGCATGCCGTGCGCACGCCGTGCGCACTCCATTGCTAATGCTGTCAGATGTGTGAGTGAACAAGGCTTACTCTTCACCAGCCTAGCAAGATCCATGCAATTTCCTGTAATAATACCCCAGGACTTGCGCCCTTCTCACCATCTGCACACACACTGCTAGTCATGAAGCAGGGCTTGACTTCAATCTGTTGGCAAGGCAATACTAGGCAGTACTGAGCAGGAAGGATGCACCACCGAGTTGTTGCATCAACAGCAGCTGTGAGCAGACTGGAAACAGGTTGCGCTCCATTGGGCATTGAGCACTATCATGGATCAGTGATATGCCACAGCCACATAACTCACTACAATATGTGAATATTCTACTGTTCAGAGTTCACCTGTCATAAGCAGTCTGGGTCCTGAAAGAAATCAGCAAGAAGAGAGCAAGCCCTGCGTAAGGCAGATTGGATAGTTGATTCAAAGTCAGTGCAGCACCACCACAAGAGATCATCCTTTCTGGAATTCGAACCACAAGGTCAATTAACTTGCAAGGGTGCAGTATTGAGAAAGCAGTACCAATCGTCTGAACAGGGACAAGAAGAGCCTTCAGCTTGGCTGAGCTGGAGTAGTCGTCCAACAGCAGTACAATGAGACACACAATTGCTGTGACATACGCAGAGTAACAAATCATGGGGCCCCAAGGGAAAGGACGGCCATGGATGGCAAATAGGGTTCCCAGCCTGCAACGGACACAACGGACTGAAGACGGACCCGGAGCTTTGTTGATGTTTCATGGATTGGCCTGACGGCGCTAGCTCTGACTGCGGCTGAAGTATCACAGTCTGGCTGTCGCGACTCACCAATAGTTCTTGGAGAGGTCCCAAGCGTTGCTGCTGTTACGCTCGTCCCGTAGTGTTGCTAGCCTAGTTGTGCCTTCGCCCCCGAACTTCTTGGGAGCTGAATCAGGCGCTCTGGTCGGCAGACAGAAGTTTATGGCTGTCCGAGTCATTGTGCGATATATAGCGCTTGCCGAAGGTCTGGGATTATGCTTGCCCGTTCAAGCAATTGCCTGCAAGATCACACACGGTAGTATGTGAAGACAACGTCAGCTTGTGGGAGCGACGCGAGTCTCAACGAGGCAGCGAACTTGTATCGGAGTCACAGCTCAGCACCAATCGACAAACACAGCAAAGAAAGTTTGCGTGCAGAGCCTGATCAGTCCCTGCCAGTAGTAGTGATTGGTGTCTGTCATGCTAGCTGCGGAATGACAAAGGTATGTGCTGCCAGTACTCATTTGTCAAGAACATCAGTTCGCTACGGTGCCGACCGGACGCCATTTGCGCCCTTTCATGCTTTGGACGCCTCATCTACGCACGTTCGAGCGGATTGGACCCACGTGAGGGCAAGTCTTACTAATCCCTGGCGTTTATAGGCTTGCAGAAAAAAATGCCATTGAGCATGACGAAATGGGCATTACTCATCCCCGCGTTGAGCTCGCAACTCACGAAAGAAAACGCGTTTACCGGATAACGAATTCGTTCTGGGCGATCATCTTCGGGAATCGCACGATTGAGCCTTCGCCTGCAGATCACAACACGTCAGTCATCGGCAGTTTTTCGCCCACCTCCTGAGGATCAGTCCATAGTATTCAGCTTGAGCTCCGCGTCAGACCAAACGGTGCTAGCAGGGCAAAGGCTCAGGAGTCGACATCAAGTGTAGATGACGTCCAGCAGAACGTGTTGACGTTGGAGTACCGCATATGCTGTAAGTTTGCAACCAACTTAAAGCACTGTACTGCTCATGAGTGATCACCCACCGCGTCGTTGAGACGTGCCGCTGAACACAAGGTACTGATCTTGATCAGAGACAGCCTCGATCGACGGGTCGCGACGGGCCTGGCTTAATTCGACGTACGTCGCGACGGGGAAGGACGTTCTGATACGTTCAGTCTCAGTCGTGACTTGATGCTTGAGAACAATGTGGACGCGGTGTGCAACGGGCACACGCAACTCGACAGCAAGCTGCCAGCTTTCAGCGCCTGTCCACATCTGCACGGCAGCGTTGGTGTGCACCCTTTTCCAGGTACCCTATGCTATTGGCGCTGGCAACGGGCCTGAACATGTCAGCAGCGTGCAGCGTGGCAAGTTGCTCATTACTTGGCTGCACCATACCACCTTCCAAATCTACTCAGTACTCCTCAAGAAACCGTTTCCAACTTTGCGACTGTAGCACGATACATCTGCGCTGACATCCTACAAACCTTCTGTCAATGCTTACATGACTCGCTTACATGAAAGCATGCACTGTGCCTGCAGGTTATGTGCATGGCAAGAGTCCAGAGATATGCCCTCACGGCTGCAAACCTGATCCAAACCTTGGCCAGAACGAGACACCAGTGCAGACTCTGATCAGAGAGGCCCTGGAGTTTCAGGTGACCCAAACGCTAACAGGATGGCTGTGTGGACTTCCTTATTGAGGCATTGGCAAGCTCTTTGTGTCTGCCTGCAGTTGCAGTGATGAGTGCTTCCATGTTTTGGCTATACTGTGCTCAAGCTCTGCAGCTCTTGAACAACATAAGCTGGCATGTCACTCTGGCCTTTTTTGCTGCAGCGATTGTATCATGCAGAGCACGCTACACCACCCAAAGATGCTGAGGCTCGCTCAATGGAGATCCTCACTTCCATAGAACATGAAGGAACCTACACACACACATTTGATGAGCTACAGTATGGCGCCCGGGTAGCATGGAGAAATGCATCCAAATGTGCCAACAGAAAGGTCATTCTGTTGCTATGCATGTTCTAGATGGTGCTGCAGCAGCACAGCAGCCCGTATGTGCATATACAATGACGCGTGACCAGCACTCAAAGCTATCACAGAGCAGGGTGGATGCACCCACACACCTATGGCATGTGATGCATGCACTAGCACTCTTATCTTCCCATATCTGTAATCCTGTCATTACAGCTGACTTGATGTACATGTTACCTGTCTCATCATGCCCCTGCTGCTGCAGTTCTGGGATGTGATACAGCTGCTGGACATGCGTCACGTCAAGAGCACAGACGAAATGTTTGAAGCTTGCTTGGACCACATAGAAAAAGCCAACTCCAGTGGTGTCACTGAGGCTTTCGTTACGGTAAATACATCTGCGTGTAGGGTGCTCACTCCTTGTGAACCCATTGACCTTGCATCTACAGCATGCATGCAGTTGACGCACGCTGATGTCATGATTAACATTGAACAAGTGCTTATATGGCTGCAGCTTGCTTGCTGAGTGTCTGTTACCATGCCTCCCTCTCCCAACCCCCCACCCCCCCACCCCGCCTGGAAATGCTTCCATTCTGATTGCTCATGACGAGACCGCTGCCTGTTTAGCTTGATAGTCATTGGTTGCAGAATTTGTCTCCAGCTGCACACATGTACAATACCGATGAAGTGTTCCAGATAGCCTGATCAGATAGTATGCTTTGGAGCAAGCAGAAACAGGGTTATGAGTGCTGCCACAGGTGTTCCCACCACAGCACCCTTTGACCAGGAAGGGAGGCGCACGGGTGTGGAACTCACAGCTTCTGAGATATGCTGGCCATCGCATGGCAGACATGTATGCTTCTAGCATTGCAAGTGTCAAACCCCATGTGCTGAAGTTGCTGTCTTTTGCGCCCAACATTGCAGTCACTGTAGTTGCAGTCACTGTAGTTGCTTACCGCTTTGCATTGCCAGCATATGTTGCATTCCAGCACACACACCTCAATGCCAGCATAAGTTGCAGTTGCATTGCTATGGCAAGCAACTCAGCCATGAAAGCCACATGGGTCAGGGCTGGTCGTGACGGATCCAAAGTGGGATGCTCAGGGACTCCTTAGCAATGCCATTTGCATGCCCCTTGAGCCCTTCCCTTTGCATGCTCTTCAACACTCTCTCCAGCTTGCCCTTGGCATGCCCTTCACTTCAGCCTCTAGCACTGCTCTTGGCCTGCTCTAGCATTGCCTTTTGTATGCCTTTGAAGACACTCTCTACCATTGCCCTTCGCATGCCTTCCAAGACACTCTCTACCATTGCCCTTCGCATGCCTTCCAAGACACTCTCTAGCATTACCCTGTGCATGCTTTTCAAAACCCTCTCTAGCGTTGCCCTTTGCATGACCTCCCTAACCTTGCCCCTTGCATGCCTTGTAAGGCATTGTAAGGCACTCTCCAGCATTGCCAGTGTTTGTGTCATCAGCAGCAACTTGCTCCTAAGCCATGTACAGGTCTGTGCTGGGTGACCCATCAGAGGTGGCCTTCTCGGAGTGCCTCCAGCGTGAACATGGGTGGATACCCCCAGGTCAGCATGCTGCAACCTACCTGCTTTACATCAGGACTACACTCTGCATCTGTGCTGATTTTACCACAGCCAAATCACCAATTAGGGAGCGCACCAGCGAAGCCTACGACCTAGCAGCAGGCAACTCAGAGTGTGCCAATTTTGTTAGTTTGTGATGCTGATATTTAGGGAGAGACGAGGCTTGTCCTGCACATATTTAATTCATTACGTTCATTACTATTATTATTATTGTTATTATTATATTAGTATTATTATCGTCGTCATTATAATCATCATTATCATCATCACTGTTATTAGTAACTTGTTGCTGCTGCTGCTGCTCCTGTTGTGGTTGTGGTTGTGCTTGTTGTGGTTATTATTGTTGCTGTTACTACTACTACTATTACTACTATTGCCATTACTATTGCTGTACACAGGGGGGCCTCAGAGGTTCCAGATCCTGCCCTTGGTGCTGCAAGTGTCCCCAGAGCAGCAGCCCAGCCTGTACACGGTACCCCGCCAGTACTACGGGGAGGTCCCCTTGGTGCACCCCAAGCATTCCTGGTTTGCTGCTCTGGGCCTCAAGTGGTACTCAACGCCTGCAGTTTCAAACATGGAGATGTCAGTTGGAGGCATCAAGTACACAGGTCTGCGCGACATGCATCATGTTGTACTGCATGCCGGAATGTGTCAGAGTGCGAGTGTACTGCCACAGTGGCAGGCAATTGGCAGTAGAATTTGTACGTATGAACCGAAGACAACTAACATAGATGGGATGTCATGCATTGACATTTCACAAACATGGACACTGCACTGCTGAAAAGGGCTGCACAATCTTCTTTCTACCAATTCTCACTGTCCTGTTGCACTGTCCAGGCATCCCCTTCAACGGCTGGTACGCTGACAGTGAGATTGTGCGTAACATGACTGATGAAGGCAGGTTCAACATCATGCCCGAGGTGGCAGATAAACTGGGGTACAATTTGAGCGACAACGCCTCACTTTGGCGTGATGCTGCTTTGAATGTGGTGAATGAGGTCAGTATCTGCCCTGGCTCTTCAGACCACCAACATCATGCAGGAACTTTTGAAACTCCACTTTTGCTGTCAGCTACCAAATCTCTTGAGGGCCAAGCAAGCAGTTGGGCTGTCAATTGCACCACAGAGCTCACTGCATGGCTCTTTGTTGTGCTGTGTTTGTCACCCCACACTGGAAGCTGTTCCTGTAATGCCACACACAACAGTCATAGACCTTCCTGAACAAGCATGCTGCCAAACTGGATGTTTTGCCTGTTTGTTTCTTGATAGCGCATGGGCACAAGGCTTTGTCAATGCCAATCAAGCCATGCTGCCACTAGATGGGCACAAAACAGTGTTGAGGTGGATGTGCAGGCAGTGCTGTACAGCTTCAGGCAGGCATGTGTGGGGATGGTGGACCACCATACCCTGCTGCAAGGCTTCTGGGAGTGATACTGGAAAGAGAAGCGAACCAGAGGCTATGTTCCTGGCAACTGGAAATGGTCAGTACCTGATATCCATTATGTCGGCATCATACACATTCAATCATCATGCATTCATTAACCCATTACAACACACAGTACAATACTCTATACTGTATACACTGTGTTCTATCACTAGTACTACGTTGTATATATGTAAAGATTATGTACTACATGTACGTAAGGATGAGTCAGCATGTATAATTCAATGCATTGCATGCCAATGCATCACTTTTGTCTTTAGAGTCGGTGTTTTGTTGATGTCACGTACAGTCTGACAATGCCCAGCATGCTCCATGAGTGCATGATGCAAGTAATCCTTCCCCACAACTTGTTTGCCATGTGAGCATTAGCTAAGCACTACCACAGCTCATTTTTCCTCTGTGCAATGCGTGACTGTCTTCATGGTGTCTGTGTGTGTGCGTGATGCAGGATCATCCCACCAATTGCTTCTCACACATCCCCATGCTACCTGGGTCTAAACAAGATGACAGAGTACACTTTGAAGGTCAGCCAACTGGCTGCTGACTTGCTTCCTCTGCACTTTGCATGCAGCAGCCATTAGATCGTTCTATCTCTTTGATGCTGATTGATCCTGCCATGGGGACAACGGTGGCTTCAGACAGACTGAGAGACAGGCTGACTATCACCAATCAGTTGCCGTGCTCATGTGTGCACGTTGACCAAGTAGTCATCTATAATTTGCATCTAAACATCATGACTTTCTAAGAATTGTTCTGTATGACTCAAAAGCCAACCGTCTGCATTGTGCATTCAAGTTTCAGCCTGGCACATATGGCCCAGCCTCAAATGGAGTCTCATGTATGTGTTATTCAGCTTGAGACATGAAGCAACAGAGTCTATGTGTGTGTGATGTAGCCAGTCTATCTGTATGCTCCTGGATGGAAGCACTGCAGGAAGAGGTTGCTGGGCCCAGCAGCAAAGCAGAAGAAGCCCAGGACGGGTGCAGATAACCCCATCTTCAACCCCTACACTCTGCTGTTCATCACACGCATGCGCCGCACAGTCGTCAGCCGCAAAGTCAAGCTGCTGCTGCTGTACGCCTCTGTCTCTGGCACAGCCAAGAGCTTTGCCTTCCAGGTACTCTCTCTGCTATGTGATAATAATCATAACATATTTTTCCAGCTCATGATGAGCTAGGTACGTGCGGGACAAGTCTTGTCTTTCCAAAGCAGTCTGTCTTGCGCATCTCTATGTGATGGCATGCCATATGACTGCTACAGTACTATCTGCCATATGACTGTTATAGTACTATCTGCCATATGACTGCTACAGTACTATCTGCGACACTGCTATATGCCACGCAGGCTCATGAGCAACAAGCATACATGCATCGTACACTCATGAACTGTCACAAGATGCGGACTCACAACGCACACTATTCCATACAATTTAGCCGGCCAAACTGCTTCAAAAGGAGGCTGTGCAGACCAATCTCAGTGACATGTGGTGTCATCATGCTGCATATATGTCACTACAGTCTCACGATGCTCAAGAACAGTTTCTCCATACATATTTGTCTGTGCAGACTAATGTATATGGCCAGCTTGCATGGTTGCAGCATGGCGTCTTCGTGAGGCCTCACTTCCTTTGTCTTGCCATTGTCTTGCAACCTTGTGTTATGATGGTAAACAAGCCTGTCTGGAGGGAACTGACTTGCGTCACACGTACCTGATGCCTGCTGGCTAAGTATACATTTCAATTATTATTATTATTATTATTGTTATTGTTATTGTTATTTTTATTGTTATTGTTATTGTTATTGTTATTATTATTATTATTATATGATGGCAATACAGGCTGCCGAAGTTTTGGGCGACAAGCTGAATGTGGTGGTGGAGAACATGGAGGCTTTTACTCCTGATGCGCCACACTTGCAGGAGGCCAGTCTGGTCCTAGTCTGCACATCCACCTATGGTTCCGGGGCGCCCCCGCCTACTGCAACCAAGTACCCACCTCTTCGCTCATCTGCTGCTGTCTGTCTGTCTATTGATCTAGTCTTGATAGGCCTATTGTACAAGGCTACCCCAATGATTGCCAGCATAGATTACCAATCCTGCTGAGGCTAAGGCCCTACCCCATGAGGGGGCATCAGTTCTTGTTATCTGTTGTCTGTCTGTCTGTCTATCTGTCTGCCTGCCTGCCTGTCTGTCTGTCTGAAGTTTGCTGACCTCACCAGACGAATGTGGTGGACACACTTACCTGTGTGTCAACTCATGATACGTTATCCTGAAGTTCTGTGCCACAAGCCAGTGCGACGTCTCCTCCAGTGCCCTGTTGGTTTTGACCAGCTGGGCGTGTTGAAGAGCGTTCAAGCACATTAAGCTCAGCAACAGCAGGAGTTGTGATCAGCTCTGCACGCATGTGGTGTTGGCTCTGCTGACCCAGTCAAGCAGGGCATCATGACTGCAGTTGACAGACCTGCGTACTGAGCTGCCTGTCTTGCACAGACGGTGTTGCAGCAGCTTGACCTTCGTTCTACACATGCACCAAACCATAGCACAGTGGAACTCAAGTTTCCATGTCATGTGGCAGCCCATTGTTGCCCAGCCTCTCTGGCTGATGTCAGTCTTGTCTTTGCAGCTTTCTGAGATATCTGGTGTCTGAGAGTGTGACAGAGCAGGGCAAGCTGAAGCAGAAGCCATATGCCGTCTTTGGAATAGGCAGCAGCAGCTATCCGCGCTTCTGCGCAGCAGCGGATCTTGTGGACTCCATGCTGGTTGGAGCTGGAGGGCAAAGGCTGGCGCCTGTACAGAAAGGTGCCTGCTGTGCTGTGCTGTGCTGTGCTGTGCTGTGCTGTGCTGTGCTGTCCTGTGCTGTCCTGCGCTGCGCTGCGCTGTCCCATGCTGTGCTGTGCTGTGCTGTCCCACGCTGTGCTGTGCTGTGCTGTGCTGTGCTGTGCTGTGCTGTGCTGTGCTGTGCTGTGCTGTGCTGTACAGCACACATGTGCTGCCAAGTTCAAACTGCCTGCTGTTTGCTCAACACTGTATGCCACTGGTTTGGCTTCATATGCTGGCTGCTGCAATGTGACTACTATGAGTCCACATTCAGGTGACTCGCTGGGAGGGCGGGAGCGAACCTTCAAGTCCTGGTTGTTGCAGGTCGTCCAAGGCATGCTGGACAGGGTAAGCCATTATGTGGTAGACGTATACTGCTTGTTTACTGTACATATGGTCCACGCCTTGCTCATAGCTGCCCCTGATCCTACCATGGCAATCAGGGGCCTTTGCCTTGATGCCCTTTAACCCCCCTCTTCCTCCCCCAAGATTTTATATTGCCAAAGCGGCTTTTCAGTTCCACGCCAACTGTACCGTTCAGGCAGTGTTTTCTCCCTGGTCTTGCCACCTCAGGCTGTGAAAGCAACTGCTCATCATGTCCAGTCCCATGTCACATCTGTTGACTTGCACAGCAGCAGCGTCAGCAACATACTCGTCCAGTCTGCGCACAAACAATGCTGTGATGCTTGCATGTACATGGAAAGACCGCGCTGTCTGTCCACCAGTTGCTCAACAAACTCTCTGCTTCAACTTGGCAGGCACGTGCTTCACGTCCTGCTTCAGGTTACTTGGCACCCTGCTTCTATTTAATAGGCGCCCTGCTGCAAGTTACTTGGCACCTTGCTTCAGGTTGATAGGCACGCTGCTTCAAGTTGTTGCGCACCCTGCTTCAAGTTTAGGCACTTTGCTTCTGTTTGATAGGCACCTTGCTTCAAGTTGTTTGGCACCCTGCTTCAAGTTGTTTGGCACCCTGCATCGTGTTGGTGGGCATGTTGCTTCAAGGTGATAGGCACTCTGCTCCAAGCTGATAGGCATGCTGCTTCAAATAACTAGACACGTTGCTATAAGTTGATAGGCACCCTGCTTTACTTTGCTGTGCCAACTTGATAGGCACCCTGCTACACTTTGCTGTGCCAAGTTAATAGGCATCCTACTACAGCTTGATAGGCAAAAGCCATAGGCATGCTCCTTAAAAGTTGACAGGCACCCTGCTACAAGTTGATAGGCAAAAACAATAGGCACTCTGCTACAACTTGATAGGCAAAAGCCATAGGTACCCTGCTAAAAAGTTCATAGGCACCCTGCTGCAAGTTGATAGGCAGAACCAATAGGCACCCTGCTACAAGTTGATAGGCAAAAGCCAAAGGCAGTCTGTGCTGGGCTGCAGAAGCTGGCGCCAGCAGCCTGCTCAGCTCTGCTGAAGAAGCTGAATGCAAGCGATGCTGGCATGAATCAGCGATTTGAGCCAAAATGGAGCGTGACCAAGCTTGCTGGTAAGCCCACACGTATCTGGGTTTAATAGCAGGCACAGTGTGCATGATTCTGCTCCCACAAGTGCATGTGAGGTAGTGTGTCGTTGCCTGATCGCATGCTGCGCGCAGCTGCAAACCATCTCAAAATATGAAGGTTGTATGGACTGTACATGCCTGCCCACAAGGCATGGAGACCATTGCATCCCTGCTTCACAAAGTGTACTCCTGAGCATGCTCGTATGGTCTGCATCGATGCACAAGCGTGCTCTTTGCTCAAGGTCTTTACTCAAAAGAACGAGGCGCATTCAAAGATGCAAAAAGAGGGAAAGTACAATACACCTGACCAGAACTTTTTTCAAGCTTCTGATATCTTCCAGTCATGTTCTAAGGTACACAGACCTGCAGCCAAAGGCAACCCCCCTCCCCCCTC
>JAABUP010002161.1_pt1 | contig 39211 bp, 48 predicted proteins | sample 5559201 | NCBI WGS metagenome assembly JAABUP01 (sample SAMN10711887, study PRJNA513373) | rock metagenome | isolation source: Antarctica rocks | place: Antarctica | reverse complement strand
GGCATCACCATGGTGTATGTGGCATCAAACACGCCTTGCATGCCATTGCATACAATTTGCACTCTCTCGGGCCAACAATGGGCAACCCCCGCCCTTTGTCTCTCAATTGGAGACTGCCCACTGTTGGTGTCTGCTGCAGCTGCGGTGGCTGTATCCACAGCTGTGGCATGTTCCGCTGCAGCCTGCGCAGCAGCCCTCTTTCTCTTCTTCGACAAGCCTGGCACAGCTGTGGCAGTGGACCCCTTGGCCTTACCAATGTCTCTAGAGGGACTAGCTAAGGCAGCCGGCACGACTTGACTTTCTGGCATGGATGCGCCTGTGGCAAGTCCACTGTTTGTTTGAACCTTGGCTGGATTCCCCAAGGCATCAGACGCCTTCTGCCCAGGAGATGGCTGCTTGTCCGCAGCTGTGGCAGCCGCGGCAGCAGTGTCAGGCCCCTGAGCTGAAGGTGTGTTGGTCTGAGGGGGTGACTTTGGCATCTGAGCTGAGACGGCGTCCAGCGCCTCCTGGAAAGGAAGATCCTGAAGTAGGCTCTGCAGCCTGCAGCGAACCTCAAGCAGACCCTGCTGATCAACAGGCAATGCAGCGTCCTCCTGTAAGGCTGCCGCTGCTTGTGCATCATGCTGGTCCACAGGTGACGCAGTGTCTAGCTGAGGACTGGTTGCCACTCTAGCTGCATTGTTCTGGTCCAAAGGCATTGCACTCATTAGCTCTGAAGTGATGGCATGCTGGTCAGGCACAACAGTATCTGCCGGTGTTGCTGATTCTTGCTTGACTGAAGGGCTTTGGCTGGCTTCTGCTAGAGCTTCCTCTGCCTTGCTGCCGCACACCTTGACAAAGTAGCTCCTGGTCTCCTGAGCAAGGAGGGAATGCATTAGTAGGCAAGCGAGTGACAGAACACATGTCCAGTAGCTTGAAGAGGTCAGGGTCATTGGCCTGTTGCTGCTGTGTGTGAGTGGATGGCCAAGTAGCTGAGTGAGTGAATGGGTGTGTGGGTGAGTGAGTGAGTGAGTGAGTGAGTGAGTGAGTGAGTGAGTGAGTGAGTGAGTGAGTGAGTGAGTGAGTGAGTGAGTGAGTGAGTGAGTGAGTGAGTGAGTGGCTGAGTGAGTGAGTGAGTGATTGAGTGAGTGAGTGGCTGTGTGGAATGAGCAAGGCAGAGTCAACAAGCTTGTGATTGGCCGAGTATCTGAATGTAAAATAATGACTGCATGCATGACTGCATGAAGCATGCACAGCAAGCAAAACAAGAACATACTCACAGAAGCTGTGCATAGGCAACGTTCTGTCACCAAAAGTGCTGCAACATTGGCAGGTGATCAGCAAACCAGAGCACAGGCCAACTATCATACCACAAGACAAATCACTGCCTAAACAACCAGAGAACTGTTGTTGGGATGTCAAACCATTGAACTGTAACAAAAGGAAGCACTGCAAGTGGTGTACCTCCTCCTGAGTCTTCCAGTCTTCATCTATCCTTGAGTAAATGGCATCTTTGGGCCTGCACAGTACAGTAGACTGTCGGCATCTCAGAACAACAGACCTCGCATGATGCACTGACAGAAACATGCGCTCAACATGAATGCTTGCAGCATTGCTATCTGTCAGCCATCCTTGGCCTGCCTCAGTGAACTGAGATCATAGACTGACAAGGCAAGAGACCTGAATTGAATGATCACAGATGCTATCCTCTGTCAGATAGCCCTTGTCTAGCATGTCTGGTCTAAAAGCCAGTATGCCAGCTGGAGATAGTTGATTATCTGCAGCCTGTTTGCTTTGTGAATCTGCACATTGTAAGCATGTGATCAAGACTTGACCTGGCCAACATCTCAACCCAGACGCAACACATAAGTTCGCAGCAAAGGTCAAGAGCAAATGATGTGGATGGGTTTGTATTGAAGTGATGGATGGGCTGACCTGCTCATGATCTGGTCTGTAAGCAATATGATCTCTTCAGTCAAGGCCTGCTGTGTGGTGCTGTCCAGGCTGGCCTGCTTCAGCTGCTCTTGCAGCTCAAAATATGCCACACTTTGCTCAGTACGTGCCTCCATATTTGCGTGAGCCACCTGCAAGTGAGATCTGTCATGATCAGGACTGCTTACCATGCATTACAAAGCATCTTGGTGCTGTGGGCCCTGAAATCGCTTCTAAGAAGCAGAGCTCCTCCTTCCTGTTTACTGCAAGATGGTGTCTGGTGCAGTCACTGCTCAATAGAGTAAATGGAACAATGACTGCATCAGACGCTGCAGAAGACAGTGACAGCAACAGTGACTGCACCAAATGCTGCTGACCAAAACAATGACTGCACCAAATGCTGATGAAGAAGCATACCTCATCTAGAAGCAGCCTTGGGAGCTTGCCAGTGATGATGGCCACCTGGTGAAGGCGCACATGGTGTGCCTCAAAATGCATAGCATCACTCAGCTCCTCATACCGTACCTCTTCACCATTCTGCAATGAACACAGCAACAATGGTATGATGCCTGTGGTGACAGATCCTGATGCTTGAGCTGCAGGCGCAGCGCAATCGTCAATATGAATTTACAAATCTTGACGACAGACGGCAGTTGTGTTGCAACCTGCTTGGCTTGCGTGCAACAGCGCCGACATGTTTGACTTGCACATGAGCTGTGCTTAGGTGCAGCGATTATATGACATGGACAACACAAAACAAGATGCATATCTGGGGTTTCTGCAGTAACATCTTTGCATTGGGTGCTGTATTACCTGAATGGTGAAGACAGGCTGCATGTTGTGATTAGGATGACAGGCCTTGACCTGTACCAAATGCTGCTGATCCCTATCACGCACCAACACAAAAGCATCCTGCAGTATGCTCTTGTAGCCCTGCTGCTCCAGTTCTGCATAGGCAAGGTTGCATCATACTCAAAGTTGCCACTACCAATGGTGATTTCATACTGCATATGGAGTGTCAAGGTGCTGACGCTTGTTGAGTAATACTGCGTGTAGAGAGTCCAGGTGCTAATGCTTGTTGATAATGACGACGTCTCGAAGACTGTTCGCGCCTGTGTCATGACAACTCCGAGTGACGACTGATGCAGGATAATGAGCCTCTTTAGTGAGGAATATCTATCACTATCACTAATCTATCACTAGTAAGGAACATGTATCACTAACGAGGAACATCTATCTCCAACAGACATGTTGGCCAACAATGCAGCCACATGCAGCATGCTGACACCCTAATTTGCGCTGAATGTGACCAAACAATCCTGACAAATGTCCATATTTCGCCCCTCCCCCTCCCTACACTTAAGTGTTTTGCAAATGTTCTGAGACACTGTGAACTACATCTAGGGAATTATATGTTGGGAATTGCAGATGATGTGACCCTGTGCATATGCATGCAGCAAATGATAGAGTGACACATGATATTATTGCATGACCTGGTATGACATGCAATGGCAATCAGGGGCCACCCACAGGGATGTGCATGGAACACTTCACAAACTGAGGAACCAGTATTGGATTGAACTGACCTGTCAACTTACAATTTCTGAGCCAAAATATGCACATTTGCTTTATGCAACGGCTTAAACACAACTCTACCCTTGGAGCAAAGCACAAAGGCCAGGCTCGTCAAGAGCTGTCCTGCACATACTCTGCAATGAACTGCAAGCTGGTAAGAAGATGTGTGAGCTTAGGCACCTGACATGTGCAAAACGAAACCTGTGCAAGCTGGCTAGGAGCATTTGTGAGCTGTAGCACGCACCTGACATCTGCAAATCCAGAGCCCAGACTGGTTTGATGAAGGGCTTAGGCAGCAGCATGCTCATCAAGTTTGGGGCGCTGCACGCCACCTCCTGAACACAAGCCAAGCACCACATCAAAATGGGTGCTTAACACAGAGCTTGCTGCTTGTCACAAGAGTCACTGTATGGGCCTAGTGTGGGCCACAGAGGCTTCTCTTGCTTGCTGTGTACATCGGATTGCAGTGACGGCTGAAGTGTTTCTTGTCTGTGTGTTATTGCTTTGGCAAAGCTCTGCCCTAACAGGCTACACCCAGGCAGTAACAGCAGCTAAAAAAAAGGTGCATCACTCAAACATTGATGCAGAAATGCTGTTGCGTTTGATGTATACATGCAGTTTGCAGCCATGGTACCTGTATAATGATGCTTGGTGTACAAACTGAGCACAGACTCGACTCACATGCCAGCATGAGAAGGCTTGGTGAAGTGCAAAGCTCCTGCTCACCTGACCCTGGCTCTCAGACTTGATTGAATCATTTTCCTGCTGATCCACCTGCATGTCCTCTTCCTCACCGCTATCAACCCCCTGTTGCTTGAAAGGCATGGCATCTTGACTAGCACTGCCTATGTTGGCTTCAGATGCTTCGGCAGCAGATCCATCTTGCTGGCCAGTCACAGTACCTGCTGTTGGCACCTGCTCACCCAGCCTTGCAAAGCGGCCTGAAGCATCTCTGGCCAGCATGCCTACATGCATCATGCCAGGAGACATGAGCTCCTAACATCACTCAAAAGGTCGCCCCATGTATGGACAGGTTGATGGCTGTTGAGCTTTTCAGCAAAGCCTTTAGTCACAGGCTTTGCTGATGATACAGCTCATGTGTCGTCCCATGGCAGAACATGACAAGACATGCACTTCAGGACACAAGTTGTGATGAGTCACCTGTGTGCTTCTGCACTGAGGCAGACGTATGGCTCACAGTGTCCCCAGACCATGAAGAAGAGTGGACCCAGATGCTTTCAGCACTTGCTGATGAGGGCAGGGCCGCACCAGCCGCCTTAGCTGCCCTGGTCTCAGCCTTGATTCTCTGGATCTTGTTCCTCCGCCGTTTCTTGACGTCAAAAGTCTCGCTAAAGTACTTGGACTTCTTCCTCTTCTTGGGAAGGCTAGGTTGTGTGGTGCGATTCAGGGTTGGAGGCATCAAGGCAGGATCATCCACAGATGCAGATGACAAACTAGTTTCTGGGGCTGCGTCTGTTGCAGCTGCCAATGCAGCTGCTGATGGGCCAGCATCTGCAGCTGTTGCTGGCTGTGATGCTGATGCTGATGCAGCTGCCACAGGCTCTTCTGCTTCTGGACATCGTGACTCTGCTGCTGCTGTTGATGTTGCTGGCGTGGCTGTTGCAGCAGGCTCTAAAGCATCTGCTGAAGCCAATGTTGTGCCTGCTGCGGCTGCCTCGGGTTGTCCAGAAGTCTTGGCAGTAGCAGCTTGAGGCGCAAGGCTATGACCAGAAGTGTCGATTGCAGCAGCCTCTTCGAGTGCAGCAATGTCACCTGTAGAATGTTGCATGTGGTTTGGGGCGGCCTGACAGCCAGAGGGTGCAGCCTGCACATCTGGGGATTCTGCTGGATTGTGCAGGGATGCTGCCTGACTATCATTGACTGCAGCCCGGCTTCCCGTGCATGCTATCTGACTACGCAGGGATGGCATGAGACTACCTGGGGATGTCCCATCAGTGGGCTTGCTCATGTCTGGCACAGGCATAGCCTGAGCACTACGACCAGATATATTCCGATCAGCTGACGTCCTTTGCCTTCTGCCAAAGACATACTGATGACTGGAGTCTTCCTCAGCACATGGCAAAGAGCTGACAATGCCGGCAAGCCTGTCCTGTGCCGAGCGGTGGGTAGGGAAGGGGTACAGCCTCCCCTCCCTGGCGTCCCCTGACCCTTCAGAGGATGTGGACGCTGTTTGCTGAGCCTGTACATCACCCTTGCCATCATCTTGGCCTTCAGCCTGCTGTGATGGTCCACCAGCCATGGCTGTAGTGTTGAGCAGCGGTTTGGGGATGTTGCTGTCCTGCCGCTGTGGCTGTGGCTGCTGCTGGCGGGTCCCCAGTGGACAGGGGGATGTGTACTCGCTGGTGACTGTCCAAGGTGCAGATGCTGCTGCTGCAGGGATAGGGCCAGAAGCAGCCAAAGGCGATGCTGTTGGTATGGCGGACTGTGTGGCAGGTGGTGGAGGGAACACTGAGGGAAGCAATGAGGCCGGGGGGGTGGCCTGAGGGGTGCATGAGGCAGCAGCAGTCGATGGTAGACATGCAAAGTTGGGAGAGGCAGCGGTCTGTCTGTCTGTAAGGGACGAGCACTGCTTGGGTGGCATGTAGCTGGGCCAGGGTGCAACTGGGCTCTCGTGCACACTCTGGGCTGTGCCCTTTGGAGCAGCATCTTTGAAGGGAGGTCCGGCAACACCAGAAGGCATGTCAGCATTGGCAGAAGGGCTGCTTGCGGCTTTGTCATTCTGTGCTGCTGCTGCTGCCATCCACGCCGCCCCACACTCCTTGTCAGGCTCACTCTCTTTGGCTGTACACAAAGGCACAGCATCGGCAACCTGGCTAGCAGTGATGGCATCAGCTGCTCTCTGAGCATCGCTGCTATATGCCTCTGGCCTCAGGTGAGTGAGTGTACCTGGCAAAGCAGACAACTCCGGGACCAGATTGGGTCCAGACAGCAATTCTGAGCTGCTGACCAGGACATTGTGTGCTGCAGCATCCCTGAGACAAGCCGGTGCAGGGGCTGTTGCTGGTGAGTCTGCCCTTGCAGTTGAAAGTGCCCTTGCAGGTTCGCAGCTGACTTCTCTAACAGCATCATTCACAAGAGCTGACGCCGTAGTGACCACTGTGTCAGCAGCTGCTGGTGCAGCTACCTGTGCAGCTGCTTCAGCACGTGGCTCGCTACCTATGGCCTGAGCTGACACTGATAGGGTTGCAACGGATGGGTTTGGTGTGCGTCTGTGCGCCTGAGTCCAAGCAGCTGACGCAGCAACTGCTTGACTCCTGCTCAGCTCTGACAGCCATGCCTGAATACATACACCGCATACCTTACGTACTGACATGGACTCTTGCGCAGAGTTGGATAAGCAGCTTCATTTCCTCGACTTGCAGCATACTCAAGAGCTAGCTAGGACAAAATTATATATAGCGCCTGGCCTGATGGGCGATTGCAAAGCATGCCTTCAACAAATGTACAAGGAGGCGTTTCTGAATTCGCTGCAATGCACGCCGTCTGTGCAGTTGCGTGGTGACATGCACAGACATGCCTGGGCTACAGGATGCAAGAATTCACCAGCAAGCAGCAATTGAGCTGAGCAGGTATCATGTCTATATGCTTTTGGAACTTGTTGTCATGCAGTTGCTCGCCTGATTCTGCTGAAGGCCGCTGTTGCGCAAGAGACCCTTTGCTGACAGCCAGCACAGCTCTGCATCATTGCACCGCTTGAGGTAGATAGGGTCGATACACATGTAGAGCTTGTGCTTCATGTAATTGGCCAGATCACTGTATGACATTGCCCCTGCAGCAGCATGAATGCCGCATTTACGAATCAAGTCAGCGTGGCAGTGACATTATCTGACCAGGCAGGCCGATTTTGGTGCCATTACCTCCAGACAAAGCAACTACAAACACAATCAAGCGGATGACATCAATGCAAGTGACACAATTCGCAATCGCCTGCTTGAGCGCATCTGCCACTCAGACATGTTGCAATACTGAGCTGCACTTACAGTAAATGGAAGGACTTGGAACTAAACCTGAGGAAGAGGCATCAGCTACATGTGGTGGAATAGGGTTATTAAACCTTAGGAAGAGGCATCAGCTACATGTGGTAGAATAGGGTTATTAAACACAGAACTGCTCAGAGACAGTCCATCCTGTTTACACACATCTAGACGGGCCCCCTAGCCCTACCAAAGAGCTTGCAATGATGATGATACCTGATGGACTGACTTTCTGCGATGCGTGGGTATCAGGCGCAAAGACAATGGATAAAGGCTCCTTTACTTGTGCTCTCTTGCCTCTGCCGAAAGGCAGATTGTCTGCAGCATCTTTCCCATGAACAATGACAGCTTCGCCCTTCAACACGAAAGACAACCTTTCCTCAAGCTCAGATGGACTGCTGCTCAGCACCTGTGATCTTATGCTTGCTCCAGCACCATGCATGGCAGCATGCATCAAAGCCTCAGGTAAAGTGAGCATGCTGTCATGGCGGCGTGAAAACTGAGGCATGGAGCAGGCAGGTGCCACAGGCTGACTGAACCCATGAAGGGCATAAGAGGGCTCCGGGGAGTATGGCAATGAGATTCGATGCCAGTTCCCCAAAGTAGCACTTGGCGCAGACTGCTGACCTATGCTGGTGTGCGTTGCAGCCTGATGCGGCGTTGTTCTACCTTGCAGCTGCAGCCTGCTCGTGTCAGCATGGTAGCGTGCAACCTGAGGTTGTGACGGCTGCTGCTGTTGACTCTGCTTCTGCTGCTGTTGTCCCTGCTGCTGTTGCTGCCTTTGCAGCTGCCCTGTCAGCTGCTGCTGCTGCTGCTGCTGCTGCTGCTGCTGCTGCTGCTGCTGCTGAAGCTGACGCTGGCTTTCAGCACTGTAGCCAGAGCTGAAGGGGTTGGTCGCCTGCATTTCTCGCTGCTGTTGCTGCTCCCAGATGGGCCGAAGCTCAAAAAATGAAACAGCTACCAGGTACTGAATAATGGTGAAATTGCCACCGGGTTCGATTGGCTGTAGCCAGGGGTACATGGCCAAGGCCTCATACTGCAGCAACATCACTTGGCTCAATAAAAAGAATCTTTTGACCACCATGCCTGCATGCATACTCCCAACAGACATGGACAAAACAGTGACAGTCTCAATCCAGGACCTGTCTCATTGCAGTTATTGTCCTCCTGCAGCTCTGAGGAGGTGTTACAATACATCATGTGTTGCAACACGCTTGACGTTGATGTCAGAGGAAGGATAGATGGTGGGACTGAAGCCGGACATGTGAGACCTTGTCCCACATGCATGTGCCATTGCAGAAGTGCCAGAGCAGAAACTCAGCAAATGACTTGGGCATGGCAATGAGGGTATATGTGCCCACAATAAGTCTCCTGCATGATTGGACTGCAAGACAATGCATGATTGGACGCAGAGACAATACGTTTTCTGTGGCATGATTATTCACAGTTTGTGAAGCAGGTGCTCACCTCAGGCTGACGGCCCTGGATGACACCCACATACTCCTGGATGTAGCCCGGCGCTGTATGAGCCGCCATGTGCATTAGAGCCTTGATGGAGATTAACACTCCGCTCTGCAGAGCAGCAGTCAAGTCTTGACACCTCCCCAACAAAGTGTCATCCTGTGATGGGCCTATGTGAAGTTGAATGTTGCTTACAATGCAGCTGTGCAAGCTGCAGCGTACACTCTAGTTTGTCGAGCATGAGGTTGCCAGGTTAGCCCTGTTTTGTGGGAAAGTGATATGACGAAGTGCCACCCTGATCGGTCTTAGAAAGAGCAACATGCTGCAGATGGCAAGACCTATACTTGTAAGAGTTGCTCCTTTCAGCTTGCACTGCAGCAGCAAAACAACAAACATGCAACTTGCTGAGTACATGTCACAATTGCACATGCACCTAAACTGCTGACACTGGAGGCAAGCTACCACAGCATCACATCTGAGGTGCCTGGCTCGATTCCAGGAAAAGCTCATCATGCCAGCAGCGGATATTTGCAAACTACACCAATATGGGACACCATTATGACTGTAAGTAGCTCGTGGAATGCTCATAGCATAGCATGCATGATGGCGTATACACACGCTCATGCTTCATAGACGGGCCCATTTGCATGCTGCCATGACATGACTTGACAGCCTTCGAATCATCACCTTTGCAGCTTGGCAATTCAACAGGGCATAATTGACCAAGGCCATATGTCCAGTAAGCAGCCCACGCTGGCACATCTTGACTGTCAGCCATTCCAAGAAGACCAGCAGACGCCCCTGATCCACAGCTTGTGCCTGGCTGAGCATTTGCATATACTGCACATCCAAAGATGCAAAGTCAGGCTGGTCAGACTTCTGTGCTGCGGGCTGGCTGTATGTCAGCACGCTGAGGGCATCCATCATGAAGGTGTGGTCTAGCAGATGTAATGCTGGGTCTGTCAGGTTGAACGCTGGTTTGGGCTGGGAAGGTGTTGGATACTGGGCCAAGGGGCCTTTGCATACATGTGCCTCTTGCTGCTGCTGCTGGGCTGAGGTCGCTTGCTGTACATGACTTTCAGGGTGATGCTGCGCCCACTGCAGCTTGGGAGGACGACGAGGCTGGAGATGCGCATGTGATACATCTGAGCCCGAAAGTTGAGCGGCTTGAGCAGGTTGCTGATCAGCATCACCGAGGCCAATGCTGCAGCCAATTCGGGTCAAAGTTTGATCACGGTCCTCCTCGTCTTGAGTCAAGTCAACAACGTCTCGCGTTGCAGACGATGTCATGGTCATAGCTACGTGGTAAAATAACAATATCAGAGTAACCCCCGACACACAACAACAGTCTCGGCGCTTAAACGGGACAACAGTCGGATGCAAAACAAGCCTGCACAGGGCATGCTGCTGCAATAGGCAAGATAGAGTCCATGTGGGCTTGTGGCGATATCAGAATTAGCTCGCGGCTGGTGAGCTCGCTCCAAACAAAGTGCCTTGAGTTTATAGCGTGCCTAATCGACAGTGCACACACGCCTCTGCCGCAATTTTTGCATCTTCAGCTGCGGCATGTGCGATGACCCTTCTCTGCGCATGTCACAACATAGCACTGACGCAAGGGATCAGCACCGACCGCTTTGGGTAATGTGCTTTGAGTGTTCTTGACCCAAAGCACGTTACGGCGTAATTACCGGCAGCAGTTGAAGTCTACAACTTCTGCCGCAACTACTGACATTGATGTCTGTCATACATTTGTGGCCTGCTGCTTTGGACAGCGTTCATCAAACTCTGATGCCGTTCCCAGCCTTAGGTAAACGACCTGTTGCTGATACAAATAGGAGTGGCTATACCAGGAGTGGCTCCATAGCCACTCCTCTGACTCAATTCAACACTGTGCATCGGAGTCATCAATAATCTGCACCATTTGACAAAAGCTGACTTTACTGGAGGTCTTGATTGGGGGTGTGCAAATTACCTTTCATCCATCATTACTGCATAGACACGTCAGTACAGTTACTGCTAGTTTATTGTTGGGGTCATGAAATAGGGTAATTTAAGCAATATTCGTTTCACTTCAATTCACAGAAAATGGGCAAAATAAGCCCAAATGAGCTGAAAGGGGGCCTCAAGACTGGCTCCATCAAACACAAGTTTTCTGGACACCACTGCTGACACCGGCAACTCAGCAACTGTAGGAGGGTTCAGAGAGGCTGGGATTGGTGTTGGAGATGGAGCTGACACCGGAGCTGAAGCTGCAGCTGGTTTGTTGGTTCCCTCCTCAGCAATGCATTGCAACAGAGTAGTCATGAGCTGACGCTTCTGAGCATTGTTGCCAGGCACTCCGCGTGTACCACCCACCCATTCACTGCCTATGCGATCTGCAACTGTGTCCATCAGCCTTGTGGCGCCTTCATAACCCAGGCGACGGTACACCACCTTGCCCTCTGCAAATTTCTGGAATACCATCTGGGTCCAGGGCCCCTCAAACTTACTCAAACAACCTGCAGCCAATCACACACCATCATTCATCACTCATATATATGCGCATGTGTTGCTTGATACAGAGCAAAGGCTGCAAATCACACCTGACAGCCTCCTCGTTCTGGAAGAATGGCAGATCCGTGAAGAGGCGGTGTGTCTTGAATTTGCCATAGAAGAGGGTGGCCAGCTGAATGAACTTCCACTTGTTGGCAGCCAGAACATAGGCATGGTATTTAAAGGCGGCAAACTGTGCAGCAGAAAGCCCCTCCAGCTGACAGACTGCTTCTGTGACATACTCAGCGCCTGGCATCACAAGCTGATCCACAAGCTCTGCAAATCTCCTCAGCCCTTGCTCCTGGCAAAACTGCGGTCATCCACATCTCATGAGCAGCATGAGCAGTCAATGGCAGTCGATTGCAGCTGGGCATTCGCACAAAACAATGTACCTCTCTGTCAAGCAGCTCAAACGTGGGAACATTGGTGTTCTTCCAGCCCAGCGCACCCTGGGCGCTCATCAAGTCCACCCGGTCATAACCAGAGAACAACATGGAGACTGCCTCGGGTAGCACTCTGGCACCATAGGTAGTCGTGGCCAGGGACTGCCCTGCTCTCTGATGCTTGGTCACTCTAGAAGCCTCTTCATCGCTGGCTGCAAGCACAATGCACGTGTCAGCCTATGACATTCTTAGATGCATGCAAAGCACACATGGTTACTGCAAGGCTCATGAGCTCACCTCCTGCTGACTTGAGCTGGCAGATGCGCGCTGTCCTGAACATGTATGACAGGACGTCGTCTTCAGTGGTACCCTCCCCCTTCATACCAAGCTTCTCTAGGCATTTGAGCACCAGAGTCTGATTCAAGACCGCTGATTCTGTGAAACGGAAGAGGTCTTGTGCATGAGGCACCAGGGGTATCCGTTCAAAGACAGGCATCTGTGGTCCTAGCCTCTCGATGGTAAGGGGTATGGGATGCCGCTCCATGACAGCATCTGCAATGCACGCCCTTTGTTGCCATCAGAGAACAGCCAACCTTGCAGTGCCAACATTCACAAACATCAAGCATACATGTCAGTCCTTCAGCTGTCATCTGCACTAAGCTGCTGACATGCCTGCCCTCAAACCTGCCTGTCTTACAAACATAGCCCTGCCTTGGAAGCCGTACGTCATTGGTGTATACATCATTCAGAGCCATCCAGAAGTCCATGGAGAAGCATCTGCTGTCAAAAGTCTTGACCGCAAACAGCTGCTCTGGATTTTCGTTGCCGCTCTTGTTAGTGCATCTGGTGACAATGTTGATGGTGTCGCTGGTCCCAAAAGACGTACTGCCCTCCATTTTGCTGATGCCGACATTGGATCTGGTGACAAGCGTGCTCTGATGGGGCCGCAGGATAAACCCATACATGAGAGTGAGCAACATGGTTGCTCTACCGTCCATCTGTTCAGCGCCGACATCTTGTAGCTGGTGTTGGTATCTGTAACGTCTGGGATGCACATATGGGCTCTGTAATTCCCAGACGTTACAGTATCCATCTTTGCTGCAAATGCTGCTTTCTTGGTGTCAAAGATGGCCTTCAGCTCTGAAAGAGACAACCGGCTGTTTCCCTTATACCAGACTGGAAACAGACAGCCCATGGTTGGAGGGGTGAGCTCTTCATTGAGTCCATGAATTTGCTGGTAAAGCAGCTGGTGCTTGACTCCGTATGACACCGAATTGCTGCAGTCAGCAACGCACCATCAGTCATGCACAGACTGGTACAAGTGCATTGCAATCAAATGCAGAGGGGCTTACTCTGCACGTTGTTGACTGATTGGCCTGGCATCCACTCGATACCCCTGAGACAGGACAGCTGCAGTATACTCCTGGACATACTCTCGGAGTTCTTTCTTCTGCCATTCCATGGGCTTGTCCTGATGTGTAACAGCTGTCTCATAGCCCTGAGCAACTTCATTCTGCCAAGCCACTGAATGCCCAGTAACGAATGGCAGAGGTTCCGAAGTGTTGCAACACACGCTACTTACCAACGACTCCTCTTCCGGTGAGGCAAAGTCACTGCAAACACATTCTGTCAGTCCTTGTCAATTTAAGCATTCTGGGTCACGAAAACTGACTGACTCACCTGACGGTGGAGCTGCTCGAGTGCGAAGCCACAGGCTGAATAACAAGAACGGGCTCCTCGGTTACTGGCTCACTGCATATCAGGACCGTGTTAGACAGCCATATAGATCACTTTTGGCTGAAGCAGGCAGCGGACGGTTTTCACCGGGCCTTCTTGGCAGGCTTGACACCAGGCGAGTCGGCTGCTTTGCGCTTCTTCGGGCCTAAGGCAGCCCAAGTTGCGTATTGCGGAGAGTGTTTACGCAGCTCGAAGAGCTCATCCTTGTCGGACAGCCTGAACTTCTCGGCTCTGAGGATCAAGCCTACGATGTAGTTCTTCCCCCAGCACTGCCCGGAGCTGTACCATTGTTTGCCGCGGCCTACCCCTCGCGGTGTCTTGTCCCTGGCCGCTTTGAATTCCTTTGATTTGGTCTCTAGACTCTTGGGGTACGCCTTCCGGTGGTCGAGCTGAGTGTCAGAGTGCCTGGTGTTCAAGCTGACCGATTAGATCTTGCGGGATGCGGCTAGGCAGAAGCAGAACCGACGCGTGGCTATGCGACGAGTGGTCTAGCGTAAGGCGGCGCAGTCAAGCTTTCCATATGACTTCATATGAATCTTATCTACGCTTTCGGGAACTCTCGGACTGTAGCGGTGGTTGTTCGAAATTCGTGCACGTAACGCCTAGCGTAAACCCACCTGCCGATGGCTCTGAGAGGCTCCGATAGGTTCGACCCGATGCAACTGAGCGTCTTTTTTTCTCGCTTGCAGCACAATGAAACAATATCACAGGCTTTCCGCAGTACAGGCATTGTCAAGTGTCGAATATGCAGTCTTGCCTTCCCACTTTCGTGCGGTGCTGCACTTTGCTTGGCATCTTTGTTGTATTTCCAACAGCACGCGCACAGGCCGTTGCTGCAAATCAGCGCCTCGACAAGACTGCGTTATATCTGGACGCATTGGGTGGCCTCAGCAACTATACAGACCTGACTGACGTTATGCCCGGCCAAACTTTCACACTCACCCGAGTCGATCAGGGTGCAGACCAGAATTGTTATGCTCCAGGAGGCACCGACGAGTGTGCCAACATCAAATCGACTTGGACTGTGTACAATGCAACATACAGCGACAACCCATCGAACGGAGTCTACGTTTGCATCTGCCAGGGATCACCGGTTACTGCCCAAAGCCTGGCTTCAAACTATTCACAGGTGAGCTTCAAACTCACTGTCATTCTGCCCTTGAAACGTACTTCATACCTGAATGGCCTCTGCCCAGTCCCATGTGACAGTGCAGTATGTTAGTTGTCCACGGCTCAGATTGCAGCGTTTTTTACTCACCTGTAACAATTTTTGCTTTCTGCAAATGCATGCATTGAACTTAAGACCACTTGTCTGACTCCAGGTGCCCTTGTACTTGAGACGGTGGGTAGCGTCTGTCAGCTCTGTTCCAGCCTCACAAGGTCATGCCTACACATCAGCAGGCCACGTAACATTCTTTGGCACATTGGGCTTTGATGTATTGGTCCACGAGAGCACACATGCTCAGGATCAAGGCTTCTCTGGCTCAAAAGCCTATTTGCAAGCCATTGGGTCAGACACCTGTGTACCTGATGACTATGCTCAAACTAATAACGTGGAGTGCTATGCTCAAGATATGGTAGTGTTCCTATACAAGCTCTGGCGACCATATGATCCTCCTCTAGGCACAAATTGTATGGCTAATCAGCTCAAAGCTCTCAACAGCAGCCAAGCTCCTGGTCTGCAGGCTTACATCAGCTCAACAGGTGCGCATGTACAAGTATAGAAATACACAGCACGCACTTGTGGCATGCATGCAGATGGCTATCACAAATGGCTTGACCAACAAATTTGCTATGTCAAACTGCAATTTTGAGGTGCTGATCGCCTAGACAGCCCATGACTTGTATATAACGCTGTATGCATTTCTGTCTACCATCACAGCTTGACAGCTTGATTCCTGCACGGCCAACAGCATGCTGAAACCCATACCGCCTTCGCAAGTAACCCCCACTGAAGGTGCATATGCAGAATGTGTGAAGTGTTTGATGTGGCCCATGTGCTTTTACTGACATGTGAGTTTTGTGTGCAGTGGCAGCCACTGTGCCAAACGTCTGCACAATCAACTGCTTCCATACAGCTCTGCCAGGAGAGACACTGGACAGCATTGCATTGGGCTTAAAGCAAACGCCTCAGTCCTTCATACCCTATAACCCTCAGATTGGCAACAGCACCGTGCTGTACCCTGGAGAGAGGGTCTGCCTTCCCGCCCAGCTTTGCAAAACTTCTAGAAGGCTGTTGAGAGCTTGATGCTCAGACAATCACGTCAGATTAGGAATATATGCAGTGCTGACTGCATGCACCATGTTTTAATAGTGAGTGGACTTATTTCTGAGTTCTTGACACAAGAGCAACAGCAGGCAAGATCTGCTGTGACTTGTATGCAAGAGCTCTTAGCAGAAAGAGCGCTGATCATGTGCTTCCTGTACATGGCTAGATGTGATCTTTCACCTGTGAGGGTATGGCATCCTCTGAGTTTTATAGTAGCTGCCATCTGAGTTTTTAGGGTCCTGTGAGTGTTTGATAGATTCAATGCAGAGATGACGCCCAGTCCAGATCAGAGATTTAGGCCTTGACCATATGTTTATGCCGCTCTGTTATTTTCTGTGTCAGGATTTTGATCAGCAACCTGAAGCATCCCTCAGGAACAGCATTGCTGTTATTGCTGCACCAACTTTGTATAAGCTTATATATACACATATTGCTTCTAGTGTATATGCTAGAATTGCTTTTCTGTCATGACATTTATCAAGATCAGTAGGACTGAACTTGCATTGCAGGATGGCTTGATGTTTTGTAACATGCGACACAAAGCGTCCTTTCTTTGAAGTGTTGTTTCTTGCAAGGATGCATGCATTTAGCATCCTTGTGAAAGTACTATGCATCTTTGTGACAAACTGCACGGTTGTTAGTCATGGGGAGCCATAGACAACTTAGCTGATATATGGTTTACATGTTGTCACTTGTACATGAAAGCTATGTTATTGCGCCATGTTACGACAGCAGCATGTTCTGAATGCAACATGTCATGAATGCATTAGAAAGATGAGATGGTAATTGTTGCAGGCAGACAAGCGCGCAGGTGCCGGATTGTCACCATGCTCATGGCTCCTGTGGCCTAGGATCATTGCCAGTGCTGCGGTAGGATGAAAAGGCAAATGCTGTGGCTAGCAAGTACATGACCATTGATCTGACCATTGATAGACTACGGTGATTCAGACTCGCTGACCACGGCGCAAAACCCAACTCATAATTCAGCACCTTGGGCAGCATGAAACTGGTTCCTCCGATTTTGACATTATACTTCCTGCCAAACATGACGTTTGCCTTGCATTGCTTTAGACAATTGTCAATACCATAGTAGGCCAATGAGGCACTCTTCAAGATATATCCTATCAATACATTTACTACAATGCGCAAAAATAGAATGTGCAAAGAATTGACATGAAAAATTTGTACAACAAATCAACAGGATCAGCATGACTCCAAAACCCAGAATGTAGCAGAATTTCTTAGCAGTGTATCACAAGGCTATGTTGCTAGCCAATGATGATGCATCAATATAATATCACTGACAGCTAACACTCTGTGTTTGCTGCGACCTCAAAAAAATATCGGCGTGAAGCTCCATTACTGGAGGCAATACTTTGCTGTACACTCTCCATGCTTTCCCCTTTGTCAAAGACCACCATGTCTATAGAGCCATCCTTGTTCCATCTACCATCGCCATTCGAAGCAGGTGGGTCAGCCCTGACATACTCACCATTGGATTTGCCTCCATAACTGCCATCACTGTTTGCCTGGCCATTATACTGGCCATTGGTGGAATCAGTGTTGACACCTGCTTGATTGTCATCACCATAGCTTGTAGATGCTTTAGTATCAGCAGGCAAGTCATTCCCATCGTTCCAAGATGGAGACGACGTCTGCATGCTGTTCACCAAATCTTCAGTATCTTTGATGAAAGGGTCCTCCTCCTCTTCTTCTGGCAGTTTAGACTCCTCAAGGCTGGTCTGGGATGCGCCCCTGAGGGCAGTTGGGTCGTCAGTGAGGATGTCGGCTCCATTACGTAAAGCGACGGCGCTGGGACTGTCAGTCATGGCAGAAGCTGACCGGGTGGCTGATGTGGTGGCAAGGGTAGCGTCAGGGTTGATGGGTTTGCCATTTGCATTTGTGAGGGGGCCAGCGCCCGGCGCAAGCCAAGCTCTGGCGGCTCGTGCCAACAGCCTTGAAGACACCTTGTTCCCCAAAGAAAGAGGTATCCTGCATGTAACAGCTTGCTTTGTTGATGATAGACCTGAAGGCAACTAGCAAACACACCTGACTGGCCAGCAACAAAGGCATCCTGCATGATATAACCCTGAGTGATGCAGCACAGGACTGGAGATGCCTAGCAGACCTCCAAGCACTATCTGAAATGACAATGCCCACGACTGTGTGGTCTGTGTGGTTACTACAAGACATTGCTTTGACATGGGCTGCAGTGTTTACGCAGTGCTGATGCAATGAAGAACAGCAAACACAAGTGCTTCTGCCAACACGCATGCTATGCTCCAGGCCCTGGTAAACGTATATTAGTTAATTGAGCACATGCAGTACACTCTTGCGCGCACATATAGGTGTCAAAATATCCAAACAGCCCTAGTAGACAATGCTGTTGTTGATGGACACGACAACATCCATTCGTTCATCCATACACTTGGTTTGGACATGAGATGCCAGTTGTGCAGCCGTACCGCAAAGCTTCCAGTCTTGCAGCTGTGGGAAGCTGACTAGCCTCTTGCACAAACCACTGCAGCATCTGCACCGCCTGCTGGATGGTCTCGACAGTATTTCCCCCTTGCACAGCCTGAGATCTGTTCAAAGAAGAGGGTGAAGTAGCCTGATTCTGCGAGGATGATGGCGAGCCTGATGCTGAGATGCTCCTGCTGCCGGTGCTAACGGGTGTGCCGCTGCGCATGGATGCGGTTTGCATGTTGCCTGTTCTGGCAACATTACTGCTGTTGCCTGATGTGGCAGCTGCCCTGGAGTTGCCTACTTTGGCAATGGGCTGGCTGCTTGTCTTGGCAACTTGGGGTCTGGAGGAGGACAGGGTGGGGGTGGGGGATGCCATCTCTTGCATGGCTTTGATCAGACGATTGATGCCGTCAATCTGGAGCTTGTCCTCTTGACCTGGATTGAACAGCATGACAGGTTAGGATTAACCAGCAAATTGTGCTTTGGTTCCTGTTTTACTTGTTTTTACAGCCCTGCAAGCTGTGCAACCGCTCCTTGCAACAACAATCAAAACCTGTTTTGCTGCCAGGCATGAAAATTATGACCGAGCACATGCAATACCATTGTGCACTGTACAGTTTGTGTAAAATGTGATATCTTGCTGAAAGCAGACATTACATGGGAAGATACACCAGCCATTTGACAAACCCGAAGTACCTGCTAGATCAGGTAGAGCAATAAGGGCTTCTAGCAAAAGCCCTCCAGGCCTGCCGCGCATCTGCCCTTGCTGTACTGCAGCATGTGACACCTGCATGACATAGAGGCTAATGAATGCAGCCATAATACTCACAACTGCATGCTTTGTCTATCCAGAAGCTGCAAGAGCTTGTCCATAGTTGATGGGATGTGGCACTTCGCTGATGTTCAGCATGCTCGACATGCCTGAGCATTAGGTAATCTCTTGAAGGCTGGGGTTCAAACATTCAAATGTGCATCTGTCCTTATGCCGCGCATGTCTCAGCAAACAAGCCATGCTGATTACAAGCAGAAAGCACACAGATATAACTGCATAAAGATGGTGACCATCAGTTCAAATGTCAGCTGAGGATGAGACATTGCGCCACAGACAGATGCTTGACAAAGCAAATGTGACTGCACACACCAACATGCCTCCGTTTCATGGTGAGCACTCCGTTTGACAACCCTTCGAGGCTCGAGAACAATGAATTGCGGCATCAAAGCTGCAGCAGCTATAGGCATGCAAGGCAGACATGAAGGGTCCTGAGAAAAGTCAAGCACATGCATGGAAGATAAGGATTGTTACCCCAAAAAGGTTAAGCAGGCGGTGACGAGCTGAGCCCTTGAATGAGTCAAGACTGGATCTCCAGCCAGCATCAATCCCCTTTGCCAGCTCATCAATGATGATCTCCCTCACGTACTCCCCTTCAGGACCCAACAGCAGCTCCAAGGCACTGCTGCCTGTGTGCAAGATGTCACGCAATTGATGTTTTGTATATGAGTGACTGCATGATTGTGTGGCACAGTCAGGGCGGACACTGCCTGGGCTTCTTGTCTGCTCAACAGCCTGCTTCATAATTTTTCATGTGACATATGGTACTCTCTCAAGACCATAAAGCTACACCACAAAATCACCTATACATCTTGCTATGCTGCTGCACGTAGCGGTGGTGCAGCCTTCTGCCTGGCACTCAGGGCCACCCAAATGGCGTTTGCAGTAGTCATATAGCCGTAACCATCATATGCATTGAATATGCAAGTCACTCTGTATGCGGCAGTGCTGTAAGGAAATCAGGCCAAGGCACATTGTTCAGAGGACTTTGACAGATGATGAGGTGCAGGTTGAGAAATAACACATAGGATAACAGATAGGATAACTTGACTGGCAGCGTGAATGGGCACTTAGTCCAGCAATGGGAGAGCTCCCTAGACCCACAGGCAAAGAGTACACCAGCATAAAGGCAGCATGAGTGGGGCATGCATGCAGCAGTGGGAAAGTTGACCTGTGGCGGCCCTGACTTGATCTTCACCATCTGCCTTCCAGCTTTGGCGGCCTGGGGAGCGCGCTGCCTGCTGCAGCAACGACTCCAAACGAGCGAACTGCAACATCACGCATCAGATTTCAGGTTTTGCCAGCTAAATGGGGACGGAAGCACTCTGTTGTTGCTGTTGCTGTTGTTGCTGATCTTTGTTACACAGACAATGATGATTGATTTGATGGCGCTCTAGTTTTTGGTTGTTGTCTGATCTTTGTTACTCAGACAATGATGACTGATCTCATGGCGCACTGCTAAGCCTGAGTTGCAAAAAAGGTGCATAGGGGAAGAGCAGAAGGGGCAAAAGATAACAGTGCAATGAGGCACAAGGAAAGAGAGTCAGGGCAGGGAAGACTTGAGAAGAAAGCCAGCAGGGGAGTTGGTACACAGGGCAAGAAGAGGAGCAACACCTGCTTATGTAGGTGAGCAGGAGAAAGGCAGTAGTAGGCAGGATGGTTACTCTGCAAGCCTCACAGGCGGTCAGATACAGCTAGCCCAGCTGCTGTATTCTGCTTTGCTTCATTTGGGCCCGCCCATACTTAGAGCTGCTGCCGTGTCAGACAAACTTGAGTGAATTGTATCCTTGCATTGCAAAAGGTGGAGGCCTAAGAGCATCAAGCACCATGCATTTGCCTGAGCACCTGGAATCTGCCCTTCTTGTAGAGCAGGGTGCGCAGAGTGTCGCGCAGCTCAGGGCTTTGCTCAGTGAGGAGGCGGCGCGCTATCCAAGGGTAAGCTGCCCCCAACACCTTGTAGTTGGGGTCTGCCGACAGCGCAATTCCCTGCACACAACATAAGCTGTTTGCAGTATCTGCTGTCAAGACTATCAAGTACTCCTGGTACTGTAGTAACTGCTCCTCCTGATTGATAGTGGCTGCTTTTTCTGATTGATAGTGGCTGCATACAGCCAGCGTACCTTCAGCGGCATCTGAAAGGCCGTATGCAAGGTATGTAATAATATCCTAGGACAAAACCATATGTTGATGGTCCTTGTCCCTGCTGCGTTCTGCCAAAGCACGAAGGGACGTTTGTTGTGGCACTGCAGGAATGCAGTGCCTGTTCATGCACTTTGCAAGTCCCCCACGAAGGTAGGCACCCACGAAGGTAGGCACCCAGCAAGAATGAGGCTGGGTGCCTACCTTCGTGCGCCCAGCCTCATTCCTGTGCGAATGAGTGTATTGCCTGTTGCAATGACTGCTGTTGCAAGCAGCACACAAAAAATATGCTGGTCAACCCATCATTGCATTGTGAAAATACAATAAAACAGGAGCAGCCAGCAACATTCCACCGTGTGTCATCTATCAAAGCAAAGAAAAGACTATGACTCTTGGCATTGCTTTAAGTGAAAGCACCAGGGTGATATGTATTAGGCTTCCCTGTGGGATTACTTGAAAGTGGGTATACTTGATCTTGTCTGCCCGTATGCAGAACCCCCTAGTAGAAAACATGCAATGGTGGTGATGACAATGAGAATGATGACAAATATGATGAGTGCTTAGTAGCAGTAGTGCACATGCTCTGTTTTGTGGCCAGGTATACATAGGTTCAGCAAAGACAGCACGGGAAGTGAGTGTATAACAGGAACTGACCTCCAGAACTGACAGGCTGCGCACAAGCAGGGTGTAATACGGGGGTATCCGGAAGTTGTACTGGTACATGGTCTGCCCCAGGCTGCCACTCAAGTCCCCAAAGTTCAGGTTGTTCACTCCATTGGCTAGGGCATCCTGGAACACGCCTGTCAGGGCAGGTGTGATCTCTGTCTTGTCTGACCCTGGGGGCAGGAGCCCCAGAGTGACAAAATCGTCTGCCAATGCATCAAATTCACGATTCACCAGGTGTAGTGTGGCCTGAATCAGACCCCTACAAACGGCAAAGCAGCAGTTTGTGAAGATGCTGTGGTCATGCAAATTATAACAGCAGCAGGTGTGCTGTGCAGCTGTTCTGGGCTTATGCAGAGCCTCGGACAATGCAAACAGGCAGTGCCAAGCCTGCTCTTATGTGCAGCACTGGGGTATTGGTCAATTTAGTGCAAGGACTAGACACTGAGCACCAGGGTGAGCAATGGCAATGAACCATGACGAGTCTGTGGCATGTTTCACTCATAAGTCTAGCAGGCAGGGACACACATTGCAATCTGTGGCCCTGCAATGTAGTTACAGGCTACACACAAGCACACTGCCGCATCACGGACCTCTCTGCCAGCGTTGACATACAGCCTAGCAAAAGCCAGCCAAAGAAGTTGCACAATGCACAACTCATCAAAGCGACCAATATCACACACTGGACAGAAACCAACAGCACTGCCAAGTAGGGCAATCAAACCTGCGAATTGAACCCTCGATCTCTCCCATCATGCCAAAGTCAATGTATGCCAGCTTCCCAGTCTTCATCTTGAACAGGTTGCCCGGGTGGGGGTCACTGTGATAGTAGCCCTCCTCCAGCATTTGCTCCAGACTGCATCTCACCCCGATCTCAACCATTTGGAGCTCCTCCCTCGCGCCTTGGCCACCCTGAGATGAGCTTTTGAGTCGAGTGCCGTCTATCCACTCCATGACTAACACCCTCTGAGTCGTGAGGTCCGTGAACATATCGGGTACATACACACCCTGCATGACACCATGTCTACACTCCATCACTGCAAATGGCAATCACTGAGAAGCGACTTAGCAGAGGCATGATTGGAGACAGTCACTTGCCATGATGTCAGGTCTGTCAGCAGGTGGGAAACTAGACTATACATATGCAGGCCAAGATAGCCTCGCCTGCTCTGGCCCAGGCTATGCAGTCTACACAGCAAGCCAAGGGCATGTTCAAAAACAAGAAGCAGGATTAATGAAACTTGCATCCATCATCAGAACAGTGTCAGCACCACTTGCCACAGATGCTTTGGGTGTACTTGCATGCTAACACCAGTGTCTGGCATGGTCTGCAGACCTCTGCAGACAGGCACAACACACCACTAGAAAAGCATGCAAGAGGTTCAGTCTTGTTCCGATGTGGCCAGCCACCTCTGCGGTATTGGCTTCAAGCTCATGGTGGGAGCAAATGTTGTAACTACTCATGCCCGCTGATCAGCCTGAGCTTGGCTGTGCAAGCAGACCTCAAGCTGCTGTCTTGTCAAAATGTTTTGAACTTTTGACTGACATCACGTCAGAAAGGAAAAGCTGGCAGGTCACACAATGCCTGGAAACAACGCAGCAGACAGGCAGGCAGCTGCTAAGCTGAGCAAAGTCATGACATGCCACTGTTGACCATGTTTGTGGATGTGTGTAGTGAATGGTTGCTTTACTCTGTTGCAGATGTAAAATGGGCCCATTCCAAATCCGTGATGGGTTAAAGTTGGCCCTGAATTCAGATGTGGATGCACATCTGCCAAAGGCCTGACAAGCTGAAACTCAGAGAAGGACATCACCTCAAGTTCTCCATACAGCTTCTTGAAGCGAACTCCATTTTCTGCTTCCCGGACATAATCCAGCTCATGAAAGAGGCTGGTGGCCCACTCATCCAGCAAAGCAGGCAGATCGCTGTTCAATCTCCTGAGCGTCTTCACTTCACCTGATACACACGATCAAACAGCTTTTTATGTACTCCTGAATCAAATCAAAAAGACTTTGCTTTCTGACTTTTCTAGGTGGCCAACATCAAGTTGGCAATGCCAACATGTACGTGAACAAATCAAATCAAGAAGACTTTGCATTCTGACTTGTTTAGGTTGTTGGCAATGCCACCGTGTATGTGAATGTACATCCAAATGGTAGCTGAAATTGGACGGAGAAACAAGCGGAAAGTCTTTGTTGCGCCGGGCACTACATTTCTGTCAAACCTCCAATGCTGTTGCTGCTATCTCAACGCAGCAGCGTGTGAGTGACTGTGCGCACAGCCAGTGTGGACAATACAGCATTACTATGGCTTCTCACTGACTATGTCATGAACCTGCATGCATGGACCGTCCCACCAATCATGCAAGGGCATAGGCAGCAAGAATGCTGCATCAGCCACAGCCACAGCAGACTTCAGCCAGCAGCACATCCTGGACGCTCAATGCACCCTGCTTTGACAGTCCACAGTACACTTGTTGTGAGCTGTACTGGTGAAGGTGCTAACCTGCCAGGTAACGCAGGATGTAAATGTCTAGAGCAATGCTTTCTCTCACGCCAGGCCTCTGCACCTTTACAGCCACTTGCTGACCCCCCTGTCGCAGCACCCCCCTGTACACCTGTCGCCAACAGAACAAGCTTGCGCCTATGTGCCTCAGCACCTCTTGCCATGAACAGCCAAGTGATGTGCCTTGAGCATCATGCTCTGCTTGTGCGCCGTTGCAATGCCCAGCTGTAGTAGCGATTCTCCTGGCCATTACGACACAGACAATGCATCCAAACTAGTTCTGCATCTGTCAAGACAAAAAGTGTCCACTGCATGTATCTGCACGGCTTTGGATGCTAGATCAGCCTGTCAGTTGGTGTGTTCAAGATCAAAGTGCAGACTGGGGAGGCCAGGAGAGGGGGACCTGATACCTACCCAGCTTCGGTTGCACAGTTTTCAACAAGCATACCTGTCCGAGGGAAGCAGCAGCAGTAGGCAATGTAGCTAAGGAGGAGAAGATACGGCTGGTGGGGCAGCCCAACTCCTCCTCCATCATCTTCATGGCTTCCTTGCTGTCAAAGGCTGGAATCTGGTCCTGCAGCTTCTCTAGCTCCTTCAGGTAATCTGGAGGGGTCACATCTGGGCGGGAAGACACTGCCTGCAATGACTGACATGTGACTTGGTGGGATACCACCACATGTCACTTGTGTGAACGAAGGCTTGATGGCACTGTCAAATGTAGCATTGACTGAATCTGACATATGCTGACAATGTTCACAACAACTGCAAGGGTCATTGAATGCATCAGTGCATGGTGATCAGTTTGTTGCTTGTAATACATGCGTAAATTCCTGCCTGAAATGCATATGCTTGCATTCACAACCTGCAGGCACAGCTTGTGTGCTTTTGAAGGAGGAATGTGCGCATTGACTCTGGAGGCATGCATCAAGTAATGCTACAACATGCATGTATGCATGCGAAAGTCTTGATATCCTGCTGCAAGCAGAATGCAACATGGCAATGAAAACAAAACATGAAAACAACATCCCTGCAATCTGTGTAATTTCAATTTAATGCTACTGACATTCAAGGATGTTCCAATAATTCACCTGTCCAATCTTGACAAATGCAGGTCCAAGCTTTGTGAGCATCAGTCTCAATCGCTCAGCCTGCGCAACAAATGCTTTCAAGAACTGACTCTACTTATTAGTTGTACATCACGCAGACCTGCTTGCAGACTCAATACCTGCATGTTTGTGAGCGTGGTGAGGTCATCGCCTTTCCTGCTGAGCTTTGTCTGTACAAACCATTGCGCAAACACAAAGACTGCAGCATACTTCATTGTCTGAATGACGTGGACAACAACTTAAGCAGCTGCATCATGCACAAGAAATGTAGCACTTGCCAATTTCTATAGTCCGCTTTGTGACCAGCACTGGGCGAGTTGCCCAATATGCTGCATTGCTCTCATGATTGTATTCCTGATCCTGCGCCATAGTGTACAAGTACGCTTTGAATAGGTGTGACCGCAGAATGACCGCTACACTTCTGCTGGCCAGTTGCAGAATCGCAGATCAACCAGCTTCGCCCTTACCAGGTATGGCTCTGGCTGTGCAAACGACGCAACTTTTGCTTTCACTGGGGTGCGCAGCGCCCCGGATGTCTTTCGGCCTGAGCTGCACCGAGAGCCGCACCCGTATCGACGGAAACGCTTTCTGCAAACCCAGGGGTGCAGGTGAACGCAAGGGGAAAGGGTCGTGCATTGCTTGCAGGCGGAAAGCGGGCTGTGGCCGGCGCAATGCATGCTCCCTGCTGTCATTTGCAATCGTCGGATGGATTATGAAGCTCTCTTTCCGCTGCGCGAATGACCTGTGCCACGCAGGTTGGTCAACAATTGTTGACCAGTCAGGCATGACCATGACATTCTGCATGCATGTTGTGCTGTTGCGTACTTTTACAACTGCACACAATCGGAATGAAGCGCTCAGACAGACAGCAGGTATCATTGCAAATGCTGTAGGCTGCAGGACAGCATCAGTATGCTGCTAAAGTCTTTCCTGATACCCACCGAAACAAAAAACAAGCAGGCTGTATTCCATTATAGCCTGCACTAGGAAAGCAACACACACCGGCTTACGCAAAACCTATAGCAGCACGAGCAGTGGCGGCAAGGACGAGCTTAGATGTAGAATAGATGCCATTATTGCAAGGGTACAAGCAGTGACACAAACCCTAGTCAAAACTGAGACAGAGTTGCTGCAATGCTTTCTAGCCACTGTTGTTGCTACCCTTGGGCTTGTTCCTCCTTCTGGCCTGCTTGCGCTGCGGCTGAGGAGCATCACTCTGGCTGTCACCGTTGTTCTCAGTGCTACTTCTTTGATTCCCTCCATCCCTTGCCTCACTCGTCTGACCCCCTTGCCTTTGGCCTCTTCCAGCTCTTGAAGCACCCTTACCCCTTTGACCACCCTGCCCTCCCATCCTTCCCTTGTCCCTGCTTGGCTGCTGGTTGCTGGTGAGCGAGGTGTTCAGGATGTTCTGAGGAGGCATGGGCGTGATGTACTTGCCAGAAAGATCTGAAATACCAGTGCTGAATGAGGCCTGAGGGTGATGCAAGGCATTGATGGCATCCTGGTGACTCTGTTGCTGGTCGGTTGGAAGAGTGGCTAAGTAGCCTGGAGGCAGTGGGGTAATATAGATGGGTGTGGGGGGGTCTGATGATTCAGTCTGAGCTGGCTCTTGTACATCTGCAGTAACAGGATGTACTGTGCCACTATGTATTACACTAACCATGTGCCAGGCTGATACATATCAAACATATGTCGCAAAACATCTGCCGGATTTTGCGCTTGTGAGGAGGGTCAGCTGCTTGGCAGAATGTGCACGGTAACTTGAGGTATATACAATTGATGTATACAGTTGATCCAATCAGTTTGCCACATGTCTGCACATTCAATTTAGACTTCAAATATAAGGCGCCAGCACAAATCAGGAAGCCCAAGAGACTAGGCTTCAACTGGCATTGCACATGTTGACTGAGCTGCAGGAGCTTGCACATGCATGCCAAAGAGGATCACATGCCAGATATCATCAACACACAGTAAGTCAGACTGAACTGTGCACACAGGTGTAGTTACCTGAGACACTTTCTTCTGCTGTATTGGCTTCAGGAGCCAGGCTTGCCTTGGGCGCCACCTCTGACGAGCTTGCAGCTTCCTGAGCAGCTTCCTCACTTATCACACCACTCCTGCTTGTCTGCAGAAATGGGAAATGCATGTCGTTTGTTGCAGAGCAAAGAACACACAACAGGATAACCCCATCTCTGTGCCTGTGAGGCAACAGATGCCCATCATGGCTACATAATCAATGAAATGTGCATGCCTGAGTATGGCAGGGACAGGCAGTCCAGATCATTTCATTGCCAACAGCAGAGCAGACACAAACATGGCTTGCATCATGAGGTGCGCAGTATCGTGAGGAAGAAAAGGACCAACCCACCTGAACAGGAGGGGGTGGCACCTGAGATGGCACTGCAGGTGACTCAGTGTGGACAGCTGGCACACTGCTTGGCTCAGCAGGCCTCTGACTTGCCTCAGCAAACTCAGACCCTGAACAACATTCCTATGTCTGGTGACTCACAAGTGGCTTCACACCTCCGGACTGTAAGCTGCTAAATGAATCTGAAAGTGAAAACCTCCCGAGCAGTTATGGATCTCAGTGCGACTGACCACAGGCGAGCAGGTGACCAACGCATTCATTGCACATAGGCATCGCTGATGCTGCAGCAGCTTGCAGAATTTGATGGCCTCTTTGGACAGACAGACAGACACAGTGTCGGCCAATCGTCACACAACAAATGAAGGTAGCATGCGCTTTGAACGCAGACCCATGTAAGCCATTTGTCAAATAGCAGGTCATCTGTAGTACCTTTTCTCTGCAACTTAGCTAAGAAAGCTTGGCCATCCACTGGAGCCTCCAGAACAGGCTCATATGTTGCCTGTGACTGCGCAATAGACTGCATGGGGTCGTATGCTTCCTGGAATGGCTCATCTGCACCTTCTTGTAGCTCGTACACAGCTTGCACTGGTTCTTGGGCTTGCTGCATGACCTCAGACGCTGCTTGCATTGACTCATACTCAGCCTGAGCTGGTTCATAGGCAGACTGAGCTGGGTCAACCTCGGATTGTGTTGGCTCATCCCACCCCTGCATGAAGACGCCAGCCTCTTCAAACTTGTAAAAGCCAATGCATGCTGTCAAAGTATGCGATTCAGCAAGCACAGTATGCTAGGCAGAGAAGCCTATTTTTAAAGTGGTCATTTGTTCAGATCAACAAGCTCATGAAATGCATACCATGAGCCTCCCATTGAAGATACAAGTCATATAACACAGGCTTGAACTCATGCAACTCGGTTTGTTCTATCTTCCACAGCTTGATTTGAAGTATCTTAACTGATTTTACAGAATATTCTTGTACCATGCCAGACAGGTTGAGATTGCTGGGGCAGCCTACGCGGGCATGAGCAACACATCAACAACTGCAGTACAACAAATCACCTGTGCTGTCTGGTGACTCTCACGGTTGCTCACATGGCTTGATGTAGCCTGCTCATACTGGCCAGCATATGCATTGCCCCTAGGGCTAATGGACACAGCCCCTGAGCCACCTTCACTGTAAGCATCCTCTCCAGCATCACTGCCAAAAACCTGACATAGCAGACACACATTGCAAAACCCATCTGCCATGTGAATTTCAGGGGTGAGCCTCGCAAAAGTCTGTGGTATCTGATGGTGGAGGTTTGGGCAAGCACCTCTAAATTCCAGCGTGCCTCGATGGCACATGTTGCATCTTTGCAGCACTTCCAGTACATGGCCCTTTACCAAAGTGATACCACCATGGTGCAATCATTGTGTAACCCACAAAAGTGTGCACTGTGGTCATGTACATGCTGTCACAAGAGGTAGACTGCTTACCCCGCACTGTTGTCTTTGCAGAACCCACATGCTTGCAGCAGTCACAAGGGCAGTATGCATGCGTACAGTAAACTGCCAGTAAACACTCCACATACACTACGCATCTGCAATTGCAGTTGCAAAGCATATGTAAAATGGTGCAGGTACCTGCTGAGATGGGGCTGCAGAGAGTGACTGTGGGAAGTGGTACACAGGAGGAGCAGGTGCATAGCCCATGGACATCATCGACTGAACTGGCATGGCCCGGGAGGTCATGTAGCCCATGGGGGCTGAGGGGGCTACTGGGAACTGAGAGTGGGGTGGATATCCTACAGCAAGGCATCGCTTACACAATTGCCTGATGTCAACTGGCTGCACACAGACACAGTTGTTGCTGTGCTATTCTGCGGAACCACCTGACAAGGAAAGTCCTGCATGCAGTCAGCGGCAAACATGTCGCAGCTGGTCCACCACAGGTTGTCCCAAGGTAGGAAGAGTGAGGCTGTACAAACCAGGACAAAGCAGTTCAGGCGCATAGGACTGGGGCCAGAAGATTGCTCTTGCAGTAAGCAGAGCGCAGGCTCACCATGATAGAAGCTGTGCTCTGCAGGGGGGTAGCCACCACGAGGGGCACCCACAGGGCCATACATGCTGGGGACCACTGGCATTGCCCTCTGACTAGCAGCTTGCCTTTCCTGCAGAGTAATATGACTCTGTGGCTGAAAGCTGGATGGCGCAAATCTTTGTATAGAACAGGTCACCAGCGCACAACTTGGGCAGACAACGAGCATTCTGCATGCAAAAGCAACACCCACCAGTGAACGGAGTCTGTCTAGCTGTCCCTGTATGCGGCGAATTGTAGCTGCCTGGTCATGCACCTCTGCTTTCAAGTTGCCATTCTCTTCAGCTATTTCGGCCATCTCTGCTTGCCTGTTGCAAAGTTTGCACATTGTCAAGTACCAGTTCAAATCATGCGATGAAGCTTGGCAAGCAGAAGCAGGCATGCAAACAGCTCGCCAAGAGATGAGATAGCTTTGTGTGCACAATGTGACAGACTGGATATTGCTTGGCGCACCTAAAAGCATTCTCGCTATCTCGCTTCTCCAATTCCTCCACCTTTGTTATCTCTTTGGCCAAAGCCCTCTGCAGCTTGGAATTCTGAGTTCTGAGAGAAGTGATCTCATTCACCATCGTCTGGTTCTCAGTTTGATACTGTGAAAGCTCATCCTCTCTGCGGTACATCACAGCTGACTGACCAAGATATGCCTTAACATGTATCGCAGCAACAGCAGCAGCAGCAGCAGCACAATTATGTCTGAAACATGAGTGATGGCAGGATGTGAAGTTAAATCTTGTGCTCACCTAGCATGCAACTCTGAGTTCAGGCCAGCCAGTGTGTTGTTGAGGTCTTGCACCTCGTGCTGAGAGTCATACAGCTTGTCGTTCAAGAGGATTTCATCTCTCTGCCTTGCCTACAGCAGTGCGGTATCATGAAACCGCTTGCATTTGCAATGCGCTGCACACCCATGACAGTTGACTGGCAACACGCTCCAACCTGAATAGAATCATTCCTCTCTCCCTCAAGAATGCGTGCTCGAGCCTCAGCCTCTTGCTTTGATCTTGTCGTCTGCAGGCAACGTCAATATGAGTCTGCTGCTGCTGCTGCTGATGCATCCAAAATGCGTCCAATATGCATACCTCAGCAAGCTCTGCCTGCAATTTGTGAAGCATGGCCTTCTCAGCTATGCGCCGTTGCAGTGAGGCGCGCTCCTGCGCCAGTCCATGATACTTTGCTTCAGATATACAGTGTAAGCACATCAGTTAAAGGTGAGCGCCATACCGCTTCTGCAGCTGCTATTGTGATGTCTAACTTGACAAGCCTTTGTTCATCATCGTACAGCGGGTGATGCACGACAGCCTTTTGCGCTTTGCTTCGACCGCGGCCACGACCCTTGCCACTGTGTTCCGTCGAAGTTGTTGTCGCTTCGGCACTGTCATCTGGTGCAGACATCATCTGGCGACAATGTGCTGCGACAACCGTAAATGCCGGGCGAAAAAGGATATGTCAAATTCCCTGCAAGGCGATTGAGTGCTAATGACCCGAGCGCAGAAGCAGCAATCTGCATAAGCAAGTTATAGTGTGTGTGTGCAAACTGTTTGCCTCGGAAAGGACATAATGAATCTGGCGAGGCGCAGCACGGCCAGCATGCAGCACAGCATCAATACTCAAGCATGTGACCTAAACCTGTAGGCCGGTGTTCAGGCCCTCGCAATTAGCCAAGAAAGCGCACGAAGTTGCAGCATGCTAGCGCGGCAACAGGTTGCAAGCGCACCCACACGTTCGTCAGCGATCCTTTCCATACATACATCGTCTGTCCAGTCATTCATTGTCTGTCCAGTCATTCATTGTCTGTCCAGTCATTCATTGTCTGTCCAGTCATTCATTGTCTGTCCATGACAGAGCAGGCATGTCAAGGCTGGAGTAGGTCACTTCTCTGAGCTCAGCTGTGAGCTGCTACCAGTACACACTCTGTGGCATTCAGCTTGACCGAGCAGTGCCAGCAGCACATCTTTGCTAAAGAGTATTAGAACAAAAGTGCAACAGCAACACGACCGCAATGTGCCACTAGTCACAGTGAGAAAAGGGCAAGGCAGGTTGTGGAAGCAAGCCTTACAGAAACTGACAACTAGCAGACTCAACTTATAGCACAGTACATCAATAGCAGCGTTGTAGCTAGGGTGCTATATAGTGACATTGGTGCTGCACAGCACAGAGGTGTATGGCATGCATAAGATAGCTTGCAGGCGTCCTGTGCAGCAGCTCACCAGGATGGCAGCAAGTGCATATTCTGACAAAGGTGCATCAGCACTGCCGCTGCCATGCCTAGACAGGTCACCACTGCTCTTCTTATTTGGCAGGGCATTTGGGCTACATGCCCTCTGCACCCCAACAGCGTACCAATAGTCTCTCTGAGACTGCTGTTTAAGGTTACATATGTGACTAGGGCTGTCCCAAAAACTTAAGAGGGTTCCCACACTGCATCTGCATGTGTACCTGTGACTGCAGGCGTCGCTGTATGAAGCAAGGGGAGGCATCTGGATGTATTTGACCTGTCTATGCCGATGCAAATGCCTGACAGCCTCATTGCAATTGTTGTTGCATGCCAGCAGCTGAAACATGCCATGCTGCTGATGTTGACAGTACTCTGGCATTGGCACACTCATACCATGCTTTTGCAGTGGTTGCTGTTGCATTTGATGCGTAAAAGATTGATTCCTAGACAGAAGCTGCTGCTGCTGCTGCAGTTGCCATTATCATTATGCTGATATTGTCCCCCATCATTGCTGTGTCGCTGTGATGAGCATATGCAGCTGGGTTGCTACTGCCCCATTGCCACTCCCCTTGCTGATCCTTGTTGCGTGCTTGCAGTATTTGGTCTTGAGTGATGGACTGTGATGCAGCAGCATTCGAATTATGCTGATCAAATTTTGAGCATGAAAGGTGGGTGATCCTGCACAGCCTGCTGTTAATCTAGGCCATAGTCACGCTGGGCTGTAGCATTCCGCTGATACCCATATGGGTAGATCAGCTGTGGCAAGCTGCGCTCTTCCATGCTCTCTTGACTGCCCTGCCTCACATGGGGAGATGAGTGTGGATGTGGCGGGTGGAAACTAGGTTGAGTCAGACCCACCTCTTGACACAGCTGAGCATGGTCAGCCTTGTAGATTCCTTGCGACTGAATAATCTCTGCCAGGTATAAAGGTACAGCAAACGTGTATACTTGAGAACAGCCTGATGTGACTGGTGACCTGCACGCGACGCTGTAGCTGCTAAATGGCATGTACACTAGTTTGCTCAGCAGCACAGAAAAAACTCAAACTGCTGCAGCTCTCTGAGGCCGTGCAGTGTCCAATGCATTGTAGCACATTCGAATCCATGAGGCCAGACCCGAGGACTTGGATCCCGCTACAGGGCTTCTGTTGCACTGACACCCCTCTGAAGAACACTGCTGCTTTTGGTGTTTGTCCTGACGCCCCAACGGTGACAGCTAATCATTATATGTGGATGCAGCCGGAATGCTACTTGTCGTGAACTCAGCTGCTTCCCTGTGTTGCACATCAGGCAGAATGTGCAGCTGAGTCGGAAGTTGAGCTCAAATGCCACGCGTCACCAGATTTTCCTTCGGCTGCTTTTTTCGAGAATTTCTGAAATCCAGTCAAAGCACACAGGCTAACCCCTGCACGGAGTAGGCTAAGTCCGTAGCACGCGGGTTGTGGTGCTCCCAGCGCTTATCTGTGGTGGAGCACCTGTCGCTGGGCATAGGCTGATGACCATTCTATGAGAAACTTAGCCTTGCATCGACAGGAGGTTGGCTGCTTGGACAAGAGGCACTTTGGCAAGCCTAGGCGTCGTTTAGCTCACCGTGCTTGTAAGCCAATCACCAGACGGGCTCCTTGCCTAGGATTCCCCAACGGGCCAGGATTCAAGCAGGACTTGGAGACCATGCTGGACATGGCGAACTCCTTGCGGCACGATCCTGAGAAACCAGTGTTTCACGTGATGCCCCGGCACGGCTGGGTAATGCCTACACTTACAGCTCAGCATGATGACATGTCTTGACAACGCAAAAGAAGTCTGCTGTTGTCAAGTAGCTGTGTTCTTATCTGATGAGCAGTATATACTGCTTGCAGATTAATGACCCCAATGGACCTGTTTTCTATGAAGGCAAATATCATGTGTAAGTGCAACCCTCTTTGTACATTTACAACATGACTCATAGCAAGCCTCAAATGATAGTTTTGCTCTTGTCATCTGAAGCTGCCTGTACATACCTACACCAGCACACTGCATTACAGTCATGATACACTAGACAAGTTTGTCAATGCAGTATCAATAAGTGGACTTCCAGGACCCTGCGGATGCTACTCACAAGTGCATACAAGGATCAAGTCTCATGTCTGCGGTTTCTATAGGTTTTATCAGCACATCATCAATGGATGTGAATGGGATTTTGGCATTGTCTGGGGTCATGCTGCCAGCTCAGATCTTGTACACTGGGAGCACATGCCTCCAGCCCTGCTTCCCACCCCAGGAGGAGCAGATGCAGATGGCTGCTTCTCTGGCTGCTGCATCGTGGATGAAGACGGCACACCTATCATTCTGTATACTGGGGTCCGCTTGCGCAGTAACCCAGAGTGCGGACCCTTGCCACCTGCTGAATGTGATCTCAACCTGCCGTTTGTGGAGACACAGCTTGCTGCTGTTCCTGAAGGTCAGTCAATGCTCCTGACTCAATGATTGCAGCCTGGCAGCCAGCACTGTTGGTGGTGCTGCTGCTGCAGCCAGTTCAGCCATTGGACCTCATGATCATGATGCTTGCTGGACTTACACTGCATGAGAATCTTGCTTGCAGTCACTGCACATGCTCACAGCAGACCTTCTGTTGCTAGCTTCAGCCTGACAGTCATCAAAGCCCAAGTGAGTGCATGCGTTCTACTATTTCACTCCAGCTCGCAACTGGTCATGCTCGCCAATTGGTTTTGTTATCTCTGGTCGGCACACGAGAGCAGAACAAGCTGTGGCTCATCAGCTGTTTTTTTAGGGCCGTAGGCATCATTCAGTCACAGGATAGCCTGGTGTACTACAAGCTGCGTGTCAAGCATAGCTACAGCATGCACCCTCTGACATGTGTTTGTACCCTAGGTGATCCTACCCTAGCAATGTGGAGCAAGAGGGAAGAGCCAGTGCTTCCTATGCCTCCTCCAGACATGCCTTTAGTGGGCTGGCGAGACCCTTTCATCTTCGAGATCAAAGGCAAGCAAGGCAATGGACGTGAGTGGGGCATGTTGATGGGGAGTGGCCTAAAAGGGCAGGGCGGAGCCATCATGATTTACCGTTCCGAAAGTTTGTACGGGGGTAAGCTAGATTCTTGGTATGCCAGCTGGCTGTGCTACACTTGCTGTCATTCTACAGGCGCCAGTGTTGTAGCTGATGTAGCCAGCTGTCATGCGTGTTCTTGAGTCTGCTTGAATCGCTGCAACCCTGGTGCAACAGCACAGCTGGGCATGCACCAGAAACTTGCGTGACTGCATAGCAATTGTGGCAATGCTGCTTCTCACAAGGATCTACAGTGTTGAAGTGGTACATGGGTCTACGTCCAACAGAGAAGGCTCATCTTTGGGTGTCATCATCATGTTTACAACACCCTCGACAGCATCACGTTGTGGGTTTTTATAGCTAAACTTGACCTGACAAGGCTGAAACTGTGACCACAATACAGACCAGCAGCACAGTGGCACTGTTGTGGCCTCATTACATTCCTTCCCAGTTGTGTTGCTCGGAGTTGATTTTGTTTGCACTGGCAGGCTGGCGGTTCGATGGCATGCTGTGCGAAGCTGACAACACAGAGACTGGCGCCATGTGGGAGTGCCCATTGCTGCTGGAGCTCACTCAAACTCAGGCCGACCCCAAGGCCTCAGCACAAGCCACTGGTGGCATCCAGTCTATACACGACTCGCACACTCAGCTGCCCACACCCACCGGCAAGCCTGCATCCTTCAGGGAAGCTCGCAACCAGGGTGGCCAAACGGACAAGGCAGTAGAGTCTGAACCTGGCAATTTCCAGGAGTTGTTTGGGCGAATAGAGCCTCAGCCCATCGCCAGTACCAGTGGGAAAGCAGCAGGAGGCGTCTCCTTACTTAGTAGACAGATCAGTGATCTCAGTGTTGTCAGTCAAGACAGTGGTAGTGGGTCGGCACAGCAGCCCACGACACAGCAGCAGCGGCAGCAGCCTAGGCAGCATACACACTTCCTATGCATATCGCCAGATGCACCCACCAACCCTGTTCTGTACTGGCTGGGTGCATTCGACCAACAGAATACCAAGTTCATATTGGATGGGGCCAAAGGGCCGCTTAAGCTGGATCTGGGGGACATTCTTTATGCGCCAAACCTCATGATAGATGGCAAGGTCAGCGCTGCATCGAAAGCGCATGCTGAGCTGTCTGGCTGTTGCATACAAGACTCTGCATGGCTGCAGGCAGCATCCATGTCATGAAACAGTGGTACGGTTATATGCTCGGCACCGCACAGTCTATAATAGATCACAGCGATATGTCTGTGTTGTCTTGACCATCATGTGACATATTTAATAGATTATCAGCAAGACTGCACTCACACATGTTTGCTTACGTGCTCATGAGGTCTGCCAGCATCACATGCCGAGATAACCTCAGAGCCTGCAGCAATAAGCAGACCCAGATCATGCAGCGTCCAAGTGCTGATGTTCCCACTGCTGTGCCATCAGTGCTACATCACACCTATTCCAATCATCTTTGCTTTGTGATCTGCACAGGGACGGCATATACTGTGGGGTTGGTTGCAAGAGCGGCGCAAAGTGGGCTCGTACGATTATGCTGGCTGCCTCAGTGTCCCCAGGCTGCTTCATCTTCGTGGTGATCGTCTGATCCAGGAACCCGTGCCTGAGGTGTCCAACCTACGGCGTGGGCAATGCTGGAAGACACGGCATCTGTCTATTCAAGAAGAAGAGATGACGCCTTTGGAGGGCCTCAGAGGGTCATCTCTTGACATCGAGGTGGTTCTTGACAGGTCTGTCTCTCATCTGCTCCCCACCTACACTAGCTGGGGTCATTGTCTTGTGCACAGGCAGTGCTCCTGTCGTGAGCTTGATAGTGTGATGCATCATAGTGTCAGAGTCAGCTCATAAGCCATACTATGAGTCATGAGCTGAGGGAGTCAGGTTTCAAGTAAGGTCTTAAGTAAGCTCACAAGCAAATACTTGGTCAGTTTGACGCTACAGTGGTTGCCTAAATGTTTGTACAGCCTGGAGTCTGTGGCGTTGTAGGACCCATGTCTGAACACAGCGTCGAAGCTGCAGGACATGTCTACACTGATGTATTGTGATGCATCACATTGCATATGGTGTCTGCATCATACATCAGCAAACACTCATGCTTGGTCAAAGTGCTTCTACACTACACCGCATCAGCAAAGCAGCATATGTAAGCTTTGCCATGCTTCCATCTCCCAAGCTTTTGCATCTCAGGGAGTGCATCAGCGACAGGCGTCTTGCAAGCAGGGTTTGCAATCTGGAGGACATCTTCTGACACTCTCGTGGCAATGCAGAGGGGATGCATCAGCCGCTGGTTTGCTGTTCCAAGGCTGGGACGCAGCTGGTGAGGGAAGTGCAGCCATAGTGTATGACTGGGAGAGGTCAGTTCTAGAGGCCATCTACGAGGCCCCCCCTCGGGACATGGGGGCAACCCAAGACCCAGATGCTGAAGAAGATGACGGGCTTCGAAGGGTTGGGGGCCCAGTGGAGACAGATTCTGGTGATGTGCATATGCGCATCTTGCTAGATCACTCCTGTGTGGAAGTCTACCTGGGGACTGGAGAAGTTCTGAGTACTCGCATCTACAGGTTTGCACTGTTCCTGTCTGTCTGATGAGTGCGTGTGCACCATGAGCCATGGCAATCACTGTCATGTTGCAGAAGCTTTGTGTCGCAAAGTTAAAGTGTCGCGTCTGTGCATGCTCACATATGTCATGCTCAGCATCCCAAATGCATTGCGTTGCCACCTGCCACTCATGTTGATGGCTGCTACTGACCTGTAGCAGCAATGCTGTGCAAAACTGTAAGCGCTGTTGTGAATGCGAGGGGCATGAGTGTTACACATATCCCCCAAGGCCAAGCTACCGCGCAGGGGTTGTTGCATACCGTGCATGTAGTCCATTTGTCTTATAAGCTGCTTGAGATTCTATCTGGTGGACTTGCCTGTCTGTTTGCTGCAGAGGGCACCCGCCAGAAGATGCAGATGCAGGCATCTCATTTGTGTCCTATGGTGGCACAGCCAATGTGAAGAAGTGCAGCGCGTGGGCTGTCAAGTCAATCTGGAAACGAGACTTTCAGCCACATGAGCAGGCATCAGTGTTTGAGACTATTTACGAGGTCAGCTTATTTGTGATTGTACAAATACCACTGCCTGCGGACTGCATGTCTGGCTTGCACGCTGCATGGCCATGCCTGGGGTGCATAAATAGTACGCAAACATGGAAATTGCACCGTTGGAAAACTATAGCCTGGCTTCATGCTGTGGCCATCAAACGTCATGACGAGGTCATTGTATTGCTCAGGTAATGCACTGAGCAACTTTACTGACTTTGCGCTTGTTCTTATGTGCAGCCTGTCACAGCTGTGATGCCCATGGGCAGCCCAGTAGCAGCCTAAGCAGGCCTGCAATGTTTCCTGGCGGGAACTTCATTGTCCAATGAGGGTGGCTTGATAAAGGCTAGGAGCTGCAAGATGTATGCGGTTGAGAGATGATGTACTGGGACCGCCTCCAAGTCTATGGGCTCTTTGTGTCAAGAAGCCGAACCTGTTCTGAAGGCTAACCTGCTGAAACAGCATGGTTGCAGCTGGCATCTGTGCGTGCTGCAAGGCCAATCATCTAGTGCAGTGGACTTGGTGTTTTTTGAATTTCACGCAGCTGCAGCTGCTTTTGCAATAGAGCAGCCAAGCCCCTTGTCTGTGTGCTTGCTGTTAGATAGGCGTTCTGTCACGTGTTCAATATTTTTCCGGTAAGTTGAGTGACAGAAGAATGATGAACTACGTGTCTTTCACTATTGACACGGCATTAAACGCAAGGACGCTCGAGGTTGAAAGCAAAGGACTGCGGGTGTGACAAAACATGAAGCAGATAGCTCTTGTTGAGGTTTGCCACTCTAGAATTGCTAGCTTTTTGAGCACTCTGCCCCTTTTTTGTAGTGTTGGGTTGATCTAGGCATGAGCTTACCTTTTG
>JAABUP010002160.1_pt1 | contig 39222 bp, 37 predicted proteins | sample 5559201 | NCBI WGS metagenome assembly JAABUP01 (sample SAMN10711887, study PRJNA513373) | rock metagenome | isolation source: Antarctica rocks | place: Antarctica | reverse complement strand
GCCAACCGAGGAGAAAGGAATTGTGCCAATCATTGTAGACCTGTTGAGTCGAAAAATCTTTGACCTAACAATAGCCTCCCAAGACTGGCACCCACAGGTGCTCCAAACTGCTGGACTCACGTAACCGTTGTTGACATCTCTGCTGTAGGTCAGATCATGGGTTATAACTCCTGTACTGACCTGCTTGCAGGACCACATCAGTTTTGCTGCTGTGCATGGCAAGCAGCCTGGCCAAGATGTCACTGAAAACGGCACAACTTACTCAGTATTCGCCCAGCACTGTTTGCAACACAGTGAAGGCGCTTGCTTTCCCAAAGAGCTTGAGCTATATGCATTTGACAAAATAGTACAGAAGGGCACTGATCAAGATGATGAGTGCTTCTCTGCATTTGCTAGCTTTGGCAAGCGTCGATCCACTGGTTTGGCTAACTACCTGAAAGAGAACAACATACAGCAGTTATTTGTGGCTGGCATGACTTTAGAACAGTGCGTGAAACAGACTGTGCAGGATGCCATCCAGGAAGGCTTTGAGACTTATTTAGTTTCTGACGCCTGCGCACCAGTGGACGCTGATGCAGAAGTAGGAATTCTAAAGGAGCTGCATGGAGCTGGCGCAAGACTGATAGTGTCAGCAGACATTCCATCTTGAGGATCTATGACTTTCTGGAGCTTGATGAGCATGGTGGATAGAGCGGCGCATGGCTGACACTGAGTGTCATCTTGATCTTGCACATGCACTTAATTGGGTACTGTTAGGTATTATATGGTACTGCAGTGACTTTCCGTAATACGTCATCTGTGCATCCACAAACTTGACGGTGTTTGTGAAAGCGCATGGCACTGGGGCATAGCTTCTGAAGTGAATCACCCCAATGGTCTTCAAAATCGTGCTGAGGTTATTTGCTTCAGTGCTGGGATGCCAACTTATCTTCTGTGCCCTGCAGCTGCAACAACTGTGCTTCTGCCTGTACTGAGATCTTTTTACCTTGACCTGTGACCACACACCCATGAGTTGGCCAACAGATCATTGTCGGCAGCAATTGACGCTGCGCAGCATGCCTGCACATGTGTACACCCAAGCAGCAGTAACAATTGATGCTGTCCTTTCCGAGTCACCATCTTCACGACTTATGCACATTTGGTCAGCTCTTTTGGCTTGTTTATTTGTCAACTGGTGAGGGTACTGCATACATGTACATGCTGTTTTTGAGCTCATTGAGCTATCTCTGGGAGCAGGAAGCGCTGGTTCAGGCTGATGTCGTTGCCGTCTTTGAAGACAATGCACTGACACAAACGTCTGCAAATTATGTCCTGTGCAACAACATTATGTTGCAGAAGAAGCTACAACAGCTGCTGCGCATGTCACTTTGACTCACAGACCGCTTTTCCGATTTCCAAAGGATGTCATGATGGCTCCCCTGGGTTCGGATGGCTTCATGGACTCTGAAGATTTTGCAGTTAAAGGTCACTCCGAAAAGCGGTGCTTCTCTGCCAAGACAAAAGGCTGGCATGAGTGAAGATGGATACGTCAACACCTTCAGTGCCGTCAGAGCTTAGTGGAGCCTCCTCCGAAGCTTTGCAGGCAAGACTTCGGGTGTGAAAGCCCGAGACAAAACACGCAAATGCGTAAGGCACAAGTGTTGACCGACACCTCTATGCCGTGCACAGGGCTACGCATGCGACTTCACCCGCGTCATTGTAAAATTGCTTTCTAGAGAGCTATGCGTCCCGGAGGAGCGCGCCTTGCAGGCGTTAGAACGAGTGTTGCCATTGCCTGTGGGTGGAGGTCAATCGAGGCTTTTGACGGAGGGCTCTCTGGCCGTGCCTTCTCAGCTCGGTTGCAAGCTGACGTTTGGACACGATTGCAGGCAAGTCCTGGAGGATCTGCCTGTGCGCAATGGGCGTGACACTTCGTGAGTCGCCTGCCCACTCACTGAGGTCTTGCCTGATCGTTGACGCCGCCCGTGCAGGCACAAAGCGTGTACAGCGGAGAACAGGCGGTGCGGCATGTGCTTTTTTAACCCCAAGAAACGGTGCACCCCGGGATGCAACCTTGCTGTCAAGCAATCTGAGGAACGGCGATTGGAGGCACCTTGCCTTGCTCAGGTCAAGGTGGCCCTGTTTACATCTCCAACATGTGATGCAGACTCTTCTCCACCCAGCTGGCCACCTGGCCCAGTCACAGCTGATCTCTCACACATCGTTGTGGAGGTTAGACTTCACTTCTGCAGAACAGGCATACAAGATCGATCCACACGTGTCAGACTGCCAATGGCTCTGAGCCATGCCCCGCACTGACTCTGTGCTGACTCCAGTCTTATACTAGCAGGCATGCAGACTCAGCTGGTTTGGCCAAGGCAGACCATGCACGCCACACTCATGTCATACTAATGTCATATTTGCAACCTGTTCATGTCATGCTCATGTCATGGTCATGTCATGCTCATGCCAAAGTTATACGGCATTAAAGAAGCTTCGTTGTGCATTGCTTGATGTTGTGCAACTTGTTGACACACCCCCACATGCTTGCAGTTCTCATTGCTGAACAACAGCTTATACGAGAGCCATTGCCAAGGCGTGGACGCAGACACAGACCTGGATGCAGCACAACTGCAGGAGTGTGAGGTCCTGACGCCAAACAAGACGGTCAGTGCAGCCCCTTGAGCAAAGCACAGCATGCTGCCCTGCATGCTGCACACAGCCATAACTTTTATGTCTGCTGTACTTGAGAAACTGTACAGAAGCATGGACAAGCAAGCGGCTATGCTATGTAAGATGTGCTGATGCTAGCTGAAGAGTGCAAGCACATAGAGCAACAGAATGTGACTGCCTGCACACCATGCAAGCATGATGACCTGCTGATGCTGCAGGATCACAGTCAGCTGCTGAAGCATGGGTCTGGCATGGGCGCACACACAATTGGACACAGAGTTCGCGCCTACTTTGCCCCTGGCAAGAGCACAATAGTTGCAGACTTGAGCATAGAAGGTCAGCCACTGTTGCCTTTCTAAACCAAAATGGGCCAAAGCTAGCAAGCATTTTTTCAAATGCCGTTGTTTGGGCAAGACCAGCCTCATTGTTCCATCGTGTCTTGATGAGCACATGTCACCAAGCTTAGTCACTGCCTGCATGCATTGCACAAGCTGTACAGACTCATTGAGAAATGAGGCATTACCTAGCATGCATGAGTGGCAGAGACAAGAGTCCGAGAAATTTTGTGAGAACTGCTCATCAGTAGGAATCATGTTATATGCATCATACGTCGTGGGCTACTTTCAGTGTCATGACATGCTGTGCACATGCAGATGCTCAACAGCAGGAAGCCTGTGTTCTGCACAATACATTGATGGATAATTTGAGGTGTCATGACACGCTGTGCACATGCAGAGAACTCACATGCCAGGCTGGGTGCTGAGGTACGCTACAGGCTGCTGGCACGCGCCATAGACACCTCCACAGGGCTTGCCCTTGCTCAGGCTGTCTCAGAAAGCTTCCATGTAAGCCATTGACTTCCCTGGCAACTACTTATACATTCACCACTCATTTTCATAATTTAGTCTTGATAGGCCTGTTGTACAAGGCATACCCCGATGATTGCCAGCATAGATTAGAAATCCTGCTGAGGCTAAGGCCCTACCCCATGAGGGGGCATCAGCTCTTGTGTTCACTATTTGTCTTGATCGTTGTCAGCATCATCATCACCTTGCTCATCATGATCTGCATGATGGCAGATGCATGGACCTGCCTCAATGCATGCACTGATGGTCACAGGGTTTGATAGCAGAATGAAATTACATTGAAACCCTGTGAAAGCATCAGCTAGGTAGGTACATAGCCCACCCTTGCTTGTCCAGAGCCTGCTTTAGGAGTTGACACAGACACCAAAGGTACCATGGCAGTTACACAACTCTATGAAGAGAAATGTCACGGCGACCTTCAGGACTTTGTGCAGGGCACAATGTGCAGGGCACAGCAACACGCACCTGTTGTGGCTGCTCATGACGGACCCTGTGCAATGATTGTGCGCCAGCATGCATTTAAAAATGCCACAGAGTTTCTGGCACGGTGTTTTGCTTGTACCGTTTTTCAAATTATGTGTTTGATCCACCAACATTGAAAGCAGTACAGTATGCAGCCCAATCAGATGCTGATGGAGCAACTGCAAGGGGGTGTGTCCTGCCGCTCAAACAGAAGCAGATTCAGATGCATCAATCACAACAGCATTTCCCCTGCAGGTGACAACAAAACGAGTAAAGGACAACAGGAAGCTGGTATGGCCCTGTTTGGGGGACTCAGTGGAAGGGCTGGAGGGCTGTGGAGTGAGCACCTGTGACAAGTTGGCAGACACTTATGCACATGCTGCTAAGCTTGGTGTCACTGTCCCTGAAAATGTCCCTATGAGGCAAAAGGTCACTACAGGTCAGCTCTACTTTCATGATTTGTCTCAAATCTGTCAACATGCGCCATGTCTCTAAATGTGCTGTGTTTCAAAGTGTGATGCTTGCAGCTTCAGGAGCTTTGCCAGCAGAAATTTTCATCTTCTGTTGCATCTCCAGGCTGCTGATCTTCTCGACGGCCAATTCCTTGCATGATGACAAAAGCACCGGTGTGCAATTCTCAGGATGTGCCTGAATTGAGCAGAATTTACCTGGGCAGGCAGCAGATGATCATGAAGCCAGTACGTGGCTTGCAAAAATGTGTGTCAACAGTACAGCTGGTGGATTGATTTGATGCATTTGGCGCTGACTGTTTCGCTTTTGCCATCACAGTTGAGGAGTTTAGGGAATTGAGAGCAACCATTGGGGCCTGGACTAAGTGCCCTAAGCAACTCAAGAACGAGCTGCTGCCTGTAGCTGCAGTAAAGCATGCTGACAAGGTGTTGGGTGTGGATGACAGGATGCGCATCTGGCAGCACGCAGATTCGCCTTATGGCCTGCTGTACACCTGCCAGCAAGCCCAGATCCAGTGGAACTCTGGCAATCCTGTTGGTATGCTGCTCTTGTTGCGTTCATGTCGACCCCGCTTTATCAGCACTGGTTTCACAGTGGTTTGCTATGATCAGTCTTGCAAGTGTCACTTCCTCCTCAGGTGCTGTGAGACATCCCACTGTGGTGATAGAATTTCTCTAAAGCCTTATAGCATGGCTGTTGGCATATTCACAAGCGATCTTGTGGCGACATGTCACTTCAATGCCTATGCCACTCCAGTCTTTGAGCTACTCAACAAGGTTCGTCTGCACATGCGTGTTACCAAGCCTTGCACGTGACATGCAATGATTGGTCCAGGTCTTATACTATTCGAAAAGACAGGAAAAAACCTGTCACGTGGCATGTCTGAGTGCTTTTGCCCACACACTGAGACAGGTGCATCCTGGCCACATCCTACCCCAGTCCACCTTGTACCCCCTGCTTTTGGACTGACACATGCCACTCACGTATCATTGAAACTGCTGTTCTCCTGTTCAAATGCCAGTTCAAAGCAACCTGCAAGCACAGACCAGGTTCTGCCAGTTCTAGCCATCTGAATTTTGGTTGCACTGTGGTGCAGCGCTCCTGCAGTTCAGTCCTGCTCAAGGTCTGGTGAGACTCGCATTGGCCGAGGACTTGAGCAGCAAACAGCATGGCTTGATGGCTGAACTGGCCAAGACAGCTGCAGCTAGATGGGAGGAGGAGCAGCACCCCGGCTGGATCCCTGCTGGGGTAGACAGTGAACACCTGCTTGCTCATTTGCAGCGCTTTCAGGTCAGTACAGCCTGTTCAATTTCCGTTTTTCTGGCTTTACGCCTACCTAGCATATGTTGGCACAAAACTTTGTTAGATTTGAGCACTGCCCAGACTTGTCGTCGTGGTTCAAATGTCAGAACTACATCTGTGTCAGCTGAGTCCTCATATACCCGGTGACCTGACGGGGCTGCACTGACACATCTTGGTTGCTCAGCTGCAGCTGAATCTGTTGCTCTGATGAACACGATGCATGGTGCGTGCGCGCTGATGATGCAAGCTGGGTTGGTGCAGCATCTGCAATGTTATAGATCATTGTCTGTTGAATGGCTGTCATTATGTAAACTTTCAAGCTGGCGTTTGGACTTATTGCATTGATATCGCCCTGTTGTGCTGAGAGCATCAGAGTGGGCTGTTGCCGGCTGTTGCCGGCTGCTGTCGGCAGACTAAAGGGCACTTGTACAGATTATTCCAGGCATGGTGTGTGCCCTCTTTGTCACAGTGACATCTGATCTGACCCTCAACTGATCCCTGTCAGTGCTGCTACTTTGAAGTTTCATGTTTTCTTTCATTGGTCGCTCCTCTGTCCCTCCTCTCATTTGGGTTGGGGCCTGTTGCAATGCAGGGTGGCAGCATTGCTCTCACCACACACCAGTATGCTGAGCTGCTTCGAGTGCCACTGCCTCAAGCCATTGTGTATCAACAGCCCCATGCTGGGCCTGCACCTTCACCATTTTCCCAGGATCAGTACCAGACGCCCAACCAACAGCTACCTCAGCAGCTGCCATGCATTGACTCATACCCCCATCAGCCACAGCAGCTGTCGCCAATGAGGCAGCAGGTACAGACAGACTGGTCCCATGGACCATACCAGCATGTCCCAAGCCAAATTCCTGTGTTCAGTCAGCATGAGGACTTTGGTGATGCCACACCAGCAGCTAGTGCAAACTCAAATGTGCATGCCAGCTGGGATGGCTCGCCTCCAAATGTGTCAGGCTCGGGCCTCAACACTCAGGCCATGCGGAGCCCCCAGCAAGATCCTAGAGGAATTGGTTCAGCAAATCCAAACCCTATGCCAAATTCTGGGACAAATGGTTTCCGGCAGCTGCTGAGGGAGGATGACATGCCGCCACCTGGTCCAAGGCTACCCTCAGCAGCCCTAGCAGGGCTACCTCCCGCAGCCCCACAGCGAGTAGATAGCTTCGACTTTGGTCAGCAGGCCTTCGGACAGCCATTGCCTGAGCCTGCATCCTTTGGCCAGTATGATGTCCAGGCAGGATACCCTCAGGACTTCATGCCCCCAAGCACTACTTCTGTTGGGCATCAGTTTTCTGATGGCTCTAGTCAAAGTGCATCAGGAAACCTTGGTGAGATCCACAGGAGCAGCCACCCAAGCCATGATGGGTCACCCCCATGGGACCAGGGCAGTCAATGGCCAGGGCAGAGCAGCACAGAGGTGCCCTTCAGCACAGGGCAGTTTTTCCAGGGCAGTGGGGAGATGCCCCAAAGCACGCTCTCAAGCATAGGGCAGCTGGCTCAAGGGCTTGGGCCGGTGCCTCAGAGAGCAGCTGGTGCTTTTGAGGGAGGAGCTATTCCAGGCAGGCCAATGTATGGGCATAGCCAGAGCTACTCCAGAGTGCCATCCAGGCGGATTGTCAGAGGGCCAAGCTTCACTCAACGAGGTAAAATGGCACTTGACCATTGTGCCCGAGAGTCTGATGCTGGGATGCTTGCAGTGTTGGTCAATGCAGTCTCAGTGACCAGAACCTGACTGCTGCCATGCATTTCATCAATCTCAAACATGCTGTTGTTGTTTTGCATGCTGACCCTTCAGCCTGCACACATCACCTATGTCTACACAACATGTCAAAGGCATCAACGTACAGGCAGCGCCTCTGGAAGCTCACTGCTGAACAAGCAATTGCCCTGCAGAAACCAAGCGCCGCAACACAGCCCCTGCTGAGCGCTTTGAAGAGATTGTCAGCAGATGGAGTCCAGAGGACTTTGAAACACAAGCTAATGGTGTCACGGATTACAGGCAGGCCGCAGGTCAACAACAACAGCAGCAGCAGCAGCAGCAGCAGCAGCATGACAGAAGTGTGAGTCAGGATGTGTCAGCTTTGCAAGTTTACACATCCCCATTGGCTGTGGCCCAAGGGAGTGCTTGGGTAGGGGGTGCTTCAGGGGATTCTGCCCAGTACCCAATGCAATACCCCCTTTCCTTTTCGGTGACCATCCCAAAAACCCTGCAGCTGCCTGCGTCTGCGTATCTGGATCATCCAGAGAACTTTGGAGGCGATTTTATGGACGAGATCAGCCAGCTCACCTCAGATGATCTCATGAACTGCTTTGCTGAAGCAGTAAATCCACCGCCGCCTGAAACCAACCCGCAAGCTGATGATGAAGGCAGCAGTGACAGTCAGATAACGGTCATTCAGCCACAGGTTCAGCATGTTGTGTTTAGATTCCTGACTAAGATGCGGGCCCTGGTGGCAAAAAGAAGAAGGCAGAGAGGGGAGGTGGTGAGTCTGAGCAGCCAGCTGGATCAGCGCCTCAGGCTGAGAGCATATGTCTCCACATTTCAGATCGCAAAACGTAAGTCCTGCTTCACTTCATGTCAGTGCAACTTTCAACGGGTTCCAGTAGTGCTGAGCAGCAATCCTTCTGTGCTACAGGATCTGAATGTGCCTGCCTGTTTGTGCCTGGCATTTTGTGTTTCCTGCCTCTGACACTGCAAGACACTTTTGACGTTGGCTTGAACACCCCAATTCCCCAGGATATAATTTCAGACCGCAATTTGCATTGCCATGTGCAGTTATGAACGATAGCCCCAGAGCTCGGGCTGTCAGCATGGATTCTGGCAACCTAGACCTGTGGGACTTTCGAGCAAGCACACCAGACAGAGAACCAGGTGGCATGGCCACCTTTTTGGAAGAAATCGGCATAACAACATAGAAGATGGCGATGAAGAGAATCCCTTGTGCAATAGCAAAACTGCAATGGAATGGCTGTATATATTTGCACAGTGATGTCGGAGGTAATAAAAAATGTCTGAAGATGTAGAGTTTAGCAGAAGTCTTCCCATGATTGAAACATGTTACTCTGACAATACTTGCTTGATCGAATGCAGGCCATGCAAAGTTCTGCAGGCCAGGCTCTAGTTCAGCACCCATTGACCTGCTGTTTGCTTTGCAACACAGAAGACATGCACGCATGGTATATAGCATCCAGACCATACCTGCTGGCTGCATAGCTTTGCAAGGAAGGGTTGTGCCATGATTGCACTGAACACAGACACATGCATGCATGGTACACAGGATTTGAAACATACCTGGAGGCTGCAAAGCATTGTAAGGAAGGTTTGTGCAATGACTGCACTGAACAACAGGTTACAGAAGGAGGCCACAGCCAAACCACAGGAACGGGTCTCTAGGGTCTGGATCTCAGTGGGGTACAGCCACCCTAAAGGACCCCAAGACCAGGCATATGCCCTGCCAGCATGCACACAAACCCATCAGGAGATATACATCATTTTTCACACCATGCTTTGACACCACAGCATTGGCAGTCTTTGTAACAAGAGCAAGTACAGCAATTTGCAGACTTGTGTATAGATCAATCCCATGGGGCCAGTGTCTAGTGCACATTCCTTTATACCTGCTTGAAACAGACGGCATGTCACATGGTGTTAGTCGCTGAGGCTGTGTTTACGTGACTGCAGATGTGGTTACGTGACTGCAGATGTGGCTAACGCCCTGTGAAGTCAGCTTCTATTGCTTGGGCAGCCAGTTGCTAAGTCTGCAGACTTGTCGATGTACAACATGGCAGGAAAAGCAGCACCAGCAGATGCAGATGGATGTCAGCATGGACTAAGCCATTTTTTGTGTACAACAGACAGGCAGAAGCCCTACTGTATGCACAAAACAAGCCACAAAACAAATGCCAGCCCTTGCACAGGACATGCAACCAAGCTATGCAGCAAACCATGCTAAGCAGCAAACAAAGCTGTAAGGCAAACCAAGCACTGTGAAAAGCACTGACCCCTGTGTTTGAGCATATAACTGTGCGCTCAGCTGCTGTAACAGTCACTGCAACACTGAGACTTACATGTCATAGACGCAGATGATTGCTAGGATGTACCAAGCCATCCAGATTCCCTGTTCCCCCAGGCACTTGAGGGAGACAGCAACCACAATCAGAGCACCTGCCATTTGGAAGCCGGCTTGCAGGAACAAGGTTTTCCTTCCAAAGATGTCAGCAGTCCACCATGCCACATAAGTGGACAGCTGCAGCAGCAATAGTAGACTTAATGCCCGCTTGCAGGAACAAGGTTTTCCTTCCAAAGATGTCAGCTGTCCACCATGCCACATAAGTGGACAGCTGCAGCCACAATGGTAGACTTAATGGCAGCTTGCAGGAACAAGGTGTTCCTCCCAAAGATGTCAGCAGTCCACCATGCCACAGTGGCAGATAGCTGCAGCAGCAGTAGTAGACAGCTGCAGCAGCAATAGTAGACAGCTGCAGCAGCAGTAATAGACAGCTGCAGCAGCAGTAGTAGACAGCTGCAGCAGCAATGGTAGACAGCTGCAGCGGCAACAGTAGACAGCTGCAGCAGCAATAGTAGAAAGCTGCTGCAGCAGCAACAGTAGACAGCTGCAGCAGCAATAGTAGACAGCTGCTGCAGCAGCAACAGTAGACAGCTGCAGCAGCAATAGTAGACAGCTGCAGCTACAACAGTATACTCAATGGCAAGGTGATGCAAGCAGAGCAAAAGACAGTGAGCGGCACAGGAAATTCGGTAATGTACATGTCTCACCAAGCTGGCAAGATTGACAAGAACAAGTGCGGAATTGAGAAACAGATCTTACATGGTTGCAAGCGCCCAGGATGATGGCAGCAATAAGGGAGATGTTCTTGGTTGTCTGCAAAGTGCACAACAAGCTGTTGTGAATATGCTGTGCTAGACAGCTTGGACAGACAGTCACAGTAGGACGATAGACAATCACAGATTAGAAGACAGCTTGGAGAGTTGCTTTCACTAGCAATGCGTCATCCAGGAAGTGGGTACTGGTCTGTCACTGTGTAGGCAATATCTGTACAGGATACTCAATTTTCGTGTATTGCAGTGTAATGCACTGTGATGCACACACATGCAAAGCAACCAAGCAACAAGGCATATAGCAGCACCATGTCCAGCGCGAATTAATGATTGTTAAGCTCATTGCATGCTGCTGAGAACCACAATGATCAAGCTCACAGCAATCTTGAGACAGCAAGGTGATTTTGTTGCTGAAGCACTGCAGAGCCATGCAGAGCCATGCAAGTGATGCACAGGGCAACATTGTGCATGCACCACATATTATGTGATATGTGTGCACAGCTTGAATAGACTTACCCCAAGAGCAAGGAACAGTTGTGGTGCCTGCAGACACACACCCAGATACATCATTCACTGTGGCACATACACAGCTTGCAATACAGCACATCTGCCAGTCTCTACGTGTACACTGCTTTATATGCTTGACCCACTCACTTTAGCATGCTTGACCAATGCCCATGCATGGGCATATGCACTGTTGACTGCAACATGTCACCCTCCTTGTAAAATCATCTGACCATTTGTGCATGTTCGCCAAGACATGGTACGCACAATGCAAGCAGTGACATGCTCTAAGTGCAGTTGCAGCTGACACAGACCCAACAGGCAGAACATAGACAAACAAGCACAAGATGGTGTCAGCAAGTTGCTGTAGCAGGCTTGTGTCACAAGAGGCAGCAACTCAATGCTATGGACTTGAGTCTGAGCAGCTGGACTCACGTAGAAGATGAGGGTGTTGATCCTGCACAACATGAGAGACATTCAGGTCATGCAGACATCAACACTGCACTGCTACACGTGTCACTGACTGTACATACGTCCAGCCAGGCGTTCACTGCACAACCAAGCGCAAGCTTAAGCAGACAACAGTTTGCGCAACATGCATGCTGATCAGTCACTGTTTGATGAAGAGCAATATCAGCTGCATGTGCAAGGCTGCAGATGACTCAGCACATGAGGGTCAGCGTGACTCATGACTGATCAGGACAGGAGAGTAACACATCCAGCCCCATGCCGTGACAACACATATAGCTTGTAACAACATGACAGCAGGAACTCTTGTGGCTGTACACATTCCTTTGTACAAACTTCTTAGCAAAAACGTATGCATTCAATCAAACATGCAAAATTGAAACTTACCCTGTCCATTGTTGGAAGGTTGTGCTGAAGGCAGACAGCACCAGCTGGGGCCAATACTTCTTGGAGAAAATGGTTCCCCAGGGATTCTTGCATTGTGATGCGATATGGCCAGCCTCTACCAGGTCATTCCACTCCTTGTCTACGTCCTTCCTGCCTCGGACGTATTCCAGATTCTTTCTGGCCTGCAAGGAAATCAGCCAAGTGTCTCTGAATATTGAAATGCAGATGCCGCAGTGAAAGCAGACATTAATTTGTAGTTCATGCTGAATTCTCAAGCTGTGGCGGTCAATCAGTCAAGTTGAGGAAATCATAGGTACACAAGGATCGACAGCCATTATACTAAGAATAACAGAATGATGAATAACAATTTCAACAAATCTAAACAGTAATAGTGATGATGAAGATGATGACAAATTTGAATGCTGTCCGGCTCATGATCAGCCAGGTACATGCAGGATAAGTGTTGTCTTTCCAGAGCAGTCTGCATCCCTGTAAGGCTTACAAATATGACAATGTTGACTGACACATACTGCCACATCACCAGAGCTAGATCTAGGGCAGCCAGGTGGACAGTAGCATTGAATCCCTTGCATATCATGCTGCATAGTGCACATGCAACTCACAGAAGCGCAGAAAAGTAAACAGCTCATTGACCACTAGCTGCATTTATGCTTATGTTCTCATGAGCTTGACCAAGACTGTTGCCTGATCAGGCAACAGTCTTGGTCTGTTTTGCTTGAGTTTGAGAAAGTACCTGCTCGGGAAAGCCGCGCTCCAGGAGAGAGTTTGGGGAGTCTGGCAGGAAGATCCCGCCCAGAAACAGCACTGAAGAAGGCACAAAAGCAAATCCCAGGGACAGGCGCCATCCCCAGCGCACAGCACCGGTCAGGTTGATGATCAGATTGAGGACTTGGGCAACCAGGATGAAGAGCGTGAGTATGATCTGGTAGAGTTGGTTGAATCTGCCACGCAGGTGAGGAGGAGCCATCTCACTGCAGCAACAGTCAAAGTCAGTTCTTGCTTGAGCAAAATTCTGCATCATTATCATCATCATCACTAATATGATCATCTGAAACCTCAAAATCTGTCACAATGCAAGCATGACTCTGATGACGTGTCTTCATGAATCGGTTGGTTGCACTGTATGTATGTATGCATGCAGTCTCATGATGCAGTCTCACGATGCAGTCTCATGATGCAGTCTCATGATGCAGTCTCAGGCAGCAAATTGCAGCTCTGCAATACTGCCGCTGTGGGCTGCAGACTAACACAATGCATGTACAAGCTCATGGCCACATTCAAGCTAAGGTCTGCAACATCATGTGTGGCTTCATGTGCAGCTTCATATATGACTGAATGCATGAAACCATGTGTCATGTCGGCTCTGGGTGATCCTGACCGGTCCATCGTGCAGTGTTGATCACACATTAACAAGTAAGATACAGATTTGACTTGATGTCGAAGTTGAAAGAGCTTGCCTATTATAGATGGGGACTGAAACAGATGCAAAGGAGATCTGCATCCACACAAGAGGCTGAGTCAAACACTGACCGTACATGCTGCAGCAGCTTTGCTGATTCATGATTGGCTCTAAAACGCTATTCTCCTCTGTACATTACTTAAAATGATGTATGTCTCTGTGTACAGTCAACAGCACAATCCTGTTCTGGCCACAACACACACGCTGCAATGTTGGTTGCATGGCAGATCGTACTCAGTCAGTGAGTCAGTGCACTTTTGACTGATGTGCAGCATTTCTAGCTCTTGCGTGCATTTCAGGGACACAGTCGCAATGACATGACCGGTGGGTGTTGACTGTCAGCATCTAAACATGTGAACTAATTGCATGACAGGAACTTACAGCCACTCCTTGGAAAACCCGGCCAATCACAATCATGGCAATGTGCTCTGCACAGGCAAGAACGATGGCAGCAATCATGAACAGAGCTCCGCTGTACCTGTACCACAGAATCATTGCTTTAGGCAATGTCAGCAGAGACTGGGTTGAAACATTGATCAGGTCAAGATAAGGTCAAGATCAGGACAGTTCCTCTATCATGACAGCAATGTGCCTCAAGGCATGTAGCGGCATGCATGCTGCTTTACCAGTGTGCATGGTGCCGTCAAGTCAAATGCAGGAACAGCTCTGTACAACTACAATTCGCATGTACATGTCCAAGAGCTATACATGTTATATGTCTCTTGACATGTCAGGCATTCTGGTGGTTGATTCATAACACAGTTGCTGCAGCTGCTGTGCTATGCCGTTGGTATTCGTAAGGCATAGAGTTTGGACCACATCAAGATGTTCAGACTTACATCATGACTCGCTTGCGTCCATGATTCCGGCTCAGCCAAGCTGCAGGCACATTGGCAGTCAGGCAACGTCACACGTGTTGGTGCAACCAGCATGGCCATGGGGAGCAGCACAGAAAATGATGGAACACCTGGACTTACTGTAGGTTTGATATGCAGAGTGATGTGACTGACTGCAACTGGATGCCATGCATGTCTAGGTTTTGCTACTATCAGCAACCATGAAGTCAGGAGACGACTGGAACTTTGTGAACCAGACAGATGAGGGATCTTTATCGACTCAGTAGTATATTGCTTGCCTGTCGTGCCACTTAGCTCGCAGAGAGCGCCAGCTATAAACAAGGACGACGTCATGAGCTGCAGAGTTTGCGAGTTGTATTGACAGTATAGATTGTGAACTGTAGGTGTCTCTGCTTCCCGCTTCTTGATGCTGGGGAAAAACTTATCCAGGAACCCGTCCATGGACGTGACTCCTCCCATGACACCTGTTGCAGATCACTCAAGTTTGAAGTACCGCGGTTGCCGGCCGACACCTCCCTGAAGGTAAGGTCATAACTGCGCAGATACGGTCATCAATAGTTGATTCGACACACGATACAATATGGCGAGAGCAACAAGAACTGAAGTCGGGTCCGTTTCTAACGCGTGCTCTTGCTTTGCGCGAGTCTGGCTGGGATCAACAAAACGAGACATGCCCTGACATCAACGTCGTTATCGTGCACATGAGCTGTCGGAGCAGAGCCATTGCGGTACTCAAGAACTAATTGTATCAAGAATTCAAAGGTGTCACCCACCATTATCGTAGCCAAACAAAGCGCCTCCGCTGGCCGCAATCAGACAACAGAAAAAAGCGACCCAGGTGAAATCGGCGTTGTAACCTTGCACATTCCCTCCTCCACCCGCAAGGTTGAACATTGCGTCTTTACTGCAGAACGCTCGCGTGTCTAGCCTTTCTCGTCAACACCCAGACTTGTCTGGCGCTGCTGCTGTCAACTCGGTAAACGTGCAGATCCCAACGACGACTTCTCCATTGACCTCAGTGGTACAAATATTGTTCCAGAATCCTATGCATAAAGTACTATTCAAAATTGCATGGAAGTTGCCCGAGCATGCGATATCAGTGATCCAAGATCAGTCAGATTGATTCCACGACGCGTATCCATATTATTAATCGCAGAGTATCTTACCTTAATACAGCTGTGGACCAATGGGGGCAAGCGGACAGGCTGTGGACTGTACCGAGGTACCTACCGAAAGCAATGGCGGAACATCCGTCTCAGATCTGCTTCTGCTGTGCAGACAGAAACTACTGGCAAGCAGGCTCACAACACCATGGCTTGACAGGTAGGGTAGGCCAGCTGTCTTGCCTGTGATTCACCATAGTAAGCACTATCGCAGAGCAGCATGCTGAGAACATGGTGTACATTGAGGCTGTGATGGGCATATTTGTCCACACAATACCGATGTGCAATCAGCCTACTTATACAGGCGGAAGCTCCTGCCCATATACTTTCATAATTGTGCTTCCAAGCTCGTTATCGGCCTGTTTTTGTATTCACTGTCGAATTCAACTACCAGGCAGTTTGCTGCAGTCTGCAGCACATCACAGTGCATTGATGGACATCCTCAAAATCTTGTATGGGCACCTGAATACCCCTGCAGGAGGCCTGTGATCGTAGTGCAGTCATCTGCGTATATGTACATGAACCTTGTGCTGCCAGCCGTGACATCTGATCAGCATTACGCATGAGAGCACCAACAGCACCGGTGTTGTCTGACAGCACACAAAACGCTGGCGAAGGTCTGTTAGCGCATCACCAAAATGCCTTTTGACTAAAAGCCGTGTTAAGACGCATTTGCAAGAACATGCATCGTGTCAATCAAGAGCAAAACGAGCTGAAATCAAGACGAGCATGATAAACACTCCACTCCCATGCGCACTTCTACAGGAGCTGGCTCTGTGTAAGCTTCACAGCCCTCCTGCTGCTCATAGGGCTTCTTCAACACTTGCATCAAGCGATTCACCTGCAATCACATGTGGCTGTTCTAGCTTGAATTGCTTCAAACTGCTGCACACTGCTGCGTTGCTGCTTTGCCATTACGAGAAATTATGTGAATTGAAACCCTGTATGAGTGGCAGAGACCAGACACAATTGCAGTCCAAGCACATTTTCTGCCAGAAGAGCGACGATTTGTGCCTGCAAGGTTGTACTAGGAATGCCCATGCTGCAGTCAACCTACAGGCTCACTTGCAAGGACAGCAAAATTGCAACTTGCAGTCAGAAGCATCTCTTAAGCCAGCAGATCACCACGCTTTGCCGGCAAGAACGTAGCAAATGTGCTTATGCTGCAGATCAACTGCCACCTCACAAGCGATAGCACAGACAGTAGTAAAGGTGCAAGCGCGTCTGCAGGGTTTAGGCACACCTAGTAGGTACCTGGCAAGAACAATCGGCTGGAACGCCTGTAAATTATTGTTATGATTATGTCTGCAGATCATGCAATTTGATGCTGTGAGTTGTCTGGCTTGCAGAGACAGGTTGTCACCTCTGAAAAGTCCCCTGCTTCTGCTTGTTCAATGGCTTTTTGCAGCAGATGGTTTCGAGGTATGTAGCACGGATTGGCGCTGTCCTGCGTCTGTTTTCGCTGCTCATGGCTTTGGCCCTCAGCCTTCAGGGCAGCCTTGTACTGACCAAGCCATTGCTTCCAAGCTTGCTGCCTCTCTGGTGTCAAATCTGTACCAACTGCCTACAAAGCCAAAGCCCTGTGAGCAAGTGTTGAGCCATGCCCTTCTTTTGGACAGCAAGTAGACACTGCTGATTGTTGTCCTGAGACACTCTGCTGTTTCTGACAGCAAGCAGCCACTGCCTGCAAAGCCATTGCACTCTGAGTGCTGCTGTCTCAGGAGGCTCCCGTTAGATTCGCCGGAAACAAAAATTGTTGTTTTCTTGATCTTGTTTCCACTCTGCGTGAGTGTTGAGCCATGCCCATCTTTGTGACAGCAAGCAGACACTGCTGACTGTTGTCCTTAGACACAATGTTCATGTTGACAGCAAGCAAGCACTGCTGATTGTTGTCCTGTAGACACGCTGCTCTGAGTTCTCACAAACCTTCCACTCCAATTGTTGAACACCAATATTCTGCTTCTTGATATGATTCATATAGCCTGTGACGTGAGTACTGATGCTTTGAACAGCAGCGCTGCAAATGGTGCGCGCAGCTCTGGAACAACTGCCTGATCAGGTTTGCAGTGTTGTGATGAGCCAAGCAGCTGCCAACATCTTCATACCAGCTTGCAATTGCTTGAGCAGGCACAGGCAGGGGTCGAAGGAAGACAGTGGCTGATGGGCTGGGCCTGAAAGGCAGGGCCAATGGGCAGGAAACAAACAAGCAAGGGCCAAAAGAGAAGGCATACGGTACGAGAGCAAAGGGAGCAGCTTGTGGGCAGGGGTGTGACATGCAAAGGCTAATGGGCAGGGGATGAAGGGGGGTTAGAGGGCAGACAGCAACATGGGAAAGGCAAGAATAGGCGGCCCCCACCTCTTGCAAGGGGCCAGGCAAGTCAGCACTGCTATCCTCAGGCTGGACGCTGGCCAGGCTTCTGAAGGTGTTTGTGAAATCTGCAACATGACAGATCAAGGTCAGAAGGCCCAAACATCCACAGGGGACATCACAAGGCACAAGGCAAAGTTGCGACTCTACGGAGACAAGGGCTTGTGAAATCTGCAACATGACAGATTGAGGTCAGCATGCCAAAACATCCAGAGGGGACATCATAAGGCAAACTTGCAACTCTACAGGCAAGGGCTTGGAAGATTATGTCACGCAGCAGCTGTTGTTATAGCAGACTGCAGTGTTAGGCTCAAAGACCAGAGGCATGGCATGCATGTGCTGAACCAGGTGTTCTGTGCGGCACCAAGGTTGACGCCAGACAGTTGACAGCAACAGTGCATGCACAGCAGCACGACATTTAGCTGCAGGTGATGGCTGTGCAGATGCTGCTTTCAGAGATTGCTGCACACCTGTCTTGTCTTCATACATGTTGGTAAGCAGCTCCACAGCAATGTCCTTGTCGTACTTCTGCAGACCCAGCTTTGCAGTCATGTTGGCGGTGTACTGAGTGTTCAGGTGTTGTGAAAACAGCGACAGTGCCTCCTCAGCAGCTTCCTGCATGCAACACTGCATTGAAAATGCGGACACTGCATCCCCAGCAGCTTTCTGCCTGCATAACTGCTGTGAAATTGTGTACACTGCATCCCCAGCAGCTTTCTGCATGCAAAACTGCTGTGACATTGTGTACACTGCATCCCCAGCAGCTTCCTGCATGCATATTGATTCTGAGAACATGGACAGTGCGTCTGCGCCAGATTCAAGCCATGCCTGGCCTTCAGATGACTTCAGGGTCTCCTGGGGCTGACCTCCCCCGGGGTGTGCAAAGCAAAAGTGTGTGTCATGGCGAATGCAGGTGACAGGTAAGCAAATCAGTAGAACAGGTTGTACAGCAGTAGCAGCAATAGCAGCAGCAGCAGCAGCAGCCGCAGTGCCGATGTGAAATTGGTCGCTGAGAAGGTGCAAAGGCAATGCAGGCATATGAGGGTTGCTGGCAGGCTCACAGCCAAAGATGCATGCAAGTACCACTGCATGTATGGCTACACTCACACAACCAGAGCAAGAATTGCCTTTTCAAGCAGGCCAACACAAGAGCCAATGCCCCCTCATGGGGTAGGGCCTTAGCCTCAGCAGTACATTCGTAAATCTATGCTGGCAACCATCAGGGTATGCCTTGTACAATAGGCCTATCAGGACTAAATCAGAGGGTTACCTTTTCTATCAGGCTAACAGTCACAAGACTGGTAGCAAGCACCACTGCATGTGTGGCTACACTCACACACAATCAGAGCAAGGGTTACCTTTTCAATCAGGCCAACAGTCACAAGACTGGTAGCAAGCGCCATGAGGTTCCACTGGACGACCTGCGGCTGATTTCGGAAGGCGTATCTCCTGCCGGCGAAGTCTGTGGTGTTGGGGGTGAAATTGGGGTCGAACCTTTCGATGAACCCAAATGGGCCATAGTCAATTGTCTCGCCCAGGATGCTCATGTTATCTGTGTTGAGGACTCCATGGGTGAAGCCAACTGCTTGCCATTTGGCTACTAGCTTCACTGACCTGGAGATGACCTCTTGTAGCAGCCCAAGGTATGGGTCAGGCTTGCCTGCAGTGGACAGTGCTAGGTCTTGAATGTTGCCGCTGGCAGGGCTTTGTTTTGTGGTGTGACCTTGTTATGATGAGAGGCCATGTATCAAAAAAGAAAATTTGCCTTATTTGTTGAGAGTAGGTGGAAAAGAGCAGGAAGACAGCACAAACATTTGCAAAAAAATGGTGTCAGATAAGTGACTGACCAAGCAAAACAAAGAGGCGGGCATGTCAAAAAGGCTTTGTAATGCAAGACAAACTAAACAACAAACAGATGTTTCTGCGGCAGACATGCCATTTGAAGATACTTAAAACAGGATTGGACACACAATGCAAATATAGCCGAGACGGATGTCCAATGACAACCGCTGTGGTACTAAGCTGTCCTGGTTTGTGTCATATCCCAACTCACTCACAGTACCACAAATGAGTGAATTGAGCCAAACATAAGTTGCAGCAAGCAGCGCATCACTGACAATTCAAAGGCACCATTGCCAAAACAATCAGTAAAAGCTGCAGCTCAGACACCTCCACATGCTTACAAGGCTGTACCTTACAGATGGGAATACTGATGCTTGATGACTTAGCTTGCAGCAACAAGTGCATCAACAACACACTGACCACAGCATTGCCAAATCACAGTCATTGCTCCGCCTCAGACAGTCCTAAGAAGGCCCTACCTTGCGGATGGGAGTAGTGATGCTTGATGACATACCTTGCAGCCAGCAGTGCATCAACATCAACCTGACCACAGCACAGTCATTGCTCTGCCTCAGGCAGTCCTAACAAGGCCCTACCTTGCAAGTGGGAGTAGTGATGTTTTATAACGTAGTCTGCTAGTTGCTTGACCAGATCGTTCTCTTCCAGGGCTGCAGGCAGCTGGAAGGAGCCAAACCTGACCCAGGAGTGAGCCATGCGACATACCACGGCTCCAGGCTCATACTTGATGTCGCCGCTGCAACACAACACATGCCAGATTGGTCTGATTCATACCCAATGTTGTTGTTGCTGCTGTCATACCCAATGTTGTACCCAATGCTGCTCCAAATTCATGTTGGTGTTGCTGCTGCAACATCACAAATGCCAGATTGCCCTTGTATTCATTATATCATGCAGCATGGGTCCAGCGTTTATGTTGGATATTGCCATTGCAACACCAGATATGCCACATTTACCACATACGCATTCACTCATGAGCACATATGTTTCCTTATGGTCAGGTACATACAGTCTTTGAGTAGCTCCCTACATGCCATCCAGTTCTGGTAGTCAGTGTATCAACATTGATGTGTGTTGATGTGTTGTCAATTTGGCTGGCCTTTGCACCAGAACTAGCTCGGATCGATGTGCAGCAGACTGGAGACATACAGACTTCAATGCTGACTGTACCCCACTGCAGCCCTGCTAAGCTGTAGCAGTGACTGTTAAATACTACTCATACCGTGTCATTACTGACCATTACTCACCACTGGAATGGCAGCTAAAAGGAGACCTGCAGGAGTTGTTGACAACACCAGGCGGACGTTTGAAGTTCACTGTTTTTGCAAGTGCACGTGTAAGACATTTTTGAGTCTTCTGGGTTGTCTTGGTTGATTATGGAAGACGACGGTCTCAGGTTTGAGGTTGCAATGTCACTGACGCAGCACATATACATATCATTTGCAAGCTTGCTTGGGTGATGGGCCTAGCTTAAGCCCAAAAGGCTCGAGTGATGTCACAAGACGGGGATGTTGCTTTGTTGCAAAAACAGCAACACTCGGAAAAGGGAGCCTAATTGCAGCTGCTGTGCTTGTGCATCCTGCCTGCTTGAGCTGCTGAGACAGACAGCATTGCATTCCACTCGCACAGGCTGATGGCGCACTCACTTGTAGAACATATCTCTGACAACATTAGCGCCCGTGCCAGCAATGCTGAGGGCCCTTGAGGTTGGCACGCCAAGGTGGAACATAGCTTCACTGCCAATGAACTCCCGGATGGAAGATCTCATGACTGCTCTTCCATCTGCCATGCGAGAGTATGGGGTCTTGCCAGCCCCCTTGAGCTGCAACTCCCATTTCTGGCCATTCCTTCCCTCTACTTCTCCTAGGTTGACTACACGCCCATCGCCCAGCTGCCCTGCAGGTGCTGAATGGTATCACAGAGGCACTTTGCTTTTTTGGGCTGCCACTGATGTCACATGTTGGTCTGATGAAAAACAGACTTGCAGTTATCTGAAGGGGTTAACAGCAACGACTGAATCCCAGACGTGCAGGATGGGCTGCGAGCTGTCACTACGGCAACTGCATTGTTGAATGCAGAAGCAATGCTGTGTGACACTGGCAGCATGTATTGGTCTCGGAGCAGACTACCACTCAGCACAAGCTGCAGTCTTTGCCAGATTTGAATCGAACATAGATGAATGTTTGATTAGTGTTCTGTCAGTCAGCATAGCTGACACACTTGCACATGTGCTGGCATTCTGTGAACAGTGACACATTCAAGCTGGAGCAAATGCACATGCAAATGAGAAGCAAGGTGTGATGCAACAGAGCTCCTGATTGTGCTCATGCCATTATGTGTCAGCAACAAGCATCAGAGCGAAGGCTCAGGTCTGGAAACATCAGAAAAATGCAAATCGAGCAAAGCAAGCTGAAGCAGATGTGGCGTCAGATATTCTCACCGGCCCAAGAGCCAAATTGATGACCGCCATAGCGCATTGCATATGTCTGGCTGCTTGATCCCGGGATGGGCGCATTGCCTGTAAAGACTTCAGCAAAAAGGGACCTGGTGATGTCAGCTGGGTCCAACTCGAGCTCCTCAGCCATTTCTTGGGAGAACGCAACCAGATAAGGGTCTGTCTGGGTTGGCGTGGGGCTGGCTGCTGACCAGAAAGCATTCTCGACCTTCAGGCAGACAGGGCATTTGTTGAGCAAATGCTTGTGGCAAAGACTGCAGCAGCAGGCCTGCAGAAACAGAGGTGTACCTGTCTCAAGCGATTCTCGGTCACTGGATCTCCTGGAAGCTCTGATGTGTAGCTGCTTGTGACTTGAAGATCCTAGAAAGGAGTACAAATTCGATATTACACGATTTCTGAGGCACTGACACAACCTGACCCTGATAACTTTGACAGCAGCGTCCTTAACAACCCACCTCAAGTGATTTAAGGCTTGTGGCGGTGGCTGCGTGAACTTGGGCCATGGCAAAGCACCGCTTGTCCACGGATGCAACAGGAACGCGCAAGCTTGCTGTCAGAGATCTCGCTGTGGCAAACAAGCTCCTCCACATATATGTTGGAGGAAGTACGGCTTGACGACCACAATGCAGTGTGTATGACGACGTGACGCTGCTTTGCATAATTGACGCTCGTTCTGCGCTTGCAGAACACGCAGCGAAGTTTGACTCGAAGAACGGGCAAGACATGGCATGCCACACACACACACAGGCACGCACAACGCTTCACGGAGCAACGCGCCGCAGGATTGAGCAAACTGTTTGGGAGTCCATCAAAGCTCGGCACCTTTTGACATGGCTGATCAGGGCAACGAACCTGCAGATGTGCCTGAAGAAGTACCTGCGTATGCGGCTGTTGTGAGCGAGCCTGCTATCGACACTGTCAAGTCTGAGGAACATGCCGAGATCAAAAGTGAAGTTGTAGCCAGCGTCCATGATGACGCACCAGCTGAGCAGGAGGCTGCTGAGCCGATTGCAGCCACAGCAGAGGTAGTCAAAGCCGAGAACGGCGAGCCGGCTGAAGCTGCTGTCAAGGTTGAGGCAAAGGAATCAGACAGGAAAGATAGCAACACAGACAAACCTAAGGAGCACTCAGACAGAGACAAAGACAGAGAACGAGACAAAGATCGGGAGCGTCGACGGGACAGGTCTGACAGGGACAAAGACCGCAGCAGGGACAAGGATAGGTCTTCAGGCAAAGACAAGGACAGAGACAGGGACAGGGATAGGTCTAGAGGGAAAGATAAGGACAGCAAAAGGGATCGGAGAGAGCGTAGCAGAGACAGGGACAGGGATAGAGACAAGAAGTCACACAGATCAAAGACCAGGTCTAGAGAGCGGTCAAGGCGAGGCTCCTCAAGAGAGCGGCGCCACCGCTCTGGATCAAGATCTAGGGACAGGCACAGGGACAGCCGCAGAGCGTCTTCAAGGTGACCATGTCATCCTGTTGCTGCTTGTCTGTCTCACATTGCCACGTTTTCTGAGATGGGCTTTATCAGTCAGTGTGATTGCAGAGATGACAGGCATAGGTCCAGCAAGCGCCACTATGAGTCCGGCAGCAGTGATGATGAGTATGGTGGCTATGTTCCCAGGAAGCGTCAAGAGCCTCCAGCTCCAGGTACTGCTGAGCCATGTTGTGCTTTTAAGTGAGATTTGACATTATCATTAATTTTGATGACAATGAGCTGCCCCTCACAAATGCTATATGCGGTTGCAGCGGTTGGGTACAGCACCAGCTACATCGATCCCTATGCGGCCTTGAGGAACAAGAGTGGCATTGTGTCACAAGATCCAAAAGAAAGTAAGCCCCTGGTCTTGTCACAGTGGCTCAGTACCTGCTGACCTTGTGTTTTTGGTGCCATGAACCTCATGTGCTGAGCGTTGCCTTTGGATGTAGTTGCCAGACAGCTGCAAGAACAGCAGCTTCAGGCGCGCCAGCTGGTGTTACAGCAGCAAGCTGCTTCTGCTGTTGCAGCAGCAAGTAAGACACAGAGAGAGGTGAGACCAGACTCCTTGCACCTGCTGGTCCATCTGCAAGTTGCAGAAATTTGCGCTGGTCCCTCCATTGCCTTCTGCAACCTTGCCTGCACAAAGGGTCTGCTGTGTTGCTGTTGCAGGTGCCCTTGTGTCGTTGCATTGCCTGTGCAGGTGTCATTCAGCTTGCTGCATTGCCTGTGCAGGTGCTGCATCCTGCATCACCTTGTAGCTGCATCCTCATGACACAAGGCACTCATAGCAGCTCCCACAGTCGATCACCTGCATGAGTCAGCCCAGCAGCTTGCTCACTTTGTCGATTGCACATTCTCATGTCTCACATCATCACATGCACAGTGCTTCATGCTGGGAAGTGCCCATTAGGGGGATTGCCCATGAAGGGAAATGCCCATTAGGGGCATTGCCCGTGAAGGCAACTGCCCATCAAGGATTTGCCCTGACCTGCCGATTGGAGGATGCTGACACCATGTTTGGTCTGGCCCCGTCCCACTAGGTCTACGTGGGCAACCTGGTGGCTGGTCTGGTGACTGAAGAAGCCCTTCGCCAGCTGTTCAACAGCACCATGACGGCTGCATTCCCTGATAAGCTCACTCCTGGCTTTGACCCTGTGGTGAACGTGTCTATGCATTCCGAAGGGCGCTATGCATTTGTGGAGCTGCGAACCCCCGAGATGGCGTCAGCCGCCCTGCAGCTCAGCAACCAGGTGCAGCTTCTGGGCCAGTCCATTTCTGTGGGCCGCCCCAGTGGGTATGTAGACCCCAGCAAGGCGCAGCAGGCAGCTTCTGCGGCAGCTGCTGCTCTTGCAGCCTTTAAGGTAAGCCATATGATGCAGAACGTGCCGTTACTGCATTGGAATTGTGCGGATACACTGCATGTGCAGAAGTGGGCAGAGCACATTGTTGGTATGATGCCGCAGACATCTAGGTATGTGTCACAGACAAGCAATGCCATTTTACACTGCATGTCAAATGCCTGTGTATTGGATAGTGTACGGCAACTACATCACATCAACCAGTAACACAGGAGGACTGGAGTGGCTGGGGTACAATCCCCCCACCACTCCTGGTGGATCTCTGCTGGCTGCTCTCAGACTGTGCTTGATGAACAGGCACCAGAAGATTTCTCCTATCAGTTCTTTCGTAGCATCCATGGTGGATCATGGATGATACAGCATCTGGAGCAGGCTGCATGCACAGAGCATCCCATCATTGGGTAGAAAAAGCCTTCTGTGCATGCAGCCTGCATCAGATGCTGTATCATCCATAATCCACCATGGATGCTACGAAAGAACCACAATGCCGCCATGCAGTCATCTTAGAAGGGCACTATGAAAGCACTGGCTTTCAGCAAGGATTGGCCATGCCTAAAATTTCCATTGACTGTGTGCACATGTGCATTTTTTTTCTGCTGTGTTGCTCCTTCAAGCAGAAATCTGACGTGTCCATGAGCATGCTATGTAACTGGGCTTGCCTGTAGATTCTGCTTTGCCTGAATCATGAACATTTCAGGGCCTAGCATGCTTGCTATGGTGAGAGACAGAATGCTTAATGGTGCAATAATGATCTCTCCAATCTCAGGCTGGTCCCTGGTTGTGTTACAAATTGTGTCTGGATCTCTTTGCAGGCTGGAGATGACAGCGCAGAGATGCATCAGCGACTGAAGGACCTGGGAGTGCCCATTCCAACAGGCCCAGATGCTGCCCCCGGCTTGCCTGCAGCCCCCATGCCAATGGGCAACATCATACCAGCCCCCGGTGGGCCCATGATGGGTATGGGTCAGCCCTACCCTCTCATGCCCCAGATCACCGTGGGCCCAACAGAGTTCCTGTCGGTCAATGGGATGGTTACTCCTGATGTGCTTGTGGATGATGAAGAGTACAGGGAGGTACGTATGTTCTCTGACGTTGCAGCAATGGCTGTGGCATGAATGTATATGCACGCCACATAGAAATCTGGGATAGCTATATTCATGCAGCGTGTGATGCACATGCACAATGTGGCTCCATCAGCTTGGCCTCCTTGTGCTGAGCTGGATGTTAGACAAGCTTGGACATGCTGCTTTCGTCAAGTCGTGGAAAACCTTGTAGTCTTCAGCTGACTGCTTTTCACCTGTTTCTGTTTGGGTTTTGGTTTTGCCTGTGTGTGTGTGGAGTTGTTGTGATGACTTGCAGGTCATAGAGGACCTGCGTGAAGAGTGCAGCAAGTATGGGCAAGTCATGAAGGTGGTGGTGCCTCGCCCTCCCATACCTCAGCATGCACACGCTCTCTTCAACCAACAGAACTATGGCAAGGTGAGCACTTTTGTCAAGTTTGTTTGGTTTGTTTGCCAACTGTGAGTGGTTTTGACAGTACCATGTTTGATGACTCAAATATGATTGCATTGCAAGTGTTAAACGCAGCATGTTTAATGCCTCAAATATGATTGCAAGCTTGCATGATCTTCAATGACTGCGGTTGCATTGTCACTGTGTTTTGGCGCTTGGCAATTAGGTATTTTGGCGTCACTCCATGCCTGTGATTGCAGGCTTTTGCTCAGTTTGCTAATCCACTCAGTGCTCAAGCAGCCAAAGATGCCATCCATGGACGCCTCTTTGCTGGGAGCACTGTGGAGGTCAACTACATCACTGCTCAGCAGTTTGGTGCTGTGGGTGGTTTTCAGTAGCCTGTGCTGTAGCCAGGACACACATCATGCAGTACATGTTGCCTATCCTGCAACTGCCAAGATGCAATAGTGGCTCCCGCTCAGGGCAGCATGGGTGATGGATAAATTGATTGAAGTACTGCTTTGTTGCCGACTGCGCGGTCATCAGGGTTGTATGCAGCTCCAGCAATGCTGCTTTGACACAATGCTGCTTGAGCACATACTGCTTTACTCGCAGGATAGTAGCTCAAATGCCTTTTATAGTCAGGCTGCCACAGACTGTTACATGTGCTTGAGGAGTAACACGACCCTACCAAGAACAGGGCATGCAATGCTGTTGTCCTGGTTATAAATCTGAACATCTGTTGCAAGCTGGCTTACAATACACCGGTAGCTAAATTCTGAGGCAAATCAAACTGTCAGGAGTTTCCGTCAATCTTTTGCAATATGATGCAAGTGGCTCGGCCTTAATCCCAAGCTGGCATTCATTGGTAACATGTCATAATTGGAATGCAAAGTGACCGGTCCCTGTATTTTCTTATAGTCAGTGCCTATCACACAGGAGCTCAGGGGGCCACTGTCATGCAGAGGCCAGCTGTGCACGGTCAGACATCCCAACCTGAAGTGTTGCAACTAAAATCTAGCAACTCTGTGCAACCAGCAGAATGTTCATTGCATTTGCTATTTTGTTTTTTGTACTGGCCCTTACTTGCACTGTCATAAATTTTCTTGGTGATGTGATTGGGTCAATCATACATGTATCAGGCAGCTGCCTATTGTAAATATATCATTTGCATTTGCAATTGTCCTTTGTGTACACTGTAGAGCACAAGTGGACTCTTCATAGTTGTACATGTGGGTGCAACTGGAAAGCTGCGATGTGAACTTGCATGTGCCTGCAGCATACATCACTACAACATAGAGAGGTGTGTACAGCACTCGTTGGAGCTGAAAGCTTGTTCTCTGCTGCAGCAAACTTGACAACTTGGGACCTTCCAGACACCAGGGGCAGAGCAAGCTCTCACACAGAGAAACCACGTCGCTGTAGCTCTTCTATAGCCATGAAAGCAGTGGTGACTGATGGTAGCAGCATGTTGCCACTTCGCATGACCTCCCTCAAGCTTGCTATACTCATACGATGTATCTGCAGACAGACTCTCAAAATTCTCAGAATGACACATAGGTCATTACACAGGCACTGTACTGTAAGCTGCTTGCTCTTTCAATGAACAGCAGCAGAGAACAAAACCGCAAGTGAACCGGAGTAATGTAAAAGGCTGACAGCATGAGCCACAGAAATGCATGCATACACGCTGCTTGCTCAGGCTCTCAACAGATTCTCTCTGCACAGATATGCGTTTAAAAACACAGTGCGCCTGCACTGGCAATGTGCCGCCATGTGAACAGGCATATTGACTAGACACAACAGCAGTTGATCATGTAGTCAGTACCTCAATGAACTCCTCTGCGTCTTGCTTGCCTGCTGTTGCTGCAGCATGGGGTGCAATGCACAGGAAAGGCGTGAAGCGGTTGGCACACCACTTCACTTCAGCAATGCCTGGGTGACCCAGACCCAGCAAATCTACCCACTCTCCCCCTTCCAGCTGTGCCTGCAGCACCATTGTAGTGCATGTAGACATGAAGCTGTGACAGCATGCAGGACGATATGTGTTGTATTTGACTTGTGTGCTGTTGTAAGCAACAAGCTTGCATGTGGCGAGGTTGGCGTGTAGAACTTCATTACTTGTTATGTGCTGCAGCTTGACCAATACCTGTGCAAGGTTGAAACACACACATATGTGAAGCACACACACAAGTGTCAAAATCTACCTGCACAACAAGCTGCAAATAGGAGATGTAACAAACGCAGGCAAAAAACAGCGCAAGATCCCATAGACCCCTTGTAAAGAGCCAAGCAAATGTGCCGGTGACTAAGGTGCTTACTGCGCACTCAGACTGCCTCCTTGTTTTGAATGCAATGTCCGCTCCTTGAGGACAAGGCGGGCATCTGCTTGCAATGCTGCTGGTGCTGCAGGGGTGTTGAACATTACCGCCAACTTGGCTAGTGCACTTGCAAGAGCTCAGAAAAGCAAAGAGCAGACTACGCCTTTCGGCATCAGTTTAATGAGAAGTCAAGTATTAAACCGGGCTGCCCAGGTTGCAAGAGCTCACCTCTTCCCAAAGCTCTGCACGAGCACAGCCAGCGTAGTCTCCATGCCGCTGTGCATCGAAGCTGCCAGCTGGCAGGCTGTACATCATCTGGTTGGGTCCTTGGCAAAACTCCTTCAGAATAGTCACCTGAAGCAGGCAACCAGCGGTGTGTTGCTGAGATTGCTGCACCTTTTGCAATGCAGACATGCAGCTGTTTGCAGGAGTGCAGCATGGCAATCACACAGTCAGCAGGCAGTACCAACAAGCAATCAGGCTTGTATGTATGGAAGAAAAGACCGAATGGAACAGCCAGCACTGAGCAGCCAGCAAAACAATCAGTTGTGGCTTGATCATTGTGGTGATGCAGGATTTTATGCTCAATGCGCAGTGTCAGGCTTGCTGACCTCTGCAGGAGCTTCGTCAGTTGCAGGGTGGAAAGGAAACACAGCAGAGAAGTGAAAGCTGGCTTGTGGGTGGCCTATGACATCAAAGTCATGTTCTTCAGCCTATGATACCAGCTGACGCTTCAGATTGCCAAGGGCTACTAGCACAGCAAAGATAGGTTGGAAGGCAGCTTACAGGGCGCTCTTTGCTAGATGGAAAGCGAATTCTGCGGTCATACAGCGTGAAATACCGCTGATAAACCTTGTCCTCCTTGATAATATCGAAGGCTGCGAACCAGCAGTATGTCTGCTGTGTACTGCCACGGTGCGAAGAAACATGCGGTGGGTTGACCTGTTTGATCAAACTTACTTGCTGACTCCGCAGGACCATGACTCGACATGCTCGCATGCAATAAATTTCGAAAGTGCAAGCTGCGGGTTTCGAAAATGCTCGCGCTTGATCGCAGCTGCCACGACAGGACAGTTTTTAGACCGGCATGCATGGATTCACGTCCTCGATGCAAGCTGTACTGCACGCAACATCGTGTTGAATTACGGAAACCAAGCGGGCAGTCGTATCATGTGGCATGAGATGTAACTGTGCATCGTATCATGCATGCTGACCTCCATGGATCGCTGGCATGAGCCTGGCTTCTCTTCCCACTTCTTCTGTGGTACCTGATTGAGATTTCTTGTATTCTTGGAGTGGACTTCCTGAATGCAAGAACGCCCACCTGTACAGAACAAGATGTCTAGAATCTGCAATCTTGCAGCGTGCAGAAGCTGAATGTGAAACAGTAGACCATGGAGCGTAGCTGGACTGGCGATGATGAGAAGTCCGCGTTTGATGACTTGCTGTCAGCTCGGGTTCCATCACGAGGAGCACTCAGGTGACTAGCGCCACGTCGCGACCCACATTACGTCTGTCAATCTCTGTCTCTATTCGGCATTGTGCTGTGTCTGTTCTGCAAGTCAGCGACCCTGACCTGACTTGCTTGTGTCGCTTTTGCAGCAACGTCTTAGAGGACTACGAGCTTAAGGCCTTGCAGTCTGAACACGCTGCCGAGCAGTATGCTGTGCGGCACACTTCAAACAGGAAGGCATCTTCTGGCTGGCGAGACCCTAAGCATAAACTGCAATCCGAGTTTTCAGACACAGTACACCATGTACAAGACGCCTTACATGTCTTCAAAGAGCGGGGTGTGTTGCATCACACAGAGTATGACTCCAACGTCCCAGCAGCTGTACATGGTGCTCCCAAGACTGCTGAGGTAATACAAATGTGCTCAGTGCGTTTTCTGGCTGAGCTTGTTGCACTGAGTAAGTCAGAAATATGGGTCTGAGGTGCCTGTTGCTTGCAGGAAAGTAAAGAGTCATTGGAGCGATTGCGACGCATGGGGCAATTTGAGGCACAGGACTTTGATGTTGTGGTAAGCAGTGAGAGTGTGTACATTCTTTTCTCTTCAGCTTGTGGCGTACTTTCTCACACCGACTCATGCAAAGCTTGAGCATTTCAGAGGATGCCTTGCGCTTTCCTGGCATGTGAACCAAACATCATGAAGTGAGAAGCACTTGCAGTCCACAGCAATGGTCAGCTCATTCTGGTCTGATAATTCGTCTTGTATGCAGGATAATGATGTTGAACGTGAGACCACGTTGAACAGAGATCACCTGGACTACTTGGTCGAAGAGAGTTGGAGATGGCTGCTATCATGTAAGCCACTCCATGCTGTATGTCCTTTGCATAGCGCTGTCAGGTGTTTCACGCGCAGGCTAAGAGTATGTGTTGGTCAAGCTATCATTGTTGCACCCGGCGCTGCTGTCCTGTTTCAGGCTGCTCAAAACTGTCATGACGTTGCTCCTCTCTCTTTGCCTGTTGCTCATCACACGTGCCCGCCAAGCCCACTTTTCCGCAGTGCTGAGAGAAACCTTCTACGCTGCATGCAGTTCTGATTGGAGTGACAATGGGAATGCTGGCCTTCTTGGTGGACATAGTCTTACAGCGGCTGAACAGCTTCAAGTATACAGCTGTTAAGACTGTTGTGGCCAACCATGGGGGGTTCTGGGCACCCTACATGGTGTGGCTAGTGTTTACCATGGGTTACTCTGCCATGTCTGCCTTCCTGGTGACATCCTTCGCCCCTTTGGGAGCTGGCAGCGGCATCCCAGAGATCAAGACATACCTCAACGGCGTGCACATCAAAGGTGCAACCAAACACATTGCCTTGTCATGTCTTTTGTTCTGACCTGTCCCGCTTTGCCTGCAAACTCTTCCAATTTACCAATACGCAGGACTGCATGGCCCTTGATGTTGGAAATGCCAGCCAGCTGTTCTGTGAGTGTACAGCAGCTTTGACCTGCATTGCAAGCACTTGTAGCTGGGCTTGCGCTTGTGTGTGTTTGTTTAAGCGTTGCTTGGCACATCTCATGCGCATACGCTGCACGGAAACCTTGCTGTGCTTTGTCAAACTGCTTTAGTGCTCTTTGGCTGCTACGACCAATGTTATTGTCAGAGTGCTTCAGCACCAGTCTTTTGTCCCCCTTGCTGTGATCTATGCATTAGCAAGGTCCCTCAGTATGAGCCAGGACACACGGTGTTGTGGTGCCTGATTGTGTGGTCAACATTGCTTGTCAGGGCTGCTGGGACTGAAGACTCTGGTGGTCAAGATGTTCAGTGTGACGCTGTCCATGGCTGGAGGGTTGATTGCTGGGAAGGAGGGGCCCTTCATCCATGCAGGAGGTATTGTGGGTGGGGGCATTGCTGGCATGGGCTCACGGTCAGGCTGCCTATCTTCTGTGTGTCATCATGACAAATGGCTGGATTGTTGCACGCTGTCTGGCAGTGCCTCATGCTCTGACTGAGCACCTTATGTTAAACTGTTGTCAGCTCTGCATCATGATTCACTGCAAGATGCTGCGACTGTCAGCATGCACTGCAGCAGACTGACAATGGCAGCCTAATGCTAGCATGAGCATTGCTAGGTACTGCACTCCTCGTGACATGTCAGCCTGTTCACAGCATTGTATGCACTGTTCACAGCATTGTATGCAAGGCTTGCCATGCTACAAGCAGGACAGTGCGGCTTTGGTCACAATGTGCATCAACTCACCAAAAATGACCAGGCATTCATCAGAACACAGGTGTACAAGCATATAACGACAGTAAGCACAGCAGGCTGTCATTGGCAACAGCCAGCAAACTTGCCGTCCCAAGCAGCAGACCATTTGTTTCATCAACAAGAACGATCTGGTGCTAAAGGAGCAGATGCGCATAAGATCTTTAGCAGATACTCTGTGGCATTTGAATGAGTATAGTCCTGACTTATAAACTCATATATACATTGTTGCATTGTGCAGGACCATTACAGATCTGTTGCACAAGTATGGCTACAAGCGTAAGGCCAAGGCTTCACGCAAGTATGGTGGATACTTCCGCAATGATGCTGATCACAGAGATTATGTGGGCATAGGCACTGCAGCAGGTCAGCATCTCCTCATCCCTTTTTACATGCGTTGTTGACATTGTTATAAATTCACACTGAAAAAGGGTTCAGCTGCTCTAAATGCATGCGCCTTGTTGCTCTCCTCAGATTTCTTCAACCGCTTGCAGGTGTTTCGTGCTCTTTTGCCGCTCCTATCGGAGGTCTTCTGCTTTCGATTGAAGAAGGAGCCTCTTTTTACAGCACTTCCTTGTTCTGGCGTGGCTTTCTGGCGACATGCACTGGTGTGTGCACGCTGCATTTTCTGGCCCAGTTCCACGAAAGGCCAAGCGAGATCATGGACGCAAGATTTGGCATCAGGCGAGATCTGGGGCTGTACGACGACAATATTGCGCTGTATGGATCCAAGTTCTGGTATTACATCTGGGAGTTGCCGATCTACGTGTTTATGGGTTGCATAGCTGGAGCCCTGGGCGGCTGGTTCATCAAACTCAACATCCACTTCACCTCATTCCGGGCCAAGTATATTCCAGCAAGTAACAGGTGGCGACGGTTTGGCGAGGTAAGCCTTGTTTTCGCTAGGATCACTGCTGATCAGACGTTGCTGGCTTTCACAGCAACCCTCATCAGTCCATGTAAACTAACTGGCTGACTAGTTGTGGCCTGCAAATCATCGTTTCTTGCTTGCCTCGTTGAAGCACTGGACAAGCCCTGACTGCAGGTGGTGTTTGTGGCATGGCTGGTGGCGACCACCTGGTTCCTCGCAACATACTCTTCCCCCTGCCAAAACCTGCCCTCAAAGGAGCAGCTGTCATACTATGAGAACTCAGGGGAAGACCAGGATATCTATGCTGGCGTGTCTGGCTTTGACTCCAGGGGGCTCAAGTTTTTCCCTCAGTTGTGGTATGCTCATTTGCCTGGATCCCTGATGCTTTGAGGCCCTCTGTGTCATGTTGTTTTGCTTGCCATACACAAGGGCTGGTGCAGCTGTGTCTTGCAGCGCTGTGTCATTGTCATCAGCTCATGGCATTGCCGTGTCACTGCTGATGCATTTCTGGACAGTGTTGCAACAGCTGTGCTGCATGTGGCTCAATAGCCAATGGAAGTACGCCAGAGCTGATGCCATGCCAGCATGAATGAAAGCCACAGACAGGCCACAATTGGTCATACAGCAGCCTTTGCAATCAAGTCAGCATACTGTTTTCCCATGCATGCAGCACACACCATATTAGGCATTTGTGTTGCTTTACAGGTGCAACTCCACACAGTTCAACCCACACGGCCAACTCTTCTTCAACCCTCTGGTCCAGTCCATGCGTATGATTGTGCATTTTGGAGAGACTCTGCCTGAGAGCATCACTCCAGAGCACATCATCAGCTCCAGTCTGCTCCTCCTCTGGGCTGTTACCATCTTCTGTGGCATGCTGTTCTGCTTTGGCATTGGAGCTGCCACAGGTGATCATTTTGTTGTGTTTGCCAGGCTCAGTTTGACTGTGCTGCATGGTGTTGAACAAGTAATGTGGACATGTGCATACGTGTATATACACTCATTTACCTGTACTATCATTGGTGTACTTGAGCGGTCCATCAGATGTTTGTTTGATTGCCACAGCATGCTCTTCCTATCATGCAATATCTGCTGGGACCTGCTTCACTATCAGAGCTGGTGCTGGCAGTTCTGCTTTAAATTGTAGATGTTTCGGTCTGCTATAGAACTTCTGTGTCTGCTGCATGACATGACTGATCCTCTGCATCATCATGCAGGCTTGTTCATCCCCTCTTTGGCATTGGGGGCTGCTTGGGGTCGCATAGTGGGCATGCTGGTCAGGCATATGGTCGGCCACCACGCAATTTCCCTACCAGCTTATGCGGTGAGCTGCCTGACTGCATTGCCACTCTGCACTCACAGCTGACCTAAAGTCAAGCTGAAACCATCCTGTCATGTTTGTACACTTGTACCTTCATGCACTGCAGACTGAACCCAGGCTGAATTTGCAAGGGCTGCAGCACTGCAATACAATCTCAAAATGTGTAGGAAACACACCTGTTCAATGTGGCTGATTTGGCTGATCGTCTGTCTCATCCATGAATAACACAATGCCCATGGATTCCTTAAAACAAATAATCGTAAACATTCTCAAAAAGTATGTATGAACACTGACATATTGCCTGGCTGAAGGCTGTGGGAGCAGCAGCGCAGCTGGGTGGTGTTACGCGTATGACGCTGAGTATTACGGTGCTGGTGATGGAGGGTACGGGGGCCCTGCAGCTGGTGGTGCCCATGATGCTAGCAGTCTTTGTGGCCAAGATTGTTGGGGACTCTGTCAGCATGGGAGTGTATGACCTCCACATCAAGATCAGGGGTGCACCTGTCCTGGTGAGTGCCTTTCTAGTACCCATTGAAAAGAAAAGTAAAGACCACACCTTTTGGCGTCAATTTGATGAGAAGCCAAGTACTATACCGGGCTGCCCAGGTCCTAGTACCCGTCCGTACACTCACTCATTCATTCATTCATTCATTCATTCATTCATTCATTCATTCATCCATTCATTCATTTGTGCACTAGATACATGGCTTTGCCTGTCAGGTGCTTGCAATTCTGAGTCATGTAAGGACAGTCAGTAGTACATACAGCCTTGAGATCTGAACACAGGCAAGATCTTCGCCCAGTCTATGTACACAAAGTCTGTCTAATGGTGGTGCATTGAGTGACACTCTCTAATCTTGTAGTTGACCACATATCAAATGCATGCACAGCGCAACCCGCATACGCTGTCGTCAACACCCTTTCACCACAACAGCTTTTGCTTGGATCTTGTCAGTTTGCAGCAGTGTTGCTCATGGTAGACGCATGCCATGCCATAACAGACCGCTTTGGAATTAAGGAAAAAGCGTCAGGATGATGCCAATGCCATGTCATTGATCATCTGCTTGCTTGCTTGGCTCATCTGGTCTTCACTCATTGCTCAAGCCAAAGACCTGGTCTTGTGCCCACAGACTGCTTCGCTGTGCATGGTCTGTCCCACATAGCACCATAATCTGTCCGTGACGCAGTTGGAAGCCGCGCTGGAATCCCACCAGCGCATGGTGAGTGACAAGCTGAGTGTGGGTGAGCTGATGACCACCCAGATGACGGCGCTGGAGCCTGTCATGCTAGTGTCCAAGCTGGAGAGTGTGCTCAGGCGTTGTGCCCACCAGGCTTTCCCCATCACCACTGAAGTCGACAAGGCCTTTGCTGCAAGTAAGCCACTCACTTGCTATATCAATACATCACTACTGGGGTTGACAAGGCCTTTGCTGCAAGTAAGCCACCCACTTGTTATATCAATACATAACTACTGAAGTTGACAAGGCCTTTGCTGCAAGTAAGACACCCAGTTGTTGCATCACACACAGGTCCCATCGCATAGCCTTTGCTGCAAGTAAGATGCCTGCCTGTGATGTTCCATGTTGGTGCCATTGCATAGCCTGGCAGCACTTTATGAGAAAGACAAGGCCTTTGTTGCAAGTAAGACACCCAGTTGTGATTTCCCGCGTTGGTGTCATTGCATAGCCTGGCAACACTTTATGAGATAGACAAGGCCTTTGCTGCAAGTAAGAGACTGTGATGTCACACATCGGTGCCATTGCAAAAACTGGCAACATCTCATGAGAATGACAAGGCCTTTGCTGCAGGCAGGCTGCCTGCCTGTGATGTTTTATGCTGGTTTCATCATAAAGCAAGCTTGGTCAGTATTTGACACTAGCTCCTTAGCCCAATACAACAGACAAAGGCCTCTTGGTGGTGTTGGTATGCTCTGAACATATGAGTTCCAAATAAAGGCCATTGCTGCACCCCTGTTTGGTGTTGCTTGTGGCTGCCATCACTCAGCCTGGCACTACTTTCTAATCGTGGCAGCAACTCCACGCCAAAAGCATCACACATGTTTCTTAGCCTTATGCTGTCATGTGTATGTGCCATGTGGCCACACTCCAAATTACACCAACTGCCACCCACTACATCCTCCTGTAAGTGCTCACTATTGCCAGCCTGGCAACACAATCTCAAGTGGGCTGTTTTGCACTCTCTGGTGCGCCATTCACGCTAACATATTCCTGACGCACCAGTGATACACCAGTAAGAGTTTCCTTCTTTGCAGATGAGAGCTTCCCTTTGCATGGAGTGATCAAGAGGACCCAGGTGCTGCGCATGCTGAAGCACCGCATCGGCCTCTTCACCCATGATGGCATGTCAGCCCTGCCACCGGCCAAGGCTCGCATCCCCAAGTCTCAGGTGAGACCCACTACTCCCTTCCCCTGCTGCCCTGGTCTTTGCACCTTGTGGTGGCATGTTGGCTGTGCTGTCTGCCTAAGCTCACATCCCGAAGAACCAGGTGAGAATCAGCACTCTCCCTCCCTGCCGCCCTGGTCTTCGTTCCTTGTGGTGGCAAGTCGGCGGTGCTGTCTGCCTAGCTCACATTCTCAAGTCTCAGGTGAGATTCCACACTCGCCTTGCCTGCTGCTTTGATGTTCACATGTGGTAGCATATCAGCCCTGCTGCCCCGCCAAGGCCCACATCCCTAAGTCCCAGGTGAGCACTAGTACCCTGATTTGACTCATCTTGGCATATTGGTTGTGTTGCCTGCCTATGCTTGCATCTCCAGGTCCCAAGTGAGACGTAATACTCCCTGCTGCACAGATCTCAACCCATGCTGGCATGTGGATGACTGTTGACTCTTCACCTGGCTGCATGACATTCTATGACAGATTTATGGCTTTCCTGCAGAACCCCATCATGCTTGACTATCACAATGACTTGCAAGGTTCAGGCATGCCATGTCATTCTGTAGTCAAATGCTTTGTCTACTGTAGCAATCACAGTATGACTGCTGCACCTTCGTCATCTTGCGTTGTATGCTCATATTTCTGAGCTATCATTGTGCCTTCAATTGTCAGTATATCTGAAGTGTGGGCGCCTGTTGCAAGTCTGTTGCCAGGCTCCTGTCAATTAATCCTTGGCTGCAAAAGGCAGGCCTAACATTATCAAACATATTTTGGTTTTGATTGTATCCCATTGGAAAATGCTGTCATCACATGCCATGGGATTCTCAAACTGTACTCTGGGCATATCTGAATGTGGTGCGTTTGCTTGACTTGTCTTAGCATGTCAAGTGGCTGCCCAGCTTTGCAGCCAACTCTCACTCTCCATGCCTGTGCTCTTTCTCAGATGCATACAAGGACTGTCTTGTCAAAGGCTGGTCACTACTGGTATACTGTATTGACCAGCCTCTGACAAGGTGACAGAGGTGCAATTCTATACAATACATTGCACAGATTTGAAACTCGCCCCTGTGAAGGACGTGGCTCTTTAGTGTCATAGGCAATGTACTAGATGTGGAGCCTGCTGTTGCCATTCAAAGCATCCTTATGTCTGTCTGTGAGAGCTTGCACCGTCATGGAAGCCGCAAGGAAGACAAGGAACTGCTTTAGACCACCTGTAAGAAGCTTCAACCTGACCAGGGAGCAAAAAATCAGCAAATCTGCTGGTGTCTGCAGGTTCCTGAATGAGACTGGCACTGTTTCATGAGGGGAAACTTCAAATTCCCTGGTTTCTACAGATTCTTGAATGATACTGGCACTGTTTCACCTGCTGAGCAACAAGCAGCACAGAAACAGTCGTCCAGAGACAACCCAAAAAAGCAGAGGGAAAATATAAGAGGAGAAATAAAGCAACATGCATTTTTGTGTGGTGCAGGAGGAGCGCATTGAGCTGCTGGACAAGCTTGAGCAGTTCCCCCTCAAGATCCGTGTCAAGGAGGAGCAGGACAGCATCCTCAGGTGGGCACCTTTTCTGCATCTTCTCTGCATTCGCAATGTTTGTGCCCACGTCGACGAATTATGGTGCTGCATTTGTGCCTGTCAACAGGAGACCATCCTTAGGTGGGCAGGCTGCTGCATCTTCTCTGCACTTGCAATGCTTGTGCCCATGTCAACGAGTTATGGTGCTGCATTTGTGCCTGTCAACAGGAGAGCAACCTCAGGTTGGCAGCCTGCTGCATCTCTTCTGCACTTGCAATGTTTGTGCCCACGTCTACAAATTATGGTGCTGCATTTGTGCCTGTCAACAGGACAGCATCCTCAGGTGGGCAGCCTGCTGCATCTTCTCTGCACTCATAACTTCTGTGCCCATGTCAATGGAGTTTTCAAGGTGCTGCATGTCATTCTGGCCTGCTTTATGCACAGATGTATATGCATGTGTGCCTGTCAGCAGGTTCCTGAACCCCTATCTGGCATAGCTATGCCCTTTGTGTTGCTGCACTGCCCTGTTAGCATGTGTATTACTGTGGTCCTGTAAGCTCATTATGTTGCCTTGTTCTGCTGCCACCATGAGTGTGGTTGACACAACGCCCTGGACACAAGATTTGCTTTTGAACCCCACCTCCCTCCCCCCACCCCT
>JAABUP010002159.1_pt1 | contig 39237 bp, 47 predicted proteins | sample 5559201 | NCBI WGS metagenome assembly JAABUP01 (sample SAMN10711887, study PRJNA513373) | rock metagenome | isolation source: Antarctica rocks | place: Antarctica | reverse complement strand
GCCTGATGCTTTGATGCAGCCATGAATGCAGGTCAGCTGGTGGTATGATCATAACAATCAACATACACATTTACCATCACCAGTGTTATGGGCCCATACAACCTGGTAAACGCGTTCATTGCTAAACTGTTAGCTTGATGGACTGATTGCTTGGTCAACACCTGCATCAAGCAGCTCCCTGCCCCTCGCAACATCCTTGCATCTGATGATCTGATGATGATACATTCTGCAACATGCAAAGTTTGCCTTGCAAAGCATGTCTGCTGTCAAGCTACCTGCTAGAATTTGGCGCACCACCACTCGCAGCTGTTCTGTGGGCCCCAGCCGGCATCGCTTATTGCCCCTGCCCTGCTGGTCCAGCCCTGCAGACGCATTGTTGCCCCTGCCCTGCTGGTTCAGCCCTGCAGACCCATTGTTTCCCTCCTCAAGCTGGCGCTTGGACCCTGAGCTGCCAGGTTTAGCATCCTTCCTGGCTTTACCTTTAGTCAGCAACAAGATGATGGAATTGCCAAACAGCCACTTGATGATGATGATGATGATGATGATGCTGATGCTGCTGCTGCTGTTGATGACAAGGGTCAATGTGGACTTTGCTTGTCAGAGCCAAACGCACCCTAAACGTGCACAACACTGATAGAGCCTTCTTGAGCTTTGCTGTGAAGCAACATCACTTCAAAATCAGATCGACTCTGTTGTCCCCTGACATGTGTCTTCGCCTGACCACACCAAGGAAATGTAAATTGGTTGAGTGATGAATTGATTGATTGATTGGGCGCCGCAGGATGCTTACCGTGGGAGGTTGCAGCTGATAGGGATGCTCTGGCAGCACTAGCATGCTGGCCCAAGCTTTTAGCAGAACTTGCTGGCTTCTGCTGTGCTGCAGATGGTCCTTGCTGGGGGAGCCAGTGAGGCAAAATTTGACCACCCCAATGCTCAGAATGAAGAGGATTGGACGCTTGTGCAGCACCCCTGGGCTCTGACTTCACATGTAGGGCCTGGCTGGCTGCTAGGGGCATCAGTGGGGGTTGCAATTGGGGGTTGAATGGGGGTGCCTGGCTTGGGATCAGGGTCTGCATGGGGCTAGGCAGGAAGGGTGGCAGATGGTGCGGCAGATGCCCTGAAAGCTGCTGAGGATTTTGTTGGAAAGATGCAGGCGCACAGACAGGGCTTTGAGGGTTTAATGGCAGATGATATGGCAGATGCGGCGGTAGCTGAGCAAACCCTAAAGGATAGGGTGGGGCGCTGTAGCTGAGCTGTGGCAGAAACGGCGTCTGGCTATGTGTGAGTCCGTGCATGACTGGCCACTGACTAGGCAAGTAAGGTGATGGTCCCAAAAATGGCATTTGGGGAACAAGACTGGAGAATGGTGAGTGACCAGTTGCAGACGGGGCAAGTTGGGCACTGCATGCTGCTGGTGCAATCCCTGGGACAGCTGATAGGGTCTGGCCTGGGGGAACAGCAGGCAAGGCTACAGCTGGCATGGCAGGTGTTTGAAATCCTGGGGGCTGGGCTGCTGGGTGAAGCCCTGTATTAGACATTGATCCTGGAAGGGTCAGCCCTGGGTCACCCCATGGGGCTGATGCTGGGGCATTTGGAACAGCCCCTAAAATCCCAGGCATGCTGGATCCCGGTCCTACAAGTGAGCTGCCCTGCATGCCTTGCATGCTGGGCACGCTGTGTGCTTGCAAAGGTGCCCAAGCAGAAAAGGCAGAACCAGTCGTGCCAACCCTATCCATGCCAGCATGAGCAAACCCTGGCGGAGGTTGCATGCCTGACCCTAAGCCTGATGTCCAAGAAACCCTAGGCTGATTGACTTGCTGACTGCCAAGGCCCTCATGCTGACTCAGCAGCTGCTGCTGCTGCTGCTGCTGCTGCTGCTGCTGCTGCTGCTGTTGCTGCTGGCCCACATTTAGATTTGCTGAGTGTTGAGCCTGGGTGTCAAGCTGAGCCTGGCTATGTCTACCAGGGTGGCTAAACAGTGCCTGGGGGGAGATGGGATCAAATGAGTCATGCAGGGCAGCTGGTGTTGGGTGGCTTCCGTCCTGGCTGCCAGTTTTCAATGGAGAAATGAGTCCCAGGGATTGCTGCCATTGGAAGGCAGGCAGGTCTGCATCTGCATGCAATCACACTGATGACCAATGGCTCACTGAAGGAGTTGGAAACATCGGGAACTGGCACAAGGGGCCTTGTTGTTATAACATTCTGGTCAATGCATCAGATAACTGGTCAGCTTGCCTTTGAGTAAGGGCAGCGTGCAATGCTGCAAAGTGTGTAGTGTCATTGCTGTTCTGTATAGGCTGAACATGCCGGCTTGGATGCACATGCGAACATGCTTTCATGATTGAAAACGCATCCGCCACCAAAGCAGTTCAGAACACCGAACACAATTCCATCTGAGGCACAAAGTGCAATGTATTGAAGCATTATGTGTATCTTTTAAGCAGTGAGCAAGCTGAGATGTTACCTAATGCTGACGAGGCTGTATGAGGGCTAGGCCTGGGGCGCTTTGGCATCTGGCCCTCTGCATCTGCTGCAGGTGGACTTTGCTTCAGCTGTCCCTTGAGTCCTGAAAACAGCACCACACATCTCATCTGCAATCCTAGGTCTTGCTCAGGACTGTTGGGTCAGGCTGTTACTCACAATGCAGCATGATTAGAAGTTGCGACACACATCGCCATGTTGCGTGCATGATGTCGGCTGAGCAGCAGTAACATGCAACATTATGCGACACAAGAGAGAAGCAAGTCGTTGTATAGTGGACTCACAACACTACCAGCTTTGAGATGCCGCCCCAAGGGATGCAAAGTTTGTTTTTCCAAAGACATAACAGCAAGGCCTGCAACTGCACCTGGACTGTGTGATACAGGCAAGGACACAGTGCAATGTGATGCAACCATCTCAAGCCGACATGACTCATTAGCAGCTTGCTGTGCTGCAGGGCCGAATTACTCAATCTTGTTCTGTCTGAACACCGTATTCAAGCATCACATGTAAGCATCAAGCGCCCTGCAAAAAGGTGAGACCACTTTGTGGATATGCACACCAGGACATAAATCCCCACCAGCTGTGGTAGGATCCCAAGGCTGATCCCAGGGCTTATCAGGCTTCCAGGTTGGGGACACAGCGGCAGAGGTCTGCAGCATGCATCTTGCAGATTGCAGGGGCAAGCCATTGAGAGAGGCAAGCACTTGGGCTATGCTTGCATCCCGGTCTGAGCCTTGCAATCCCGGTCTGGGCCCTGCAATCCCAGATGTGGCTCTGCAATCCCGGTCTGGGCCCTGCAGTCCCTGTGTGGGCCCTGCGGCGGCAAGGGCTGAGCTAACCCTCGCCCCAGATCCTGCGTGTTTTTCACCAGCTGGGCCATCTGCAGCTGTGGGTGAAGCTGCAGGAGAAGCTGCTGGGGAAGCTGCAGGAGAAGCTACTGCATCAGAGGACAATCTTGGACTGGAGATAACAGCTGTAGATGCAGACTTTGGTCCTGCAGAGGCATCTGCTGGTGACACAGCATGCATTAGGGGGATGATCTGAGCATGAGGCACTGAGGAAGGAGTGTCTGCATCTACCAAACTGGCAGACATTGGGGTAGGGTTGTCTACTAAGGTGGCAGACACTGGGCGCTGCTGTGGGTGGACACTGGCAGGTGATGCCAGGACTGGATCAAAACCAGCTGATGCTGAAGCCGGCACAAGGCTGGCAGCTGTTACACTGCCACGCTGAGTAGCTTCTGATGCAGCTTCATGAACAGCTGCTGCTGTAGCTGCTGCTGGGAGTGGCAGCTGGAGAAGGGCATCTGCTGTGGAAGTAGTGAGCTGAGGAGGTGACAAATCTGACACTGTGTCAGCAGGTCTCGGCATTATCTCATACTTGTGGGTAGCTACAGGGAAGCTGCTGGGCTGACAAGCTTCCGAGGTTTTTGCCACATTCTCTGAAGCAGGCTTCAGTGCAGCCTGATCCGAAAGGGGCTGCTCCAGCAAAGCCTGTTCTGCAGACATTTGGAGGGCGTTTTGCTCTGAGCCAGGCTCCAAACTGCCCTGGTCCAATTGAGGTGCTACAGGCGTGGTGGCTGCAGCTGTGGTCGGCCTTGGGGCCAGTGAAGCTTGCAGTGCCACAGCTGTGGTCAGCCTTGGGGCTTGTGAAGCTTGCTTTGCCACAGCTTTGGGTATCTGAACAGCAGCATAAGACGTAGTGCTGATTGCCAGACAGGCTGCTGCAATCAAGGGATAGTGGGTTCAACAGTGCTGATGCGGATGACTGCCTGTGAAAGGCGTACCTGAGCAAAGTTGAGTGCCTGTCCTGCAGCAATGAGGCTTCCTGTCATGCTTTGAGCCACAACATGCTGCTGCTCAGGGTGTATCACATCCACAGCTGTGGTTTCCACAGGCTGCTCAGGGTGTATCATGGCCACAGCTGTGGTCCCTGTAGCCTGCTGAGTCTTCTCAGGAGGCAGAGAGGGGCAGCTCAGCGTTTGTGGCCAGACTTGAGCATGCGCTAAGCCTGATCTGCGCTGTGCCTGCAGCTGCAGCTGCGGCCGCAGTGCAATGGGTGATGCTGGCATAGAAGAATTGGCAGGCTGTAGCTGAGGTAGCTCTGAGGTCTGCAGTACCTCACGCTCAGATGCTGTTGGACTTTGCGCCTTTGTGTCAGGGACTGAAGAAGCAGCTGCTGAAGCTGGAGCTAATGGAAAGGGCAAAAGTGGTAGGGGTGAACCTGCATGCCCAGCAACTGAGGATGGCAAGTATGCTGGGGACGCTCTATTGGCAGGAAGCTTTCCTGCTGAGGAAGGGAGGTCTGTGGCGGGAAGCTGTCCTGCTGAGGACAGGGGAATCGTGGCGGGAAGCTGTCCTGCTGAGGACAGGGGATGTGCAGCGGGAAGCTGTCCTGCTGAGGAAGGGAGATCTGTGGCGGGAAGCTGTCCTGCTGAGGACAGGGGGAATGTGGCGGGAAGCTGTCCTGTTGAGGACAGGGGAATTGTGGTGGGAGGCTGTCCTGTTGACAGGGCAATTTCGGTGGGAATCTGTCCCGCTGAGGATGGAGAATGTGTGGCGGGAAGCTGTCCTGCTGAGGACAGAGGAATTGTGGCGGGAAGCTGTCCTGCCGAGGACGGGCCATTTGTGGCAGGAAAGAGCTGCGCCTGTCCAAGACGCTGGCGCATAGCGTCCCAGCCATGCTGTTCTACATCGCTGTAGAACTGCTGTGTAGCTGCAGCCTGCTCCTGCCTTGAGCGCCAGCCTCCAACACAGTTTGGCGACAGTGTTTCCAGCAGCTTACGCTGGGCGGGAAGGTCGCTGTCAGCTTCTTCCAGCAGCTCCTTGAGATGGTCGCAAAGAGCAGATTTGAATTCGTCGTTGTCCTACATGCAAGCACACAGGAGCCTCAACATGAGGACTGTTTGAATCTTCAAGAAGCTCCTTGAAATGGTTGCAAAGAGCAGTTTTGAATTCGTCATTGTCCTACATGCAAGCGCACAGCAATCTCAACACGAGGAGTGTTTGAATAGCAGGCAAGCAGCAAGTAGTTCTTTCAGCAATACCATTTGGCTGCTGGTTGTATCCTTCAGGAAGACTGATGCAGCCCCCTTGGCAAATCAACCTTTCCCATGACATAGACACTGTGCAACCCCTTGACCTTTTTTCTGAAACTGAAACTGTGCAATGCTAATGGCGCAAGTCTTCACAACCGAGACACTGGGATTCAGGCTATCAGAAGCCTGTTTGGCTGCAAAGCTGGCACTTACCCGGGACATGATCTGCAAGAGCAGACTTTGCTCTAACTCAGCTGTTGCCTGGCCTAAAGGAGTCTGCTGCTCAAGGACTTGTTTGGTGCTGCTCCAGAACTTGCCCAAGAGGCTTTGACTGCCTGAGTCCATCCAAAGCCTAGGCCGCTGCTTAGCACTGCATATGAGAGGTAAAAAGCTCATATTTGCAGCTATTTGAGGATGTCTGCATACAAAAGAATCCAAAGAAGCATGTCACAGTGCATTGATAACTACAGTGGGCTGTGATGCAGCCTGGACACAGGCAGGAAGGCTGAGACAAGGGTGGACTTGAGCTGGTTGTTGCCGTTTTGATGGCTTTTTAGCTGCTACATGAACCGTCATGACAAAGCAGTAGCACTGCACTGATGGTGGCTGCATGCAATCACAGCTGGATGGAAAGACTGTCAGAGGAGCAGCTTACTCTGTGCCTGCCAAGTGGGTTGTCTGCAAGAAAAGAGTTATACCAAGGCAACAATGTGGTGCAACTCTTCTGGCACTGACAAGCATGTGGCTGCATGCAACTGCTAGGCATTCATCATTTCTAGTACGGGAACAGGGCGTGCCTAGGCACATATGTAATGCATGACAGAAGATTTGAGCCTCACCTGTCATGTAGACCACAGAGAAAGGTGGTCACCATTCTCAACGCCTTGGCAGCCATCTCTGTCAAAGGGATCTTGCTATGTGGTGTGATGCAATCAGCCAAGTCACACAGATACAGGTCTGTGACAGCCATCCCAAGCTTTAAGGGCAGATCCTTTTCTAAGCAGTCCCAAGACAGGAAAGCAATGCCGTGTATGGGTTGCTCATGCTTTGCCTGGGCGGCTCCAAGTGCAGTGCATGTGGCGCTGAGCTTTTCAGCCACGCCCAGATCTTTCTTGAAGAGTAGCTTAGCTGGGAGCAGACCACCCAATACTCTGCTCATGCAGTCTGGATTATCTTGAATGGATAGCATGCCGCCTTGCATGCTGCTCAGCAGGGGTGCAACACAGTCTGTTGGCATGCTCAGCATACCAGGTCTGCTGCTCTCTTCAAGATCCAGGATGACAACAGAAAGAGAGGAGGAGGCATCGATGTAGAGTTGAAGCTCAGTGTGCTCAAAGGCTGGCGGGCCGACCACAACCATCAGCTTAGCTTCAGACGAGGGTTCTGCTGTTGCTGCTGCTGTTGGTGCTTCCACAAGTGCTGCTGATGCTGCCGCTTCTTCCTCAGTTAGGATTGTCAGCCACTGCAGCAGTCCGGGCCGTACAGCGCACCAAGAGACAGTTGACCTGCCGTCATTCATGTCACTGCGCTGCACTACTGCCGCTGCTGTGCTTGGCACCACTCGGGGCTGGATGGCTTGCATGTCTGGAAAAGCAGGGAGCTCCATGGGGTGTGCTAGGCAGCCTGCAGGCAGTGCTGTCTGTACGTGGTGGACTATGAAGCAGGGTTTGGTGGCAGCTCACGATGTAGCAATCTTAATCTGACATTCTTATACTGTGTCTAATTTGTTACACATGACCTACAGAGCACTGCAGCAAGCAGCCTGAGCTGTCCAAGGGCCTGACTGTAAAACCAATGGCATTGCTGGCACCTGTGACTGTTCGCTAGTATCCGTCACTAGAATAAAGTAGCGCACAGCAGTGTTGCGCCGGCCACAGAACAAGGTATCGCATGCTTGCCCTACCTCACCTATACCGAGCTTCCACGAAGTCAACCTATCGGGACGGTTCGCCGATAGCCCGCAGATGGAATCTGTTGAGAGGCAATTCTTGAATCATTTTGTCCATAACGTAGAAGACTGTGTGCACACATGACGCCGAAGAGTCAAGGCCGACAGATGCACCTTAAGGTGCCATGCCATGCCCAAGCAAGCAGGCCGCTGCCAGTGTGACCCAAACCTGTGAATATCGACTAGAAGCTTCTGACGCTTGCTTGAAGACGTTCCCTTTGCAGCTCACTGTGCACAAGGCTTCCGGAAAACGTTTCGGACAGCGGAACCGTTAACGTCCTTTGATCCGCACAAGTTTACGACTCAGCAAACATACACGCTGTTCGACGGTGTCGCAAGGGCTTGAAATTGCGCACGGTGACAGATCACGGCGTAGGCGAGTACGAGCTCTGTGAGTCCGGCAGAGACGACTGCAGCACAGCATACGTTGCAGATAGATCTGCATATGGTTGCAAACAAATATACGATGCGAAATTTGTGATGGCACAGGCGTGCAACGAGAATAGCTGATCACATCTGCTTTGACTGCAGGATAAGAGCAAGCTATCCCACAGGCTGTTCCAAAAGACTCAGCAGCCTCTGGCAGTACAGGATATTGCTTCAAGCTCAAGGGAAATTGGCTTAGCTGAACAGTGTCCACCACCATCACTTACACAACAGATGCCAAAAATGGACCTATCAGAGGGAAAAAAGGAAGAAACTCAATCACAGCCATTGATTCAGGAAATGACCACTGCAGCGGCTACACCTGACCAACCTCACGAAGAGCAGCAAGAACTCAGCGTTGACCAAGACATCAGCAATCAACAGCAGCTGTCCAGCCGTGTACAGGCGTTGGAAGCGGCCTCAAGACGCATGGAACGAAAGATTGACCAAATTTTGCAGTACTGTCGTGTCATGACACAGTCCATGGCACCTGTTTCATGATGGAACTGCGGCTCTGCACACATGGTTCCAAGTGCTGCACACATGATTCCAAGTGCTGCACACATGATTCAAAGAGCTGCCTGTTCCATATTATGGGAGGCTGACACAACAACAGCACCTTGTCAAGAGAAGCAGGCTGTGCCATTAGGGTGATGTTGCAACTTCTGTGGTGTCGCATCATGTTACATCTGTGTCAATTGAGATGCAATCTGTGTCAAGAGTTGAAGTGCAAGCCTCGTTATTTGCTGTTTGTGATCATCGCCTCTGTGCCTCTACCCTGACACATTGCTACAGCCTATGTGTGTGCCTATTGCTTGCGCGTGTGACGCAACCATTACCTGACACGCTGCTCGCAACAACTCGGCCTAGAGACTGAAATCACTGAGAGCATAGGTCATGTCACCGGCAATGTTGCGACGTGCTGGCCACACAGCACCTGTTGCCATGGTCGAACGCTGTGCGCCGGAGCAGGGCTGGCGGTCAGAGTCACACCAGCTGCACAGACGAATCATGATGCAGCCGATGTAAGGCAGCCGAGTGTTATGCCGCAAGCAGCGCCAGGGGTAGCAAACTGACGTTAGTTGTGTCTACAGCGATAGTAGTGTAGGTGAAGAGCACCTTGGAACGGCCGTTGAAGCAAAAGAGCACGTCATCAAGCTGGTGGAGGAGACTCTGTATGGGAAAGCGAAGTCTCTGTTGAGTTGTAGTGATGCTATGATAATTGTAGCACTGTTTTCTGTGAAGCTGACAGTTCACTACCAGTTCAGGAGGAGTATCTGTCCGTGGACACCCTTGATGAGCGCATGAAAGCCACCACTCAGGAAATGCATGGCTTGTCTGGTAGAAGCTCGCCGTGCACAAGACCATCTTCTGCCAAGTCTTCACAAGACTTAGCAGAGAAAGGCGGCAGCTGCCAAACAGGCTCCTCTTGCAACAGGAATGTCACAAACCAAGCTTCTGGTATGTGCTGCACCTGCTGCCTACATGCAACTGGGCATGACTTGCAGCTTGCTCCATATGTTGTGTCCCCATGTCATATGCCAGAGTGCCATGCTGTGCTGAGCTTGGTCCCACTGTAATATGGCACTGTCAGTTCACAACACAGCCGCTGTCAAAGAGTTGCACCCTGTGTTTGAAGGCTACCTGCTGCAGGTGATGACTCGGAGTCTGGACTCATGACACAGTCAGACACTGAGATGCGCTCCCTGACAGACCCTGACAACACTCAAACAGGCTCACAGACAGACTCTGGCCACGCAGAAAGCCTCAGTCACACATTTTCCAAACACAGCCGCAGCTCAGATCACGCACAAGATGAAGTGACATCCCCCATGCGTGGCACAGCAACAGCCATATGCGTTCAAACTGCCCCCCCACTGCAATGGAGTGAAGTCATAGCCCTAGGCTACCTTCCTGAAGACTGGCTGCCACCAAAGCTGCCAAGGCGTGAGCAGATTGTGGAGTCCCAATGCAGCCGCTTGCAGCTGTTGCACCATGCCTTTCACTGCTCAGAGTCACAGGAGACTTGCCACATTGGAAGGGGGTGTGTGGCTACAAAGCATCTGTGGCAGCACATACTTGCATGTGACACTGCTGACTGTGACCCCAGGTGAGTCAGACATCACTTACCTCACCTCGCTGAACACATTCTACATGCCCACTGGAAATTTCTACCTGGCACTCATCATGTTTTACCTGGCATGCTGGACATGTTCTTCTTGGCACTAAACATGTTTTACCTGGCAGTACATGTTCTAACCAGCAGTAGACATGATTAACCTGACACTGCACAGTTGTAGTTGCAGTTGGACCATGCAGTATGCTGCCAGGTGAGTTTCGTTTGTGCGGTGGCTCAGTGTGCCACCTATAGTTGTGCTTTGTGCCAAGACGGAGTGCACCACTGGTGCAGACAGTGTGCATCTGTGTCTCACATGTTCAAACTCAGGGCTTTGTCTTTGTACCTTCAGCCTTGGTAGCCTTCTTCTTTTCATGTCTGTCGCAAGAATGGGTTGTAGTGCGCGTGCAGGTGCGTCAGTAGCAAGCAGCTGGTGATGCATCACCAGACATGCCAATGCCCAGCCTGTCCAATCTGTGTGCCTGTCAGAGCCAACGTCGCTGAAGAGCGAATGCTAGTCAGCGAAATTCAGCAAATGCAGCAGGAGCAGCAGCAGGAGCAGGAGCAGCAAGTGCAGCAGGCTAGCAGCAGTCACGACAGCTGCTGATGATGCTATGGCAACATAGTCACTGCTTGCTGCCTGAGATAAGATGCAGCTGATTTCAGTTCACCCCAATTGCAGCAAAAGTAGACCAGCGACCTGCAGAATCCATCACCTTTTTTTCTCGACTGCTGCCTGGCACCACTGTTGCACTGCTGTTGTAGGACTGCTCAGCTGTGGTAATTAGTAATAGTGTTGTCTTTGTGAATAGCCTATCTTGAATGTGATCACTACCGACATGCCCTACACCAGCAAAGCCAGTGTCACTGCGACTGTCAGAATCATCAGTGTGTGCCAGGTCTGGGACGTTCTTTGAGGGGTTGGCTGCCTTCATGTGTTGCAGCTCATGCCAACATATGCATAACCAACTTGACTCAGTTGCATCCAGTGTCCATGATATACTCCTGTGGCGTCAAGCTGAGCATGACTGCATGCTGTGTGCACCACACAATGAGATGTTGGCAACAAGCTTGTTGTCAGAGTCTGCAGAGGGCATGGCCTATTCCGTTGGGAATCAGTGTGGGAAGCAGAGGTTCAGCAGTCAGTGCGAATGCAAACTATCATATATGTGTTCCACCGTTTCTGCAACCAGGATGGTGTCAACTGATACGTCTAGAGGAAGAAAACATGGGAATTGCATTCAATGGCTTCATTTGATACGTGGGATTGCATTCAAGGGCTAAATAATAACGTAGGGACCAAATAGCCATGATCAGGTTACTAGCATCTGAAGCCAGATCGACATGTGGATATGACTGAGAGAAGTGCTCAAATACGCAGGCTTCATTTCTTGATTGCATTCATGCTAAATCTGAGCTGTCTTGCACAGAAGGATACATCAAGACTAAAGACGGGACACCTGGCACACACGCTGACCATAACTAACTCTGAGAACAAGAATCATCCAAATGCATTTCATTGTTCTGAATACCTGCCGCTCTTGACATTCTAATCCATATAGTCAGGCAACCTCAAAATTGGCTCAATAAGCAAGGGCCAGATGCAGTTCAAACAGGATGTTGAAGCAGCGCGCCATCTGCATAATACTTGGGCCGCCTCTGCTGAATGTGATCATAGCTGCGTCATCCACACAACTCTGCTGGCTAGCGCTTCCACAGATGTAAGATAGCTTGTTGACTGGTGCTCCTAGCAACACATGATTATCATAGGTTTTGCTGTACTCTCAGTATAAGATCATGTCTGCATCTGCCAGGCTGGTTTACCACCCAAGTAGGCATACCAGTACAGGGCTCAAGTGTAGAACTTGTAGCTGGATGCATCAACAATGATGCCTCTCAGCCCTCCAACAGCCCCCAAGACTGTGATAATGACCCCAGCAATGATACATGCCCAGGAGGCCCAGAAATGCCAGTTTGTGATTTTTGGTTTCTTGACCAACAGCCAGAAGATTGAAGGCAGGGAGTATGTGGTTGGGCCAAACCCTAGAGCACCAATGAACCCCAGCAGATCTGCAGCAAAATGCCAAAATCAGTGCAAGGCTTGCAGCAATTGTTGTTTAGCAGCACAGTGTGTCACACAAAGCATGCGGCATAAAGAGCTGTGAATGCATTGACAAGACTGCTGGCAAATTGAAGGCTGCAGCACCTTTGCTGACAACATCAAGCAGGCTTGTACAATGGTGTATAGGCATTGCAGTCCTGTTTTGCTGCACACTACTCCAGTGCAGTCCTCACCATGCTGCACACAACACAAGGATGCTGCATACAACACAAGGATGCTGCATACAACACAAGGATACAACACAAGGATGCATCAATGAGTGTTCTACAAGATAATGCTGCAGGCATTTTTGGCACGTACCGCCGAAGAAGGGCAGAGTTATGGCTATGAAACCAACTAGCACAATGTAGGTGGTTCGATACACCAGGCGAGTCAAGAAACCATTGGGAACGTGCCGTTTCACCAGTTAATATTCAATCATGTCATATACAGGCATTGCATACACCTGCAATACCAGACAAGCTGATTTGCATGTGAAATACCTGTGTACCTACACATACATGATGCAGCAATGGAAGCTGCCCAAGAAACCGTCAGCCACTGCATTGTGCTATGTATCATGTTACAGACACATTCTTGGTGCACATGCAGGATGGAAATGACAAATGGACAGAACATAGCTACCAATGAAGGCAATTGCCTTGGAGGTAATATGATATGATATAGATCAGATTTAAGATACAATAAAATCACACTGTGTATCAGTCCAGACCGCAGCTCACCTGGAAGCTGCCGCACACATGGATGATAACCATGACTGATGCAAGACACACAACCCAGATTGGGTGTCCCAGGGAGTACAAAATCTGATCCCCAGTCATGCTTCCAAAGGCATGGTAACCAGTGTAAGCCACACCAAAGTAGCAGTAGGCCACTAGAAGGTATGCCAGCGTCACACCAAACTGCAACATCATGCCAATCATAAGACTTGCACGCACAGACGCACATGCCATGCCATGCAGCCGCACCAACTGAAATCAAAAGGCACCAGAAAGCTGCAGAACAACAACACATGCTTACTTTGGCTCAAGGCCACATGTCAGTTGACACATGCTGGTAGCAAGGTTGCGACTATGTCATTCATTGCCCACTGGTCGAACTGTGAGGTGCGACATCATGTCACTGTGAAATGGATATGATGCAGGAAAGAAGCAGGCAGGAAGTATGGGTGAGCTCACCATCATGGGTCCCAGAGTAGAGTTTGGCTTTGAGGGGGTTGGCTTTGAGGGGATGGTGGCCTGTAGAACAGGACATCCTTTTCTCAAGGTTTTGCTTCATATCAGATGCAGTGATAAAAGCTTGACTGGCATATCAGTTGTCCACATGGCACACATACACTGTGAACATGCTTTACTTGATAAGAGATGAATGCATTTGTAAAAGCTTGACTTGCACAATTGCTGCTGTGGACATCCTTTTGCCTCATGGGATTGTAGTGCTCGCAGCTCGACTGGCATCATGGCTGGGCACATGGTGCACAGACACTGTGAACATGAATTGCTTCATGAAAATTGTACAGATAAAACTTTGAGCAGCATCAGTGCACATGGTACACAGACAGTGTGACCATTTTGCAAAAAGAAGTCTGCAGGCGTTGAAAGCCAGAGACAGGCCTCATTGCTTGTAGCAACAAATTCACAACATCCTGGCTGCAACAATGTGCCACCATGCATTCAGGTTCAATGCTTGACACGATCTAAACCTTTGCATTCAATGCACTGTGGCTAAATACATACCTGAAAGGTTCTAGCAAGGCAGCTCACCTGGATTTCCATCACAACGTTGTGACCTCCATATGCAAAAGCAACCGTGCCAAGGGAGTTGAAGATGCCGAAGACTCCATCAGCCTTTGTGTAGCCATCCAGGTTGTACTCAGCCCCGGGCTGCTTGCCAGCATGACCCGCCACACCAATAGCAATGGTGGAATAGCCAATAGACATGATTGCCGCTGCGAGTGAGATGACACTGAGCTTGTGGAAATTGGGAATCTGCAGGCAGCACAGTATGGCGCAAATCAGCATATATCAGGGTCAATTCCAGACCTGCTATAGTCAAATGACTGAGGCCTCAGGACCCCGACATCTGGCCCTCACACATCAGATACAACAGGAACCAATGGCAGGTTCATGCAAGCTGATAAGCTGCAAAGACAGCAGACCACCCAAACAAGTGCAAAGCAAATCTGACAAGTCAACAAATTTTGAGGTTGTCCTGGCAGATCAAGAACACTTTACGACATGGAGCAGGCCTGATGTAGACTGCAGCATGTCGTTGATGGAGACTAACAGTAGTAGGCAGCCAAAACTTACCGTCGAAAGAAGCATCTGGATTGCTGCAAAGACAACGATCCATGCTGACAGGCCAAAGGAGGTGCAAGTGTGCTCCCTCCATCCATGACAGGTGTGCTGGTACAGGAACTGCATGCTTTTGCCAGCTGTCACACAGTACACAATGTCCAGACCAATCATGACAATCAGCTGACATGGAATGACGGTCCAGAGACCTGCCCTTGGACCTGTAACGCACACACACAGAATCAGTGTGATAGCCACACATTGATTCACTGTCAGGCCGTCACTCATGAGCGCTTGTCTTAAGCCGTGTTTGCGCAAAGGGGATGAGCCCATGCGTTGCAGCACAGTATGACAGCCCTGATATGAAGGATTGCCAATCAACTGGTCTGACAACTCAGACACAAAGGGCGTTCCAGCTATGCGGTGGTTGCCACGCTTTTGAGACATGCAGGCAAGGTGAGACCATTGACACAGGTGATTGTCTTGGACCAACCATGGAACTGTATTTGGCACAGGCTGCCAAGGAAGGCTGTGCTGGGGCATGCAGCAGTAGCCAGCCACGCATTTGCTGTTGCGAGCCAGTGTTAGCATATGTGCATGCACACATACTCCTCACAAGGATTGTCATATACATTCCGATGTATGTAGGGAAACATCTCAGGCAGTTTGCTGGGAGGTGCATGAGAGGGCTTGAGAGCAGAACTCACCCATGGCGTACTGCCCGAGCTCATGGTACCTGTTAAAGCGCCTGCACAGCATCACAGTTTGGTTTTGATGACATTTTAATTATTTGAACATCATGTAGCTGACCATGTATCTTGCAGCTTGCAAAGAGCCTTGGTAGATCTCAGGGTGATCACAAGCAGTCAGCTGTGCGGATTGAGCCTATTCTGGGTGCGTTTGCATTTCTATCTAATACATAGAGCACACCTAGTGGCCGCAACACAAAGGACCAGTATCCTGCCCCATTCTGGACAATAAGATATACAAATTGTACTCACAATGCTAGCTACATCAGACAGTAGCACCGTGGGCATCAGAGGCAGCATGCCCTGACGACCCATGGCCCTTTGTACTGCAAGGGGTATGACATTCTGCTGTTCTGAGTTCGAGTCACTACCTTCCCTTGATCTCATGAAGTGCACACATCTGATACAGGGTGTACAGGGTGGCCACCCAAGAAAGTGTCATGATGACAACTCCAGCAGGCCATCCCAGGTAGACCATGGCACTGGGAAGACCTACAGGCAAACTCAAAGCTGTAAGCAGTTGCAAGCTGGCAGACACGGAATCCCTTGTCGGACGAAGTCAATGGCCAAGAGCCGTACAGAGATCTTGGGAGGCTTACCCAGTACTCCTGCACCCACCATAGCGGTAATGTTGTGGAATGCGGCATGGACCTGCAACACATTGCAGGCAGTGAGCGCACAGCAGGCTCTGTAGATGTGTCCAGCTGGGTACCGCGGTATATATAACTGTACGCTGACAGCCGGCCGGGAGTCATGCATACAAAACTAAGTGCACTGTATGTACTGCTGAATATGTTGGCGTGCCATTGCGCATCGTGGCAAACCTGTCGGAACTTGCTACACAGAACCACCTCATATGCAAGAGTAATGCATCTTCAGGAAGCTGGCTTCACTTTGCGCAGGACCAATGTACGACGCATCTCACCCACGTAGCCTTAGCGTCAGCGGTCACAGGCAGCTGATACTCGGCATCTAGTTTGTTATTCTGAGTGATAAAGTCGAGGTCCTGCCCTTTTGCAGATCCAGCACTCCGAGCAACTTGCGTGCTGCCAGGAGCGTCGCCTCCCACCTTCTTTTCTGAAGCATCTGTGACATGATCATTGACGAGCGCCATGATTGCTCAGCAACGAAACACCCTTTGCGACCTCACAAGTTCGACCTCATATGATGCATCCAGTTCTGTTATGCAATTCCATACCAAGACATTCCGGTGTGGATTCCCAGGTACCAGCACAGTCAGTCGCCACATGCCGGCACGTGTAGCCTTACTCACCTTATCAACAAAGGCTCGGATGAAGGACACATGTGCATTGCATTTCCAAAGGGAGAAGGCTGTACATGCAGATATTTTCTGGGGGGTTGGGGTTTTCCCAACATAGCGCTCAGGATCCAATGTAAGATTACTAAACTCTATCAAATTCCAGGAAGTTTTACCTTCACCTGCAGGCTCAGAGCTGCAAAAGTCTACACGCAGACTTTTCCCCCATTGGCCAGTGTTTTCTCATGTCAAGTATACTGCGTCAATGTATTGAGTGGCTGTTGTGAGAAATACGCCCACAATGTGCCAGTCATGAATGTACTGTGAAGTGCTCGTCATCATCGTTTTTTAGCCATCTGTCACCCCTTGCAATGCTCAATGTGCCAGCTTCTCACCTGTCAGACATACAATGCACATGGCAATGATGGGTGTGAGGCATGTTTTTGAAATCTTACCTGTTGTTGCACCCACAGGCTCGTTTTTTTTGACCTGATGGTGAAGCAGCAGCAGCAGCAGCAGCAGCAGCAGCAGCAGCAGCAGCAGCAGCCCTGCTCGTACAGAATGCTGTCGTGAAGCGCAGGCTGATCCAAAGCAACGAAATCAACTGCAGCGCACATGTAAGAGACCTCCAGGTGCTCACTGCTTAACTTTACTCACCCCTAGCACTTGTGCAGAACATACATTTCCACTTTCAAAGCCTTGATGAAGTTGTCCATGGACAACTGGCCAGGAGGGCACTGACCAACCTCACAACCTTGCCAATATGGATTGGCGCTCAAACATGCACTTTCTGAGCACACTGGGCCTGATGCGCATGTGACATGTTCTGACTGCAATGCACAGGTAGGACTATAGCTATAGGCGTTTGACTTCAATATACTGAATGAAGACAACCCCTGACATATAACGTTGTATGTTAGCTGCCTACTGCTACAGACTCACATTAGGTTGAGAGTTTGTCTCGCATAATGTTCAGTTTTGCTGTACACATGGAACTGGCATGAGCGACTTCAAGGGCGTAGTATGGTCTGGGGCACAAAGTGGGGTATAGGCTCAGTGAGCTTGCAGCTGAAGCAGATCCCAGCTGCACACGTGCTGCAAAAATACTCACAGGTGTCACTTGTACTCAAAAAGTCCTGACAGCCACAAACGCTGACACTCAAGACCATCAATCATTGATCCAGCTATACTCGAAATTGTATGCTTCCTGCTTGAACCTCCTAGCACTACGGGTCCAGTGATCCACATCAGGATCCACACACAAGCTGTTGCAGTCCGAGCCTAGACTGAGTCTATTCCTGAAGCTTGCAAGTCGTTAGGAAGCTTGCAAGTCGTTAGGAAGTCGTAACGGTCACTTTGCTATGACACAAAACGCACCCACATCGGAGAAGTCCTGGCGTCACGCAGTGCCTGATTTTGTTGCTTGAGGACTCGTTGTCTGCTGCTGCGACGTTCAGGGCCGAAACTGACAGTTCACAGGTCAACACTGGGCGTTGGCGTTTCAGATCCGCTTACCGTCAGGTCAGCCGTTGAAAAACAGTTTCACCAGCTCTTGATGTACCATAATATGCAATCCAGAGGAGTTGCGTGTGCACCTTTCTGCCTTTACAGGACTTGCGGTCCACAACGCCACTTGCATGCATGCACGCATATGCAGATGCATGGCTATCTTCTGCAGTCGAGCTGTAGCTATAACTCGTTTACAAAGCATCTGTTGCCACATGTCAACATCGAGGATTTGCATGGCCAGCCACCCTGTGTGCATGTGACAAGGATGCTTATTGCGTTTGCAATGATTGTGGCGAGTTGTCTAACAACACCCAACCACCTTGCTGCAGCTTGCACCCATGAAGTTCACAACTATATCAGTGCTTCTTTTAAGCATTCTGGCCGTGGGTGTTGCTTCCCGCCAGCTGCTGGATGCTGACGTGGATGCTGCGCTGGAGCACCAGAGGATCTTGGCAGAATTGGAAGAGGTTCACCATCTGCGTGAGCGCATGCTGCAACAAGGTAGAGCATTCTGTGTCTCTGTTGGGCAAATGCCCGGTTGCTGAGCTCCTCAACTATGTTTGTAGGCTCCTGTGCAATCACACCACCCTGCTTGCATGGGATGTATCACAGGATGTTGGTGCTATGCCTCTTGACATTGGCCTTCCAGGTGGCAAGTCACTAAAGGCACACTGAAGGTGTTGTGTTTTGCCTTTTCTTGCATGTGCATGAAGGCCGCAAGACACAGGCTAGCTGCCCCCCTCCCCCCCCCCTCCCCCAGCTGATATCTGCAGCTAAGTATGTGCTTACTGAGGGTATTGGTGTTGGCTGATGATGTTTTCCAGGCTGCTGCCTCAGGAGGCTCTCCTCACAATTGCTCAGCGGCATAGACTGTTCCTTGCTTTTCTTGGCTGATAGTCACTATAGTCATGTCATGCATGCAGCTGCAACCTATGTGAGCAGCTCAGGAGCTCCAGCCCCGGCTCCAGAAGCCTCTCCAAAACCTGCTGGCACAACTGGAGCCAATTCTGGTGGTGCTGAATCTTCTAGCAGGTATGATGCATCACATGTCTGGTCCACTTGCTGTGACTCCTCACACTGCAACATGTGTGCTGTGACATGTTTCAACCTAGCTTTGAGCCAGACGTATACAATGCAAAGAAGTCATCGAGTTCTATTGACTTGCTTGTGTCTAGTAACTTTGGTGCCCATTCATGCGCTTCTTGCTAATTTTGCACTTGTCAGTTTCAACAGAATTTTCTTTACGGCTGCGCTCTCTGGCAAGCAGAGTCACGCAGTCAGTGTCATGATGTAGTCAGTCTTGTATTTTTTACTTGAATCACCCCTTTGGCTGCTGTTGACTGTGCAAAGACATTCCACGACATCTTCAGATGTTGTTGCAAATCAAGCAGTCCCATTGCAAAGTGGAATGATATACAATCGCCAGGTTAAGCAAAGTGAGCTTTTGTCAATGCACTTGATCATGATATGGGGATGCAACAAGCCTGCTCATAATCCTAGCTATAACCGGCGACTAAATCTGTTGAATTGCAGATCAACTGGAGGAGTGTCGTCTGAAACGTCTTCAGTCAGTGGTGGCACCGGCAGTGGTGGAACCTGACCAAATAGAATATGATTGGATTCAGCAATCTCCGTGGCATTTGGGTCACTCTGCCAAAAGCAGCTGGCAGCACACAACTTCCGCCTACTTGTGGCAAATTAGCTTTAAAACCCAGACACAATGTTGAAGTCGATCTGGGGGTGTTTTGGTCGAATCTAGGCATGATGCATGCTGTACAACAGAGGCGCCTATCACAACTCTTTGGTCCTCGTCTCTTATGAAGTGTGTGTAGATACTACAGGCATGTGGTGCATGTGCAGAAGATATTTGCATGGTGCACTGCATGCCTGTTCTAGCAAGTACATAAGACAACAAATGGCTCAATAGTTTGCCTGCTCGCCCTCTGCCTGTGCTTGATAACCATGTACATGTGTTCAGGGACATGCAGAGGCCGTATGCTTTGTTTTTTCGCACAGTCGTAAAGTTGGTAGGCGAGAAGATCGCCGCTGTTTTAGGAGTACCAGTGTTGTGTCCCGACAAGTACAGAATGTATGTGGTACTGTTCTGATACATTATCACAGCGTATACGTAGCTTGAGCTAAGTAGCAGAGGGCACATACTTGTGCCTACGTATATGTATAAATGTACCCATGCTTATTTGCAAAGCCGCTTCTAACAGCCATAAGGAATTAGTCTGCCCTCTACTAGATAGGCTATGCTGTACGACTGCATGCATGCTGCTTCTGTTGAAAGATAAGATTATCAGTGTGTACAACAGAGCTATGCACACACGTTGGGACTATTGCAACCTGCCTGTCAAGTGAGGCTGCAACATTAAGGTGCAATTAAATACCTATCAACGTACATTAACATGTGTCCAAGACCAAATGGCTTGCTGAACCTTGCTGTTCTACTACTCTGCAATGCACGCTACCTGCATCCCAGGTAGATGTCATGCAGCTGCGCAGTGCATGCATGTGAGCCATTCAGAAAGAGCCTGCCAGCACACAGCTCTGCAGCTGCTGTTACACTATCTCGTGGAGATTTCCAGTGTAGGGATGACGTTTCTGAATTAAAATAGACGTTTCGGGATTGAAAAGAGCTGTACTCTCAACTCATGACTTCAACAGAAGGCACACATACATTGGACCTGATCCAGCCTTGTCAGGCAGAACTATGATGCCATGCTTAGTGGGCTCAGCTCCCACTTGATGCAGCAGCTCTGCCAGTGAGGTCGATGCCCTGAAAGGCTCTGAAGGCAACTTAATAGGCTCTAAAGGCAACTCAATAGGCTCTGAAGGCAACTTAATGGGCTCCCTGAGCATCTGTTGGGGGTAGCTACTGATGCTGATGTGCATCTGGTCTTGAAGCAAGGCAATAGCCTTGCTCACTACTTGATCGTTTTCCAGAGGAGATATGCTGCAAGTGCTGTAGACCACACGTCCACCACATTTGACACTCTGCAGCAAAAGCAGGACTTTAGTGACATGCCTTGTAACCAATGTATCCCAGTACGTCATGCACTGCAGTCAGCTGTTCATCACTGTGCCAGTGGCCCGTGCTGCTTTTTTGGCACAAAGATGTGCGCGCTACACCTGTTCAAGATACACTATACATTGTCTTGGCATGCAGCGTTTTCAACACCGAAATGGCAGATGCGTATGTAGCAACAAACCATCAGTCCGTCTTTGGCACATGCTCTCAAGATGAGCAGTTTGAGAACATCACAGCAGCAGATGCGATTACAGAACGAAGCAAGTCACAGCAGTATGTGTGTGTAAGGGTCTGAGGTGTGAGACTTGAGATGTGAGGCATGAAATGTAAGACATCAGGTGTGAGGCATGAGACTGTGAGGCATGAGGTCGCAACAGGACACATTCTGCAATTTGGCACAGATACAGACACACAGGCGCCAGTACAGACAAGATCAATACCACTGCCGTCTGAAACTGCTTACCTTCAAGGCAGCAGTCAGCAGTCTGACTTGCAAGGCTGCCATGTCTTCACACTGTCTCACAGACCATCTGAGCTTGGCACTTTTACCAGAGCCAGTGGCTGCCTGCTGTAGCACATGCCTCTCTGAGGTGCAAGGTGCATCCAACAACACACAGTCATATGTGTCAGGCTCAAACCTGCCCCAGTACCTTGCTGAGTCATGCGGAGTCAGTCTGCAAGCAACAAGCCAGGTCGCACAGCTACATTGCATCAGGTGGGATGATCGAAGACACATCATTCATGACTCATTGATCAATTCTAAAATGAGTCATGTGGCCTAGCTGCAGGCAAAATGTTTGATTACAAAGTATGCATGTGCAGTTGCGCCATAACGTACAAACCTGAGTCAAGGCCACAAGCCACATGCTATATATGCAGCAAGTCAAGCAGCAAACATACAGCACTCCCTAGCAGTCAGTACAAATACGAGCTAACCATATTTTTGCCAGGGATTGAACACATGATTGATTTCAATGACGTAGTCACATCGAAATCTGACATGTTGCCAGCTGTGTATGATGGATCAGCATAGTCACACCAAAATGAAACTGCAATATTTCTAACCTGACCCGTTTCTTGAGCGCAGGTGGCAGATATGAATCCATGACAATCTGCAATCTGCTTTTCCTGCTGGGATCTAGCTCATTGCAGGTTAGGGAGCCAACTGCAGCAGTGTGCTGACCATGCTGAGCTGACAATGTGGCTGGCAGGTTCAAATCTGAATTCGAGGCTGCTGGAGTACTGACTCTCACATCAGCAACATCTGGAGTAGGCTGCTCTGCCAGTGGTGCAGCTATTGCTGCTTGCTGTGTGTTGTCAGTGCCATTGCTAGCTTCTTGAAGAGCTGGCAATGATGACTCAGCAATGCCGTCTGGCAAGTTAAGCTCTGAAGCACTGGCTGCTGAATGCTGTGTATGATTGGCGTTTGCAGCAGGCCCTTGCCTGTCAAGATCAGCAGTGAGGCTCTGTGCAGATGGCTGTCCACTGGGCTCAGCAGCAGGGGATGCTGTTGGAGCGGACCTCTGCTGGCCAAATAACATTGAGGCTAGCGTGAGGGATTTGCCGCCAGGAGCTGCACACATGTCCAAGACGGTATGCCCTGGCTTGGGATCCAGCATCAGGGCAGGGAGGAGACTGGCCTCGTCTAACCAGTACCAAGACAGCAAGCGTGACTGAGCATCTGATGTTGGTTGTTCGTAGCTCTTGTGCGCTTCATTGCAGCATTGGGTCTGCACTAGGCAAGCAACATTTACACGTGACAACTTGGACAAACACCAGTTGTGGCAGGTGTCGATGAGCACCTTGATTGGGCCGAGCTGTGTGGAAGGGTGCCAGTCTTTGTTATCGAAGTGAGCTCCCGATGCGAAGGTGTTTTGCAAAGCAACGTGCTGTGTAGGCTGTGACAGACTGCGGTGCAGCAAGCTCCACCTGTCACCATATACATCTGCAAATACAGCGTGGATATCGGTGGCAACTGAAGCTTTAGAGTGGCCTTGTCCACGGCCTTTTGCGGGTCCCATCTGATCTGCAGAGGCGACAGCGATCGATAACTCACGCATACGTAGTTGACCAAGCCTAGGGTTGCCGCCACACTCTTTGCGTTCCGGAGAAACAAAACCTAACATGGTGTCGTTGCGAAACTCCAGATACGTGTCGCGCGACATGCTTCCCGAATCGCCTCTCGCATCCGTCCACGACTATTGCATCTCCGCCTGAAGCGCTGACAAGCATTATATGGCCGTTTTGACGTGCAGTTGCACCCCGTTAGTCACTCGCCACAACGTACTGCGCGCTTCGCAGCCCATGAACAGCCTCGGGTCTTGCTGTAGGCTCTTCAGGCAGACAATTCTGGCAAATCAAGCTCAATTTTCTGGACTTCAAGCCTCAACAAGAAGGGCGTATGCTCTTCCGAAAGCGGCCTTGAGCAGAAGATCAAAGGAAGCTGCAGTGGTGAACGGCGACGGGGCGGAACAAAACAAGGCAAACAGCTGCTGATCCTCGTCCAGCTGTCGATGTCGTTGAAAGTTGTGTACAAGACTGAACTTGTTATCTCTTGGTCTCAGGCAAAAGCCTTGGAGCAAGTGATGAAGGACCTCAACTCCCGCTTTGGAAGGGGTACTGTCATGCAGTTAGGCAATGCAGAGCCTCAGAAAATGTGAGTCATCTCGAAAACAACCATCTTTGCAGGCTGGCACTGTCACCTGCCCTGTTGTATTCTGCAAGAGACTTCAGGGCTTTTATTTCTTGCCTGGCTTGCAGGGAATGCATTCCTTCTGGGGCACTCACCCTTGACATTGCTCTTGGCGGAGGCTTCCCTAAAGGCCGCATCATAGAGGTGGGGTCACCAGCATGCAATGCACTAGTTCATGATCGTGCTGTAATGCCTTGTGGGTCACCTGATAGTATGCACGTATGTGCTGCTGCTGATCCAAAGCTCATGAATCCAAGTCAGTCTGCCACTCAGCCACCCATGCTCAGCAGTTTTCTTCTGGCACAGTAAACTTTTGTCATGGATGGTCATGCATGGCGATGTAGGTATATATATATATATATATATATATATATATGCCTAACTGGCTACTGACCACATCCAGATTCCTTATGGCACATTTTTTTTTGATGGTCATGCATGGCAACGCAGGTGTATGGGCCAGAAAGCAGTGGCAAGACCACACTGGCGTTGCATGCAATGGCAGCAGTCCAAAGAGCAGGAGGCACCGCTCTGTTGGTGGATGCAGAGCATGCCTTCGACGCCCAGTACTCCAAGGTGACCTGCCTGGGCTTTTTCAAGCTGTCTGATGTTTGTCTCAGCTGTCTGATGCTGTCTGTCAGCTGTTTCATGGACATGGCAGTAACAATGGGGCAGACAGCTGCTGACTGTATCAAAGCAGTGTTATGAAGCCACAGCCACAGCAAGATTCTGTCCTTCCAAAGTTGATGTGTGAACTGACTGTCCCTTTTGGCATTGTTTCACATTAATCAAAGATTCGCCAAAAGGTGAGGTGTATTGGGCTGTCCTGCGGGTCATCAAGTCATCAATACATGCCATGCTGCACAGTACGGGGTGCTTCATGAAATAAGGCTTGCCCTGCCCACAGCTAGCTCATCCTGAGCTGGAAAGCTTTCAAACACTGATTGTTGTCATCATCATCTTCATTGTTGTTCTTGTTCCTGTTGTCATCATTATTTCATTGACATTGCTGTGATTATGCTGTGCAGCGTGCCGGGCTTATTGTCATTGTTGTTATTGTGCTGTGCAGCGTGCCGGGCTGGACACTGAGAAGTTGATGCTGTGTCAACCAGACAGTGGTGAGATGGCTCTAGAAGTGGTAGACCAGACCGTGCGCAGCAACGCTGTTGACATCATCTGTGTTGACTCTGTGGCTGCTCTGGTTCCCAGAGCTGAGATTGAGGGTGAAATGGGCGCTCATCAAGGTGAGACAGACCACCTGTTGTTGACATTATCTTTGTCGACTCTGTTGCTGCTCTGGTTCCGAGAGCTGAGGGTGAAGTGGGCGCTCACCAAGGTGAGACGTACCACCTGTTGTTGGTTGAGTGGCTCTGCCCAGCAGGCATGACTGTGATTCTTCTGTATGGGATGTTGCTGCTGCTGTAGTTGGAATGGCTAAGACTGCAAAGTAGAGGAAATAGGAGGAACGATGGGCCAGGTTACAAAAAGTGTAGCACCTTTGAACCTGTGGGCCGGTATAATACTCATCAAACTGACGCCGAAAGGTGTTTTTCCCCCCCCCTTTCTTTTCTAATGGCTAAGACTGAGGGCCTTTGGTAACTTCAGCGTGCAATAGGATGTCTGGGTTGTTGTTGGCACTCATCAAGCAACCACCATGCACCGCGTGACTTGTCAGTGCATGGTGGTTGCTTGATGAGTGCCAACAACATTTGATGGTGTACAACCAGAGACATGTTTGTGATGTGAGCATCCTCTGCTGCAGTCGGCACACAAGCACGCCTGATGAGTCAAGCGCTGAGGAAGCTAACAGCCAATGCATCCAAGTGCAATTGTACCATTCTGTTCCTCAATCAGTTGCGGCACAAGGTTGGCGTGGTTTATGGCAATCCAGAAATCACGTCTGGCGGCCAAGCACTGAAATTCTATGCTTCAGTCAGATTGGAGGTCAGACGGAAACAGACTGTAGAAGACTCAGCAGGAGTCGGCATAGGTATCAAGGTCAAAGCAAAGGTGAGTAACTTACAGAAAGCCCTTGTTTGCTCCTCTGAGCTACTGATGCAACCATCGTCTGTAGTGTATCAGATGCCCTGTTACCTGTCTTAGCTTTCGATGCAATGTTGATGCATGCCTCTTCTGGTGCAAACTCCCTGCTCGTATGGTTGGCGTCGTAGGCGCTGCTCTCGCTGTACTGCACTGCAAGCTGTGTGATGTTGCACAAGCAGTCAGTGCTGACCTTTCTGCACTGCGAGCTGTGTGATGTTGCACAGGCAGCCAATGTCAACCTTAGTGCTTGACAGGAGGTCAAAGGAAGATATGCACCACCATGCATGATTTCACAGCATGGCGGTGAACTGCATATCATGTCGGCAGTCGTGCGCCAAACTGCAATCCAATGTTGCACGTCACGTGCCCTTAGAGGATGAGAAGGAGGAGGATTTTACATCTTCAGCCAGCCAACTAGATTGTACAGATGTGCCAGGGTTGTCAGCAACCTGGTCAAAAGCATCAATACCAAGTGTTTATCATGTCTAAACAGTCTGAAACAAATTTCCCTGCAGGTAGTGAAGAACAAATGCGCACCGCCGTACAAGATTGCAGAGTTTGACATCATGTTTGGCAGCGGCATCTCAAGCCTTGGCTGCCTCCTAGATGCAGCAGAGGGAGTTGATGTTGTGCAAAGGAAGGGTAGTTGGTACTCCTTTGGGGATCAGAAGCTAGGGCAGGGCAGAGACAAGACACTGGCCATACTGGCTGAAAGCAAGGACATGCAAAGGTAGGCTTCCCTGAATTAGTCTCATAAAGCTCCATGTCATTTGTTGTGGGAGGCATCACTAGCCTCACTAGAGCATTTGCATAACAAGCAAGGTGTGTCATTGTACATACGCCCAATGCCACAAGGCAGCGCAACATGCCTTATGCTTGGGCTTTTCTTCAGACAATGCTGAAAGGCATGATCCAGTTGTCTCATCTGTCAAATGCAGCGGGCATGCCCTTGCGTTGGCCAAATTGTTGCGCAGACCTGAGTTCCTTGAGACTTGATTTGTGTGTTTGCAGTGAGATTGAGGCCAAGACGAGGGCAGCACTGGGCCAGACAGACATCAATGACATGTATGACAAAGAGGCAATAGATACAGATGCTGAAGACTCAGATGCCCTGTCTGAGCTTGAGGCTTAGAGTCAAAAAGTTGTTATAGCATCACATACGCAGTTGATGTTTCTTGATCAATTTATTGCTACAACAAGATCCCACTTTTACAGGTGTTCAGCAGTTGCAGTGTGATCAGTGGCATCTAGAAATGTTGAGTGAGAATAGTTGATGTTACTGTCAAAAGGGTTATCAAGCTATCAACCACCCTGCACTCTTAAGTACATAACCCACAGCTTTTGCTGAGGATCAGCATGTCCTGAGACTCCGATTTGCAAATCGGACGCTTGTCCCAAACTCCACCAGCTGAGTCAGCGGCTAGCCATGCGTGTTGAGTGACACTGTGTGAGTCATGTATGTTGAAATTTCTGAAGGGTGTGTACACTTGAGCCTGTTCAGACAGGGTTGTTTCTGAGTTGGCATGGGACAGTTCATGAAATGACTTGCCTGCAGCAAGCATGAAGTTCGCGAGGTTGTACGCTCCCCGTTCAGCAAAGACGGCATGCGTCGATTCTTGCACTTGAGCGAACCTGACCTAAGGCTCCTTACCACAGGCACAGCGGTGACTCACGTCAATCATTATAGGATGTGCGGGACAAGCGCCCCTCAGATTTGTCGCCTATGCGTTGTTCTTGGCACGCCCAGCAAGCGCGCCGTTACGCTGCAGGTAGTTCGGACTCGGAACCATATATATCTGTGTCGCTGGTCAACGTTAGACCTTAACAACCAGCGATGCAAGCAGTCTTCCTTGCCAAGGGAGGCCGGGACGCCGTTCAACCGGTTGTTGCGGTTGCCAAGTTGCTGCAAATTCGGCATCCGGAAACGGTCGTCAGCCTCATCACTCATCGTGATCACAAGGCGAGCAGTGCAAGTTCAAGTCGCATCGCTGCGCGGTTTTGTACACGTCAATTACGTCGCACGTCGGCGCCCACCAATACAACGATTATGATGTAGAGGTGGGTGACCGAGATGCTGAACGAGTCAACAATTCAAACTGTGTGGCTACAGTCACCAATGACATACGACATCACGGTGACGCTGAGCTTTGCAATGACAGTAATAGATGGCTCAGAAACATCCCGGCATCCACATTGCACATGCTGCTCTGTGCAGGTCTGCGGCACAAGCACAGACCTGATAGAGGACACTACTGCATGCTGCAGTTGCCTCCATGCCTGTCAGGTATGTGTTGTGTCACTTGCAGCAGTTTAAGCCTCGGTTGAACGATGTTAGTGACTAGTGTCTGTGGGTCTTTGTACAGAGCACACCTCATGCTCAAAGGCAAAGCGTGCCTGCTCTCATTCTCTGCAACTTGGCAGCTTTGGATGGTGTTCATTTGGCAGAAGCCCTAGGCTTGCCCTGCATTGCACTCTCTCCCAGGCTTGTCCCATACTCCCTACCAGCCAACTTCCTCAAGCAGCTACAGAGCACCACACCTCATCTTTATACGGCTCTCCAGGATTGCGAACCAGGTGTGCAGCAGAACCCTTGAACATCACTGCTCACAGCTCTGCTGGCCTGTCCTTGTCACTGTTAGTACTCCCACATGCAACTTGGTGCATGAGGCAATCATAATGTGAATGAGCTGTGTACATCTCATTCCCAAGCCAGCAGGGCCATCGTACGGAAGCAGCCAGCTTCTGCGCATGTTATGGTACAAGCCCTAGTGTTGTGAGCACACTTGAGATGCGCTCCCCTGCCTCAAGCCAAAAGGGGATGTGCACATCACATAATATTTCTTAGCTTGCAAAGACACCGACTGCATTTCTTGCAGGAATGTGCGGCAGCGTGGCGAACAGCTCTGTCAAAGTTTTCCAACTTGTACATAGCCAGGAACTGCAGCATCATCTCTTGGATTATACGCAATGTGCAACATGCCAATGTAAATGGTTTGATGTGCTAGTTTGATCTAAACACCTCCTGAGCAGCTCCTGAGAAGCCTCTGCACAGCTCCTGCGCAGCTCCTGCACCTGAGCCATTCATTCGTTTCTCTTTGGCATGGATTGTAGGGAAAGCAAGCCTGAATGATGTACAGTACTGGATGTGGCCCCTGTTTGACCCACAATGGTCTGAATGGCGACAACACACCCTTGGCCTGCCTGCAACTCTCTACCAATCAGCTGCAACAGTCAGCACGGTTTCTGAAGCTTCTGACATTGATCAGCGCCGCCTGGATGCCAACACTGCTGCAAAGCAAGCTGCAGATCATGCACAAGACACGCAAAGGCAACCTGATGCCTTTGTTCTGCCGGCCTGCGTTCCATTGCTCCTGGGCATTGGTCGTTCAGGCATGACTGAGGCCTCACAGCCAGCAGCCAGCAGCGTCCACACTTGCGGCTTTTGGCAGTTGCAAGATGAAACAGTGAGCTGACTTGCCTGAACACACCTCACATGACTAACGGATGTGAGTCTGATCGTGTATACTAGGCTGTTGCACTCTCAGCGCAGCTTGCACCTACTGTGCAGCTTTGTCACTGTGGTATTGCAGTCCTGCCTCACCATGCATGTCACCACCGCTGATGCCTTTGCTGCGCTGGCCGCCCAACATTGTGTTGCTACTTGGGCATACACAGATACAGACAGTGGTCACCCAAGTGTTGTGCCATGTTGCCCCACAGGGCAGCTCAAAAACCTCACTGTTGGGCCTTACTTCAGATTATTGTCAGAAGCATCATCTTATCTTGTATCTTCTGCTATGTTGAAATGTTTTGTAACAGTCATACAATGCTCACAAACTCAGCTACTGCTTAGCTGCCATCAACTGCTTGACTGTGGCAGCTGCACAGTAGTCATGCATTCTGCTGACAAACTTTTGAGTATGTTTTGAGCATTTGTGCTGTGCATTTTCTGCTGGTCTAGACTCAACCAAATTGGCAGCTTCAGCACATGTGTAATTACCTGGAACGCCTGTAAATTATGGTTATTATTGTTATTATTAGTATTATTATCAGTAATATCATCATCATTATTGTTGTTGTTATCATTAGTGATACTGTTGTTATCATTACTGTTGTTGTTGTTGTTGTTATCATTATTTTGTGTGACTTCAGGAGCCAGAAGCGGGCATACAAGCAGAGCTGGACAACCTGATGACGCTGTACCCAGCACTGAAAGGAAAGCCCTTTGCACAGTGGCAAGGCAACAAGGGCCTGGTGTGCATTCACATGGGCAGCATGGCCCCCAGTGATCTTCTTCCAGACTGCGCTGTCCTGTCCAAGCTGCTGACAAGTGCCCTGCAGAAAGCTGACGTGAAGGGCGTTTTGCTGACAGGTAGTTGTCAGTACAAACAGTAAATTTTGCTGCAAGTATTGCTCAGATGCTTTTTTGCTCACATATCTTTCACATGCCTTGCTGAGCATTACCATACTGATTGGCGCTCTTGTGGGCTGACAAACAATAATTGCATGTGAGCTGTTTGTGTGTTCATGAGGATACACAGAGACCTTTGTATGATCATGGTTCATTGTACATCTACAGGTCAGCTGTGTCCATCAGTGCGAACATGAAACTCTGTGTGATATCATGGTGATAGTGCTGAGTTTGACAAGCCCAAGTCAAAATAATGACAGCTCATGTAGCCACAATCTTTCATATGCTCAGAAACAATTTTGATCAGCATGTGTTCGCATGCATGCAGATGGGTGCATGCCGTTCTTCTTTGACATGTGGATGCCAGCTGTGGGCGACACAGATCCAGCATTCATTGCTGACTCTTCTTCCTTCCCTCCTTTGAGGCAGCTGCTGCCCATGTGCAAGGCCATAGTCCACCTTGGCAGTAGTAGTGTCACTGCAGCAGCCCTTGCAGCTGGTGTTCCTCAAATTGCCTGCCCCATCACTCCTGATCAGGAAGCATTGGTGAGGATGGGTTTGCATTTGTCTTTTGTCTCTGCTGGAACTGCAGCACTGACACAACAGTAGCAGTATCGTCTCGACAGCTGTTGTTGCATTTGGCACAAGTGTATGCCAAATGCTCTTCCGAAGCTCATGCCCTATTCAGTGCTGATAACCAGAGCTGCATTGCCCTGCTTTGTTCTTAATTGAGCGCCTTCAATGGTGCAGTGCTGTTGTGTGTTATGCCATTAGGTGCATACTTCCCAGACGTGTTGCATGTTGCCTTTTTCAGATCACATGGCCATGCAGTATTTATCAGGAAAGCCAATGGCCATTACTGTGACCACGTGTCTTTGTGCGTTCCGCTGCTTTCACACCAAACCACACACCAAACCATACCACACCACAGTTGACGCTGCTCCTATGGACTGCAGGCCAAAGTCCTGTGTGGACTTGGCGTGGCAGTGCTTGGACCTGGCATGCACAAGGATCACTTTGGCACCAGCTCACAGTCTGCTGACACAGCCGCCAACATTGCCACAGCAGCAGACCAGCTGAGCAACAACCTACAGGTGGAACATGCTTCTGAACATACAGTCACATGTCAAGTGCAACTGACGCTACCAATCTGACCATGTTGCATTCAGCCACAGCGTGCTGTTTGTCTTCTGTAAATTCTGCACTTTGCACGAGGTATGCCATTAGGCTGAGTCAGATCTGACGGAGGGGAAGAAGACAAACTGTTGAAAGTCCCATTGTTGAAGCCTTTGTTGAAAGGCCCATTGAATGAGACTAGTTTGGGGCTGACATTAGCCCATGTTCAAACTGAAACAATACAGAGAAGATTAGTACGGCCCTTGTGCAGAGATGACATGCGTGACTCAAGAAATGATCCCGAAAGCATGAGCCGGTTTCCAAATAGCAGCAGGGGCAGTGTCAAGAAGAGCTCAACAAACACTATTGAAACAGATATACCAGGTTCTAAGCAGTATCTCTTGAAAGAGATCAACAATTACCTGACAACATTGTCACCAGGTGTCACTGTGATTGCGACATTTTGTTGATTACGCCATGTCTGTCGCCGTTTGCAGATGGTATTGTCTGGCAGCATGCAAGAGGCTTGCCATGAAGCCAAATCAAGCCTGCTGGAAGAAGAGGACGGGCTGAATGTGGCAGTTCGCTTCATTCACCAATGCCTGAAGAAGAACGGTGCTGTTCCAGAGCTTGGGAGGGTTAGGCTCCCAGCCAGCATAGGGCCTGTTGCAGATGATGATCAGGTGACACAGCCTAGTGTATCAGATACAGCTACGGTCAGGCTTTAGGCTACCTTGGATGTGGTTTCAGAGACAGCTGCCAAACCCTGAACCCTGAGTGACTTCGTTGTGATTTCTGATACAGTTGCCGAACCTTGAGTGATTGTGTTGTGGTGATCATGAAGACAAGGCTGACTGGGACATGTACATCAGAATCTCGTGTGGTCTAATCTGACAATGGAGACACAAGGCTTCTGCATAATGTGACACTGTGCATACCACTTGTGTTGAAACTCACAGTGTATAAGCAAGGTGGGAACGCAGTACAAGAGACTTTGAACTCTGCATGCATGATGTTCGTGCGTGAGTGCATACGTGCCTGCTTGGTCTGATGTGGACATGTGTGCTGTGTTGGTTTATCAGGACAGTCTGTCTCAAATGTCATCTGAGTGTGAATGTGCGTAATCCTCACCAGTCTGTCTGACTGTACGGCCAGGATTTGGCAAAGCCTCACTGGTGTGTCTGACTGTGTGTCCAGGACTTGGTGAAGCTACCCAATGGGTGGGAAGTGGCAGCCCGCGCAGAGATGGAGGGCCTCTTCATATACAACGAAATTTGCAAGGACGGCTGCTACATGAAGCATGGCATTCAGATCGGGGATGGAGACACAGTGATGGACATTGGTGCCAATGTTGGTCAGCACTCTACAGATTTCCCAAGAACTTCCCAAGGGTGTTGTCTTCTATGTAGCAATACCATTCCCATGTTTGTTGAAAATCCTATTTTTGGCATGTGCTCTTCCTGCAATGTGCTCTGATTGTGTCACATGCCTGAGCTATTAGTATCTACCTTCCCTCACTCACATCCCTCCCCCAGCCTGGGCAGCCCAGTATGACACTTGGCTTCTCATTGAATTGACGCTGCAAGGTGCAGTCTTTGCATTTCTTTTCTCCTTCTCCTCATCCCCTTCTGGTTTGAGTCTCTGCATCCAGCTCCTTGGCTTCTTTGGACTTGACACCTCCTGTCCCCAGCCCTTCACTTAGTCCCCTTGGGACGGCAGGTCAAAATATCAACCACATTTGGCATTAGTCACAGCACCTGTTGAGTTGGGTTTGGTGATGCAGGCATGTTTGTTTACTGGGCGCTACAGGGGGACAAGGAAACAGGAAGAGGTTTGCCAGGCAATGTGTTTGCAGTGGAGCCTCTGCAGCAGAACCGCAGAGTCATGGAGCACAATCTGAAGCGCCATGATCTGCTTGCCAAGGTGATTTTCTTTTTAAAAAGCTTTGCAAATGCTGCAAAGTCATGAAATCTACAGTTTTGACAATGCTATCACAAAGGTTTGCATGATTCCCATCTACCTGCCACACAGCCTTGACACTGGCACATGCATGTGACAAACATCAATATAGCCATTGTGCCAGCTTTCATGTTCTGCCATGTGTAGCAACATGTGTGTGTATGCACATGCTTGTGCCTACAGCTGCGCTTCTGCTGCCACCTGCTGTGCACATGAATACTGTGTGTGCAAACCAGACTGCATGCTTGTAGAACAAGGTTGGAAATAGTTTTGCTGCCTGGCATCTCAGGTTCGGGTGATCCCAAAAGCAGTGGGGGCTGAGTTGGGGGTTCTGCAAATCCGTTTTTACCCCAACATGCCGGGCAACTCGACCTGCCATGTGCAAGAGAAGGTGGACCTGCAAGGAGAAATGATGCCAGAACTGTTCTTTGCAGATGCCGAGGATTGTGTCTGCCCTGTCACGACTGTGAGTCAGCTGATGAAGGACCATGCCATCAGTCACATAGACCTGCTCAAGGTATGGGTGCAGTGTTAGGGTCTCACACCCTATCTGAATTACAGCAGTGCACGTTCTGCCTCGGTCTTAGGTTTTACTTGACAGGCATGATGTATGCTATGTAAACACTGATGAAGCTAAAACCTAACCCCCCCGCGTCCCATACTCTGTTGCAGGTGGATGTGGAGGGGAGTGAGCTGGAGGTTCTACAGGGTGTGCAGCCTTCAGATTGGGCCAATGTCCACCAGGTATGTCAGTAAGCCTCTCTCATACATGCAGCTCTTGCTGCACTATAAGTAAAAGAACTTGCAGGCAGCACGATGCTGTTAAGTACTGAGTCACTGGCTGCAGATCTGAGCTCTGCTTGGGCACAGCTAGGTGTTGGGTCCTTTGCAAGTATGCAATTGTCAACGTGGGAAAGTTGTATTGAATGTTGTCTTGGCAACATGTGAAACAAGTCAAATTATTGATCAAACATTAGTTCAGTTATCGGCCACGCTCTGTTCCATGAACTCACGAGCCCTTGCATGTCAGGCTGTCAGCCCTCTCACCCAGCATGCTTGCAGGTTGTGATGGAGCTCCATGATGTGGGAGATCGATTGCAGGCAGCTACAGATCTGCTTGAGGCACACGGTTTCTCTGTTCACACAGAACGTGACTTTCCACCACTGAACGTGATGATGTATGCACAGAAGTCTGAGAAGTCAGTGGCAGCGTGAATGTCTCAAGACGTCATGATTTGCACATGCAGGTGCTCGTTGTAATCTTTGTTCTTCTGGACACTTGCTAGTTAAGCTGATGCGTACACCCGCATGATTAGCTGGGTTAGAAAGAAACATGTGCAAACGAATTTAACTGCGGAGCTCACGAAACCAAAACTCAATTCAAGCGTTTGGATTTCGCATGAACATGATTTCTGTGAATGCCTGACTTGACTGCGTCATGATCTCTCTTACTATAGCAACTGCAAGGTCTGCTAAAAACAATCTGTGTTCATGAGTTACTGCACGCATCCCTGCAAGGGACTTCTCTGTTAAGCAGTCCACTGAAGTCCTACAACAACAAGCATTAACAAAGAATATGTTATTGTAATATGCTACAGGCTGAAAAGTGCCCCACAGGGCTGAGGTAAACAAACACCATTGTCCCCCCTGGCCCCCCAAAAGGGACAAGAGAAATGTGAACCGCACTTTCAAAAGTCTGCAGATCTCCCTGTCAAGCAATGGAAAGCTGAGGTGCGTTTGCTAGAATGCCAAAGACTCTGCAGCTGAGCTCTTCTGAGGAGGAAAGTAGTCTTCAAGCACACCCAACATTGCTGCAACTGCTTTGAACTTGCCCCGCATATCCTCCATCATACTTTGCATGCGCTCGTCCTGCATTGCAGCAAGCTCAATTCAAAACTCCTTTGGCATGGTATACTAAGGATTTGATCCATGTGGCTTTTGTGATCTGCTGCAGTGCAGAAACCAGTAGCAAACATTTAACAGGTCTCACGCAACTTTGCAAGCATCCCTACGAATGCCCCATCATGTCATCATGGTGGGCTTTATGTTACACAGCGAAGAGGACTTCAGTTCTCTGGCAGAGTGAGACAACTGCAAGGAATCTTACCTTTGGATCAGTGAGTGGAAAGGTCTGTGTTAGGGTCTCAAGCGTGGTCATGCCCTTGTCTGCTCTGTGTGGGAAAGCTGCTGGATCTCTTTGCTGCAGCTGGCGCCACATCTGTCCATGCAAGCAATGTGCAGCACAGGCCTCAGTGCTGCATCCAGATCATGTGTGCATAGTCATGGTCTGCATGACTTGGGAGCAGCCTACGACCTGCCTGCATGCAGTATGGCTGTGCAAGACAGTTGGATTCACAATCTCATATTGCGCACCTGCACACAGCCAGCATAGAAGCCAACCTCCTGACCAATCTCCCAGCCTTTTTGCAAGCCCAGCTCTCTGCCTTCAACTACCCCAGCTTTCTTTCCATCTCTACAGCAAGACTCCAATCTCAGCATGCATTTCAAGCTTGGGTAGAAGCTGCGCAGCGCACGATTCTGAGAGAAGCGACTCACTCCAACCCCTGCTGATGTCCCTCGGCAAAATGTGTCTCCTCCAAATCCACAGCGGATTCAAACACATCGGCTGACATGTTATGTAGAGTGTCCGAACCAGGCCTGGAACCAGGCTGACATCACAGCTTTTTGACGACGAACATTGTCATTTCGTCCCTCAGTAGCGAACTTCGCGAACAACAAGACCTGGAGGCTATTGCACGACGTCGACGTCCGTGCGCAGGCTGACTTCTCGTTCTTGAGGGCTCTGAAACCAACCAAGCCCAGCACCAAAGCTTGGCACATATCCAGACATGCAGATCTGCAGAGAGAGATTCAGTCATTCTGCATGCAGGGGAAGGCATGAGCTCAAGACAAGGGAAGGCAAGGGTGTAGGAAGGCAAACTTGGCCTGCGCAAAAAGAGATGCAAAGGCAGTACTGCGCTGTACACTACTTAATTGGAACAGTAAGTGTGTGTTGCAGTGTAGTAAAGCGTGACATGGCCTGCTCACAGCTCCAAGATGTCTTGTCAGGAAATGCCTCTGCAACCAACCCCGTTGTTGACACAATCTTGCTACATGCAAGCTGGTGTGCCTACCAGTACCAAGCCAATTATCTGTACAAGCATCAGGAGCTTGGTTTTGGTGCTTCTGTAACTCAGTGACACCAGGGCGGGATGCTTCGTGTATGTGTGTTTCAATGTTAACAAATCCTTTGAGCTGGCTGCGACCGTTCAAAGACGTCTGAAATCGGTTTAGCCATGGCCAGCTCAAGAACAAAACAAAGTTTGCCTGCGCAGAAAGAGAAGCAAACACAGCATTGCAGTACCAACTTACACTACCTGAACCATTTTAGCACCTATTCACAGCAAGCAGAAATTGCACAGAACAAAATAAACGAAATGAGCAGAATGTCAGACTGATAATCTACCAGGCACAAGCTGAGCTACAGCTGGCCACACGCTGTACAAAAGCAGGCCCTGACAGAGTTACAACTACAGCATGCCAGCTTCTCTGAGTGTCTTCCGCCGTTGTGTGTCCACTTTGGGGCAAGGCAGATTGGGATTTCTGTCAGCAAGCACACAATTCTTGGTGAAGCATGGCTCATTGTACACCTCATCCAAATGTATTGGCGGTGGTGTTTCCCCAAACACCATCTCACAGGAGAGGTCTTCAAAGTCAGGCTTCATTGTGAGAGGCAATCCAAAGGTCTCTGTGAAGAATGTTTGCGTGGGAATCTGCAAGCGCCAACTCAAGATCAGGCTTCATTGTGAGAGGCAGTCCAAACATCTTCGTGAAGAATGTTTTGAGTGGGAATCTGCGAACGCCAACTCAAGATCTCACAAATTTGCAAAGCATGTGCTGCAGGCATAGCCTGCTATGCAGCAAGCATCTGTCAAGGTCTCCGTACCATGTTTGCGTGTGACGCCGGAGGGACCTGTGCCTCATGCTGAGCCACAATCACTGACAGCTGAACTCGCAGGAGCTGACTCAGACTATAACAGATTGACAGGCAGTGGATTTGCACCATTGCAAGACAGGCGGTGACATGGCACCATTTGTCAAAGCTAGGGCAAGCAGGATGCCAACAGTTTACAATACCATGAAACATCAACATGCTTTCATTGCAGGCGGCAAGTGCTGCCTGATGACATGTCGCATCAATTCACTTGGTGGGTCACACTCCTACACTGATTGTGGTGGAGGGAGTTTGCCTCTGTGTGAATGTGTGAATGTGGGAAGTGTGCCCAAGGGGGCAGTGTTTTACACACTTGTCCCCTAAACACAACGCCACTGCATAAGTGGCGTAGTCTTTTCTTTCCTCGAAGTGTGCAGGACTGACCTTGCACATGTTGATGCACATCCCCTTGCAGCCGCTCTGCTCCAGATACCTGCACTTCTTGATCTGTACGCCGCTCCTCCAAATCTTCTTCTCGCCCTGGTACTCTATCTCAGCCTCTTGCACTTCTAGTGGGCCGACAAGCCAGGCAAAAAACTTCTGGGTGATTGCAGCATTCAGCTCTGCTGTCCACTGCAACAGGCACAGATAATGCAGATGATATGAAGCAAAAAGGGTCTGCAAGATCTGGCTTGCTACACGCATCATTCATACAACTGGACTGTGGGCACCTTGGGTATGTCATAAATTGTGGTTGATATGTGAAGAAATGGCATGCAGCAGTGTTCTAGGCAAGTGCTGAAAACGTTGAAGCTGCCTGTGACTGCATGACAGTGCTGTGTAACAGGCAAGAGGGGCATTGCAAAAGTATGGTGACAGCTGCAACAGGTTTGCACTCAACAATCTTGTACTCAGTCAACTTGTGTTCAACAGTCTGTGGCCACCTGACATGCCCTAACAATTGGCAGCATGCAGTGTGAACATAGAACATATTCTGCAAACGTCCAGCAACAGACACACCCAACAAGCCCTCTTACCTGCTTGTGCACGTGAAAGCGTGCTTGTAGCATGTGGTGATGACTGGCAAAGAGAATGTGAATTTTGACACATGCCGTACCTGCTTGAGAGGGAAGATCTTTTTGAACATGGTGGGTGCATCAGGTGGCAACAAGGCGTCCAGCACACCCAGAACAGCCTGTTGCTGCTGCTTGCTGTTACGGCCCTCCATGATCTGCTTGGACAGCTCTACAAAGCCATCATAACCTGGCTCATATGGAACGCCTACAGAAGCCAACAGCTTCAATTGTTTCTGCGCCTTGCTGCAGGATGGTCTCTGAAAGCAAACCACGCTGGGCTGCAAAAGACCTCAGCTGGAAACTCCTGTAGCAGGGCGCCATACCTCCAAGCTGCTGAGACATCTTTTTGGCGAAGTATCCAATGAAAAAGCGGTCCACAAAATTGTCATTGTATGTTTCGAGCTCAGCAAAAGGGTCCTGTGAGGGTGGTGTTCGATCACTCGGTAGCCGCAAACAGCAGCAAACAGCAGTATTCAGCACCCAACAAGTACCTGAGATGTTTCGGTGCTCGGCTTTATGTGTGTGTTTTCCGGACGTCTTGTCGCCAGATGCAACAAAGCGGGTCTTGCTTTCGGAGGGGGTTTCTGTGGTGCAAAGCTGTGTCGAACTGATTTGCGGCAGCGCGGCCAACTGCTTGTACGACTAGGCTGTCTGCAACTTTGCATACTCTACACAGTCTGTTCACATGCGATGGCAACTACCTTGTTGCAAGTCTGTGCAACTTTGGTGGTGCATGCAGGCGTTACGGTTTGTCATAACTTTTTTCAAGCTCTTTTCAAGCTTTAGCTCTTTTATTTTAAGAAAATACAATTGAATACGACTCTATGACTTCTAGTAACCCTACGTAACTTTCTGCTACTACTGGCTCAGCCCCAACTAAACCTGCCCCCCAGCCCCCCAGTTGACATGTTGTTTGCTGACAGTATGCACTCTATTGATGTCACTGCACCCTGGGCTGCTAGATCTTGGATCTTGAAGAATGCAGGTGACATGCTCTCCCTCATACATGCATGGAACTCACAATATGCT
>JAABUP010002158.1_pt1 | contig 39248 bp, 45 predicted proteins | sample 5559201 | NCBI WGS metagenome assembly JAABUP01 (sample SAMN10711887, study PRJNA513373) | rock metagenome | isolation source: Antarctica rocks | place: Antarctica | reverse complement strand
TCTCAGTCTCACCCTCGACCGAGGCCATCAGGGCGTCGAGGCCGGCGACACCCTGGCGCTCCACGATGCCGAGTTCGGCCAGGTGCGTCAGCAACGCGTTGCTCAAGGCCGTGCGCTGGCGGATCAGCAGGTCGCGCGTCCGATGTAGCATCAGAACCGCCTGCTGGTCCTCCGACTTCACCGGCACGAAGCGCATGGTGGGGCGGGTGACGGCTTCGCAGATTGCTTCGGCATCGGCCGCATCGTTCTTCTGCCGCTTCACGTAAGGCTTGACGTAGGACGGCGGCATCAACCGGACCTCGTGACCGACTGCCGCCAGCTCGCGCGCCCAATAGTGAGCCGAGGCGCAGGCTTCCATGCCGATCAGGCAAGGAGAGAGCCCGGCGAAGAAGGCCCGCAGCTCGGCGCGGCGAAGGCGCTTTTTGAGCACCGGCCGACCCGCATCATCGACGCCGTGGACCTGGAAGACCTGTTTAGCGAGATCGATACCGACGGTACGAACTGACATGGGATCGGCTCCGGATGGGTGTTGCGCCGCCAGCCACTCTACGACAGGGCCGCACGGAGCGGGGGCCGTCCACCCCATCAATCCCAAGCAGACGAAGGCCTCTTTGGCTGCGTGATAAGGAAGGCTACTGAGCGGGCGTTTTCTAACTAACAAACCGGCTCTGGTGGTCCCGCCTACGGGGTCCGCCTCGGTGGCGTATACCCAGATGAGCACAACCGGAGCGGGATAACTGGCGGTAGGTCGACTCGGAATGGCAAGCGGCTCCTCCGCACTGGCTAGAACGAGACCGCCTTGGCATGTGGTTCAGGCGATCACCCACATACGGCCTCACACCGTCAACGCTAGCGCTACGAAGACTGGATAGGATGCAAGGAGAACCACGCCCTCGGCACGGCCGAGTTGCTGACGACGCGCCGCAAGCAACACGACCAGGGCCAGAGATCCAATCATCAGAAGAAGGGGAAGGTGCAATGCCGCTGCATCAGTGAGCACGAGTGGGCGGGCGAGCGCACCGGCCCCGAGGGTCATCGTCGCATTATAGGCGAAGCTGCCCACCACACCCACGACCACTGTCTCAGATATACCCCGACGCGCCGCCGACCAGGCGAGAACGACAAGCTCGAAACCGGTCGCGAAGCCGACCAGGGTGAGGCCGAGCCGGGTCTGGGTCGCTTCCACGCCGCTAAGACGCTGCACGGCCTCGACCAGGAGCGTGGCCCCACCCGCCATGGCGGCGATCCCAGCTAAGACGAACCCCAAGTCTCGGCCAACCCGCGGGGCTCGCCCGGCTCTGGCGGCATCTTGTGCCTCAGCCAATTCCCCAACTTCACCCAAGGCGGGTGGCTTGCGCTCAGCCCACCAGATGACGGCGATGTAGAACGCGTAGACGGCGACGAGGATCGCACCTTCTATGCGGTCAATCTCGCCGTCCCACGCAAACCAAGCTCCGACCACGCCGATCGGCAGGCCAAGGAGGGCGTAGCGCATCACGGATGTCCGGAAAGGTAGTGGCGCGATCCAAGCGCCGACGCCCAACGCGACGAGGCAGATCGTGACGTTAGCGCCGATGACATCGCCGAGGGCGATGCCGGGTGATCCACGCAGCGAGGCGACGACCGCCGTGGCCAACTCCTCGGGCTCGGCGCCCGCGAGCAGGAGCGCGAGGGCAAATGTACTGACGCCGAGTCCCACCGCCGCCCGGCCGAGATGCTCGGCGAACGCCTCAGCACCCCAGACGATCAGCCCCACGCCAGCTGCGAGGGCCACAAGCCAGACAATTAGACCTTCCAGGAGATCATCTTTCCCCAACTGCTGTGCGCGTCAGAGGTCGAGCGTGACGCTGTCCAAAACCGGCCTACTCACGCAGGCCAGAATGAGCCCAGCCGCTCGCTCCTTCGCGCTCAGCACCGTCCCCTCGGGCATATCGACTTCGCCTGTAAGCAGCTTGCAGCGGCAGGAGCCGCATTCGCCCGTCCGGCAGGAGTAATCCACCGCTATGCCATTGGCCTCCGCGACGCGGATCATGCTTTCGCCGCGCTTGGCGACGACCGTGCGACCGCTACGCTGGAACGTGATGGCGACCTCCTCGTCGGCGCCCGGCCCTTGATCGATCGGGAGCGAGGAGAACGTCTCGGTGAAGGTGACGTCTTCCGGCACCCCAAGGTCACGCAGCATCAGCAGGACGGCATCCATCATCGGTGTCGGCCCACAGAGATGCACTCGGCTTTGTGCGATCTCGGGTGCGAACGATCTGATCAGCTCCGGTGTCAGAAAGCCGTGGGGCGCAGTCCCGTGTGGATCGTCCGTGACGGTCGGCAGAACGCGCAGGTGGAAGTTGCGATGACGCTCCCGGAGCCGCATCAGCTCGTCCTTGAAGATGACGTCGTCGAACGTCTGGACGCAGTAGATCAGCGTGATGCTTTTCTCCCAGGCAGCGTCCGTGAGATGACGCAACTTGCTCATCATAGGGGTCACCCCGACACCACCGGCAATCATGACGATGCTGTCGGCCTCTGCCCCGTTGAACGTGAAATCACCTTGCGGCCCAATCACCGATATGACATCGCCCTCGCGGAGGTGATCATGGAGGAACGCCGAGCCGCCATCCCCCGTCTCCTCACGCTTGACCGTCAGCTCCAGGAAACGGCTCTGGTTGGGCGACGACGCGATCGTATAGGCGCGGCGCATCGGTCCCGCGGGCGTCTGGAAAGCCAGCGTGATGTACTGACCGGGTTGCCACCGGAAGGGGAGCAGGCTGCCGTCGACCGTCATCAGGCGGAACGTCTGCACGGCGTGGGTTTCGACGAACTTGCGGGCGACCCGCAGTCGTCCCTCCCAACGAGCGGCTGAGACCTGGAGGGCCTCGGCCGTGGAGACTCCCTGTCTCCTCGCCCGACCTGCAAGGAAGGCGCGGCCAACGATGGCCAACATCACCACAACAACGCAGACCATCACGAAGATCTTCCCACCGTCGGTGAAGTCGATCTGCTTTCCGTCCAGATTCGGGTTTGTGAGAAGGCTATGAAAGACGAAGGTCAGCACGGTGAGATAATTGGTGTAGTGGATCGCTTTCCACCGCCGAAACGTCATTCGCTTCCGAGAGTACGACGTCGCTACCACGACAAGTGTCCCGTAGAGCGCGATTGCGCCAAGAGTGTTCTCGAACGGCTGTTTGGGCGCGAGGACGGGTACCAGGATCTCAAGAATGCCGAAGCCCTGACCGGGTGCGAACAGAAGGAAGACAGGGTGTGCTAGGACCAGCACCAGCGTTGCATAACCGAGGATGTTGTGCAGCTTGAACAGTGGCAGTCGACGGTGGGGCCAGGAGATCACCGGATCGTATTTGCTAGCCAGCATCATACCGACGAGCAGTCCCACGCTCATCGTGCCGCAGGCAGCCAGACCAAGATACGAGATCACATCGAGGACGGTCAGTCCTAAGGGGTCGAGCAGCGCGCCGAGGTCCATGATCAAGTCCTGTAGGGTCGGATGTCCGTTCGATGTCCCGGTCCAGATCACGCATCCGGGGCGCACCGAGGTGGTCGTTCACTCAGCCGCCACTTCGGATTGTCTTCGATCGATTCTACCACCCCTTCTTTCAAATAAACCTCTTTAGAAAATGTATTCAGGGCCTTTATACAATTATCCAGCATCGTTGTCGTCTCACATACTCGGTGGTCTGGAAAAAAATCGCGCGTTTTTATCTTTTCGATCCAAGCTGATAGCTTATCTAGGTCACTTTCAAGCTCCTCAAGCTCGGCATGTGTGAATTTTTGAAGCGTAGTTTCTTTGTCTATCTCGACAAAAAAGCGACGTGCGCGGTCAGCAAACTCATCAAATTCCCGCGCTCGATCCGAGTGGAACCGCGCTAGGATGGCGACTTCTTCAGTCGGGTCTACGGCCGTTGTAGCTAATACGAGTGCGGTACCGCCCTGAGTGCGAACCGTCTCAGCGAGCTGGTTGAAAAATGTCGAATGCACCTCGTTATGCGGCAGCATCCAGGCTCCATTCTGAACGCACGCGGCGCCGACGGCGCGTAGACGCCGCCAGAGCGACACACGAGCACCGGAAGGAGCAGCGGGAAGCTGAGAGAGAAGGAGAAGCCATTGCCTAGGGATGGTCGCACCGCGATGTAACAGGTGTTACACCTCTATCAGACGCAAATGGTGGCTACCAGCCGTTTCGATGCGCTAGCGTCCTCACGACGCACCCGCACAACGCGCAGTTTTTTGATCTGTGTTGACTTCATTCAAGCCGGCCCAGTCGGAGCGCTGCTGCTCATAACTTTACGCATATCTGCGCAGCTATGCGATGGGGCGGCCCCGAGCCCTCCTGACATCGTTCGCTTTATCGATCCTCGGTCTGAAAGCGTATCATCGCGTTGCCATCCAACCTTGCCGTTCACGTCTCCGAGCCGAACGGCCGATGTCCCGAACCGTCAGGCGGGCCAACAACGCCAAATCCGAAATCCGTGCAGGCGTCGAGCACGTCTTCGCCGAACAGAAGGACCGCATGGATCTGTTCATCCGCACGATCGGCCTGCCCCGCGCCACGATCAAGATCGGCCTCGCCAATCTCGTCTACAATCTCAAGAGGCTGACCTTCCTGAAGCGGCGTACGGCCAAGGGCTTCATCTGACGAACGCGACGCGAAGAACAAGCCGCCGAGAGGTGCCAACTGCTCCAATGTCGCTTCTGCTACGCCGAACTCGTTCGTCTCAACAAATCGGCGCCACTGGTTCAACACCCGCCGCCTGCTCGAACCCATCGGAAAGGTGCCTCCCGCCGAGGCCGAAGCGCGCTACTATGCCAAGACCGAGGTGCAGCCCTTGGCCGGGTAACTTAAACCAATCGGCCTCCGAGAAACCCGGCGCGGTTCAGCAGGACGTCGTCCCCACGATGCCGCGTCCTGCCGGCCTGTCATAAGCGCCGGAGATGGGCCGCGACCGACTTGACGGTCGCCCAGGATACGCGCTCGTTCGACTCGACCGTCACTCCCGCGATATGGGGCGTGAGGATGAGGTTGGGGCAACCCGCGAACGTTCCGCCGCGAGCCGCAGAAAGTGGTTCCTCGTCGAAGACGTCGAGGGCCGCGCCACCCAGACGACCTGCGGTCAACGCCGCCACGACCGCGCCCTCGTCGACGACCCCGCCGCGAGCAGCGTTGATCAGGATGGCGTCGCGCCTCGTCGTTTCGAGCGCTTCGGCACCGATGAGATTGCGGGTCTCGGCCGTGAGGGGCACGTGGAGTGATATGACGTCCGATGCGGCCAGAAGTTCGGGCAGCGCTTGCGAGGTCACCTGGCCCCAGGGCTGGTTCCAGGACGGGTGATCCGCAGGGACGTGCGGATCATAGGCCGCCACCGTCATTCCGAGTGCTGCAGCGCGCCGGGCGGTCTCCTTGGCGATGGCGCCGAAGCCAACAAGGCCGAGCTGCTTTCCCGCAATCTCCCGCCCCACAGCCCGGGTGCGAGGCCATGACCCCCTGAGGACTTCGGGCGTCGACGTATAGGCATTGCGGAGCAGCACCATAGCGGTCGCGATCACGTATTCCGCCACAGAATCATCGTTCGCGCCCAAGGCCGGGAAGACCGCTATGCCGCGCGTGCGGCAAGCCTCGACGTCGATGTTGTCCAGGCCCACCCCGAGTCTGCCGATGGCCTGTAAGTTGGGGCCACTCTGCAGCAAGGCGCCCCTGACCTGCGTGCGGTTGCGGACGATGAGCGCCCGAGCCTCCGACAAGGCGCGAGAAAGCTCGTCCGGCTTATCCACCAAAGAAGGGTCGTACAAGGTGTCGAAGGCGACGAGACCCTGGCGCACGGCCGCTTCGTCCATGAATTCGGAAATGACGATGTCGGGCATTGCGAGCCTGGAGGAAAAGAGAGCGTCAAAAGGGCCGCTTGGGCTAGGTCGCGACCAACCAGGGTCTTATATTAGATATATGACTACTTTACAAGGCGCACCTGAACTGGCAGGCTCCGTCCTCGTCTGAGCTCGGCCGCCAGCGTCGAAGAATTCAAGGGGAGGTGCGTGGCCATGATCTGGCGCGCAGGGAACATGGCCCGATCCTGGAGAGACCAGCCCATCGGTGCATCGGATCGTCGTGCCGGATCGTCGCGGACCACTATTGTATCGTGGCCGGGAACGAGACCTCGCCTCGGCGGGACCGCAGGCGGGAGGATCAGGTGACCACCTCCGATCCCCTCCTCGACGTCGACGGCGTGACCCTTCGGTACAAGACGCCCAACGTCCTCGTCACAGCCACCTACAGGGTGAGCTTCCAAGTCCTCCAGGGGGACAGGTTCGTCCTGCTCGGGCCTTCAGGCTGCGGGAAATCTACGCTTCTGAAGGCAGCCTGCGGTTACATCAACCCGACGGAGGGCGAGATTCGCCTGAAGGGCCGCATCGTCAGGCAGCCGGGTCCCGACCGCATGATGGTGTTCCAGGAGTTCGACCAGCTGCTCCCCTGGAAGACCGTCCGGCAGAACGTGCGCTTTGCGCTCGAGGCGTCGCGGCGCCTGTCTGGTCGGCGAGCCGACGAACGCGCGATGCACTACATCGAGAAAGTGCACCTCACGAAGTTTGCGGACAGCTATCCGCACATGCTGTCCGGCGGCATGAAGCAGCGCGTCGCGATCGCGCGCGGCATGGCCATGGAGCCCGACATCCTGCTCATGGACGAGCCCTTCGCGGCGCTCGACGCCCTCACCCGGCAGCGGATGCAGGACGAACTGCTCAGGTTATGGGAGGAGACTCGCTTCACTGTTCTGTTCGTCACGCACTCCATTCCCGAAGCCATCAAGGTGGGCACGCGCATCCTGCTGTTGTCACCTCACCCGGGTGAGGTTGTGGCCGAACTCAACGGCGGTTCCGCAGGTGGGGACCCCGCCTTGCTGGAGAAGCGCATCCAACGCATGCTGTTCGCCGATGAGATCAAGGGGGCGGAGAATGTCTGACGTCGAACCCGTCGCATTGGTCCGGGTCGTGCGACCCGAGGCCGTCTTGCGGCCTGAGATCATCCGGCCGGCCGAGTCCACCCCGCACCTCCTCGTCGTGGAGAAGCCGCTCTCGACGTTTGAACTCTTCTACAACCAAGCGTGGATTCGAAAGCTGCTCATCCTGATCGCATTGGCTCTCGTGTGGGAAGCCTATGGCCGTTTCCTGGACAACGACCTCCTCATGCCCACGTTCGGCGCCACGGCCCGCGCGTTCGTCGAGGGGCTCACGTCCGGGGTCCTGCTACAACGCGCCGCCGTGTCGATCCGGGTGCTGCTGATCGGCTACACCTGCGGCATCGCGTTGGCCGCCGTGCTCACGGGCTTCGCGATCGCGTCGCGCATCGGTGCGGACTTCCTCGAAACCATGACCTCGATGCTGAACCCGCTCCCGGCCGTCGCACTGCTCCCATTGGCGCTGATCTGGTTCGGGCTCGGCGACCTCAGCCTCATCTTCGTGCTCGTCCAGTCCGTCACCTGGGCAATCGCGCTGAACACGCACTCCGGGTTTCTTTCGGTCAGCAAGACCCTGAAGATGGTCGGGCGGAACTATGGCCTGTCTGGCCCCCGCTACGTCTGGAAGATCCTGATCCCGGCGGCGTTCCCCAGTATCCTGACGGGCCTGAAGATCGGCTGGGCCTTCGCGTGGCGCACTCTGATCGCGGCGGAGCTCGTCTTCGGGGTGAGTTCCGGGTCCGGCGGCCTCGGCTGGTTCATCTTCGAAAACAAGAACACGTTGGACATCCCCAACGTGTTCGCCGGCTTGCTGACCGTGATCGTGATCGGGCTCGTGGTCGAGAACCTCATCTTCCGGTTGGTCGAGAGGCGGACACTCGGCCGTTGGGGCATGCTGTCCTGAAGCACGCGGCCGCTGCCGCAGGCGCAGGCGTCAATCGAGCTTGGTCTCGTACCGCAGCGCATCGGTCCAGCTCTGCCGGAATTCCACACGCCGGCCGTCCAGGCTAAAAGCGATCCTCCGCACCTTGAGCAGCGGCGTCGCTGCGGTCAGGCCAAGGTGGTCCGCCGCCGCGGCGCAGGCGACATCGACCGAGACTTGGTCCAGCGTGCGGACGATCGTGACCCCGCAACGCTTCTGGTACAGGACGTAGACCTCTTCCTGGAGCTCCTGGCCCACCTCGATGCCGAGCTGTTCAAACATCTGGGCCGGAAGCGCGATCCGCTCGTAGATGAGTGCGATGCCCGCCTCGATCCTGGTCCTGACCAGGACGAGGGCCTGTTCTCGCGCTGCCAGCCCAAGGTGCTCCTGATCGTCTGCCGAGGCCTTCTGCACCGACCTCTCGAGCAGGCAGGCGGTCGGGTTCAACGGGCGTCCGTCCGGATGGACGAACCGGAGGAAACGGAATCGTGAACTCGCGTTGCTATGCGCCACGACGCGCGTACCGCGGCCGTGTTGCCGTTCGAGCAATCCCTGATCGGCCAGGTCCTCGGTCGCCTTGCGGATCGTGCCGACCGAAACGCCGAGTTCGCCCGCGAGCTGCATCTCGCTCGGCAGGTAGGAGCCCGGCGTCCAAACGCCGTCGATGATCCGCTGCACCAGCAGATCGCGCGCCTGCATGTAGAGGGGGCGCAGCTCCAGTCGACGGCCCGCCTTCTCGATTGATACCGTCATCTTCTCGGCCCCGGGATCCTCGTCATATATACGATGTATGATCATTGACAGAAGGTCGGATCAGGTTATCGTCCGAGTGGCAAGGATGACAAGAACGCACCGGCATCGATGAGTCTCGAAAGGACAGGCGGGCGATCATGGGACGGAAACAACTGAGCCGATGGACGCTTGCGGCCGGGCTCCTGGCCTTTGGCCTCGCGCAAGCCGCCTGCGCCGAAATGGCCACTGTCCGCATCGCGTAACAGTTCGGCATCTCCTATCTGCCGCTCACGGTGATGCAGGAGAAGCATCTATTCGAGAAGCGCGCCGAGGAGGCGGGCATCGACCTCAAGGTCGACTGGCTCCAGTTCAGCGCGGGCTCGGGGATGAACGAGGCGCTCCTGTCCGGATCGATCGATCTGGCGTCGGGCGGTGTCGGGCCCATGCTCACGATCTGGGGGAAGACGGTCAACAACCTCAAGGTCAAAGGCGTTGCGGCGCTGAACGCGATGCCGCTCTTCCTCGTCACGACCGATCCGGCGGTCAAGTCCATCAAGGACTTCACCGCTAAGGACAAGATCGCGCTGCCGGGCGTGAAGACGTCCATTCAGGCCATCACGTTGCAGATGGCGGCCGAAAAGGCTTTCGGCCCGGACCAGCGCTACAAACTTGATCCGCTCACCGTTTCAATGGGACACCCGGACGCCGAAACCGCGCTGCTGGGCGGCCATTCCGAGATCGACGCGCATTTCGGATCGTCGCCCTACCAGGAACAGGAACTGGCCGACCCGCGCGTCCATAAAGTGCTGGACAGCTAGGCGGTACTCGGAGGCCCGCATACCTTCAATGTCGTGTGGGCAACGACCAAGTTCGTCAACAGTAATCCCAAGGTCATCGATGCCTTCGTGGCGGCGCTGGAGGACAGTGAGGCTCAGATCAAGGAGGATCCGGCCGCGGCTGCGGCCCTCTGGATCAAGGCCGAAGGCGTCAAGATGCCCGTTGCCCAGGCCGAGAAGATCATCCGCGATCCCCAGAATGAGTGGACCACGACGCCGAAGAAGGTCCTCACCTTCCTCGACTACATGAACCGGGCGGGTCTCGTGTCGGCCAAGACTGGCGATTGGCGGGACATCTTCTTTCCCAACATCCACGCGGCATCGGGAAGCTAGCCCGCGCCTCACCGCCATCGCGGCCAGCTGCGCTGGCCTGCGCCAGTGTGGGCAGGATGGGCGGCATCCCGCCTTCTTCAGGGCGGCAATGGGGCTTCCCTAGCCCCCTTCGGACGACGGCGTGCCGGAAGGGTCCGGCTCGCGTCGCCGGCCGGCCGATCCGGTTTCGTGCCGAGTGCGGCCAAGCCTTCGTCCACGGCATGCGGCGGACGGGTGCTTCGCCGTTCGTGACTAAGGGATCTGCGCTGCCCAAGCGTTCAGCTCACGACGGGACCGCCGAACATGACGATGCATCGCGGGGCCGACATCGTGGCCAGGACGCTTGAGCGCCTCGGCACGACCCGCATCTTCACGCTGTCGGGCAACCACGTCATGCCGCTCTTCGATGCCCTGCTCTCGACGGGCATCGAGATCGTGCACGTCCGCCAGGAGGCCGCCTGCGTGCACATGGCGGACGCCTGGGGGCGGCTCACGGGCGAGGTCGGTGTGGCGCTCGTCACGGGCGGCCAGGGACATTCCAACGGCACCGCAGCCCTATTCACCGCGCTCGCGGCGGAATCGCCGGTCCTGCTCCTGTCCGGCCACGCGGCCCTGGGCGAGCTCGGGCGCGGCGCATTCCAGGAGCTGGCCCAGGCCGACGTCGCCCGGCCGATGGCCAAAGCCTCCTGGACCGCGGCGGCGCTCGCCACGCTCGCCGATGATCTCCTGCGCGCGGTGCGGATCGCTCGCGAAGGGCGGCCCGGACCGGTGCACCTCAGTCTGCCGGTCGACCTTCTCGAAGCAAAGGCGTCGTCCGACGCGGTGATCCTGCCGAACGCTGCGGCCGCATCGGTCGGCGCGCGCGCCGCGGATCCGGCCTTGATGGACGCCACGGTCCGGCACCTCGCCGCGGCCGAACGGCCGCTGATCATCTGCGGGCCCGTCCTATGCGACGAGTCCGGCCGCCGCGCAATGGCCGAACTCGAGAACACGTCGGGCGTCCCGGTCCTCGGCATGGAGAGCCCGCGCGGCGTCAGCGATCCCGCGCTCGGGTGTTTCGCCGAGATCCTGGCCGAGGCAGACCTGCTCGTCCTCTTGGGCAAGCCGCTCGACTTCACCCTGAAGTTCGGTGATTCACCGGTTGTGTCGCGGTCGTGCGGCCTCATCGTGATCGATCCCGATCCGGCGCTCCTCGCGCGCGCATCGCGGGCCGATCCGACGCGCCTGCTGGCCGGCGGCATCGCGGATTCCAGGCGCGTGATTTCGGATCTCGCGACGCGGCTCGCCGCGCCCGGATCGGCGACGCCATGGCAAGCCCGCGTCCGGGACGCGCGCGCCTACGCACTCCCTGAATGGGACTCGGCCGCGGGCTCTCCAGGGCGGCTGCACCCGGTCGAACTGTGCCGCGCGGTGGGCGCCTTCCTCGACCGGCACCCCGGCGGAACGCTGATCTGCGACGGCGGCGAAATCGGGCAGTGGCCTCAGGCCCTCATCAAGGCTCAGCGGCGGCTCATCAACGGTGTATCCGGGACGATCGGGGCCTCGATACCTTTCGCGATCGCCGCGAAGCTGCTGTCCCCCGAAGAGCCCGTGGTCGCGATCCTCGGCGACGGAAGCTTCGGCTTCCACATGGCCGAATTCGACACCGCCGCCCGATACGGCCTGCCGATCATAGCGGTGGTCGGCAACGACGCGCGCTGGAATGCCGAATACCAGATCCAACTGCGCCATTATGGAGCCGAACGGGCACGCCACTGCGACCTCCTGCCGACGCGCTACGACCAGGTCGTGGTCGCGCTGGGAGGGTTCGGCCTCCTCGCGACCACTCCGGCCGAACTCGCCGAAGGGCTCGAGCAGGCGCATGCGAGCCGGAAGCCGGCCTGCATCAACGTGATGATCGACGGGGTGGCGGCACCCTCTATCCGCCGCTCCGCGACCGTCTGACCGATCGCGCCCGGCGCTGCCGGGGGCAGCCAAGGATGCCCATCGGGAGCGACACCGGCCGCTTCACACGCGGGCGTCGCGGGCCGTCGCAGGGCTCAGGAGCGAGCTGGATCAGCTTGGCGGGCGACACAGCCATGAAGGACACCCTGCTCTCGGGAGCGGTCCAGTTCGGCGAGTTGCCGCCGCAAGACCTGTATATGACTTATGACAGTTGACACGCCGGCGGGAGCGGATATTCAGGGAGCGTAGAGCCCACCGGCCGGACCTGGGAACCGCCGAACCGGACCGGCCGACACTCGCGTTTCCGGGCCGAACAGACGGATCGTCGCATGAGCAGGAACGCCGCCGCTGCCGCCAGCAACCCGCCCCGGACCGGTGCGATCTCGGTCAAGGTCTGGCGTGGTGATGCGAACGGGGCCTTCCAGACTTTCTCGGTTCCCCGCCGCCGGCACCAGACCGTGCTGGACGTGGTCACGGACATCCAGCGGACGCAGGACTCGACGCTCGCCTACCGCTATGCATGTCGGGTCGGCATGTGCGGCTCCTGCGCCATGCTGGTCAACGGACAGCCACGGTGGACCTGTCGAACCCGGGTCGACCGCACCAAGGGCGAGACCCTCAAGCTGGAGCCGCTCCGAAACCTGCCGATCGTGAAAGACCTGACGGTCGACATGGCGCCCTTCTTTGACAAGTGGCAGCGCGCGCGCGGCTACTTCGAGCCAGGTGAGAACCCGCCCGACAACTTCGCTTCCATCGAGCCGCAGTCGGCCGAACGCCGACAGGCCGATGCCGGGATCGAGTGCATCAATTGCGCGATCTGCTACTCCGCCTGCGACGTGGTCTCCTGGAACGAAGATTACCTTGGTCCGGCGGCTCTCAACCGCGCCTGGACGCTCGTCAACGACGTCCGCGATCGCGGCCAGCCCGAGCGTCTCACGGCAGTGTCGGGAGATGCTGGCTGCCATTCCTGCCACAGCCACATGAGTTGCACGACGTTCTGCCCGAAGGGCCTGTCGCCGACCGCTTCGATCGCGGGCCTGAAGCGCGCGACCGCGGCCCGTGCCTGGCGCGGGCGCCGATGAGCCCCGCGCTCTATCTCGCCCAGCGCGGCACCGCTTTCGTGCTCGCCTTCGCGGTCACGGTGCACCTCGCGACGATCATCTATGCGGTGCGAGGCGGCCTGACGGCTGGTGACATCCTGGCCCGTACCCATGGTAACGGGTGGTTCCTGGCGTTCTATCTCCTGTTCGTCGTGGCGGCAGCGATCCACGCTCCGATCGGTCTCCGCTCCGTGCTGCGCGAATGGGCGAAATGGCGCGGCCAGTCCCTCGACCTCGCCATGCTGGCCTTCTCGGCCCTGCTGCTCGCTCTTGGTCTACGGGCCGCATTCGCGGTCTATCTCGCATGATCCGAGACGCCCACCTCAAGCCCGGCTTCCTGGCCGCCCTCCTGCACCGGTTGTCGGGCATCGCGCTCGCGATTTTCCTGCCGATGCACTTTGTCGCGCTCGGTACGGCCCTCGGCGGCGCGGACGCGGCGCAAGGCTTTCTCGACCTCACGCACAATTGGTTCACCCGGACCGCGGAGTGGGGGCTGGTATCGGCCCTGGCCATGCACATGGCCCTGGGACTTCGGGTGCTCGCCATCGAGTGGCTCTCGGTCCGCGAACGGAGCGCCGCCGTCGTATCGGGATGCGTGGCCGGCTCGCTCGCGGTCGGGCTCCTGTTCCTGCTCAACGCCGGATAGCCGAGCCGATACAACGATTCGTCCAGGAGGTTGCCGTGGAACTCGATATCCATGAGGTCGAAGAGGTCTGCAAGACACTCTACGTCAGGGCGCTGAAGCTTCTCCCGCCCGACATCAAGGCGGGCTTCGGGGAGCTCGCGGCGGCCGAAACCAACGCGACCGGCCGCACCATCCTGGCCACCATGGTGAACAACATTGCGGTGGCCGAGCGGACCAACAACATCCTGTGCCAAGACACCGGCATCCCGATCTACAACGTCACGGTGGGGCGCGACGTCACGTTCGATGGCGCCCGGATGAAGGCCTCGATCCGGACCGGCTGCGAGCGGGCGACACGCGAACATTCGCTGCGCTCGTCCGTGGTGCACCCTATCACCCGCAAGAACGATCAGACGTCGTGCGGTATCCGTGTGCCCATCATCCACGTCGACTTCGACGAGCGACCCGAGACGGTCTCGATCGAGATGATTCCGAAGGGCTCCGGATCGGAGAACGGCTCCTTTCTGCAGATGCTGCTCCCCGCCGACGGGGTGAAGGCGGTCAAGCGCTTCGTGATCGACAAGGTCGTCGAACTCGGCGGCCGCGTCTGCCCGCCCACCATCGTCGGCGTCGGAATCGGCGGGACGTCCGACCTCTGCATGCACCTCGCCAAGATCGCCGCGACGCGACCCCTGCGCACGGTCTGCTCCGACGAGGAGGGCGCGAAGATCGAGGCGGAACTGTCGCGCGCCGTCAACGAGCTCGGCATCGGTCCGCAGGGTCTCGGCGGCCGCTCCACGAGCTTCGCCGTCCATGTCGAGGTCGCCGCCACTCACATCACCCAGAACCCCGTCGCGGTGAACATCCAGTGCCATTCTGCACGTCGCGCCCGGGCCACGATCACGCCTGGCGACATTGCGTTCGCGTAAGGGACGAAGCTCATGGCGCACCACACGCTGGAAATGCCGATCAGCGCCGAGCAGGCCCGGACCCTGCGGGTCGGCGACACCGCGACGTTGGAGCGGACGCTCTACGGCATCCGCGACGCGACCCTCATTCACATGTTTGATGGGGATCGCCGCACCCGCCTTGACCTCGACGGCCACGCGGTGATCCACACGGCCCCGAACGTTCACCGTGTGCCGGTCTCGCCCGAGGCGCCGGCCGGCTACGCGCCCTTCTGCATCGGCACGACAACTTCCATGCGCATGGAGCGCTTCACGCGCCAGTTGATGGAGCGCGAAGGGGTGCGGCTCATCATCGGAAAGGGCGGCATGGGATCGGGGACGCTGGACGCCTTCGCCGACCTCGGAGGCGCCTATCTGGCCATCGTGGGGGGCGCCGCGGCCTTGGAGACGACTTGGATCGAGCAGATCGAGGATGTCGACCTCGATGACCTCCATCCCGAAAGCCTGTGGCGGTTCCGGATTCGCCACTTCGGCCCCCTGCTGGTCGGCATGGACGCCTACGGTGGGTCGCTGTTCGCGGACGTGCAGCGCGACGTCGCGGCGCGGCGCGACGCCGTCCTCGGCAGCATCGGGGCCTTGTGATGAATGGCGTTTCACGGCGGGTCGACACCGACATCCTGATCCTGGGCTCGGGCGGCGCTGGCCTCTTCGCGGCTCTCCATGCGAAAAAGTTCGCGCCCGACCTCGAGGTGACCGTCGCGGTCAAGGGCCTGCTCGGGAAGTGTGGCTGCACGCGCATGGTGCAGGGCGGCTATAACGTCGCGCTCGCGCCGGGCGACTCGGTCGAGCGGCACTTCATGGACACGGTCGAGGGCGGCAAGTGGCTCAACGACCAGGATCTCGCGTGGAAGCTCGTCACCGAGGCGCAGGTCCGCATCCGCGAGCTCGAGAACGAACTCGGCTGCTTCTTCGACCGCAACCCCGACGGGAGCGTCCATCAGAAGGCCTTCGCGGGTCAGAGCTTCGATCGCACGGTCCACAAGGGCGACCTGACCGGAATCGAGATCATCAACCGGTTGGCCGAACAGGTTTGGCGGCGCGACGTGCGCCGCCTGGAGGACCACCGCGCACTCGACCTCATCCCCGCCGCGGACGGGTCGGGCCTCGCGGGTGTCCTCATGCTCGACATGCGGACCGGCGAGGTCACCCTGGTGCGGGCCAGGGCCACGCTGCTCGCGACGGGCGGCGGCCCCACCATGTACAAGTATCATACCCCCTCGGGCGACAAGTCCTGCGACGGCATGGCCATGGCGCTGCGGGCGGGGTTGTCGCTCCGCGACATGGAGATGGTCCAGTTCCACCCGACCGGCCTCCTGGCCGGCGCGGGCACGCGCATGACCGGGACGGTGCTGGAGGAAGGCCTGCGGGGAGCGGGCGGCTGGCTCCTTGACGCGGCACGCGAGCGTTTCATGCTGGCTTACGACGAGCGCGGCGAGCGGGCGACACGCGACATCGTGAGCCGCTCGATCATGGATCAAATCCGCAAGGGCGGAGCCACGCCCAATGGCGGCGTCTACATCCAGATGAGCCATCTCGGGCCCGCCGACGTGGTCCGCCGCTTCAAGGGCATGGTGGACCGTTGCGGAGACTGCGGCTTCGACCTTGCCGGCGGTCTCGTCGAGGTCGTGCCGACGGCCCACTACATGATGGGCGGCGTGGTATTTGACGGCGATTGCCGGACCACCATGCCCCGGCTCTATGCGGCGGGTGAGGACACCGGCGGGGTGCACGGCGCCAACCGGCTCGGCGGCAACGGGGTCGCGAATTCGACGGTGTTCGGCGGGGTCGCGGGTTCCGCGATGGCGCGGGCCGTGCTGCGCGAGGGCTCACTTGCGGATCCCGACCCCACTGCGATCGGCGCCGCGCTCGACCGCGCCTTCGGGCCGCTCGGGCGCCCCGCCGGGGACCTGATGGGTATCCGGGAGGCGCTTTACGAGACCATGTGGGAGGATGTCGGCATCCTGCGGACCGGAGAGGGACTTGCGCGAGGCGCGGCCAAGCTCGACGACCTGTCCGGCGCAATCGCTACGACCGGCGTTCCGGATGGCGACCGGCGCTACAACCTGACCTGGATGGACCGGTTGAACCTCGAGAACCTCGTCGAGGTGAGCCGCGCGGTCTGCGCGGCGGCGGACGCCCGGGTCGACAGTCGGGGCGCGCACTTCCGCGAAGATCACCCGGGAACCTCCGACCTGTCGGGTTCGCGCTACACCACGGTGCGCCTGCGCGACGACGGGATTGAGGTCGAAACCGAACCGGTCAGGTTCACCATCGTGAGACCGGGCCGGAGCCTGCTCGAGGAGGCTGCGTGACCGGCCCGTCGCGCGGAGCGCGCCCGTACAGGCCAGTCAGCCGCCGTCAATAGGTCTTGGCCAGGTATTCGGCGATGGCCTTGGCATCGGCGTCGCCAATCGGCGCGTGGTAGAGCTTGATCATCTTGCCGACCTCGCCGCTCCAGAATGCCGCTCCGCGGTGCGGAGGCTGCGTGTTCGGGTAGTCGGCCGAGTGGCAGGCGAGACAATTGTTCTGCGCCGCCTCGTATCCCGGCCCCCGGCCGGGCTTCAGTTCGGTGGTATCGTCAGGCAGGCTGTAGGTCAGCGGTTTCGCCGAGACCCGGACTGTGCCGCACAGGGGGGCGGCGCCGATGACGGCCGCGAGTAGGATGTGATGGGTCTTCAATGTCCCCTCCCCTCAGGCAGCGGCGATCCGCGTGGTTTCGACCACGTTGCGCATGTAGCCGGCAGGGTTCCACAACGGCTCCAGAGGCTGCGACTGGCCGATGCGGTTCGTAGCCTTGACCTTGAGTTCGTGCGGCCCCGGCGTGAATCGGAGCGCCGCATGCCATTGCCGGAAGGAATAGCGGCCTAGGTCCTCGCCCAGCGTCGCGGCGGTCCAGGTTCGGCCACCGTCGGCCGAAACCGCGACCTCCGTGATGCCGTAGCCGCCGTCGAACGCGATGCCCTTCAGGGTCGCGTCGGCATCGGCCTTGACCGTCGCGCCATCCGTCAAGCTGGTGATGAACGAGCGCACATTGCAGCGGTTGATCGGAACCGTCGCGGTCGGGGTCTTGCCGGGCTCGGTACAGGCGCAGGCGTCGTCGGGTATGCGGTAGGCCGTCGCCATCCAGAACCCGTCGAAGAGCTTGTCGATCACCGTGACCTCGTTGAGGTGTTTGACCCAGTAGGTGCCGTAGTAGCCGGGCACCACGAGACGCACCGGAAAGCCGTTGAGCCAGGGCAGATCCTGGCCGTTCATCGAATAGGCGATCATGACCTCGCCGTCCCGGGCATGGTCGATGTCGAGCGCCTTCGCGAAGTCGGGCGTCTCTGGGATGACCGGGCCGTCGAGACCGCCAAAGGTCACCTGCCTGGCGCCGACCTGGACGCCGGCGCGCTCCAGTACGGCCTTGAGCGGCACGCCCCTCCATCGGGCGTTGCCCATGGCACCGTTGGCGAGCTGCCCGCCGGCGACCCGCGGCTCGAACAGACCGCGGCTGTTGCCGGAGCACTGGTTCACCGCCACATATTCGAGCGGCTCGAAGCCGGTCTTCAGGTCCTGCAGGGACAGCGAGAGCGGTTTGTCGACCTTCCCCTTGATGGCGATTCGGAACGCGTCCGGATCGATGTCGAGCGGAATGTCGGCGAGGTGGTAGCGCACGAAGAAGGCATCGTTGGGCGTGATCGGGCCCTCGTTGAAGACCGAGAACGGAGTCTCGAGCTGCGGCGGGCGGCTCGTCAGACGAACCAAGGGACGCTTGCCCGGGTAAGACACCAGCGGGCGTTCGCCGTTGCCGAATGGAAGCGCCACGGCATCGGCCAAGGCTTGACCCGCGCCGCCTACGGCCCCGCTACCGACTGCCAGTGCCGCCAAGCCGCTCCGCTGTAAAAATTCCCGTCGCGCGATCATCGGAATTCTCCCTTGATGCTGCTCCTTCAGAGCGCTTCGATCGTCCGGGCCATCTGGGCCTCCACGGCGATCCCCTGTTCCAGCGCTTGACGCCACAACGCGGTCCGTCGCCCGCCGGGAAGGCGCGCGCCCGGCTGTTCCTCGATCGCCTGGACGAGAGCCTCGAACCGCTCAAGCGCTCCGGCGCCGCCGATGGACTCAGGGTCGAAGGCCACGATCAGTTGCCCCGTCCCGGGCGGACCGCCCTTGTCGTCGAGGAACGACGAGGCGTGTGCCGCGTAGTTCGAACCCGTGAGCCCGGCGGCGAGAAGCTCGACCATCAGGGCGAGGGCCGTGCCTTTCGCATCCCCGAGCGGCACCATGCTGCCCTTCAAGGCCAAGTCGGGATCTGTGGTAGGGCGCCCTTCGGCGTCGACCGCCCAGCCTTCCGGGATGGCTGTGCCTTGCTGCCTAGCCGCCACGATATTACCCCGCGCCACCTTGGACAGGGACAGGTCGACGACGATCGGCTCGCGGCCCGGACGCGGGCACGCGAAGGCGATCGGGTTGGTCCCGAAGACCGCCGTCCGGCCGCCCCACGGCGCCATCGCGGCCGGCGTATTAGCGAACAAAAGTGCCACGAGGCCGGCCTCCGCCAGTGCCTCCACGGGCAGGCCGGCGGCGCCGCAATGGTGCGAACGCCGGATCGCCGCGACCGCGACGCCTTGCGCGCGGGCGACCTCGGGTAAGGTACCGGCCGCGGCGTCGAGCGCCGGAAATGCGAAGCCGTTGGCAGCGTCGATGGCGACCACCGCGGGCTTCGGACGCGTGACGGCCGGCGTCGCATGTCCGTCGATCTTGCCGTTCTTCGCCTGTGCGGCGTAGCTGGCGACGCGAGAAAGCCCGTGCCCCTTGAGCCCGATGGCTTCGGCCCGGACGAGGGCGCGCGCCACGCTCCGCGCATTGCGCTCGCTCGTCCTGCAGCGGACGAGAGCGCGCGCGACGAGGGCTTCCGCCTCGCCAGCCGTCATCATGTTCGTCGACATGGCAGATCGCTTCCCGCAGAACCCGCCGCCGGAGACGAGCAACGATCATCGAAACACGGCAGCCCCGTAGGGTGAACCGCCGTGTTCCGTTCCGAGGTGGACCGCAACCGCTCAGGCGCTGCGGTACAACTTGGTCATCACGAACTCGCGATGACCAAGTGATTCCGCGGCCGTGAGGCGACCGTTCGCCGTGCGGACCACCATGTCGATCAGGGCGTCGCCGGCCTGCTCGAGCGTCATGTCGCGGCGCAGGACACCCGAGACGTCGACATCGATGTGCTCGCCCATGGTACGAACCGTCTTGGGATTGCCGGTGATCTTGATCACGGGCACGACCGGATTGCCGATGATATTGCCCTGGCCGGTCGGGAAGGTGTGCACCACATAGCCCGCGGCCGCCATCAGGGTCACGCATTCCGCCGCCGCCGAGGACGTGTCCATGAAGTAGAGGCCGGGCCCCTTGGCCGGCGCTTCCGCCGGCTCGAGAGCGTCGATATAGGTGCACTCACGACCGATCTTCTCGAGGTTGCCGAGCGCCTTCTCCTCGATGGTCGTGAGCCCGCCCACGATGTTGCCCTTGGTGGGCTGGCTGTCGGACAGGTCGTCCGTCTTATGCGCCTCGATAACGTCGTCCTGGTAGGCCTGCCAGATCTTGAACCATTTTTCCGCGACCTCTGGGCTGGCAGCCCGCGCCTTGGCGAGGTGCTCCGCACCCGTGATCTCGGAGGTTTCCCCGAAACAGCCATAGATACCGTATGGATCAGCTTGTCGTACATGTTGCCGACCGTGGGGCAGGAGGCGAGCCCGGTCGTCGTGTCCGACTCCCCGCACTTCGTCGAGACCCACAGGTCGGAGATGGGGCATTCCTCCCGGGGCAGTTCGGTCGCCCATTGCAGGAAGCGCTTGGCCTGGTAGCTCGCCCTGGCGATCGTGGCAATGTCACCGTGCCCCTCGATGCCGTAGCCGAGCACCGGTTTGCCGGTCTTGGCGACGCCCTCGACGACGCGGTTGGTCCACTGGTCCTCGATCCCGATCACGATCACGGCCGCGACGTTGGGGTTCGATCCGATGCCGATGAGCGTGCGGAAATGGAGCTCGAGATCCTCACCGAACTGCAGACGCCCATAGGCGTGGGGCAGCGCGAGCGTGCCCTTGACCGAGTGGGCGACGGTCTCGCAAACGGTGTTCGACAGATCGTCGAGGGGCAGCAGGACGACATGATTGCGGACCCCGACACGTCCGTTCTCACGACGCCAACCCATGAAGGCGGCGGCCTTGTAGTCCGCGGATGCTCGCCTCGACGGAAGGGCCCCGGTGGTGAATTGGTCGGGAGCCCCGCCGACGAAAGCTGAGGTCGTCTCGTGATTGATCATAGACTGTTCAGACATCGTTCCCTCACCACCGCTTTGTCTTGACGTTGTGGGTATGCACATGCTCGCCTTGCTGGATCTCGGCAACCGCCTTGCCGATGTCCTGGCCATACTTCCAGATCGTGTCACCGGTCCTGATGTCCTTGAGCGCGACCTTGTGGCCGATCGGAATGTGGTGCTTGGAGGTGAGCCGGAAATCGGAATTGTCGTGCGTCACCACGCAGAGCATATCGGTATCGGCTCTGAGACCCTCGACCACGACGACGCCGACCGAGTCCTTGTGATCGTGCACGAGAAGGTGGGGAACCCCCATGTACGCCTCCTTACATTTGCGAATCCAGTCATCTATAAGATATCAGATATGAGTGTCAATCGACGGAATGGTGGACTCGCGGGGGACGGCGATCGGGATCCGGGGGGCCCAGCCCGAGGCTCCACGTTGCCAAGCTACAAACCTCTGTATCGTCAGGTGAAGGAGACCCTGCTCGGGCGCATCGGCGACGGGGGCTGGGCGCCGGGCCAACTCCTGCCGAGCGAGCCGGAGATCGCGGCCGAACTCGGCGTCAGCTCCGGTACGGTGCGCAAGGCCTTGGACGAGATGACGTCGCAGAACTTGCTGGTCCGCCGACAGGGCCGAGGCACCTTCGTCGTGCGTCAGGACGAGGAACGCATCCTGTTCCAGTTCTTCAGGTTGGTGCCGGACAGCGGCGAGCGATGCTTGCCGGACAGCCGGGTGGTCTCGGTCGAGTCGGCGCGGGCGGACGAGGAGGCCGCGGCGCGTCTCGGGGTCGCCCGCGGTGCCGCGGTGATCTCCATCGAGCGGGTGCGCTCGATGGGAGGCCAGCCCTGCATCCACGAATGGATCCTTGTCCCCGGCGCGCTCTTCCCCGGTCTGGAGCGCCGCGAGAACCTCCCCAACAACCTCTACGCCCTTTACGCGACCGAGTACGGCCTCACGGTCGCCCGCGCCACCGAGCGCTTGAAAGCGGCGCTTGCGGGTCAACGCCAAATGGATTTGCTGGAAGCGGAGCCGGGCGAGCCGTTGATCGCGATCGACCGCCTTGCGCTCGCGTTGGACGGCAATGCCGTCGAGTGGCGCCGCTCCCACTGCCGCACTCAGTTCTGGCACTACCTCAACGACCTCAAGAAGTAGCCCGTATCGGCGATCCAAACGCGAGGGGGAACCGAGTGCCGCGGCATTGGCGCATGTCATGCTGCTGGTGGTATGCACTATCTGCTTAGACTAGCGTCGCCGCCGTGACCCCCGAGCCCGCGAGACACGGTCTCAAGGTCCTAGCCCCGCAGCAACTGTAGCACCGGAGTCGCCTTGCGCTGCCGAGACATTCTCCCGCCGCGGGCCGGCGCCGCTCCGCTAGACTCTGGCGGTCGCTCCGCGCCGCCGGCCCGCTCCGTCCCACCCTGTCCTTCGCTCATGATGCACCTCATCGGGCGGAGATCGTCCGCTTGCGAGATGTCTCAGGCACCCTGGGGCGGAGGACGCCTGCTCGATAAAAACGGCGGGCAGAGCTTCGAGTCACAGGATGAATGGGACGGAGGAGCGTCCTGTCGTGAAGAGTGAAGATCGCCGCGGTGGCTCTGCACCGGAGCTCATATCCCTCCAAGCTGAAGGAACCTTGCCACCTGGAAGGTGGGCTCGAGCTTCGGGTCGCCAAGCGCGAATGGTTCGGCGACAGCTCCAGCACCGTGAGCTTGCACGTCCAAGATGTCGTCCGAGATGCAGTCCTGCATCGACGAATGCTTGCCCTGCTGCCAGACCTGCCTCGGCATGGCGATGAGCCACTGCCTGGAAGCCGGGGGCAATACCCGCCCACCGACCTGTTCGAGCGCGTCTCGGAAGATCCCGCCGTCTGGGACGTCCTGATCGAGCTTGAGCAACTCACCAGCCCGCGCGTGCGCGACGCCGTCGGGATCATCAGCCTCCTGCCACCGCAGCGGAGGGTAAGCGGTCCGAACGCGTCCTGGGCCATGGCGTCGTTCACGCACATCAACCCGAAGGGGTCGCGCTTCTCGGACGGCCGTTGCGCGTCACCATGACGGGCTGGGACAAGGCGGCGTCCTGATAGCGCCCGACCTCTTTGCCGAACTCTGTGGACGAAACGCGGATCATGTCGTTCATGCTCACTGTCCAGACGTTCCGGATTATAGCTGAAATCCCGGCCAAGAGCCATAATCATGAACGTCTATCAAACGGTCGTTTGCGAGAACAGCGACGTCTCACAAAAGAACGTGTCGTTTTCTAAAGTCGGCTGCATTGATGTGCCAAAGTCTTCTGCAGCAGTGCCAAGGTCGTGACACAGCTACGGGCGACGCGGGTCCGCCGCCTTCCTTATCGCATCCAGCATTGCCGTTGCGGTCCGGCTGCAGTGACGCTCGCGGTGGCGCATCACCACAAAGGCACGGTCCGGCAGGTCCAGGTGCACCCGGTGCAGCAGCCCCGCTTCAAGGCTCGCCGCCACGACGGAGGCTGAGATGACCGTGGCGCCGGCACCGGCTTCGACCCCGGCGCGCACTGCCTCGTTGGACGGCAATTCCAGTGCCACGCGTAAGGCGAAAGTCATGCCGGCCTGGGCAAGTGCGGCCTCGAACACCGAGCGCGTGCCGGACCCTCGCTCGCGCAGCACCCATTCGACCTCGGTCAGCTCGGTAAGTCCGGCACGGGCGCGGTCTGCCCAAGGATGATCCGCCCCCACCACCAGCACGAGTTGGTCGCGTGCCACCTCCTCGCTCAGTAGCGCCGGGTTGGAAACGGCGCCTTCCACGAAACCGAGTTCGGCCGTTCCATTGTGGACAGCGGCCGCGACCTGGGCGGTATTGCCCACCGTCAGCCGCAGCTCGATCCCGGGATGTGCCCGCCGATACTCCGCCAGATGGCGAGGCAACCAATATCCGGAGATGGTCTGACTGGCGCAGACGGACAAACTGCCACGCTGGAGGCCGCCGAACTCGGCTAGCATGAGCTCCGCGGCCGCCGCGCGCGCCAGAACGGCCCTTGCCTCGTCGAGAAAAGCTCGTCCGACCTCTGTCAACTCGATATGGCGCCCGACACGGTGGAACAATTTCGTGCCATGCCTGCTCTCCAGCGACGCAATGGCAGCACTGGCAGCGGATTGCGCGAGGTTCAGCGCCTCGGCCGCCCGGGTGACGTGCTGCCGCTCCGCCACGGCGACGAAGATGCGGAGCTGATCCAGGGTCACCCTGCAGGTCTTTCCATACGGAACAACGCTCCCGCTCCGGGTATACATTCATCTTACAAAGAGATTGGTTCGATCGGAACATACAAATGGAATGATTGATCGCATGCGCCCAGCTTGGCGTCCAGACGCGAAAGGAACATCGCTATGGCCGCTCTCCCCACCTCCATCCCTCCTGTGCCGGGCGACGCCGCCCCGGCCGGCCGGCGACGGGCTGCGACGAGGGCATGCGGGACGCGGGCCGGCCGGGTGGTGCCGGGTCTGCTGCTGTGCGTCGACGTGACATTGGGGGCGATGGCGCTAGAGCGGATCGAGGTGCGCTTGGCTGGCGCGGCGTGGCTGGAGGCGATGGTGCTGGCCATCCTGGTCGGCACCGCGGTACGCACCGCCTGGACGCCCGGCCGGCGCTGGGCCGCCGGCATCGACTTCAGCGCTAAATTCATGCTGGAAGTTGCAGTCGTCCTGCTTGGCGTCTCGGTCAGCGCGCGCACGGTGCTGGCGGTTGGGCCGGGCCTGTTGTTCGGTATCGCCGCTGTAGTCGTGCTGGCCATTGGCTGCTCCTATGGTGTCGGGCGGTTGCTCGGCCTGCCGCACCGGATGGCTACGCTGATCGCCTGCGGCAACTCCATCTGTGGCAACTCGGCCATCGCCGCAGTTGCACCGATCATTGGCGCGGACGGCGAGGACGTGGCGGCCTCCATCGCCTTCACTGCCGTGCTGGGCGTCATCGTGGTGCTAGCGCTGCCGCTGACGGTGCCGCTGCTGCACCTCAGCGGGTTGCAGTACGGCGCTTTAGCCGGCCTGACCGTCTATGCCGTGCCGCAGGTCCTCGCCGCGACCGCGCCGGTCGGCGCCGTCGCCGTGCAGCTCGGCACGCTGGTGAAGCTGGTGCGGGTGCTGATGCTCGGCCCCGTGGTGCTCGGCCTGTCGCTGCTGACCCGGCGCCTGCGCGACGAGGCCGATGAAGCGGCGCCGCACGTGACAACCGGTGACCGGCCGGCACCGGGCAAGCTGCCGCTGCACAGGCTGGTGCCGTGGTTCATCGTCGGCTTTCTCGTGCTGGCCGGGTTGCGCTCCGCCGGGCTCATCCCGGATGCGTCGCTGGCCCCGACCACCTGGGTCGCGAACCTGTTGACCGTGATCTCCATGGCGGCCCTCGGCCTCGGCACCGACCTACGGGTGGTGGCGCGTGCGGGCGGCCGGGTCACGGCGGCGGTCACCGCATCCCTGCTTGTCCTCGGTGCGATCAGCCTCGGCCTGATCCGCCTGCTCGGCCTCGCCTGAGTGGCACGGGAACCACGATGTTCTGCTTCATGGCGAACAGGAGTACCTCACCATGACCTTATGCCGCCGCTCCATCTTTGCCGCTGCTTTCGGCGCAATCCTCACTCTCCCGGCTGCTGCGCACGAGGTCGCCGATCCCACGATCAGGCACGATGCCCATGACGGGGTGGTCCGGCTCTACGGCGCCGGCGGGCCCGACACCGCCTTCAAGAAAGTGGCCGCGGTGTTCACGGCGGAGACTGGCATCAAGGTCGAGGTCACGCGAAACGGTGCGCTCGGTGGCTTTGCGGTTCGGGGTTTGTGCCGCCACGGCGGTCCGCCTTGGGCAGAAGGCGCGGGCTGGGGCGGATCTTTCGGCACGGCCGCGCGGAGCGCCGCCCGAAGCGATCATCAAGGGCGAGGTGGCGGATTGGCTGAGGGCCACGCTCGCCGAGAAACCGGACCTCACCATGCGGGCGCTGGCGGCGGAACTGTGTGAGCGAGGCACGTCGGTGACGCACGACACGGTGTGGCGCTTTGTCCGTCGCCAAGAGCTGACCTTTAAAAAAACTCTGGTGGCGAGCGAACAGACCGTGATGAGCCTGATTGTTGACGCGGTCGGCACGAGCCGACCCGACGCTCGCTGAAGCGAGCTGCGGCATGGAGAAAGCCAAGCTCGCTGTGACCAGAAGAACGCGTCTGTCCATGCGAAGCCTCATTTAATAGCATTGAATTACAACGATGCTCGGCTCGAAGGGCTGCTGTCGGGCTCGATTAGAATACCAATCGCGTATTGACTCTGAAATGTGCCTGATAACCTCAGCACCTACAAGTCCGGTGACGCCTGAAACGGGCCCAGCGCATGGACCAACTGCTTCAGCGCCTCCGAAACAGGCGCCGTCACCGGCTATGCAGCGCGGGTGGACCTTGCCCGGCTCCGCATTCAGCCGACTCTCCTCGATCTTGACCTCGTGCCGCCACGGGATGTTCAGGTCGTACTCATGGGTGAACCGGGCGCCCCGGCGCAGCTTCAGCGCTGCTGAACGTGATGTCAGGCGAGGAGGCCGACACCTCCCACGACCCGTAACGGCGGAGCGGAGGCAGAACGGATACGGGTGGATGCCTTCCCAGCCCATCGCGACCTGGATCATGCCGTGCAGCTCGCGCAAGGTGCAGGTATCCGGCACCAGGAGGCGCCGCCATACCATGGGGCTGATCCCGAGCAGCCAGACCTTGACCTGCACGACGGCCGGCTGCATCGGCGACGGGCGGTGCCGCATCAGGGCCAGCGGCAGGCTTCGGTTGCTTCGAACGTCGGGGCACCAGCCAACCATATCGTGCCTGCCCCTATGCCGTCGCGGGGATCACACACTTCCTCATGGTCCCCATTTCGGCAGTTTGCCGCCTCTGCCGGAAGCAGCCATTTGTTCAGAGCCTGACTCAAAAGCCAACTATCGCGCGAGTCGCCTGACGCCGAACTGAATGGCAGCCAGGGTGACGAAGGCCAGCAGAGTTGCGGCAAGGTTCTCGAAGTCTTTGGCGAGTCGTCGGTTTCGCCCAAACCAGGAAAAACTGCCGGACGAAATCGATCAGAGCGCGATTGGGGTCGCGGCTGACGGTCGGGAAGGCGATGAGGTGATCCAGCAGGTCGAGCGTGGTCATAGGTAGAGATGCCGCACGGCGTCGCTGTTGAGCAGGTCGTGGGCGCTGCCCGCGGCCACGACGCGCCCCTTCACCAACATGATGCCGCGGTGGGCGATGGACAGGGCCGTCTCGGCATTCTGCTCGATCAGCAGGACGGTGGTGCCGCGCCGATTGATCTCCGCAACCGTGTCGAAGTATTCATCGATCAGCTTCGGCGACAGGCCAAGCGAGGGCTCGTCCATGATAACGAGCTTCGGCGCGCCCACCAGAGCGCGGGCGAGAGCCACCATGGCCTGCTCGCCGCCCGAGAGCGTGCCCGCGCGCTGGTTGATGCGGTCCCGGACGCGCGGAAACAGTGGCTGCATGGTCACGCTGGCACCGATGGTCGCGCCGGAGCTCGCGCACACCTTCACCAAGGCCTATCCAGCGACCCAGGTTCGGCACGTCGAGGGCGACCAGGAGGAGCTCCTCAAAGGTTTGCGTCGCTCGGAAGTCGATGTGGCTCTGACTTACGATCTCCAGATCCCTGGCGACATCAACTTCGCCCCGCTCGCCAGTCTGCCGCCGCACGTCCTGCTCAGTGACGCCCATCCGCTGGCTCGCCAACCGGCGCTCACGTTGCAAGAACTGGAGGCCGAACCGCTCATTCTGCTCGATCTGCCCTTGAGCCGGGAATATTTTTTGGGGCTTTTCCTAAATGAGGGTCTCAGCCCCAACATCGTGACCCGATCGGCCCATCAGGAGGTGATCCGCACTATGGTGGCCAACGGCTACGGGTACACGCTGTTCAACGTTCGGCCGCGTTCCGAATTTGCGCTCGACGGACGCAAGGTGGTGCGTGTCCGCCTCGCCGGTGATCATCGACCGATGGTGGTTGGCTCCGCAACGCTGAAAGTATTGGTTCAGACACAGCTCGTGCGAGCTTTCGAGGCGCACTGCCAAGCCTTCGTTTCGGACAGCTACATCTCCGGCATGGTAGCACCAAGTTTTGAGGAGCGGCCAGCCCGCAACAACAAGTCGCAATAATATGCCGACCGTGGAGGTTGGGGGCGACCTCCTTTGACACGCGCAAGTGTCGCTTTGCTCGGAACCCGGCCGGTGTTCAGTTTCCGCGGCAATGTCCGCCTTGGCAGGATTGCGTTGAAATCCGGCGAAGGCTACGCGGCGGCACCTTTCACACAAACTGCTGGCTTCTCAGATTGTAAGTGGTTGATTTGCTGCAGCCGGATTTGCCCGCTTGGACCCAGTTTCGTGTTGTTAGCACGGAAGCCGAGCTTTTCAATACAATCGGTCGACAACTGCCCTCCTTGAGCTGCTGATGGGGGGGATCGCTGCTCAAGGCAGGATTGGTCTACGAGGTTCCGGTTGCGACCAACGAACAGGCTTGGCGCATGGACGAGACCGGAAAGGGATCGGTCTCGCAATCACCGACGCGGGTCGACGCGCGATCGGTGTGCCGGCGGCGCAATCGCAAGGCTCGGTCCCCCCAGAAGAGCCGGCCCGAAAGACGCGGGCATCGGGCGAATCCAGATTGGCAGCTGTCAACGGCGGACCAGATTCAGGCCAGCGGGGCGGAGTAAAAGCAGGCCAATGACGGTGAGCCGGGGTGATGTGCAAAGGGGCCCGATCGGGCCCCTTTGCGCATTTCGATGGTCGGCGCGGGTCAGCCCCTGGTGATCTCGCAGGGTCGACGGTTTCGGTGGCCTGGTTTTGCTCCGCCCCGGTGGTGGCGCGCCGTCGTCCGACCGACTGCTTGAGGCGATAGCTGTTGCCGTTCATGGCCAGGATGCTGACATGGTGCGTCAAGCGGTCGAGCAAGGCTCCAGTGAGCCGCTGCGAGCCGAGGATGTCATGATGCCTCCGTTTTCGATTGGCCGATGCACCGCACCTGATGAGGCCGTCATCGAAGGCTCGCGGGATCTCGATCATGTCCCCGTCGAATTGCGACGTTGAGAAAGCCTGCTGGATCCGAATCTTGCGCCTGATGGCGGCGAAGACGTCCGAGGAGGTGATCTCGGACTTGGCATACCAGACGGCACGCCTGGGCGGGACGGAGGCCCTGAGTGAACAGGTCATTGGGCCTACAGCGTCACGAGCGAGAACGGCGTGAGCAGGGCCGGGGTGATGCGGGGAATGGTGAGGTCGTTCGACAGACTCAACATCAGGCGACCCTGAACGCTCTGGTTTCGACATAGAGATGACGGCGCACCTCGGCGAAGCTCATTTCAAGCGACCAGCGCCGCACGAAGAATTGTAGAACATCGACGGGCTCGGTGGTCTCGTCCTGGCACAAGAACGCCTGCGCCTCGATTGACACTAAAATTAATCTGTCCGAAACGTTTTACTGAAAGTCCCTGATATTGCACTATGGCATCAATCAGAACTCCCGTAGTAATTCATGCGAGATCCTCGCCGCCACCATGCTGGCCTTAGTCACCCTCGCTGCCATCCAGTTCGGCATCCGGCGACTCGCGCGATAGTAGGCTTTTGAGTCGGGCTCTGATCTCGACTTTGGCCATTTTGGGGCTCTGTCACGGGAACTGAAACCGAGCGGCGATCGGCGTTTTCCTGCCCGACCTTCACGCAGCCGTGGCCACCTCCCAAGCACTGGCCGCCTCGGCCCGGAACTGGCGGAGGGTGCTGCGGGAAACGAGATGGCGCTGGGTGTTGAAGGTGTTATGGACCGCGGCATGGGCTGACAGAAAGCGTTGAGCGGAGTCGGACGACTTGAATCGCTGCATCTTCCGCTCCCGCCGTCGTGTCGGCTGGCGCGAATTCTCGGCCCGGTTGTTTCGGCGCTGCCCCTGCTCATGGCGGGCCAGGAGACGGCAATGTCACGGGAACCGGCAACATCGACCCCTGGTCTGCTATGATCCCCGACCATGACCTCGATCTCGTTTGCTCGCCACCAGTTCCCGCCAGACGTCATCCGGCACGCGGTATGGCTCTACCTGCGCTTCACCCTAAGTCTGCGTGACGTCGAGGAGATGCTGGCCGAGCGCGGGTTCGACCTGACCTACGAGACGGTCCGGCGCTGGGTCGCCAAGTTTGGCCCGCTGTTTGCGCGGGAACTGCGGAAGCGACGGCAGCGACCGACCGGACGCTGGCACCTCGACGAAATGGTCGTAAAGATCGCGGGCAAGCGGCATTGGCTCTGGCGGGCGGTGGACGACGAAGGCGAGGTGCTCGACATCCTGGTGCAATCACGGCGCGACACCCGAGCAGCCGTTCGGCTCATGCGCAAGCTCATCAAGAAACAGGGCTTCGCGTCCGAGGTGCTGGTCACCGACAGGCTGGGCTCATACGGAGCCGCCAAGCGGAAGCTTGGTCTGCTGGCCCGCCACGAGCAGGGCCTGCGCAAGAACAATCGGGCCGAGAACTCGCATCAACCGACACGCAGGCGCGAGCGCAAGATGCAGCGCTTCAAGTCGCCCGGATCGGCCCAGCGCTTTTTGTCCGCCCATGCTGCCGTCCACAACACGTTCAACACCCAGCGCCACCTCGTTTCCCGCCGCACCCTCCGCCAGTTCCGGGCCGAGGCGGCCGTTACGTGGGAAGCGGCCACGGCCGCGTGAGCTTCGGGGTCGAGTTCGCTCGACTGCCGCTCGCTTTCAGTTCCCGTGACAGTGCCGCAGCCCATCACGCGACCTACCCCAGAGTTATCGCAAGCCCGTGACCGTGTTCGACCATTTCTGCCGGCGTTAACTCAGGGTTTGGGCGGCGGTGTGACACTGACCTGGATGCTCGTATAATAAGCCGCGAGATCGGCGATGTCGGCGTCGGTCAAGGGCTTTGCGACCGTGTTCATGAGCTCGTTCTTGCGCTCGCCGCTATGATAGGCCTGGAGCGAGGACACGATGTAGATCTGCACCTGGCCCGCCAGATTGGGCGCTTCTGGCAGCTTGGAAACGCCGTCGCGCCCATGGCAGTTGATGCAGCCCAGCGTCCTGATTTTTTGCGCCCCCGCCGATGCCGACCCATCGGCGTAAGCCGCCGTCCCGACCAGCATCAGCACCGAGGCCACCCCAGCGCACCAACCAAACTTCATATCGCTTCTCCGCGCCGCTTTCGCCCCGCAGCGGATGAACCGCGGGGCGAGGGGTCGAGCTTACTTCCTGCCGTCGTAGGTGATCCGATAGAGGGCGCCCGCAAGGTCGTCCGAGACCAGCAGCGAGCCGTCGTGCATCTGCTCGACGTCTACCGGGCGCCCGGTATATTCACCGTCCTCATTCAGCCAGCCTTCGGCGAAGGGTTTGGAACCTTCCGGCGCTTTGCCGTCGGCATCGATCTTGGTCACCATCACGCGGGCGCCGATCGGCACCGTCCGGTTCCAGGACCCGTGCTGAGCCGAGAAGATAGCGCCCTGGTACTCCTTCGGGAACATCTTGCCGGTGTAAAGGCTCATGCCGAGGTCGGCTGCGTGAGCGACTTCCTCGACGACAGGGAATACGAGGTCGGCAGGAGGGGTTTGATCCTTGTATTCGACGGTCCTCGTATGGCCGCCGCCGTACCAGGGGAAGCCGAAGTTCTGGCCCGGCTTGGTGGCGTGGTTCAGCTCGCCGGCCGGAATGTCGTCGCCCATGCCGTCGACCTGGTTGTCCGTGAACCAGAGTGTTTTGTCCTTGGGGCTGAAATCCATGCCGACGGAGTTGCGGACGCCGTGCGCGTAAACCTCGCGGTTGGATCCATCGCGGTCCATCCTGATGATGCTGCCGAGCCCCGCCTTGTAGTACATGTCGTATTTTTCCGGCGCATAAACGTTGTAGGGCTGGCCGACCGCTATATAGAGCTTGTTGTCGGGACCGATACGACACACACGTCCCGAGTGATTGAAGCTTTCCTCCGAAGTCGGGATAAGCTCGCCTTTCTTAACCACGACTCCGACGGCGACGTCCGGATTTTCGTAGAAGAATTCTGCAGCTGGAAAGACCAGAACTCGATTCTGTTCGACTGAGAACAGAAAACCGTCCTTCGAAAAGCAGATAGCGTTTGGGTTGCTGAACTGGATCGTCGGGGCAAATTCTCGAACGTCCTCGGCCCTACCTGTATGACCATGGTCGGTTACAGTCCAAATCTTGGTCTTTCGGGTCGAGACATAGGTTACGACACCCTGCGGGCCAACGGCTATCATGCGAGCGTCGGGGACGAGGGCGTAAAGGCTGATCTTGAACCCCGGTGGCAGCTTGATGGCTTCAAGGTTCTTTTTGATCGCCTCGGCCTTCTCGCCGTTCTGCGGGATCGACACCAGGTCTCGCGCGCCGGTGGACTTGAAATCCTCGAGTTTCTTCATCGTGGCATCGGCGTTGCCCGCGGTGGGCTCCGTGCCGGTCGTGCTCTGTGCGTATGCCGTCGAGGCCGCAATTATGGCGCTCGTCGCGACGGCTGCAAGCCAGACTGATTTCATGCTTTCCTCCCAGTGCCAGACGGGAATTATCGTCTGATCCCGCTTCGATGGCACCAGAAGTCGTAGACGGTTGTGACCTGATTCGGCAAGGTGTCATATTTTCTCAGGTCCAATCTCATCTTTGGTCTTTGCAAATTCGGTGGTCGGTGCATACAGAGTTTACCGATCGAACAGGACCTGGTACGATTTCAGCTCTGCTTACTGCAGAGATCAACCCCGGAGAAAAAATGACCTGGACCACCCCGACCGTTGAAGAAGTCTGCCTCGGCATGGAAGTCACGAGCTACGAGTCTGCCGAGATTCTGTTTTAAGTATTGCTTTCGGCCAATGCCAGACCGTGCAAATCGCTATAGGCAGGCGGTGGTTTCTATCTTAGATTGTACCGACGCCGCCTCCCCTCATAGTCGCTGCCAAGCATGATCGCCCCGAGCGCGACCACGTTTCGCGCCTTATCTTAGAGACCGTTTGAGGATGCGGGTTTTGACCGGCGTGATTCAAGCTTGCGATGTGGACCTTTGCAAGCCGTGGCCGGATGGCGGATATCGCGAAGAAGACTGAGCGCTATCCGGCCGACTTTACTCCAGGCAGGGCCTGACCGGATCGGCGCGAACCTCAAACCCTTCCTCCACGGACTACCCGCCGCCGTAACAGTCCTGGCGGCAGGTCCGGCGGCGTCCTATGCTCGAGGTCGGGGGAGATAGGCTTCGCAGCGCTCGGCGGCGATCTTGTGGCGGTCGTCGCCGCGCCATGGACAATCGTAGCTGACGCGGATCACGAGGTCGTCGAGGCGCATTTCGGAACCGAACTTGGCCGCAAGCCGCGCCAGCCTGTAGGCGCCACGGCGGGGACATCGTCGGCAGGCAAAGCGCACGATGATCCATGGATAGCTCGCGAGACGGTCCGATTCCATCCCTCATGTTCTTGGTTCGTTCACCTTGGAGTCAACGAAATGATCTGCGGCAAAACGGGCCAACCAAGGGTTTGTCCGCTGAACGTCCGGCCACGAGATTCCTTCCGATAGGTGGCCCTTCCTGGAAGCGGTTAACCAGCGGCTCAGGGTGGAAGGCGGTCCAACACGTGGCACGGTAAGCGGATACAGCTGCTTCTTGTCTGGACAGTTCATGCCTACCCTGAACGGGCGATCAGTGCATGGAACGATCGCCTCAGCGCAGCGTCGACCCGTGACGCCACATGATCAGGAGACAGAGAGCATGACCCGGACGATTCTAATCGGCATCATTGAGCTTGTCGTGGCGGTCGCCCCGGCATGGGCTGGGGACGATAAGGCCGAAATCGACTTCGTGACCAGAGCCTCGATCGGCAATCTCAGTGCGCTCGCGGAGTCGCGGCTCGCGCTCGACCGGGCAGGCAATCCCCAGGTGAAGGCCTTCGCGCGCCGGCTGATCGAGGACCATGGGAAGGCCGAGACGGCGCTTGAGGCTGCAGCCGACGGGTCCGGCGCGACGGTCCCGACGACGCTTGACCAGGATCATCAAGCGCGGATCTTGACGTTGCAAGACAAGTCCGGTGCGGACTTCGATAAGGCCTATGTTGCCGATCAGGCCTTGGTCCATTCCAACGCTCTGACCCTCTATGCTGACTACATGCTGTTGGGCGACAATGCGAAGCTCAAGGCTCTGGCGATCAAGATGATCCCGATCGCGGAGGCGCAGTTCAAGGGCGCTCAGGCCCTCTCTGGCAACTGACGACGGGCTTGTCGCAAGCTCTGAGGCGGCTCGCGTGTCGAGCCGAACTGCCTTCGATTTTACCCTTTGTTAACCTCTGGAAGCTCGTCCACGCCATCTAAGCAAGACGGCCAAGGTGCACGGCCAAGGTGCATGGTTCGCAGCATTAGGCCCGAACGGAGAGTGCCGGTCCGCCGCTTTGCCCGACCGTCCGTGACCGCCGTTTGCCATCTAACTAGCTATGGGTCCAATTGCCTCTTGGCGGGATGCCAAACCGGCATGACGCCATTGTCTCGGGAGCCCGGTCACGTTAATCTGGCGTGAGCTGCGACATTAGGCGGTAGCCGTTCGTGTGTGGTTGGGCTGCTACACAGCTTTGGTGCCGCAGGACGACCCGGCGGCCGCTCTAGGAGGACGACATGACCTGGACGGCCCCGATATCGAAGAAGTCTGCGTCGGCATGGAAGTGACGAGCTACGAGTCAGCCGAAATCCTGTTTTAGGCGTTCACGGTCGAACTGCTCGCCAGGTCGGTGCGCATCATAGTTCTTGGTTCCGCGGCCGGCGGCGGCTTACCGCAATGGAACTGTCGCTGCCCCGTCTGCTTGCTCGCCTGGTCAGGTGACCCCCGCGTTTCGGCGCGGACCAGTCAAGCTTGGCGGTCTCCGTGGATGGCCGATCCTGGCTGCTGCTGAATGCATCTCCGGATCTGCGGCAGCAACTCATCGCGACGACCGCTCTCCACCCGCGTCTCGGGGCCCGAGACACGCCGATTGCCGGCGTTTTTCTCACCAACGGCGATGTGGATCATATCGCCGGGCTGTTGTCGCTTCGCGAACGACAGAGGTTCACCCTGTACAGCTCTCCAGCCATCCTGGATCTGATCGACCGCGACCCGGTTTTTGCGGTGCTCGACCGCCAATTCGTCAAGTGGTCGGCCGTGCCGGCAGGCGGCCGCTGCGAACCGCTCGAGAACTTGTGGCTTGAGCCGGTTCCAATACTGGGCAAGGTGCCGCTCTACCTCGAATCCGATACGGTCGAGATTGGCGGGGAGACCGAGATGACGAGCGGGCTCGAAGTGCAGAGCGGCGGGTGGCGGGCGATCTATGTCCCCGGCTGCGCTGCACTTACGCCCGCGCTGCTCGACCGGACCGCGGGGGCCGACGTCCTGTTCTTCGACGGGACCACCTACACGGATGACGAGATGGTGCAGCTCGGCCTTTCCCACAAAACCGCAAGCCGCATGGGACATATCGCGATGGCCGGACCGAACGGCTCGCTCGCGGCCCCGGCTGATGCGGCGGTGGGGCGCAAGATCTATACCCACATCAACAACACCAATCCGGTTCTCGTCGCGGGCTCGCCGGAACGCGCCATTGTGGAGGCCTCCGGTTGGGAGACCGCCTACGATGGAATGGAAATCGACCTGTGACGCCCGAGCTCGAGCGGTTGTTGGAACCGGATGATCTTGAAGCCGCGCTGAGACAGACCGGCGCCGAACGATACCACAAACCTGCATCGCTTTCACCTTCGCCTCCATGGCGGCGGCTGCGATCAGCACCAGGTCCGGGCCTGGGCGCTCAACCGCTATTATTACCAGTCCATGATCCCCATCAAGGACGCGACCGTGCTCAGCCGCATGGAAGACCCGACGCTGCGCCGAGCCTGGCGCGAACGCATCATCGACCATGATGGCCGCAGCGACGGCGAGGGCGGAATTGGCAAGTGGCTCAAGCTCACCGGCAGCCTCGGCTTTCCGTGCGAATATGTAACGTCCACGCGCGGCATTCTGCCGGCCACGCGCTTCGCTGTGGAGGCCTATGTCAATTTCTGCGCCGAGCGTACGTTGCTCGAAGCGATCGCCTCTTCGCTGACGGAACTTTTCTCGCCCCTAATTATCGGCGAGCGCGTATCGGGGATGCTGGCCCGTTACGGCTTCGTCAGCCATGACACGCTCGCCTATATCACGGCCCGCCCCGAGCAGGCCCGGCGCGACAGCGATTTCGCGCTCGGTTACGTCAAAACCCACGCGCGGACACCGGCCGAGCAGTTGGCCGTACTGGCCGCGCTCCGGTTCAAATGCGATGTGCTTTGGGCCCAGCTCGACGCGCTGTGGAGCGCCTATGTGGATGGCGCGATCCCGCCGGGCGCTTGGAAGCCCGAGGACGCCGTCGCGGCCAATTCGAACCAGGGAGCCTGAGCGATGGGCGAGAAAATCGTCCGGCATGTCGAAGCCGGCGTCAAGCCCCGCCTGCCCCGCGGCGTGCGCCTCAAGCACGATGAGATCCGGGGCGAGTGGGTCCTGCTTGCGCCCGAACGCGTGCTGAAGCTCAACCCGGTCTCGGTCGAAATTCTCAAACGCTGCACCGGGCTCGCCAGCCTGGCCGAAATCGTCGATGATCTGGCAGGCGCTTTCGCGGCGCCGCGGGACAGGATCGAGGCCGATGTGGACGCCATGGTGGCCGACCTTGTTCGCAAACGACTGATGGCCCTGTGACCCAGCCCCCGAGGCCCTCACTATCGCCCCCGATCGGCCTGCTAGCCGAACTCACCCACCGCTGTCCGCTCGGCTGCCCCTATTGCTCCAACCCGATCGAGCTCGAAAGCCGCGACGGCGAACTGTCTACCGCCGAATGGCAGCGGGTGTTCTCCGAAGCCGCCGCGCTCGGCATCCATCAGGTACACCTGTCGGGCGGCGAGCCGGCCAGCCGGCGCGACCTCGTCGAGATCGTGGCTCATTGCGCCGCTCTCGGCCTTTACACCAACCTCATCACATCGGGTATCGGACTGACGCCCCGGCTGACCGGCGCCTTGTCGGAAGCCGGGCTCGACCATGTCCAGCTGTCGATCCAGGACACCGACGAGGTCACTGCCGACGCCATCGCAGGCTGTGCGGGGGCGTCGCGACGGAAGGCCGAGGTAGCGGCCGAAGTGATCCGCGCTGGCCTTCCTTTGACCATCAACGCGGTCCTGCACCGGGCTAACATCGCCCACGCCGGGGATCTGGTCGAACGGGCCATCGCGCTCGGAGCGCGGAGGGTCGAGATCGCGCACACGCAATATTACGGCTGGGCCAAAAGTAACCGGGCTTCGCTCATGCCGTCGCGGGAGGGGGCCATGGCGGCCATCGCGAAAGTGGAGAGGCTAAAGCGCATTCATGCAGGCACCATCGTCGTGGATCACGTCATCCCGGACTACCACGCCACCTATCCGAAGGCCTGCATGGGCGGTTGGGGTCGGCGGACCATGAACGTCACGCCGCAAGGCAAGGTGCTGCCGTGTCATGCCGCCGAGACCATCCCGGGGCTTGAGTTCCCTTCGGTTCACGACGCTAGCCTGGGCGAGATCTGGGCAGCGTCTCCGGCCTTCGATGCCTTCCGGGGAACCAGTTGGATGCAGGAGCCCTGCCTCAGTTGCCCGCGCAAGACTATGGATTTCGGTGTGTGCCGGTGCCAAGCCCTCGCCCTAACCGGCGATGCCCGCAACGCCGATCCCGTGTGCCACCTGTCGCCGCACCATCGCGTGGTGGAAGCCGTGCTTTCGGCCGAAAGCGCGACGGGCGATCCCCTCCGCTACGTGTACAGGCGCCAGATCTCGCGGAGCAAGGAATCCGTTCCGACGAGATAAACTCGGAGCTTCGACCGACGCACCCTCCCGTAGGTCTGCAACTGGTCGGAGCACGTTGCGTTCCAAGGCAAAAACGTCAGAATGGCCGCCAGGGAAGCACGTGGAGGGATCAATGACAGCCTTGACGATGCATGCCTTCGTTGTCGCCCTGTTGAGTTACCCGGACGTGACGCTGGGCGAGGCTACTTCGGGCAACGTCAATTCGGGCGCACCGGTGTTCACGTCGACGACCGCCGGCATTTTTCCTGACATGCTGGATCAGCATCACCTCGCCACCAAAGCCATGAGGCCCGAGGGGATGCTGCGGGCGAATCCCGGGTGGCGGGTGTTGTGATGCACTTCGGGGTCAAAGGCCGCGGCATAAGGGCAGTAACCCGGCTCTGCGCAATCGCGCTCGCCTTTGACTGGATCATGGTTTCGGAGGCGGTCCGGGCCCGAACCATGCAACAAAAGCTGGAGCTGGCCTGCGCGGGCGACATTGAACGGCTCTGCAGCAACGCCAAGCCCGACCCGGATAAGATCAAGGCGTGCCTGCTCGTACAGCGTGCACAGGTCAGCCCCGACTGCATAGAACTGGTCGATGCTTCGGAATGACTCGAGACGGCGTCGGCTCCGCCAGCGCACACCCAGTTTGGACCGCATTTTCCCGCGGGTTGCGCCCGTGTCGTCCTCGTCCGACCGGACCTTGGCAGCTGGACCAGATAACAGGCGTATGCACAGTGGCGGTGCTGGCGACGCTGACCGAAACCATCGCAACGGGCCAGAGGCGCTGAGGGCTTCAAAGTGGAAACATCATGAGGTTGCTTCGGGTTCTGGTGGCCGCGACGGCCATGTCTGCGAGTCCGCTATCCGGTTCGGTCTGGGCGCAAGACGCGCCGGCGCCCGGCAAGGGCGATCCTGCGACCGGCGAAAAGGTCTTCGTCAAATGCCGGGCATGTCATCAGATCGGCGAGACCGCCAAGAACGCGATCGGGCCCGAGCTGAACGGAGTCATCGGGCGCCACTCCGGCTCGGTGCCGGACTACAATTATTCCGAAGCGAACAGGAATTCAGGCTTGATTTGGGACGAACCGACCTTCCGTGAATACATCCGCAATCCGAAGGCCAAGGTGCCCGGCACCAAGATGATTATTGCGGGTCTGACGCGCGAGAAGGATATCGACGACTTTGTTGCCTATCTTGAGCAATTCAGGTCTGACGGGAAAAAGAAATGAAGATCCTGCGGACCGGGCTGCTGGCGAACCCGACATCTACACAGGGCACTGTCACGGGAACTGAAAGCGAGCGGCAGTCGAGCGAACTCGGCCCCGAAGCTCAGGCTGCCGTGGCCGCCTCCCACGTAACGGCCGCCTCGGCCCGGAACTGGCGGAGGGTGCGGCGGGAAACGAGGTGGCGCTGGGTGTTGAAATGGTGGGGTGGACGCCCGCCGGCGGCATCGTCGTGCCAAAGTGGTGGTGTTGAGACCACCGAAGAGGGAGGCGTCCGCGGAAGAGGTTAGCCCGTCGTATTCATCGCGGCCAGCGGTTTGGGTTTTTTTGAGGTTGGCCTGATTCTGGGCGCGCGCGCCGTCATCCAGGGCCTATGCCGTGCTGTCGATTGGAGATGGGGTGCGGCGCTTGAGGGACGGAGCGGGTGAACGAAGTGCGGGGATTCAACCCCGTCGTTCAGATGCGTCGCCGAAGGAGAGCAGCAGGCATGCTGGCGAAGAGGTCGGCCTC
>JAABUP010002157.1_pt1 | contig 39258 bp, 50 predicted proteins | sample 5559201 | NCBI WGS metagenome assembly JAABUP01 (sample SAMN10711887, study PRJNA513373) | rock metagenome | isolation source: Antarctica rocks | place: Antarctica | reverse complement strand
CTATAGACTCAAGAGCCTGACTACTGCAGCGTCAGCGCAGCATAGGTAGACCATGCGTGCTGAGGCAATTGCCGGATTTGTGGACACATGAATGTTGAGGTGAATTCGGGGATGTAGTGCTCCGTGCGGGCAACCTGCTTGTACATGTCTACATGGCATCTGTGCCTTTTGTGAGGATGTTTACACAACAAGCAAAGCTTTGACTTCTGTAGTCGCTGACGTACACCAATGAGACCAGCAAAACACAAGACTGCGAAACCTATACAAGGTCTATACAAGGTGCTGTGAGGCACACACTGCTTGTATACTTCCACAGACCACATCGCACTTGAAGCCAATGCAGCTGAAAACTATGAAGACTCAATGAGGGATGTTGTGATACATTATAGCTCATACACTGACCCTGGCAATACCAGAATGACACCATGATGAGAGGCTTATTTCGGGGATTTAGCAGTGTTGTCTTCAGACACCTGCTCCACGTGAGGGAGGAACTGCAGCAACAAGATACATTTTGTTCAGCAGTAAGACAGACTGTGTGCTGTTGTTGCTATATCTGACAGCAAATCATATGTACAGTACCAGCAGTACAGGACAGCATGCTTATTATGCACATCAGCATGCACTCTTTTCAGACTGCTGAGACCAGACACACTGAATGAGCACAAACAGCACAAAGGAGGTGCTGGCCTGGTCCACAAATGGGCAATATTGTGGTGCACGTATGCAAATTGACCCTCAGCTGGGGTCCTACCTTGCCATTGAGTGAGATGACCAGGCGGTTCTCTCCTCCCTTGCCCTTGATCACATCAATCTGCAGTGATAAAAATTGGCTGTGCACATTCAGTTTGAAATGATGCCCTTCCATTGAAGTGACAACCTCACGTTGCTTCTGCACACTGGGATACGACTAACCTATGACTCCTCAAAATACACGTGATCTCAACTATAGGTGTCGAAATTTGTGATACATCACTGTGACACACAGCACTTGATAATGCCATGCAATGGGCCGCCTCGCAGACGTCGGGCTACGCTCTCACCGTTGCATACATATCAATGGCACTCATGATTCCATCACCCAGCTCCTCGTTCATGATGGCCTTGATACTTTCACCATAGTGTGTCACTGCCTCAGTCATTCTGCAAACAAAGTAGCAGGCCAGTCAGTGTACAGTGCTGACCATGTCAGTATCAGGACCAATGTGCCCATTAGGATCTTGCACGCTAGATTTGTGACGTGCTCAGGTTGCACTTGCAGCTTGAAGGGCAGTGGTGGGTTGGGGTGTGACCTGTAAATGTGGGGCTCCTTGAGGATGGAGGGGTCAAAGCCACGCATGGGGGCACGCTTCATGGCTGCAACTAGCTCATCAGTCAGAGCAGGGCACGCCTTGCGCAACACCTCCTCCCTGCCTGACTTCAGCTGAGCCTACACCCACATCACACCTCGTATCAACACAGCGTTTCAAAACAGACTCCCTGCAGTCTGTAAGGTCAGGCTGCTGTTCTCAACAAGCAAATGTTGCTGCAAGTCTGATGTACCATGTAGGCCAAGCACATTGAGCTGCTGTGCAAAATCTGGTTCACTTCATCAGTTCTAGCACCGGATCTGCTGGACACCTCAGTGCTGCAACTGTGTGAGAACTATAGAGGGCTCACCTGATTGTAGAACAGCTGAGCAGTGAAAGCATTGGTGAGGCCAATCTCCTTGGAGATCTGGGTGAAGGTCTTGCCAGATGCCTCTTTGGCGGCCAGCAGCTGCCCAACCAAATCATGCTTGCCTGCAGCATCATGCCCATCCTCAGGCAGCCTTTTCTGGACCATACCCCAAACAGAGTTGTCTTACAACCACGTCAGTCATGTTGTCAAAGCTGATCCTGAAATAACAAAGCAAGAAGTGCCCAATACAGCTGCTAAAACCCCTTGATTTGGGCTGAAATTATCATTACGATGAGTCAGCTGAGCAAAGCTGCAGCAAATAGCTCGCCAGCCAAGGTATGCTGTGGCGCCAGTACACGCTAGACATTAAGACGTGCCTCTAGTCTCAGGGATGCCAGCAGGAGATGGCTGTGGTCCACCAGCAGGGGGCATTGAGGCCAGAACAGCTCCGCTGCTGCTGAATGACTGTCCACGCCGGGGAACACAGGCTCTAGGCTTCAACAAGGCCTACATTACTACAAATTGCTATCCAATTTCCCTCAAGCAAAGCAAAACATATATATGCAGTAGTTTGACATACCTGTCTGCTGACCATGCTGTTTGATAGCCTGCCCATAGACAGGGCCCCCTTCATTGCCATGATCCCTGCAAACGAAGATGTGCCGTGTTGGAAAATGTGTCAGGGAAATCAACTATCAAATGTCTGCGACTATACTGTTCTAGATCTTGCATGCCAACTTGCAAGCATGCATTGTACAAAGGCTCGCCAGTACTCGGGACGCGACCGGTCGACGCAACGATTTTCAATGTTCAATGATCCTTTGCAGGGCATGGACAGGTAGTATAGCCACGCCCTCGCAACTTAGACAGTCCAGCAGCAGTCGGCTCAAGGAAGTTGCGAAGCTGACCTTTCTCGCTTTGGTGCTATCGGACGAGCACAGAAGTGACACCTAGTTTTCGTGTATAAAAGGTGGAACAGACAATTGAATAGACGCTTGTATTGCACGACAAGCAAGTTGCTTCGTGCGCTGCTTAAGATGAGTGCTGACATTACGAATGTTGCAACTGACGATGCATTAGTAAACCTTACCTCGCCTCTGCTGCGCATGCTGGGACACACAATGAAATCTCTTGCATCCGTTTGCAAAATCATGATGCATCTTGGCTGCAAGGTACCCTACTGAGGCAACTGGGGTGACTGCAGTTTCAAATAAATCAATGACATGCAGTTTGCCCTCGCTACTTTCCATGCCTTTCTCATGTCTGAGCACCATGCTGGCTTGATATGTACATGCAATATATATATTTGCGTGACTGACTATTTGCAACTTGCACCCAGCTCCTGGGTGCTCAGCATTCGATCTTCAGGGGTTTGCATCAGTGTTGTGCACAGATTGGTTAGATAGCTTGCCGGGCATGCCGTTTGAGCTGTGTGACATCACAGCATGCACACCCAGGAGAGCAGGTCCCTAAGGGTGGCCCGGGGAGCAGTCCTGGGGTGGTTTGTTCAGGCTTTTCTGTAAAATGTGTTGAGACAATTAGCAGTAATGCTGTGCTGTGCAAAGCTCGACAATGCTGGCACCTAACTGTCATGTACAGCCCTTGACCTGGTTCCGTATGCATTTGCTGCTGAGGTTGGCATAATACTGGTGTGCAATTTGTCCTCACCGCGGCCGCGTATGATTTTGCCGTTTCCCACATTGTTCGATCAGTCTAGGTAACCGGCTCTGCGTGCAAGTTTCCCACAGCCAGGACTCTTTTGCACACGGCTTAACACATGCCAGCGCAATCTTCTCTTGCATGAAATGAGGCAAGCAAAACAACTCGAAAGCTGTGGGAAACTTTGGCTTAGACATCAGGGAAGCTCTTAGCTTGAAGCAAGATCTCAACAGTGGTCAAGCTGTGAGCCAGCAGCAGATCTTGCACATCTTGCAAGCCGACAGACATTGTGATGGGGCCTGCAAGTCTAAAAAAGACAATCCCAACTGCCTCTGTGGAGTGGTTCCTGCTACTGGATCATTTCGACGTAAAGGCTTATGGCAGAAGGAGCCTCAGGGCCTCGTGCACTTGGGAGCTAATCCCTCAGATCAAAAGAGACAAGTGTGTATCTTGATCACGAGCAGATGTGCAAGAGTCTTACCCTGCCACTGCTGCTTCTGCGCAGAAACCGAAGCTGAGCTCTGCGGGTACTGGTGCAGGATGCCGTCTTACCATGTGGCCTCAACAACCTTGGCAACACATGCTATGTGAACAGCGCATTGCAATGTCTTTTTATGACTCCAATTTTCAGAAATTCAATGTATCAGATTGCAGCTCCAGCAGCAGATGATGTCATCCTTGGACACATCAGGTAATCATGTGGAGGTCAGATGTGAATTAGGCACTTTGCCACATGCAGCACAACAATTAAAACACTTGCTGTAGGCGGCTTTTTGTGGAATTGCAATCTGGACCACGCTTCAGTGCTGATCCCAAAGCTTTTGCTCAGGCCCTCAACTTGGATCACACTATACAGCAGGTATGCACAACCTCTTGCCCAATTGTCTTGGCGCTTTGCACTCATTCTCAAGCCAGCAATACCGTGCATGCTTTGCAGGATGGTCAGGAGTTTCTGAAGCTGCTGTTGAGTTTGCTTGAGGCCAAGCTTGCACAGTCCGGGCAGCCAGTGAGATTTGTTACTTGTGCTTTTAGCCAACACAAGTTTGTGATGCGTGACCTCTTTGGTCGGCTTGCTGTGCAGTTTGTCTGGCACATGTGTTTTGCATAATTGCTGCAGCCAAGTGGCGGTCTCATGCATGCCAGGCATAAACCAATTACCTACTGCAGATTGTTGTGATGATTGTGCGTTTTCACAAAACTGCAGGCTGTACAAAGCTTAGTACCTGATCTCTTTAGAGGCAGCTATGCCTATGAAACCATCTGCAAGGTAAGAGACTGAAGTGTAGCTTGTCTGTCACATGTGCTGTTGAGATGCAACTTCTGACATCCCAGTAAGCAGCAACTTGGCTGTGTTGTTGCACAAGATCTGCTTGCTCAGCAAAACTGCACGTGCTTGCATGAACAACTGGCAGTCAGCCTAAATTGATGCTGGCTACACTTCATTGCGCAGGCCTGTGGTCGCGCTTCACAAGAGTCGAATAGAGCCACACACTTCTATGAGCTGGATATCCAGGTCAAGGGATCTCCTGCTCTTGACCACAGCCTGGTATGTATCTGTTTATACCTGACAAGACCCATGTTTCAACAGATACATAAATAGCGTTGCTTACATCCCTGAATCAGTTGCGCCCACAGCAGTTCCAAGTTGCTACTCTGCGAGGCACAGGTTGAGTTACTACAGCAGCCATCAAATGTCTGCATTCACAATTGCAATATTCTGGGAAAGCTGTGCATTGAGCACTACACCGTGAAGCTGTCAGCCGTCTTTGGTTCTAGTTCACAGCTTTGCTGCAACTACAGGCCGACATGCTGTGCAAAGAAGAGCTGTCTGGTGACAATCAGTACCACTGTGACTTCTGTGGCAAGAAGGTGGATGCCACTCGTCAGCTGTGTCTGCGGCAGCTCCCACCCTACCTCTGCATGTCCCTGCAGCGCTTTGTGTTTGACATGAAGGTGACTAATGAATTTATGCTCAGCCTGTACAACCCATTTCCCAGGTTGTCGTGCAGTCATGTCACACTTCACCTGGCGATGCAGCACAGCAGCTTGTACAGCAATGCCACATTTCACATAGAACCCCTTTTACACTGCCATTCTGACATAAACTTGCTTTACTGCATCCAAAAGGAACTCCCTTGCTTAGAACAGCACTTCCTGCACGATGTGCATTGCAGCCTTTGTGTCTGTGATGTAGAAGCTGATGAAGGTCAAGGCTAGCGACAAGTTTAGTTTCCCGCTCAGCATTAACTTGGGTCCCTACTTGTCTCCGGTGGACGCGTCTCTTGATGCAGGGGTGCAGGTGTATGACCTGCAAGCCATCCTCATACACAAGGGCTCCTCTGCCAGTCAGGGTCATTATGGTAATGGCTCTGTGGCTTCATTGCCACCTCTTCATATTGCTTTGTTCCAGCTTGCACAGCCATGTCTTTCTTGCAATAAAATGCCATCCTAATGCACACTTCTCTGATCAAGCCTGAGCATCACTGACACTGTGGTACATCATCTCAAGCAAGTGTCCCTGTGCAGTTGATGTCAGCCACACATTGGTTGCACCTCTGATGATGTGAGATACATGGCTGAGGGCAGCAGTAACAGCAGGCTGGACATGTCATAACTTGAGGACAACTAACTTGGCCTTGGTTGCAGTTGCACACGTTCATGAGGAGGGTGCTAGGAAGTGGTGGCGCTTTGATGATGAGACTGTGACAGTCATGCCTGATGGGCCTGTTGGTGAGAAGGCAGACCATGGTGGTGCGCCCAATCCTGTGCCCTCAGGCAAGAAGGTGGGCATGCTTTGCACAGCTTCATTGTGAGGTACCCAGCAGTTTTGCTCATACTAACCAGACTCTTGCTGAATCTGTACATCACAGAAGGTCCTGCACACAGCTGACTTAGAGTCTGCGCCGCGCTTTACTGTGGCAGGCAAGCATGCCTGTCTCAACTGTGCTAGTATCCCAGCAGTGCTCTGTTCAAAGCAGCCAGTTATCAAAGACATGACAAGGTTTTGTTGCAGATGCAGTCAACAGAGAAGGGCAAGTCTAAGCCGAAGGGCAAGGGTCGGAAGCGAAAGGCATCTGCCAAAGGCGAGGATGATGTCGACGGGGAGTCCACTCCAGAGCCTATGTTGGCACCTGCTGACGACTGTGCTGCACCAAGCAGCAATGGTCACCTGAACAGGCCCAGCACACCCCCTCACACCACTCCCCCATCCGATATCACCTCCAGCAATGCCTACATGCTTCTGTATAAGAAGCGCAACTGGCAGCCAAAGCAGTGTGTGCCTGCAGCAGCACTGCCTGACAGGTGTGTATATCGTTCCACCTTGCAGCTGTGCATGCTGAGTGCTTAGCTGTGCTTGTCTTGGGTTTTACTGCACTGCTTACTCATTGCTGGTTCTGTACACAGCCTGATTGATGTCATGCATACAAGATTAGCATAACATATGTTTCATCTCTGCTGACAGTGTACAGATGATAAGTTGGATCTCTGTGTAGCACTGCTTGCTGTTGACTGATGCAGATGCTGGTTCACAAAGCACAAATTTGTCACGTGCATTCCACACACTTGACGCTTGCTGATGCATGTGCGTGTCCACTGATGATGCATGTGTGCTGTCTTGCAGCCTGCAGCAGTATATTGATGAGCAGAATCAAGAGTTTGAGACTGCCTGTGCCAACTTTGAGGTATGCCTCAACATTGATGCTGATCTCTATTGCGGTTCCTGCATGCTGTTTTCTGTCTTTCGCATGACTCAGGCTTGAGGGTACCAAACATGTTCCACAATTGACAAGTCGAAGTGATCACAGTTGATGAGACCAGCTGATCATTCACAACATGTTTGGCACTGCAGACTACCCAGCAACAAGTCCGAAAAGCGGTCATGCAGCAGCAAGCTGACGTGAGGAGCATTCTGGATCTTGCCCCTGTGCCTCCTGGTGAAACTGATTGCAGGTAGTGCTAGCTGACAGCATCCCTTAACATATGCATGCGGTCTTGCATCCTGCTGGTGTATCGTTGGGAGTGGTGCCCCTTCCAAAAGTTGACAGGCATCGTTCACATATTTCTCAAGTGACACGGTCCTGGCATTCTACCACCTGGCAACAAAGCATGTCCAAAACACAAGTGCGGGTGCAGGTTCATATATGGAGAGTGGCTGACGAGATGGGCTGATAGTGATCCAGAGTTGACAAACATTGACAATTCAGCTCTGCAATGTCCACACGGCAAGCTTCTGCCCAACAAATCCTCAGGTCTGTGGCAGGCAAGGCAAAGGCATTTTCACTGTGAATGTATGGACTGCTGCAGCAATGGTACTGCCTAGACCTTCTGATGCTGCGTTGTGTTGTGTACCCCCCTAGCTGCACCAATGCGATGTGCGTCAGATCCAGATGCTTGTATTCTTACACCACATGAGATGCCTATACATTTCAATCTGTAGGCATCCTGCTGCCCTGTATGTCTTGCATGCGTGCTTCTACAAGGCTTGTCAACAGCTGTCTACCATTGAAGGTCCTGTGTCTGAGCAGCAGTGTCATGCAGAGATGAAGCGCATCAGCATGGTGGCTTGGGAACACTTGGTGGCAAGGTGCAGAGGAGGGCCAGAGTTTGGGCCCAGTGATGTGTGCACAGTGTGCCTCATGGACATGCTAGATGCTGTGGCCAGTGCTGATGAGCAGGGGCAGGCCCGGGAAGGCGCTCTGGCCATTGCTGAAGGCCTGGATGAGCAAGAGACCAACAGTGCATCTGTCTCCTATGGCTACTATGTCTCCAAAACCTGGCTGCAGTAAGTCTTACGCTGTCCAGGCTGGCCTGAGTCACTGTGCAATACTCACCTGGCATTGCAGCTTACGCAACCCATTCCTCTTCTGCAAAGTCTCTGTGCAACATCACAGAAGAAAGCCAAGCAATAGCGTCACTCCAGACTGTTGCTGGCTGCTTGCTGAGTTGTTATGTCCGCCACCTCAGGCAATGCTGCACCGTGCCTGCATATTGTTGTCAGCAACACAATCATTGTCAACTTCGTTAGCACCATGGCTGATGCAGATACTGACAGCCATGTGCTGTGCAGAGGTTGGAAGAAGAAGCAAGGCCGCAGCATGAGCAACTCATCCCCAACAGACAGCATCAGTTGTCCTCACGGGGCTTTGCTACCAGCAGCCCTGGGGCCACGAGCTAAGCGCAGCATTGTGCCCCCACCGCTGTGGGACTACTTCAAGGACAGTTGGCAGCGGGCAGAGAAGCAGCGCCAGCAGCAGGCACCGGACTCGTCTGTACCTGCACCTGCTGCACACACTGCTCAGTAAGCTTGCATGCAGTCTTGCCTTGTACAGCAGTGTTGGAAGCAAAAGAATATGACCTGAGACATGAGCGGCCCTGGTTTTGCATCTAATTCTTGACAGTTGGTCTGCATGGGTCCTGATGCATGTGGTCTGCCATGCAGGGCGGATGTTGTCATGCTGGATGTGCAAGAAGAGCCTGTCAGCAATGGCAACTCTGTGCATGCTGCGGCTGATAAGCAAGGTATGGGTCCGTTCCTTGTGTTTGGAGGGGCAAATCAGCAACAATGACTGTTCACCTTGTTGCGTTGCAACGTACTACATTGTACTCTGTGCAATATCAAGTCACCTCAGATCACAGCATATCCCTGACTTGGGGCATGTTGAATTCCCCTGTGCCATGCAAACACTGACCTGTTGCCCCAAAGCTGCTCACTTGCTGCTTCCTGCTGTCTGCAGAGCTTGCAAGGCCAATGCATGAATTCCCAGCGCAATCAAGCCATGAGTGCTCAGACTGCTTGGCAGAGCTTGATGTCACCACTGCGAATGGCCAGGTGGGTTGTGCAACACAACTCCCAGGCATGCAGTCCAAAGATATATTTTGCAACAGCTGCAACATCAGAGTGACGTTCCCTTTCACACAGTGTTTGTCTGTCCGTGCCACCAAGCTGTGCCGTATTTTGCATCCTGCAATATGACCCAGATGCCACAAGAGTTGCTTGCTCCTCTCCATGCCCTGTGGAGGGTATACACCTCACCTGCTCTGCACCTGACCCCAAGCACACTCTGCATGCACCAGGTGCTGGCCTCAGAAGCTGAAGAGGAGCGGATGCAAGCTGCCCAGTTGGCTGCTGGCACGCCCCTCTACCTGGAGCCGGGCACCACCTACACCCTCATGCCTCGCCCCTGGCTGCAGCTGTGGAGGGCCTACGTCAATGGTGCCTCCAAGAGGGGCAGGCCACCAGGGGCAGCCCTGCCGCCTCTGCCCCCTAGCCTGACTGACGCGTGCCAAGCTCTGTTCTGTGGCTGCCATTCTGGGGATGATGTCAGGCTTGCGTATCAGCTTCCAGACCTTGCTCACAGGTATGATAGCACAATAACTGCATCTCAGCGCTTTGCAGCACAGCTGCACTTAGGATGCTCTGCTGAATAGTTGCAGTCACATAACACAACATGCCAGAGCGGTTCAGCAAGCATACAATAGCCATGCTAGTGTGTGGCAACACTGAATAACATGATTGCATCTTGCTGTAGGATGATCCCTTCTGGAAAAGTTGCCTGACAACCTGCCTGCATGCAGGCGGGGAAAGTGGATGCAGAGTGATGCAGACAGCAGTGTGTTTGAGGTGGTGTCCACCGCCGACTGGTTCCAAGTCCTTGCCAGACATGCTGCCGGCCAGGAAGCCCAGCTCAGGTACAGCAACTCACCCATCTGAGTTCTTCCTTACAAAAGAATCCACTCAAGACCTCCATGGTGCAGGCATGCACAAAAGGAACAGGCTCGGCAAACAGACATTGTTCCTACAGGGCAGAAACATGTCAGGTGCAAAGGGTCCGGCAGTTCAGTTGGGTTGTGCTGTGCAGGCAGATTGAGGCTTCTCTGCACCTGCTAGACATCTCCATGGACGGCAACACTGTGCGTGTGGAGGGTGCAAGGCCTGATGAGCGTGTCATCTCAGACAATGTGCTGGAAGATGTGCAGAAGGCGCACCCTGTCAGCATGCCCCAGGCTGCCAGTCTGCACAGCTGTCCGCCTGTGTGTGAGGACACCATTGAGCGGCAAGAGGCAGATGCACTGGCGGCGCGCCTTGTCTATAAGGATGCTGAGGTCATGGTAGAACTTGTTGCACAAGCCGACTTCAAGCCGGACACTCTCAACCTGACAGGTCAGCCCATCTTGGTGTGCTATCCAGTGATGCACAGTGCATTTGACAGCTTCGGAATACTGCTACGCCCGCCTGGCATATTCATATCAGCGCCCAGGCTAAGCACACAGCCGCAAACACAGAGTGCTGGGACACCCTTGTGCTAATCTGTACATTGATGCGTAGCTCAGACCACAGGTGTTGTAGGTGACCGCAAGAGCAAGCGAGCACGCAAGGGTAGAGCACCTGTCAAAGTCAGTGCAGATGAGACCATTCACGACCTGAAGCTCAAGATTGTGCAGACCTTGAATGTGCATCCTCGCAACATGCTGTTACATCTGTTCCGGGACAGTCAGTGGCAGCCTGTGGCTGATGACGATGCCACACTGGTAGGGCTGCTTTGCTGCCATGCTAGTGCATGCTAACAGTGACAACAGGTTGTCACTTGGTGCTGATTGGCTAATCTTCTGCTTGTCTCATGTGTTGTGGGCAGTCCTTTTTACATATCAAAGCCTTAAATGCTGTGCTCATTTTCATGCTGGGCGTGTAGATCAATCCATACTGCCAGATGAGGAGCTTGTGGTCATCAACACGCATGAGCATGATGATGAAGACCTTGAGAGCTTCTTTGGTGTGAGCAGCAGCAACCCAGCCAGAACGCGGCTTCACTGGAACTGCACTCTCAAGCCATGCTGTGCCTGCCGTGCCGCCATGACATTGCGCACATAACCAGTACTTGAACAAATCCTACTGGGCATGGTGCCATGATCCAGACCTTGGGTCATTCTGCAGGAGCTACTGTGCATCTGCCCTCCCCTCCCCCTCCAACAGCCCAACAGTGAGATCAAATACGCAGTCAAAGTTAGATCAATCACCGTGTGAACAAAGCTGTTGTAGCTGACAGCATGCTGCTTTATAACAATCGACTCCGCCCAATGGACGAATGGAAGCACCCGCAGGACTATGCTGCTTCTTCCCCTTTTGTCTGTTTCTAGACACACCGTGACTGCCTACCATGTTGATGGTACAATAGGCTGTGGCGCTGTGTTCAAGAGTACGCACATGATACACGTATGCCTCAGAGGCTGTGGGATAGCACCAGTGTAAGCTGGACATGCACATGCACGACATATATGCTTCATTTACCGATCGCGCTCACAGCTAGGATGCCGTGTCATAGTCAAAGAGTCAAACTTTGATGACCGGAAAGCAACTGAGGGAAATGATGAGCTGTAACGTAACAGGTAACACATTGAACTCCAAATATACTGCTAGCAATGATAACAATTCAAGAATGCACACAGCAGAAATCAGACATCTGTTCCACCAGGCATGCTGAAACAGTTTCCTGAAAACACACAAAACGGGCTAGGGGCACTATCGCGCGGCATCTCATGTAGCAGAACAGGCGACAAAGCAATACAAGGTCTTGTCTTCAAGTGCTCGTAAGCTGAAGCCATGTTAACTGACCGTAAACCAAAACAAAAGGAAAGGCAAGACTGCTGATTGACACTGCTAACCTACGAAAAACTCCTGTACAAAAGAACCCTGTGCTTCATGAGAGCCAGACTTAGCATGCCAGCTAGCATGTCTGGCAGTCTGGTAGGTGACAAACCTCTGCATCTCTTTTACTCACACTCACCAAGAAAAGCTGCTGCTGATGAATGATGAAGTGCTGCAAATTTCCACACTTCTCATTGCTGAGCAACATCCTCACAGCGTCAGAACCAACACACCATTCAATATAAGGCCAACTGCAAACCTTACAACTTGCTTCCTGTAGAACAAGGGAGGCACCAGCATCTGCCCTGCCAGATTAAGGAACAAATTTGGCAACCATATGGGCATTGGCGTGATGATGATCAGGGGGGTGAAGCAGTGGGGCCGTCATCATCAAGAGGATCCGGCAGGTGGAGTGTGGACTGGATGATTCTGCAAGCTTCCTTGGCGCTAGGCCTGCCTGCAGCTTCTTCTTGAAGGCAAGCAGCAATCAGGTCCTCAATGACTTGAGGGCACTCCTGTGGGACTTTGGTGGGGCGCAAGAAGCCCCTGCGGGGCATGTCCTGGGTTGCAATCTCCCACAACACAACGCCAAAGCTGAACATGTCGACCTGCACAACATCACACTTCCTGAGCTTGTCAAGCTAGGGGTTCCTGAGCAGCCCGGTATAGTACTTGTGCTGTGCTGTGCTGTGCTGTGCTGTGCTGTGCTGTGCTGTGCTGTGCTGTGCTGTGCTGTGCTGTGCTGTGCTGTGCTTGGCTTCTCCTTCAATTAACGCCGAAAGGTGTAGTCTTTTCTTTTCATTCTTTTCTCAAGCTAGGAGTCGCATCTCAGCAAAGGAAAGGCTGACACATCAGAGTGATGACAGCATGATGCACCACTAGGAAGTTGGCATCAAGCCATGTCCTACAACCAACTTTCATTCACAATCGACAATCAGTCAACCCCACAACCTTTTTGCAGTTAGTCCTGCATGCAAGCCATGCTGCCAGCTAATGTCTGGGAATCTTCTGCAACCCCTAGCCTGATTAAGCAAAGACTTCATACGTTTGTCAGAACAGCAGCATCTGATGCCAAAAACAGATGGATTCTGTGTGGCTTGCAGGGGGGCTCACCTTGACAGTGCACTGGCCCCTGCTGCCCTTGATCTGTTCAGGGGCAGCATAGCACCAGGTGTACAACATAGGTGCACTCAGGCTGCAAGCTGTCGTCTCCAGTATGCGTGACGTGCCTACGTCTCCAATCTTGGCCACAGCTGCATCCTTTGTCAGCAGTATGTTCTTGGACTTGATGTCGTTATGTACCACCTGCACAATGATGCACCACCTTCAGCATACCACTGACTCAGCAACAAGAAGTGATAGTTCCAGTTGACCATGATCATCGTTATTCAACAACAGAGACATTGGCAGTGACAAAGACAGTCAGATGAATGGTGAACCAAAAGCATAAACTGGCAATCCTATGTACATAAGTACAACTTGCACCGCTGAACAAGTGGCCAATCAGCTATGATGAGGTCCCAAAAGCTGCCACCAACCAGTCAGGCGGTGGCTGGTGGCAGTACAGATGGACTAGCAGATAAAACCCCATAAGGGAGAGAGAAAGGGCAAGAGAGATCGCATGACTGTAGCTAGCCAACATGTCTGATCAGATAGCAAGGACCACACACAAGAAGTGTGCGCAAGTCTCACTTTCTGCTCATGCAAGAAGACCAAGCCCTTGGCCACATCCAGTGCCACTCTGCCACCCTTCTTGTACCAGCGGAAGGCCCCAATGCTGTTGGGGTAGCAGTCTTGCAGTATACAAGACTGCAGGTCCCCGCCCTCCATGTACTCCAGTACCAGCATGGGACAGGTGGAGTCCAGACATGCGCCGTACAGCTGCACCATGTTGCGATCATATGACAGCTTATGCATCAGATGGATCTCCTGCATGAAGTGCAAGGCGTTCTCAAAGCGATAGGACGGTTGCAGAATCTTGCACGAGATGAAGCTGGCGTTTGCTGCAAGGCTCAGAGAGATATTGCCGCCTGAATCAGTGTGCACTCGAAGCTGAGTGTACCAAACTGTTGCTTGAATGACAAAGTCCAAGCCTGCCCTGCTGTGAGGAATGCCAAACCTGACATGTGAGCCATGGCACTCCCTGAAAGCATTGGACAATGCAGATGCTGCTCGCAAATGTAAAGCTGTAACAAAAAGCTTTTGACGAGGACACACAGTCCTCAACCAGAAAGTCAGCAACAGCATGCAAGGGGCAAGTCTGTTCAGCAGGCAAGACTGCAAGCAAGAGGAGTGATGGCTTAGTTGCACAGAGGGCTGGCTGAGCGAGCAAAGCAAACCTTTTTGAGGACCTGCAGCTGAATGCCTTCTGCAATGCCGCTGAACTGGGAGGCTGCCAGCACCTTCACAGCTACCTCCTGCACCCCATCCCTCATGGCCTGCACTGCCATAACACTGCCTCAGACCTCTGGCTTAGTGAACTCCGTATCAAAATACACAAGAATAGGTAAGCAATGCACACAGACAAGAGATGCACACTGTCTCTCATGAACATCCCTCATGGCCTGCACTGCCATAACACTGCCTCAGGCCTCTGGTCTAGCTTGATGGTATCAAACTATGAAGGAGCACTGTAACAAGGTAAAGACCAAAGAAGGCATGCACATAAACAAGGGATGCACATCATATCTCATGGCCTGCACTGCCATAACACTGCCTCAGGCCTCTGGCTCACTTTGACTACGTCAAACTACACAGGAGCACACTAACAAGGTAAAGTCTAAAGAAGCAATGCACATAAACAAGAGATGCACACCATCTCTCATGGCCTGCACTGCCAACAGTGTGACAAGGAACTGGTGTAGTTTGATAGAGCTACGCAGCAAAATAACAAAACAGGGGGCTTTGCCAGACTGCCATTCCTGATCGGTATTGCTGTGTCAGTCGTTCATGTGCTTTGCAGCCTTGCGCAAGCAGCATCAAGAGCTGAAGGGATGTACTTAGCCCACATGGCAACGCTGTGATACAACAGAGAGATGATACATTTGTTTGATCTTGTCGGTTGCATCTTGTTCAGATTCCATCGAGCCTAAGGACACAGGTGCAAAGTATGCATTCCATGGCAAAGTTTGTGGTCCAGCTTGAGCGTGCACAGCTGTGCTGGGTGCAACTCTCTGCCACACATGCAAGGTTATCGTAGTGTAGACTTTCAGCACAGGTGTGTCTGTCGTGTCTGTTGTCTGTCTGTGTCTGCTGCCTGTCTGTTGTCTGTGTGCGTCTGACCTTGTACACTTTGCCACAGGCACCCTCGCCCAGCAGCCAAAGGGTGCCATCAGGCCGCCGGCAGATCTCCAGATTAGCGCGCTTAGCCTGGGGCCCCATGTACAGGTCCACAGGCCCATCCAGGCGGGGGGCACTCCTGTCCGTGTAGCTGTACCCTGCCTGACCATTCTGCATCATGCAGTAAGCCTTCAGATCCAACGAAGCAGTAGTCTTAGGCTTCAGAACCCTCCAGCCAGTCACATGCAGCTGTACATGGCCAGAATGATTGCCTGGTTATCATGATGATGATAACCCAACTGCTTTCCTGCTAGGCCGCTGACTGTTTGTCCCTTGGCTAGCAGAGAGCTCCTGCTGTAGGCACAGGCAAGTTGCTTTGTTTTCTGAGGGACACTGATGAGCTGTCGACGTTCAGTTGCTGGGTAGCTGTTGCAACGTATTCCCTTGGTCGAAAAGTTGTCCTTGGTACTAGCATACTTGAAAATACAAAAGAAAACAGACCAGAACGACGTGAGCGACGGCAAACACGCCGCAGCAGCACATATCATCAAGCGCCGCCTGAACAGGGGATCAATGCTGCAAAATAGCCATTGTTAAAGACTACCTGACCACCTGAAGCGTGACTAAATTCGCTTTGACAACCAGACTCTCAGCCATCTTATGTCATGAGCAAGTCTTGACAAAATAAGACAAAGCCTTCATGCCAACAAAGTGTGGTCAGGATGGGCAGACCTGAGCAGGCTGCAAACGCTGTCCATTGACAGCAGGCATGGCTTCTGGCTTTGCAGGGAGCTGTCTGAATGCTCCAGCTCCAAAGTATGCAGCAACGGCAGCTATCAGCACTGCTAGGCCTGTCATTGCAGCCTTTGGTGCTTGAGACCTGCATGTCAAACCCAACGTCAGCTCATATAGTATGTTATGTCTGGAGGTTAGCCAGCAGATTGCAACATCATGCATGTGATGCTGCTGACATTAAGTTGGCATCACTGACAGGAGAAATCATAGGTTCAGGCTATGTCACTCATGGGTTCCAGCCTGGACACTAAAGCATCAAGGCTAAAACATGAGCTCAAGTATATGACAGACTCCAGACAGATTCAGCCACAATGGGGTTTTGGGTTTGATTGACAAAGAGACCATTCAAATCTCCCTGTTAAAGACTTGGGTCTTTCATGCAATTGCTCCCAGACCCAACCTGGTACATGCAGGCTGGTAGGAGTGTAGTCACACTACTGCTGCATGCATGACATGCCACCCGCATCTTGGCTTTGCTTCCAGAGCAAGTGTCTGATATCACCTCCTTCTCAAAACCACCATTGTGTTGCAGCCTCCATGGCTACCAGTGAGGCACAAATAACCCCACTGCTACATGTACCTTCATGAGTAAATGTGGAGCTAGGGTGTGCAGCCCACCTGTAGCGAGTCCAGACGGAGGGTTCACCAAGCTGCTGCACAATCTGGTCAGCAACTGTTTCATTGGGGTAGGGGTCCGGCCCACTCACAGTCAGCCTGGTCACATTCAGCCCCTCCTTGATCAGTCCGTCCTGGAGTTGCTGCGAGTACGACACAACCACCTGCAAGCCCACAGTCAACTGCACAAAACATCACCACAAAATAAGTGGGTTTGTTCTGGGCCACTCATGTCGTTGAAAATGGAGTGAGTTTGTTCTGGGTTTTGTCTGACCCTACTGCAGGGCTACTGTCATGCTCTGTGAGCAATGAACACATGTAGCAAAAGATGAGTATGCATGAAGCTTGAGCGATAGCCGTTGGCATCATGCGCATGCCGCCACACATCTCATTGTGCTTGCATCATGCACATTATGCAGAAATACAGTCTGCCTTGATCTGCAGGAGAACGCATGCAGGCAATTCCAGAAAGTCATGCCCATCTGTCCTTGCAGAATGCAACAAGTCAGAAGGCACACAGCATGCCAAGGCCACGTACCACGTCAAGTCCAACAGTGATGTCATTGTGAGTGACAATGGCCAAAGAAACGTTAGCCTGCTGTAAACTCTCATCATGGCTGCAGTCGTGTATCCGGAAGAACTGGTTGACCTCAAAGAAATGCTTTTCCAACTGTCTGAGTACATACACTATCAAGTTCTGTTTGCCTACTGTCAGGGGTGCCACATTTGGCCCTTCAATCTGCAAAGAGCACATCAAAGTGGTCTGCAACGGTGCACTGTCCTGCCAAGGTACACCAAACATGATCCATTCAGGGCTTACGCTTTGAGCATTGGCAGCACTGTCAGGCATCAATGATCAGTGGCTGATACCAAAGCATTTGGCTGTGAACCCAACACAACTACATTGCAGTGTTTCATGCGCATAGCAGCTCTGGTTTGGATGCCATGACATATAGAGCATGACGGGCGTTCAAGCTGCACGCAGCATCATGCTGTTTCATGCCGTTACTAATTGACACAGACATGATGTTCACCTGTATTGTAAGCGTGGCTGCTCTGTAGGGGTGCCACTCAGTGATGTACTGCGCCAGCTGTGCATTCTGAATATAGTGTGCTTCTAATTGAGGCAACTCCCTCTGCAACACCACAACAGTGTAGTCAGCAGGTCATGCAAGTAACGATCCCATGATTGCATAGTCAAAGCCATGGGTGCACTGATTTACATTGACAAAATGTGTGACTTGCAAGGTTGGGACATGTGCAATACATTGCATTTGATGGCAGAATCTGAGTGACAATCTATACGCTCTGCTGCCCACGGGCGTTACCTGAATGCCAGCATCTGCAAATATGGGATCAGACGTGGTTGGAAACCACCTGAGGCGCATGACCTCAGGAATCAAGGAGCTCCTGTTGATGTAAACCTCAAGCATTGCATGCACACTGTCATACTGCTCGTATCCTGCTTCTGGCTGCTGGCTGATGCATGCTGGGCAGTCTGTCAGATTCTGCTTCATATCCAGAGGATAGTACTGCACCATGCAGACTGTCTCACACAGCTTCTGTGCATCTTCATCTGCACATGAAATGCCATGTCAGGAGATGCCCTCACCCAGTGTGAAAGGAAGCAGACAGCAAGGCTCAGAGTGCCCAGGTGTTGCTGCAGGGTATTTCATTGCACATGTACTAAAGCTGTGTAAACCACAGCGGCCAAATCCGGCTGCCAGACGCTGAGATGTTGCAACATAAAGAGGACAAGACAGCATGTAGAGTATGCATAAGGGCACATGAGCAATCCCCTTGGTGGAGAGCACAAGCAAATCTGATGTACCTGGCACAATGCCAGATGCAAGCAAAACAGGGTGAAGCATCCTGGGTGCTATGCGTTGCTAGGGTGATTCATTACCTTTCCTCTGTAGCAAGTCGTTGAAGCTGTACTGAGTGGGCGCGCTGCCAGTGACCAGAAAGCCGCGACCCTCATACTCAAAAAGTGGACAGTGGGTGGCAAGCACCTCTGCTTGGATGTCTATCAAACCCTGCTTGAGTGGCAAAACGCCGTGGCCTGTGATCCTGTGTGGTGCACAAGGTGTCATACAAGCTGCACCCAGCAACCATTGATGGGATGTGATGATTGCAAAGTGATGTATTATGACATGCAAGCTCTGTGACATGGTCTTTGACTTGATGACAACATGCCGCTGAGTGGCTTTACCTATAAGCTCTTGTGTAAAAAAGAGTTGTTTGGGTTTCAGGAAGCAAAGAGCTGGGAATCAAGGTGTTGGCTCGCTTGTAGTCTGCCAACCAGGGCGAATTATCTGTTGATTTTACTTGGGTTTCTTGTGCCCTGTCTGCTGTCAGCTTGAGGCTTACATTGCTGGGCCCTGTTGGTACCAAGAGGGCCCTTGACACCTGCATCTCGTATCATGGTCCGTTCAAGGGTGACACTGAGCCTTCCAGAAGGAAGCACTAAAAGTATTTCAGTCTCGCTTTCTCCGGTTTGAACTATAATGGGAGACTGACCTCTTGTGGCAGCTGTAAAGCAGTGTCTTCAGCCCGACAGACGGTCAGAACAATGGCAAAGCAACTAAGAAGCAGCACGCGCAGGCAACCGTTAGTTTTAACAGTTGGAAGATGCTGTGCGTCAACACGGGTGGACGTGCTGTCAGCTGACATGGGTTCCCTTGCGTATACAAGCTTCGCGCAGGCAAGCGACCACCTCTGAGTGCCCACGCTCGTGCAGTGTCACAACTTGACTGGAACTCGACATGTCAAAACAGCGGTCAAACACTGTGCCACATTGCTCATGAATGAGACATATCAGGACCCACTCGAGGCGCGTTTGTTTGCGTGAGGGCCAAGTATGTAGAAGGGGCTGTTGCGCACCGCGAGTCGACCAGGCTTTGCGAGGAGCATAACAAAAGGGTTGTAGTCATATTTCAGTCATAAGTTTTCGTAATACGCAGGATCTCATCCTTCTGATCTTTTGCGTTGCCTTTCGACTTCACTGACTTGACAGCGCTGCTGTGACCTTCCACAGCTGCTTCAATCTTCTCGTTGCGACAATTGTCATGGCCAACTCAGCTGTACAAAGTGCGTCAGGATGGCAGAGATCCACCACAGACCGCTTTCAGGTGAGGCTCGACTTCAGACATCTCTACAAGTCCCTAAACCTTGACGCTCCGATCGGGTTGTAAGGCGATGTATGCACATGCGCTTACATAGGCTCGAGGTGGGGATCCAAAGCAGAGACAGCCTACAGTGCCCAGGTGCTCGGCCACAGCACCTGCAGCCGCGGTAGCTGGTCGCTCTTCTCTGCTTTCTGCAGCGGTCGAGAAACTGTTCAACTTCCCTCCTGTGTATGCGGCTGCTGTCGCGCAGGTGTGAGTCTGCTGGTTGCTTGCCATGCACTTGCAGTGGACGTTCTGAACTGCTGAGACCAACTGTGCCACTATCACAACACAATATGCGCCTCACATGCATATGGTCCTACATAACACCATTATGGGCTTTGGCATCATGCAGGCAAGAAAGAAGATAACACAGCGCGGGGCTAAGCTTGGTATAGATTTTGATGCAGAGGTTGCCAAGCTAAGGGCAGCTGCAGACTGGAATCAAGAATTACAGGTCAGTGTTACCTATGCTTTCGCATGCTGAGTCACTGTTTCACTTCCAACTAGGTTTTAAATGTTTCTCAATGCATCAATCATGCATGTCTGCCTATGCAGGCAACTCAAGATCCAGGTTTGCAGCTACCAGCTTACTATCGGTCTTCTTTCCATGCATACCAGCAGGGCAACCTGTGCTGGGAAGCAGCTTGGGAGGTACTCTTCTCCTGATCACCCCAATGAGGTTGCGCTGCGTGATTGTCAACACTGTTGAATTGGTAGACCTTACAGGAATGTACAAGACAGAGTGCTTTGAAAGACAAGACTTGTCCCGCCTAGTTCATCATGAGCTGAAAAGCGATTTGATTGTTGTTATTGTTAGTATTAATAAATCTCCCCCCTTCCCTGGCCCCATCCCCAATCCGCACTTCCTGATCACGCATGCCTGCTTCAATATGCATATTCCTGACCAGTCTTTCAACGTGCTACAGGCTAACATGGTGTCTCAGTTTGTCCATGCCACTGTGATGGACCCCAAACGGAAGCACATGGATCCAGAGTGAGTCCTGCTTACTATGTTTCTCCAATCTATTGACATAAATTAGCAACCTCTGTTTGCTCCCACGCTTGCGTTGCAGCTCTTGCAGCATACTGTATCATAGATGTGTGCGTGCAAGCCAAAGAATGTTCTGTCAACGGTCAGTCACAGACATTTGAGACAGCTCTCTCTCCTGCTGGCATAATTCCTTTGCTGTATGGACAGCAAGAGTATTCTATGGTATCCTCACACTGGTTCTTAGACGCACATCGAGCACAGTCATGCTGCATTGGTTTGCAGGGGCGATGCAATGCTGAGGAGCAACTACAGCATGAAGATGAAGCAGCTCATGCAAGAAGCGTGTATCAACACAGACATTAGGCATGCTGTTGACCTTGGCTGCTCAACTGGCCTCAGCACTTTGGAGCTACATCATGCCTTTCCTGAGGCCCAAATCACGGCTGTAGACCTGTCACCCTACTTCATCACTGTGGCAAAGCATGACCAGCGTCACAGACAGGTAAGGCAGTGCACTTTGACATGTCTGACTGCAACTGAGCATTGTGTTTTACGTAGAGTGCGCATGGTGCAGCATCGTTATAGGTCTTTTCAATCCTGAAACGTCTATTCCAGTTCAGAGACACTGTACACTGCAAATCTAAACTCAGAAATGCCCGGGGACAGTAAAAATGTGTTTCTAAGTCAGGGAGATGTTATAGCCCTGTGCAAAAGTGGAAGCACACCAAAGTTTTGCTTTGAACCAGGGTAGTTGAATGTCAACAACGTGGTGCATCAACCAGCATGCAACCGTTGCAGGATGCATGATGCATCAAGTGGACAGCCTACAAGCCACCTTGATTGCTGAGTTGATTTATGCATCATATGCAGTATGTGATGTGTGCATGCATCACCTCAGCGGGAGAACATATGCACATATGTTCTGTGCCAACTTTGATTTAATAAGTCGACTTGCAATTGCAGCTTGAAGCTGGCAGCACAGAACCAACCCATTTCCAACATGCTGCGGCCGAGGCCACGAATTTGCCAGACGCCAGCCAAAACCTTGTGTCGGCATGTCTTTTGTTCCACGAGCTTCCTCAGTCAGCAGCTCAGAATATAGTCAAGGAAGCATTTAGAATACTGAAGCCAGGTGGAGTGCTGTCCGTCATGGTAAGCCCTGCAGTGAACAAGGATTTGTCATGCGTCATGTTCCAGGTCTTCAACATGCTTGCTTCAGCTTGTGCAATGAGCAGGCGCACTGCATGTGATGTTATCACTGGTGCACACAGCAATTATAATAGCAGGCAGCACAGTACAGCAACCCAAGTCACGTATGCATTGTCCAGTAAGCAGAGGAGGAAACGCAAACCTGAGGCACAGTAGGTGCACAGCAACAGACCACAGGCTGATTTGTGGCTTTGTTGACGTACAAGCGCTGTGATGTTGCAGGAGATGAACCCATCGTCTCCATCCTTTAAAGTTGTGCTGGGCAACCCAATCGCATACGCTGCTTTCAAGAGTACAGAGCCTTGGCTGCTTGAGTACATGGCCCTGGATCTGGGAGAGCTTGCGCAGTCTGTAGGGTTTGTTCATGTTGCAGAGACCAGTAGTACTCCTAGTCATAAAACCTTTATTGCCTGTAAATCCAACTGACACTCGGAGAGAGGTTGATGTTTGCAGCATGGTGTTCATTTCTGTTGCATGTTGGCCAGCCAGTGTGTTGCAGACCTGCACATCTTGAAGCTTGAGCTTTGAAGCTTGAGCTTCAAAACTGCCATATGCCTGTTGGGTGAGCTAATTGCCAGTGATGAGAGGTGTGCCTAAGACAACTATTGGTTTGGTGTCACGGTGTGAGCCAAGTTTCCTTGGCTATGTGGCTTGGGAACAGTCCGGAAAGTTTTGACACAGAGGCTGGCAAAGATTGGAGTGCTTGCAGCAAAGAAGCAAGCAAAGAAAGGGCTGGTTCCTTCAATTAAGCTGGAGTACCACATTTCAGTTGACAACTGTGCAGTGCAAATTTGCTGGACAACTCAAAGCGGGATGCTGTAACTCAGAGACTCAGCTTGTCCTGGATGTTGCTCAACGGTCCAGCAACTCACCATCAGAGGGCAGCTGCATTCTGAATGATCTGTCTCATTGCACAGGTGCAGGGATACATGATTGGCTTCTGAGCATGTTTGACACCGCTTTTGCTTGGTTCTACAAGACGTCACAGCCAGCCAAGCAAGACTATCCTTGAATGCTTCATGATTATCATACTAATAATAATAATTTACAGGCGTTCCAGCTAATTGTCCTGCCAGGTACCTACTAGGTGTGCCTGAACCCTAGTCCTGTGAGCCAACATGCACTAACATGCACCCAAGGGGTGTGCGCTGACAGGGCGAGTGCCATAGACGCCTGAATGCTTGCCAAGCGCAAAACCCAGCCTGTGAGAATGGCAGCATATGCCAGGCAAAGGTGCCAGTGACATCGTCAAAGTCCTCTTCACCACAACTAGGAGCTTCCTCAACATACACATTTGTCAAACTGCTGTATTGAAAGGAAATTCCTGACAAGCACAGGACGTTACACACCCCTGTACTAATGATGGTCGAACCTTACTAATTAGTACTGATCAAGTCTCGTATTGGGATGCCTGCAGCGGATTGTTGCACGCCTGCAAGGTCAGTGAGTGACTGCTGTGGCATGCCCATCTTTGTGAGGCTTGTAGGTCCTGTTCTTCTCAGGCAGTACCTTGTAAGGATTTAAAATCTGATTTGGGTCCAGCAGAGACTTAAATTTGCCCATCAGCTGCACTGCTTCTTCTGATTTGGAATATCTGCAACACGGCAACAGTAAGCAAGTCTGACTGAGGGCTTCACGTCAAAACTTGACATGCAAACATTGTGATAACATCCCGAAATAGCGCACTGGGCAAATCAGAGCAGCAACTATGATGAATCAGTGATGCTGCATTGAGCTGACAAAAAGCAATGCAGCTTGCCATGCTGACGCAACGTAGACACTAAGCGCCATGCACACATGTTGCAACTGACCAGAACCATGATGCAATACACATTGGACAAGTCATGCCAACTATGTTCATGCTCACCCAATGCACTCTGGCTTCATTTGGCCGAGTCCATGCTCAGCGCTGATGCTGCCTTTCTTGTCAGCAGTCCACTCATACACAAAGGGCTCAATGTGTGCCAGGATCTCCTTGTCATACTTGGCTGCAAGCGACAACCATGTTACCGGATTGTACTACCTTACTTGGCTGGATGACATTGCATGGGCCATTGCAGATCAATAATTTAAAAGGCAAGCTGACACCCCTGAGTTTTTGCCTGTCCTTGTATGAACAGACAACAAGATGCATAAGCCGCAGCCTGCAAGTTGCGTGTGGTGCTCTGACAGCAAGTATGGTCATCAGGTGCAGGGGTGCAGGAGGAAGAGATGCAGACTGCCATGACTGATGTTGGGCTACTCGGCACCTGCTGATATGTTGAGGTGCAGGTTGCTGTCGCCCATGTGGCCATAGCCAACAACAGTGACAGGCAGGTGCTTCATTCTTGCTCTTGTCTCCTCTACTAGCTTGTACATATCGTTGGGAGGCAGGCTCAAGTCGTATTTGTACACAGCGCCTGTGTTCAGCAACAATTAGCTAGATAAGTTGGCCACGCTGCTGATGAAGCTAACAACGACTCTGACAATGCACTGCAGTACAACTTCTGCGTACTATGGATGTCACAGTATGCAGTAGGCAGAGCATTAACCCTCCCCAAGACAGCCATGCAGCTCTTCCACTTGTAACAACTGAGCCCCATATAGCAGTTATAGCAACAGCAGTAGCAGCAGTGACAGCAGCAGCAGCAGCAGTGACAGCAGCAGCAGTGACAGCAGCAGCAATAGCAGGTGTACCAGCGTGGCGCAGGCCTTCTGATATGTTTTCCCTGAGAGCCCAGATGCTGGCCTGCTGGCCTGAGTCCTGAGCAATGGTGCCGTCCACAATGATCTCCTCCTCATATGCCTCTTCCAGAAACTTCTCAAGCTTGGCGTAGTCATGCTCAGCATTGCTACCTGATGTCTCAACAACCAGGTAGATGGGTGTCTGCATGTTGCAACGACGTTGTCTGAGCAGCTACCATGCAGTGTTGAGGTCAAGCACTTTGGATTGCTTGAGAGCGGAAAAATGGAGACAGACGTTAATACAATAGCCCAGGAATGCTCTGCTGAGCTGCGCTTGGGCATGAACAACTGCAATGCAACAGTCTGCGTCACTCAGGTTCTGCAACACAAAAAAGTTGCACAGTGACTGTGTGTAAAGTCTTCACCTGAGTGTCTGGCAGAGGATTCTTGATGAAAGATAGGTTCTTGAGGGTAATGATCAGCGAGTGGTGATCCAGAAACTCAAAGGCTGACAGGATCTCCCCGAGATGCTGCTTGGCCTTCTGGAAGACCTTCTGAGCATGCTGGAAGGAGGGCACTGCCAGGTAGGTGACCTGCACTGAGGAGGGCTTTGCTGGGCACTGTATGGCCACCTTTGTGATGATGCCCAAAGTGCCCTCGCCCCCTATGAACATCTGCTTCATGTCATACCTGCAGAGCCAGGCAAGCAGGTGGTGAGGTGCAAACGGTCGCTACACACATGCGGACAGTGGTATGAAGACAGTCAGCCCACACAGTAAGCAACAGATCATCAGCTTCCGCCCCAAACAACAGTTTTGTAAGGCAATCAGTACTGTATGCGTTTGTAAAACATGTGGGACTCCATAGCCACACAGTAAGTAAGGAACAGGAGGTCTGCATGTACACTTTTGCAATGCTGCTACAGTACCCAAACCAAAATTGCACAAGTCCAACAATTTTGCAAAGGAGCCACACCCCATGCAATGCTTTATGGACCCAGAGAAGCATTGCTGGAGTGCGCAGCTGATGCAATCCTGAGCAGCATACTGAGAGACATGATAGACATGACCAGCCAAGGCACCCCTGAGCAGCTTGTGAATGGGTTTTCACACACCTGACTCTTGTGGAAGACAGGCATTCAGTGAGTGGACATGAGCACTACAACATGAGCACTACAAGATAGCAAGAAAGAAAAAGAAAACTGAACGCTTTTCAGCAATCATACCGGGAGCCTCCTAAGGCAGCAGCCCGGAGCTACTACAAGGAAGTGGTGACATTTGCCAGGCAGCAGAAGCATACCCGGTGTTGTCTTTGCGTCAGGTAGATATGCGTTCAGTGAGGGAACATGAGCACTACAAGAAAGTAGTGACAGTTGCCAGGCAGCAGCAGCATACCCTGTGTTGTCTTTACGTAAGGTAGACATGAGGTCCAGGATTGTGCCATCGGCCAGCACCACCTCCAGGCCCGTTACGTTGCCGTGCATGGAACCATACCGTAAGTACCTCAGCCCTCCTGAGAGCATGATGCAAGCTGTCAGCTGTATTGGCATACTGTCATTCTGCTGCTCCTGACGCTGTTAGGGGCGGTGCATGAAAGGTTTGTGCTTAGAGCTGCGGTGTGGGATTGGACATATGGACCAGTGTACAATATAATGATTGCAGCTGTATACGCCATATGTAAAAGCAGCCTGTGTATATGCCAAACTCCTGGAGACACTGCAGAGAAATCCGTTTATAAGATATTTCTGTCACTTTTGAGTCAAATTACGCTATAGCCAGAAAGAAAATAGCTCTGGTCCAAAAGTTGCATGCGCAGCTGAAGTGTATTGATTGCTGCTAGAAACTTTTAGCCACAAGGCATGTGACAATTTGGACAGCTTTCTTCACGGTTCAGTTTGATCTTCTATGTTTGCAATTATTCAACGACGCATTGTACTGTTCACACACTTTGCAGTCTCATACAACCCTCATCAAGTCCTGCTGCAGCACACAATGCCCTGTTTGCTACGCGCAGCATCAGTGCCTTTCTGGCCATAACACATTTTGAGCCCTGTGTGAGCACCTCTGCCTGTGCATGCAACACTGCAACATGCACGATGACTACCTGCATTGGTGGAAACATTGCCCCCAATCTGACAGCTGCCCTTGGCACCCAGGTCCAGAGGCATGGTGTGGCCCTGCTCCCCTACATGATTGTCCAGTTGCTCCAATACACAACCCGACTGACATGACAGCACACCCAGGATCTGCAGAACAAGGAAGCAATGAGCAACGGGCATGTTGTTCTGAATATGGCATAGCTTTACAGGGTCAAAATGCTTGTAGCAGTCAAATGAAGTGAACATATGCAGATGAGGACAGCGATTGCTATGTACACATGCGCGCTGGGAGAAAAGCTGAGCTGCATCTTTAGGCTGGTCACCTGATACTTACAGGATCAAAAGATATGACCTTGTTCATGGCAGCAGTGGCTAGCACAACCTCATCAAACAGTGGGACGCTGCCCCCAACTAAGCCTGTGTTGCCTCCCTGTGCATGGCAAAAGCACCGCAGTTGCATGCAGAACGCAGCCAGAAGCAGCGAAGCCTAAGCTGCTCGACTGCACAGGCAAATTAAAACCAACTGCAACTGTGGCACAGCTTGAACCAAGCACCAATGCAGGTCAATTTGCAACATGTTTGTTGCACACAAGTAAATTTGCTTCTTTGCAAGCTTGCCTGCGGTACAACTGCAAGCTGTCGCTCATTGCAGTGTTTCAGTACTTGAGACACCTGCTCTGTGGTCTGGGGTTTCAAAGCTAGTTTACTCTTGCCCTCATACTTGCCCATCCAGTCCCTGTGTTGCAGGCCGTCTACTTACTGTACAACTGTGTCAACTTTCAAACCTCTTGTCACGTGCTGTAGTACACTTACTGATTAAGAGGTTGCAGAGCGTCTGGGTCAGTAATGACCCCTCGGTCACCCAAGATGTCTTTGAAGTACGCGATGTCGTGATCCTCAATTTCAGCATAATCTTTGTTCCTGCATACAGCCGCAGCAGTCTGTGCTCCCCGAGCAAAGCTGTTGAATATTGTTTGGAGGGCTGCGGAGCGGCTCCATGGCCTGATTGCGAGCATGCAGGTGTGCTGGCGACTTCTATCACCGATTGTACAGCATCAGCTCTTCGACTGCAGCTCAACGTGCGCGCGATAGTGATCTGTAATTCTGCTTTTGCCTCTGTCAGGTCACTCAGATCATCGTTTCGTCTCCCAAAGTTCAAAATGGCCGGTGTCACACCATTGCCCAGACCATTGCCAGTGGCAATTTGCCACCATCTGGATACTTTGAACCGTACGCGGTGGGGCCACAGCAAAGATGTGGTTCTTTCGGCTAAATAGTCTGGATCCTGTAACTAAGTCTTCTCATGCAGGACACGTTGAATGTCCGTCTAAATGCATCTAGATGGGCTCTTTGACTCCATATGGGCTCTTTCAAGTTAGCAATTTTTTGCTGCACGCTTACAGCTCAGACTTGACGAGCATTCACAACACTGATCAAACATTTGCAGTTAAACAGAGTCGATAGCAACTACACTTTTCCACTCACACAATCTTTTGTGAGCTGCGCAGCTTGTCCATGTCTCCTGTGGCCTCAACAGCACATATTGTCCAACCTGCAGAACCCAAGTTGTGGCTTGAACTGTTGGAGCGTTTTCAGTGGATACTCATGTCTGCATGCAGCTGATATATAGCCTCTGCTAACAACTGCATCATGCATCTATCATCACTGCTGCTCTTAATAGCAGCTATCCATATTGAAGTTCAATGACATAAGCCATCACTTGTCGCTTGACTTGCTCCATCTGCGCATCGCTCATTGGTCCATACCGCAATGTCATGGCTGCCTCTGCCTGCCAGGTTGCAACTTGCACAAGATGCATGTTTGTGCCTGCAATCAATGCAATGCAGACATGTCTGTCTGTGAATACAAGCATCAAGCAAGACACACTCCCATTACAATAAACAGACAAGCAAATGGAGCTTGATTGCCACATGCTTCTACCTGCTGCAACCATCACTGCTTCAAGAGTGTTGCCAAGTCTAGTGCTCATCCTGATTTCCACACACATTTGGGAAATGTACTCGCAAGCATGGCCTGACCACTGGTACCACGTTTCAGTATATCAGTATCACCTTTACAGGAGCCAAGAAGCGAGCGAACAGCTGTAAAAGCCTCTCGGATGTGATAGTCTGTGGCAGGGGCTGTGCTTTCGTGCAAAAGCAATATGGTTTGCCAGACCTGCAACAAAGTCTAGATTAGCACTAAGCAACACAAATGATTGTACAGACGTTGCCATGCATGCATTTGTACAAACCCACACACTACACCAACTGGGCAAAGGAACACTACAAGTGACAGTGCACACCATACAGTAGCACAGCTGTCCGCTATATTTTGGTCTGGTTCATAACACCTGGCAGCAACACAAGCTGAGAGCTTGGTGGCGTCACCTGGTGCAAGGCCTGCAAGTCCCCCAAGTGCTCAAAGCAAGTTCTGCAGCACTCATACGCTGGCAGAACAGTAAAGCGCATCCAGGCTTTCTGCTGGTCAGACAACACTGTCTTGGCCAGAGCAGCATCGAGCTCCTCCAGCAGCAGCTGCAGTTGCTGGACTACCTTGGCATAGTCCCTGGTACTGCTGCTTTTGTTGGCGGCCCTGCGGTGTGCAATCTTAAGTGTCAGTAACACAGCGATGCATTGTGCAGAGTGAAAAGACTGATCACAAACAAAACAAGACACAGGTCAAATCTGCAGGACATCAAGACAACTTAGACCAAATTTGAAAATCTGCATGTCATTCTGTTGCGCAAGACAGAACCTCATGATGTCCAGTCGCACGCGGCTCAACAGCATGTTGCAACAGGATGCACAGTCAGTGAAGCAGCACTCTGAGCTTGCATATGCAATCTATTTTGGATGTGCATGCAGCACATTGCTAAGGCATATCTTGCCGCTGGAGCTGCCAGTTGCTCAGCTTGCACAGCATGTATTTGACTTGGTTTTGGCTGATGCCATGCACCCCACCAATGTTTGAATGCAAATGAGTGCATGAATGGGTCCAGCACCTGAAAGAAGCCAGAACACTGCCAGGGGCACATGGGCTGGAACTGAGATTTGCCCGGATCGTTTGTAGAGCTTTGTTGACACTGGAAGGTATGGACATCTCTGCTTGGCAGCGCAGACACTTGCAGCGAAAGCCCCAGTTTTGTGTTGCTTTCTGTCTTTCCTTAACATGTGTGTGCATCTGATGTGCTCGGTAGCTGATAGTCACTTCCTCGCCTGCACAACCAGGCCAGTTGGGTCCCAATAAATGGCAGTTACCAAACACACGTTGGTGCATGTGTTGCCATTTGTGGTGCAAACTGCAGCACATGTCAAATCACCTCAGAAGAACTGTCTGCACAACTTCTCAAGGGCTGGAGTCAGGTTGAGGCATGTCAGTGTGAGGCATGTCAGTGTCAGGGCTATATGCCGCCATGCATTGCACACCCTGACTGACAAACATGCTGACCTTCCTTGAGGTCTTTTCCAGCTCTGACAAATGCCACATCATTGATGAGTATATACTGGCTGTTTGGACAGCATGAGTGATTGGCCATGGCAAGCAAGGAGTAAAGTGCACACCTGCATACCAAACAATGTGTTGGTGGCTTTGTCCAAACACGTGCAACAAATGTAGGTATTGGTGTTGGAAGCAAGCATTGAAAAAATTAATCATGAAATGTCCCATAAGCAACAGCAGCTCATGGCATAGGAAGCATCATATATGAAGCACATAGGCAATTTGGTTGTAGGGCCCAGCATACATGCAATATCTAGCGTCTGTCTCATGTTTTGCCACCACCAATGGATCCACAGAAGTTGCATTGTCACTTTTGCCTGCACTCAAACACATCAGCTTATGGTTGTGTACAGTACCCACTGCAGAGGACATCTTGGAAGGAGTGCAAAGAGACGCCCGCATGGCAGACACCTAATATGCATACAGCAGACCTTGTGGCGCTGGACAGCAAAGAGCTTTGACACCTTGAAGCTTGATAATGCAGGACAAAACCATCGTGTTCAGTTTCTGTTTACTACTGTGCAAAAGATCATCAAGCATGGGAACCACATGCTTACCTTCTCCAAACGCATTGTATTTTACCAGCCGGGCAATCTTGGCAGAGTCAACATTCAGCTTTTGTGGAGACTTGTTTCCTGCAACATTCAGAGTCTCTAGCAACTTTCAGAGCCACTTTTGACCCTTAACACATAAGTCAAGCTCGACGCAGCCCATTTGACATGTAGTGCTGAACCCTGAGAGACTCTCGGACAAGTGATGTGCATACAGGTGGTCATGCTGTGTAGGGCATGCTTGCCTGTTGGAACCCCTTGCAGAAATGCTGCATCTTCCACATGGCGGCAAGCGTTATCAGCGTGGTCATACAAAGCATACACTCTCTGTCGTGTGGCTGAATCGCTGGAACACAATGAGATCAGCTGTGCAATCAGGTCTGCCTGAGACATGTTATTCTGCACACACAGCGATGCTGCTCAGCAAACCGAACCTCAAGGCATGTAGCTCAGTGGCTTGCAACATGCTTTATCAAGTCATGAAAGAGAAGCACTTGCAGTCATGCACACTCCTAACATGCTGCTGACGACGCTACACATGCCCAAGTGCTGACGTGTCGTACCATACGACCTGTGCCTTTCTCCTACTGCTACTGGCTTGCATACAGCCAGCAGTTGCCCTTTCCTTGCTGCTGCCGTCAGCACAAGCCCACAGCCCTGACCTGTGATTCAGAATACAGGCTAAACGCAATTTAGTTTGCATTTGTATGTCGCAAAGTGAGAAGATGTCAGCGCGCTGCATTTAGCTGCCAGGTTGATCAGGCCATCCAGTGCCCGGTGGCCAACTCAAACTCACGCTTTTTATATTGCATGCCTTCATCCAGCATTTTGTGCGGCCCTCACTCTAGGGCAGGGCAGAAATGCAATACATGCTACTGCACAATGTTCAAGGACATGCAGCCAGATTCCAAAACTGTGAAGTTCATGCAGTTGCTGCTGTAGAGAACAAGTTCATCTAGGAAAACCTCACCTGCAATGAGCTTGACAGTCAAAGGCCCAGTGTAACTTGCATACTCAACCTGTTGTGAGTTGTGGCTGCCAAAGTACAATTGCTGAGGGTTAAATTGGCCTTTTGACTGCCGGAACATTTCAGCCGCAGTCTCCAAGCCTGCCTTAACTGTTGCGTCTGCTGGGCTCTATACTTGCAAGCGCAGCAAATGAGTAGATACCTAATTGTACAAGAAAGGCTGCATGTGCTCCTTACTGGGTGCAGGTATGCTTGACCGCGTATTTTGTCTTTGTCAACCCAGCATTGCAATCAGTAGTAAGCAGGTCACCTGCTGAGCGGCACTTGTGAAGCATGTGAGAGCTTGTTTGTATTCTTGCAGCTTGATATGAGCCGCACCAGCGCGATACAAACACTTGACATGAGTTGGATCTACGGCGAGGACTTGTTGCGCAGCGTCTAACGCTGCTGCCCACTCTGAGAGCTTCAAGTGTACAATAGATAGGTTGCTGAGAATATCCTCAGCCTGTCCGCTTAGCTCAAGGCACTGACTGTATACTGCTTTCGCCTGTACATATTTTCCTCTTTTGAATAGCTCGTTGCCTCGAGCCTTGAAAGTTTCCAGAGTCTCCGATGCTGAGACGTCAGTTGATGGGTCCGCGGTGGCCTCGTGAGCCGGGCCGTAACTTTGTCGTGCACGCGGCATACGAATCAAGAACTGCTGCAGCAGAATGCGGAACTTGGTGCTTACGCAAAGGTCGTTATCACCAAAGCTGATGTGGGGCGTTCACCTGCCCAATCCAATCTAGGCTCTTGGGCGGGTGACAGGAACAAGATCGTGATCACAGTCAGCAGAGGTCAGTGTGTGCTCGTCGTTTGTTGAGCTGGTTGTGCGCTTACTGCTGCACCGATCAGTTGTTGAGGAAGCTGCCGTGTGAGACGGCTCATGCCGCCTCAACACGGCTCAATCTTGGACGCATCCATGCATACGGATTATCCTGCCTGCACTGCAGTGACCCGCATGACTAATACCACTGCTAATACATCAGCTGCAGACGCAGGGCGCTCCGTCACTTTAGCAATTCACGCCGGGGATGCCAACCGCAGCGACTAAAGGTCAGTCAGTTCACACTCAGCCTACCATTGTCCGAGATCTCTGAGCAGGTGTATGCAAGCTATAAGCCTTGTCTGTTGCTTGAGAGTCTGCTGCTGACTTCTGTGCGTACACAGCTTGCTTGACCTGTTACCCAACATCTGACCAGACTCAATGCAGCCTTTGAGAGTTGGTTGTGACTTCAGGCCCTGACCTATGTCTGCTTAGCTGCCCGCATGTTTCACAAAGTATCTGAGCAGCTCCGATACATCCTCATGTTGTTGCGTAACTGGGGAATTGTTGTAGTCTAGTACGTCTTGTGCTTGCACCGCTGTCCAGTGTCTGAGCACATGCAATGCAGCCTGCCAGCCTTGTCTGTGGCTTGAGAATGTGCTGTGAGTATATAACTGCATTTAGCCCACAATACAAGCATACCTCTCTCATCTCAGAGTCTGTGACTGGAAAGGGAAGCATTTTCACACCAACTTCAGAACGTGTAGGGTCTGCACAGGTGGGACGACCTCCGCTGTTGACCAAAGAAGTTAAGTCACAGGTGCTTTCAAACACATTCTTTTTGGCGCGTGATGGGCAAGAGCTTGGAGGAGGCTTCTTTTTTGCTCCTGGGAAGGCTGTCATAGCATATCATGACATGGAGCAACATCAGAGGTGACCTTTATCTTGAAAACCACATCTTGGAAAGAAACAAATTGCAATTTGTTTGCTCATGCAGGAAGGTCACGATCCTCACTAATGGCACTGACCAACAGCGCATTGACATGCGGGTAGCTACATGCTCGGAAGCTCTTGATTACGCTGTGCTGGAATGTGACCCAGGCATGCATTCAGACCACTTGCAAGTTCAGACCTTTGCACATGATCAGGTTTCCTTGTCAACTGGAGATATGCCAGATATAGATGAGCTGGTTGGTGCACCTCTTGTTGTTTGTACTTTTCAACCCGCAGTTCATAAGGATTTACCAGAACCCAGCCGGGATAGGGATGCAAGGCTTGGTATCATGCCAGCTTATGGGTGCAAGCTCTCTGCAACAAGGCACCACCTTCTGTATGATGTCAGATGCTGGTGTGGAAACTCAGGTGCAGCACTAGTGCTGTATAAAGAAAAAGTCGTGGGTTTGCATGCGCGTACTGTCACTGTTGCCTCAAGCCCTTCTCAAGCTTTTGTTGCTCTGTTGTGTCATGCGTTTGTCAGATGACATTTTGATGCAGCGGAAAAAACGCTTGTCATGTTGGTGGTACGGAACCTGTTAGTGAAAGCCTTGCATTGAACCAATGTGACTAGATGAATGTCAGCAGTACCTAGGTGGGGCCTGTTGATATTGACATGGTCAAATGCAGCCTGCATAATCTTTTGAGGTGGCAGTCTAATTCCTGGATGTCTGCTTGCACAGCTGAAGTGCAGTGTTGCGCACTTTAGATTCGTGTGCTGCTGGGAGTTCTGAGTCAGAACTTCTGAGGAATCGGCCAGTCTGTGTAATGGAGTTGTTGCAGCAGGATGAGGTGCCTGGCATATTGTTTACAAGCTACAGAAATCTGCTAAAGTTAAAAATAACATGCATTTGAGACAAATGGTTTCACTGCTTTGTTGATGCCTACACATCGCAGGCATTCACAAAGGTAGATGTGGACAGCTGCAGACTGATTGCATAACACATTGTGCATTGCATGCCAGCGATGCCAAAGCTTTGGCAATGCATTAGCGCTGACCATCAAGCGCTTTGCGACAAAGTTTGTGTGCAATCAATTTCAGAAATCTGTCATGGCACAAATTTGAACAGATGTGTTCAGCTCACTTGTAGCAAAACTTGCAGGACAACCAGCTGCGCAGCATAATAATTGTGAACGTGGTATCAAGTTCTACCTTGCAGCGATGGCAACTCCAGAAGACGTCGTGTTGCAGTTTCGAGCTGGTCTGATGAAAGCAGAAAATAACACCTTGAAAGCGGATCAGCGCAAGGGGCTTGTGCGCCTTTCGCAGGTATTACGACGCAACACAGTCATGTCGTTGACGGGGCGCACCGGCTATGGTCTTCATCCAGATCTGAGCTGCATATGGTTCTTGCTGCAGGCAGAGGATGGCCTCCTGCATTTTCGATGGTACGAGCGTGTGGGCACAAGCGAGACCAAGGGGTCTGCACAACATGACACTATCGTGTTTCCAGGGGAAGCAACGTTTACCAAGGTACAGCTTCAAGACAGTTCTTTCGAAGACTGCTTTTAGTGAGCCAAGTGTGAACAAATACAGTCTTTCAGCAAATGTGGCTGACACTACTACAGGTGGCAAGTGCAGGTGCAAGTGCGCGCATTTACACTCTAGGTTTCCCTCAAGATAAAGCGAGGGCACTCTTCTTCTGGTAAGCCTTCACACCCTGGCACGGCATGCATATGGCAGTTCAAACATCAACACCGTGACCATCATGCAGGATGCAAGAGCCAAAGTCAGACAATGATGGCCAGCTGACAGAGCAAGTCAACCAAGTGCTGACTGCCAATTTAGGTGTGGTTGCTTGCCTCTTTCACACTTCAAACTATTTGACAGCTTGTATAAATGCGAATGTTGGTAATGTGAAGGGCACACAGATGAAGCAAGTGATATGGAGCAGGACAGTAATGATGAAGCAGATGCCCTTGGGTCCCTGCTGCAAGCTGCCAGGTGACCCTTCCATCCCTCACATCACTCTTTGCATGTGCACTTGCGAACAGTCACCTGTTGACTCACATCGAGCCAGGCTTGATGCTAGGCCTTCTGATTTTGATAGGGCATTTGAACGCGGCATACAATTTGTGAGGTTTTGTTGCCATTTTGTCCACCAAACAGGCACTGATATGTAAAGGGAAGATACTACTTTTGTCAAATGAAACCAGCAAGCAGATAAACGAGGCGTGAGGAAGACAGGGAGAACAGTTCGGATGTATGCTTGACATGCCACAGCTGCTGGTGCACAACCTGACAATTGTGTCAGGTTGCAGTGTACAAAGCCGCCCGTGTCCTATCGACAAGTTGTGTCTCTGTAGGTGCAAACAAGCTGCTAATGCAGAAAGGTCTGCGTACAATTGACTGCCAAGCAGATGTTGCACAGCACACAGCGCTTGTCTACTGTAACATGCATTAGTAAGCTAGCTTGCTGTTGTACATTTGGCAACTCCCCAGGTGCTGTTGCAGTAGTGCAGCACCAGCAGGAGCCAGTCAGCCATCAGGCGGAGTCTCTGCAGCTGACTTAGCACAGATGCTGAGGTGACAGTCCTGCCCACTGCAGACCCACTGCTCAGCGAATTCTGCAGAATGATCACAAAGCATGCACCATGTACAGCATCATAATTACTCTGCTAGCATCTCTTGCCACGTTACAAAGTGACAGAAGATCACCAATGCACAGGCAATGCTATAGGTCGCTGTCTTGACACCTCCTGACATGTCCTGATAGGTCGCTGTCCTGTGACTGCTTGCTGACTTTCTCAGCTGCATTTCAAGATGAGGTTGTGGACTATCGCATTGTTCCTTTGACATGAGTTGAGTGTGAATGGCTGTGCAGTGGCTTTGGGGGTGGGCAGCAGTCTCAGAGGCCCTCCCAGGGTCCCACACAGCAGCCCCCCAAGTCCCAAGCTAGACCCATCTCAGCTGCTGACCTAGCTTCTGTCCTCAGGTGTGTTGCAACCCTCACTTGTTGCTTTGCCAAGGCTTCAGCTGATAGCGAGTCAAAGTCATTGCTGAGCACAGCTGCACTCTGTTTCAGTGTTCCTTCCTTTACAATGATCTGCATCACAAGGTGCACAGTTAAGCCACGATAAAGCCGTATCTTGCCAGCAACCCACGTGCAGCTAGTCTCTGATGACACAGCAGGTTGCTTCAGACAAAAGAGCACAACTGCTATGCGTCTCCACCTGTGTATGTACCCTTTCCATCATTGCATTTGAAGTTTGTGAGGCAGTTACAGCAGATCAGGGACATCAACCAGCAGGCTGAGTTGCAGACATGACGCGCTGAACTACACAAGCTGTCCCCTGCAGGCACCTTGCATCAGCCCACTGAAAGCTGGGCATAAGCCTTCACTCCTCACAAAATGCAGATTGATGAGGCAGCAGTGCAACTCATCTCCCTCCTGAGGTTGCTTTGGCTGAGTGCAGGAATATTGGAGTACCTGGTGGTGGGGCGGCCTCAAGTGGGGACAATGAGAGGGCTCAGCAGGCAGCAGCAGCCATGGCACAGATGGCACGCGCCTCAGGGCCCTCCCTGGCTGAAGTCCTCAAGCCAGAAGTCATTGTTCCTCTTCTTCAGGTGTGCCACAGCACCCATTGATGAGTGTATGCGTGATGAAACCAGGCTCAAGCGATTGTAGAGTGTGTGACTGCTTATGTGCCTCCTAAGTACCAGTGTTGATGGGTGCAAGACTCCTTCTGTTGGTACCATTGTTGTGTTAGCATGCCACGCTTTGAACGACAAAGTTTCTACCAGCCTCGAGTTTAGTTTGTTTACCAGTATTGTGCTTTGGCTGTCTTGACACCTGCAGCATTGACTCACTGCATGCCGTAGCTTGGTCCTTCAAGTTGAATAGACTGACCTCTGTGTTTGGCAGAACATGGCATATGTTCAGCAGGACATATTCAGCAGGGCACACGCTCAGCATGCTTAGCTAGCAGTATAAGGCGCTTGCATACCTTGAACATCACCACCACTCAAGCAGGTCACACAACAGGAAAAGATGGTTTGCAACTCATGAGTATTAAGATTTGTGCAGTTGCATAAGAGAGTACACACTGATATACCTGCCTGTGCATTACAGGAGCCAGGCATGCTGGAGCACCTAGCAGAGCATCTGCCAGAGGAACACCGCAACATGCAGGGCCTTCTGGCTGTGGCCACGTCTTCCCAGGTACTGACCTGAACTGACGCAGGCCCTGGATGTTGTCAAATCAATGCAGCAGGTGGCATACAGCTTGTCTGCATAGTGATGCTTGCACAGCAGGAATGCCTTCTACCCCTTTGATGCTTGACACGTATCGTGATGAGAAGGCTCTCTGCTGCTGCATGACTAGTTGTATCTGCTTGTTGTGCGTGTGCAAAAAACAAATCATCTTCACACCTGAAGTTGAACACTCTGCCATGTGCATGCAATGCGGCACTTACCCTTTGTTTTGGCAAAGACATATTATATAACTCCATGACATCATGAGTATGTTCATGCTAGTGTCTGTACGCTGCTGCAACCGCCTGTTATTTGTGGGCTGCAGTGGCGGCATCAGTTGGACATCTTCAGTCATGCACTCCAGACAGGGCAGCTGGATGTGTCAGCTTTTGGGCTGCAATTCCTGGTAATCACTGTGGCGCTGCTGAGAGCAACATGAATCTTCCTGATCTGGCTGATCATGTGTGCCACAAGGCCAATGTTGCTTACATGCTGCACAACTCAGCATATCATGGCGCAACAGGGCTTGTAGTTGCCTATTGCTTTGCATGACGCATTGGAAGCAGCAACCTTTCCGATAACCCTGTCTGATGCTGCAGGGCTTCTCTGTTGTTGACTTCTTGGAGAGCATTCAGAAGCAGTCTGATGCAGAAGCTGAGCAGAGGAGCAAATCTGCATGATTCGAGTGACATGCTAGAGCCAGATTCAGTCAACAAGTCATCACATGTGACCTGTAACATCACACGCAAATTGACTCGAGCCATGTAACACGTGGCATATACGTGAGCCGAGTTGGGACAAAGTAGGCCTCAGGTGCTAGATGGGGATCTGGATGGGGATGCAGTAAGCCCCGGTAGTACTAACGGACCATCCAGTTTCCATTACGGGTACTGGCTTGGCCCTGCTGGCAGCGACTCTTCGAGGCCTTGCTTTGCTGTTAATTGCACAGCCAACTGCATCTGTTGCTACCTCTCTGTTGCTGACAAGCATACGATGTCAGCAATGGAAGAGTGCACCACCTCGTTCTCCATTGGGAACGAAGGCAAGTTCGAGAGCAAGTCTGGGGCAGAGGAGAATAGCATGCCGAACTATGCCAGCTGGTATATCAGCAGTTCCCCAGGAGCTGACAGCGGTGACAGCGACTCAGACATCATCGAGAACTACTTTGCTGTCGAAAAGACCGAAAAGGTTCAGCAGGAGGGCCCGATTGGCGAGCCACCCCCAGTGTTCCAAGGGTTGGGAGGCGCTGCTGCTGTTATGGCAGCACACAGCACAGCCTTCGTAGCGAGCGGCTCAGCAGCGTCTATTGAGGCACATGCACAGCAGCTTATCCAGCAGCATGGGCTGGAGAACAGCTTCTACGTCGTGGATCTCGGAGCAGTTGTGCGTCTGCACAAGGCGTGGTGCCAGGCTATGCCCAGGGTCCAGCCCTTTTATGCCGTCAAGTGCCATCCCAATCCTG
>JAABUP010002156.1_pt1 | contig 39286 bp, 52 predicted proteins | sample 5559201 | NCBI WGS metagenome assembly JAABUP01 (sample SAMN10711887, study PRJNA513373) | rock metagenome | isolation source: Antarctica rocks | place: Antarctica | reverse complement strand
CGGCCCACACTGCAGCAATCTATGTAGCAAGGGCAGAGCTTACGCCTATCTTGTTTGAGGGCTGGATGGCTAACGGCATCGCAGCTGGCGGTCAGCTAACCACAACAACTGATGTTGAGAACTTCCCTGGCTTCCCCAAAGGCATCCTGGGAGGAGAACTCACAGATGCATTCAGAGAGCAAAGCAAGCGATTCAACACCCGCGTCTTCTCCGAGACAGTCGACGAGGTCGATTTGTCGAAGCGCCCTTTCAAGGTGACAACAGACACCCATCAAGTAGAAGCAGACACCCTCATCATAGCCACAGGCGCAGTGGCTAAGCGTCTAGAGTTTAAGGGAGCTGGGGAGAATGGAGGCTTCTGGAACAAAGGCATTTCAGCCTGCGCAGTCTGTGATGGCGCTGCTCCCATGTTCAGAAAGGTCCCTCTGGCAGTCATAGGCGGCGGTGACTCAGCAATGGAAGAGGCCAATTTCCTCACAAGATATGGCTCCAAAGTCTACATCATCCACAGACGAGATGATTTCCGAGCCAGCAAGATCATGCAGAAGCGAGCACTTGACAATCCCAAGATTGAAGTGCTCTTCAGCCACTCCACCTTGGAGGCATATGGCGATACCAAAGGCCTCAATGGCCTCAAGCTTCAGAATCTGAAAACAAATGAGATCAGAGATCTGCCAGTCAAAGGCCTCTTCTTTGCCATTGGACATGAGCCAGCAACCAAGTTTCTCCAGAATCAGCTCAAGACAGATGCTGACGGCTACATTCTGACAACTCCTGGGTCCACAAAGACAAGCGTTGACGGTGTTTATGCTGCTGGGGATGTCCAGGACAAGAAGTATCGTCAGGCCATTACTGCTGCTGGGTCAGGTGAGGCTTCTGATGCTGTTGCTATGCTGCTGCCTGTGTTCTGTCATTGCTTTGTCTTAGTCTGTTGCGTTTCTGTGCGGTGCATATTTCTGTAACCCAAAAGTTCATTGCACACAAGCTTGACTACTCTGATCGAGGCTGACAGCAGCATGCTCACATTTTGCAGGCTGTATGGCAGCACTAGAAGCTGAACACTTTCTTCAGGAGCGTGAGATTCAGCAGGGCAAGTCAGAGCCAACCACAGCAGAAAATGAAGCCCTGCCTGACAATGGTCGTGCTCCTCCTGAGCATAGACCAGTTTGAGCACAAAGCATGCTAGCTGTACTCACAGACTTACGATGTCTACTTCCTGGCATGCTAACTGTTCAGCTGTCATCATAGGGGTCACATGAACGAAAAATTGCGTTTGCATTACACTTCAATGCCAGCATGTTCTGCATGTCAGCATTTTATTCAGCATAAAACTTGTGATATTGATGAGATTGTGGCTTTGCAGCATGCATGACAGAACATATTTTGATCTGTCACTTGCTGGATTTTGCAGGCTCATCTATGCTGTGTGATGTTGGTTGTGCTGATACTGGTTGCGGTCGATTTGTCTCCCGCTTTGTTTTGCATCGCAGACTTTGAATTTTGTCTGTTTTACCCAACTGCTCAGCACTGAGTACTGTGCAAGGCCGCAGTCAGTACTATCTTCATATCAGATGACAACTGGTATGGCAGTAGAAGGCACATGTGTGCAAAACGTGTCTTAGCAACTTCTCTCTTTAAATCCGACAACAGCTGAAGTGTCTCATGTGTCAGTCTTGATTTGATGCTTTCAACATCCTTACAGTTCTTCTGCACGCCATGCCTCAACATGACTTGCTTGCTTACTTAGTGCTCCAACCTGAAATGTAGATGCATCACTTCACACGGAAGTTGAATATAGATACCAGGCAGCTCTCCAGTCCACCCAGTCTGGAATGAATTGTTGCATGTTGCAAAAAGATGCTACACACAAGTGCTGTACGAATACAGAAAATAAACTGAACTGGTGACTGACCTTTGAAGGTCAACCCTTCTATGACATGCTCAACAGTCATCAAGCCATGTACAGTGATGTGCAGAAGTGAGCAGGACCAGGAGCACTACCAAAAGTATAGCAAGTACTCAGCTTCAAAATAATCGAGTACTGGAGTCAATGTCCAGACAACAACATTTTCTGACAGAGCAGATTCAAATACAAAGAATTGCCCAGCTTCAGCACAGAAATGCTAGCATGCAGTCACTGTGGTCAAATTTGCTCAAATGTGTTGAAGCGTCTCGAAGAAAGGGGGAGGGGGGTTAGTACGTTATTGGTTGAAGTCCTGAAGACGAAAACACACTGACCAAAGGACCATCTCAGTGTTTGTTCCTGAGACACACAACCACCTGCTGACATCACGCCGTCCTTGCACTTGAGCAGTCAAACAGCACCTTGGTTTGAATGGAACAAACTGACTCAGTCTTTCTGGTGAGGCAATTGCCGCTTGGGTGTTGTTGGATTGCCGTAGGCCTTGGTGTAGGCTGCCAGCATTTCAGGATCTGCTATCTTGGTGCCATCCAGCTGGTTTCCTAAGCACACCCAGCCTGGCTGTACATTGTGAGGCCTAGCAAAGATTTCCAGCTTCCGAGTTCCTGGGCTCAGCCTTTCAAGCAAAGAGTACATTTCATCTGGTTTCCTTGAAGTTTCACGCACCTGCAAAAATGAGTGAAAGACGCATTGGCCGCGCAGTGTACAGCATGCTCGACTGGGGGCTGGGGGGGTCATCCCATGCTCTGCGATGTCGTTAACAATCGACATCACAAAGCAGTTGTGCAGGTTCAATGCTCTACACGTGACAGTACGCCAACACAAGTCTTGCTCACCACCTCGCCTTGACACACAGATATGACAAGCTGAAGGCGCACTCTGCAACATCTTCAGAGCGCCTGACTTTGGACACCAAAGCGCAGATGCACCACATCACCAAGATATACCTCTGCTACTAGAACATCACAATCAAGATTGCGGTTGATCTGGGGGCAACCCTTCACCCCCACCAGGCAATGCTCCTTGCTGTGGTTTAGCCAGTGACCCGTGCGGCCAGTCCTAATCAGGCGCTGCAGCTGGTTGGTCTTTACCCAGATCAGCTCGTCCACCCTTTTGTAGCCCCACAGCGCTAAGCACTCCCGCCCCAACTCCATTGCTCGCCCTGAGAACAAACAGATGAAAGATGATCAGCAGCTGCAAACAAAGAAGAACAGCCACGCTGAGCAGGTGGCTGATGGTGGAGGGCATTTCTGAATGTCCAGACAGAGGCCAGGCAAGTCACTGCAGCAACATGCCGCATGGCATGTGGAAATGTTATGAAGACTAGCATGACCTGATTCTGAGAGCCATAACCGTTTGTGCATTGCGAAGTCGCGCCAGATGACGACAAATCCATACAACAAATTTGTTCGTTAAACATGTCAGATATGTGCAAGGCCTGACATGATGATGCTTCAGCACTGTACAGACACAGACACACACACAGGCGCACCTGTGACCCACAGAAAGATGACCCCATCATCCTGCAACACCTTGATGTTCATCTTGCGCATCTCATCGTCTGCCATGGTCCCATACGGCAAGTCTTGGTGGATCTCCCAGGGGGGGTCAGCCATGATCACCCCAAACTTACCCAGCACCTTCATGTCAAAGGTGCGTATGTCACATGTGATCCACTGCGGCTGACCCAGCGCTTGTAGGTAGTCTGGCACTGATGGCTTACTGGGCTTAGCCACTGTCTCATCGCCTGCACAGCAATGGTGACAACAGCAGTGAGCAACACAACACGGCCCAACAAAGATGACCTGTGCCAGCAGGTGCTAGGTAGATGTCAGACCAGTTGTGTTTTCCTGATCCTCCAGCAGTTGCTGGCTTTGGTGGGCCAGCTGAGAGGTTGCAGAACAGAGGAACCAACAATGGGACAGTTGTGCAGGAAGCTGCCAGCTGAATGCTTCCAGCTGTCTCAAGTCATGTGCAGATATGATGCAGAGCAACGAAGACATACTGCACAGCTTTGCAGACTGCTCAGCAGGCAGCACTTGTATTTTCATGCAGAAGGTGTACTCACAGCATGTACACCATGACATGGCATTGCAGGTACATGAGGTGGAGGGGCTGCATAGCATGCAAGCAGCTGCTGCCACTGCTGTTCTTGCACAAACACAGAGCAGTAACATGTGTTGAACCGCTTTTCCTGAGTACAGTCCTGATAAACTCCCTGTGTATGAGGCACTGTTTTGAAAACAACACATCAACAGGAGAGCAAGTTGATGTGGTCCACACCACACTGAACAGGGTGACGTCTTGTGCATGACAGACCCTACCTGCTGCTGGAGTCTCATCATCTAGTTCGTAGTGGATGTGCTTGCAGCCCTTCATGTGGCGACATGTATCTAGGTATGAGCAGTTGCCCAGGCTGGGGTCAGTCCAGGCAAAGATGAGCCGCCGAAAATGCAGCTTGCCACATGCAAACGGCCGCTGATGCGCTCTGCAACCAGTGCCAGCTTACTCAACAATCATGAACATAAGTATCATCATCAGCAAAAGCTTGTTTGATGCGGCTTGCCTAGATACGTAAGCTCAACAAGCAGAGTGAAACATTTCATGTGCTACTTGCAGCCGCCATGTTCACAGATTAACACTACTTTGAAGGTGTGGACTAAGTCATCAAGCTTAGCAAGGTGAACAACAGATCTCCCTGGACTTAAAATGCATGCAAATGGTCCCCAGGCACTTCTGAGTTCACATCTCCACTATCATGAAAGACAGAGATTCATTACAAAGAAAGAGAGCATGCCTGTATCCACAACAGCTCAAAGGTGCAGCCAACTTACATGCAGCAATCTTCTTTGGTGAGGTGGGGGCAGTACTCCCGCACAACTGGACCGCCAGCAGTCCTGAACTTCTCCACTGTGGCTGTCTCCTTTGCGGTCGGCTTCTCGATCAGATCCAGAAATTCCTCTCCCCTGCAAACACCCTACACCATGACTGTCACCATCTTTGGCAACGATTTGGGCACAGAATCAGCTGCATCAAATTCAGTGCTCATACATTTATTTTGTGCTGCACAAAATTTGATCGGTACACTGTCATGTGAAACAACAATCAACCTGCATTGTGCGGAGCTGTCCGCACTGTAACAGTGCAGCAGTTACAGCTAATGTTCTAATGCAGTACACTCTACAGTTGCTGACTTGCACATGAGCAGTGCTCTTGATAACACATGCTGTCAATGCAAACCTGAAGGCAACATGATCATGAACCTAGCAGCAACATGGCTTTCGCCATATGAGCAAAGCATCATGTTGACATGCAAGGCACAGCAAGACAATGCTTGGCCAATCATGAATGCCGTACGCTGAGTTACCTTTCAGTTCTGGCTCGTCCCTGCACAGTCTGCTTGCTGAGTATAGCATCAAGATCGGTGCCAGGAGGCCTGGCAGGCCCAGCTGAGGGACCCATTGGCATGCCTGGAGGCCGGAAGGAGGGCATGCCCCCAAATGCCCCTGGCGCTGGTCCTGACATGCCCATTTGCATGTTGTGTTGGCCTGGAAGCATGGGTCGCATAGGGCCTCCTGCAACACAGCAAAGCATTTCCAGCCACTGTCACACCTGCCATGATGACATGAAAACCTAGTGCAGGTCAGAGCCACAGTACTGCTCACTATGGCATGGACTTCATGACAGCATTTGACATGATTGATTGCAGATTTCGGCAGCAATAAGTACTTGCACAGGTCTCAAGCTGTCGCCCGTCGGATCCCAGTGAGTTCGTCACAAAGAAGCAAAAAAACGAACTTGTGAGTGCTGCAGGCATTTGGCATTACCTTGTGAACCTGATCCCAGAGATGCTGATGGCTGCATGGGGGGTCCCGGGAAGAGGGGCGGTGGGGCGCCAGGAGGGGGTCCTCCCATTGGCATCTGCCCCATGGCCATGCTAGACCTTGGGGGTTGCGACGACATGAATTCTGACTGCATTGGAGGCTTTGGCAGTGCCTCTGGCTGTGGACCAGAAGGCGGCATCCTGGCACCTGCATCTTGGCCTGTCAACCTACAAAGCAAGTTTAGGCAGTGATTGTAATTTCTGCCGCAGACACAGGCCGGCAACAGTACCAACAACAAAGTGTGAATGCGTCGTCATGGTGATGTCATCTGATGATTGGAGCACAGAAGTACCTGAGCAACTGCGCAGGATCTAGGTTGTCCACCCACAGGCGTGACTCCTTTTCATCACTGTCCTTGTCCAGTTCAAAACATTTGGCTGCAGCCATTTCCTCAAATACAGGCAGCAAGCTGGTGTGGCCTGACTTTTCCAGTGCAGATTCCAGTTCAGCTGCTTTCTCACTTTTGCCCAGCTGCAACGTGTATGCACAGTCAAGTGAAGGAAGTGCAGGTGGCCACATCACAACATTCAAGACTTTGCGAATACCTTCTTTTGTATATTCTGGCTGTCAGAGGGCAACTGATGTGGCTCCAGTTGCAGCAGATGAGCAGCAATCAACCCCTTGAGGGTGGCAGTTGCTTCTGCCGTAACAGTTGCAGCCTCATCGCCTTCACCTGGAACTTGTCCGGCCGGTGTACCAGCCTGCTTGCCAGAGGCTACTCCTTGGCGGGCGGCAGCGCGCCTTGCGAGTCTGTTTTTGAGGATCTTGATTCGTTGTTTGGCACTGGCCACTTCTGCAGTGTAAGAGTTTTCGGCTATAGCCATAGCGACCCAACAAAGGTGCCGGCTGCTTTCTCAAGGGCATGCCGTAGTCGTCATGGCAGCCAAGCAAATGGATTTATCGCTATATTTGCCACTCCGCAGTCACGAGCACGCCATAGTGCAACAAGTTGTGCAGTCAGTGTTAACTGCTTCAACGGTGTCTTCACAGATCACACAGCGTTCGAGTTCACGCTAAGGGACAGGGAACAGGCTCAGTAAGAACTCTCAACATGCGCAGCGTGCAGGCGGAGCAGCGTGCGTGCGTGCATGTCGTGTGTCGGTTCAGGGAAACGCAGTAGTTGTGGACAAAACCTAAATGGGCACATGAAACACATGCAGACACATGATGAAACGTGCTGCGACGCGCCCTGTGATCATCAGTGGCCGCAGCCAGATCAACAGCGACACATCTGACATGACGATACATCACCACACACAAAACGTGTAAAATAACGGGTAATGGTTGAGATGCATTGTCCGCCGTCTTGAGTCATCTGCTGAAGAACCTGCGTCCTTCACCTTCACCTTCCGTGGCGCCCTAGGGTTTTGCTGCCAGCATTTCGTGCTGGCGTACTTTCGCGCTCAAAAAGATTGTTAGTGTGGCGTACAATCTGGACAGATTGTGAGATCAACGTAGCATTATGCTTCTATCTCCTGGCTGCTGCTGCCGAGTCAAAACTTATACCCTCCGACGCATCAATCAAACCTTCGCAGTTGTATAGTGCAACAGAAACGCATGGTTACACTATCACCAAGTCCAACTGGTCCCTGGTCAGCTGGCACGTTCCTGTCGCCACCCCTGACTGGGTTCTACGGACCAGCTATGAGTGGTACAGCTCACCAATCTTTGCGCAAAAGGACAAAGGCAGAAGTCAGCGAAGCCTTCATACAGCGACTCAGGGATAGACGCAGCATAGACCTCGAGGTACCTGGTGTGATAGAAAGTATACAGAAGCACTTTCAGCTATTGCCGACGCGATATGCGTTAGATGTCAACCTCGGCAGCCTAGACGTACTGAACCACAAGCGGCTGTTAGATTCAGCTCGCGCAGACCCCTCAGCTGTCTCGTTTCAAGTCAGGCCTGTAGACGTAGCTGTAGGACATGGGCAGTCCTCGATGGCCAGACGGCCCTCATTTGGCAACCTGGACGGTCTCGCTGGGGAGGTCAGTTCCTTCCTGTTGTACAAGGTTACGTGTCTGAGGTGAAGTCCAGTTTCTTACAGATGCTGATGTTGTGTCTTCAGGCAACGCCCTATGGTTCAGCTAAACAAGGGCATCCCAGAAGCCTTCCCAAGCCTGCCTTTGGTTCCTCTCCAAATTTACAGGTATGTGCTGAATACTGTACTGCCTCTTGTGTCCCACTAACTTGGCCTCGCTGTTGCCCATGGTTCACTCCCCTTGCAGGCTCTGGTGCTGGAAGCAGAAGAGGGTGCAAAGGATTCTGTCCTAAGTGACACAAACTTCTACGAGGTCACCATAGCCTCTGTGGACCAGCCAAAGCTGCTGAGCAGACTATCAGAGGCTTTGGTAAGCACTAGCTGGGATTGTAGCAGGCTTGCTCATGCCCTCACATGGCTGAAACTGCAACAGCATCTATTTTGCATGGCTGAGGTTGTGATCTGCATGCGCAGGGTGATTTGAACCTGAACATTTGTGAGGCGCATGCATTCAATACAATGGACAAGTTCTCGCTGGATGTGTTCGTTGTGAACGGCTGGAAAGGCGAGGTAGGAATATGCGCTGTGCTCTGTTTGTTGGCCAGCCATCTGCGTATGGTCTTCATGATCATAGCGGTCATATTTGACCCATAGTTACGATGTTTGCACACCCAGCAGACACATCACAGCAGCACTCATCAGGCTGCATCTGCACCACACTGAACAGCAGGCAAACACAAAACGGGGCCTTTCCGCTCAGATAGCTATGACTGCAGCACAGCACAAGAGCTCTATTGCCTTTGTGATGGATGTGCCAGAAAGAGTCTGCACACAACCAGCTGCCAGCCATGTTCCAGCCATTTGTTGGCATTGGCTTCACTGTGCATGTTCAGCGCATGTTCACCAAAACCTACTTGCCAACATCAGTCCGCGCGGAGTAAAGTTTCGCAGTCAGTATGGTCACAATCCTGGCAGGCACATGCGTGCCCTGTGAGGGTATGTCAGAATCTCAAGCTGTGCTGTTTGCAAGAGTGATGTCTACATGTCAGAGCAGCTGTGCTCTCCACCAGCCAGGACAAAATACCAAGGTTGTGTTGTAAGCCAGTGGTGTGCAAACAGGGCACAGATGACTTGGAAGAGGCCATGAGCGAGAGGCTGCAGGAGCTGCCACCGCCGCTTGGGCGGCACAACAGCAACTCAAAGCAGGATGGCGAGGGGGATTTTAGCTTTCCTCAGGACATGGACACTGAGGTTGTTGGGCCCAGTCAGGTCAGCATCAATACATGCAATTTGCAAGCACAGCACTTCAGCAGGCTGTGCTCTCAGGCGTCTTTACATGATGCCTGTCTGTCACTTCTCATGTGTTTTATGGGAGCAGTCACTGAGCATAGTGACATGGTTCATTTGCGTATGGGTTATTTGATACGTTTTTGATCCTTTGCTGCACAGTGCGTTGCTTCATGCGCATATTGCAGGCATGTTTCACAACATATTCACATACACATGTTTTTTCTGGGTTCAATATCCTTCATGTTTGCTGCCCTTTTGCACTAGTAAGTCACCCCAAGGCCATGTGGTATGCTCATGTGACATCTGTTTTGCAACTGATTGCAGGTAATGTCAGAGCTCCAAAGGCCGTCCCCTCCAGTTGATGATTGGGAGCTGGAGCCTAGTGAAATTGCCTTTCAAGAAAAGATTGCCTCGGGGGCCTTTGGTGACCTGTACAAGGGCGCCTACTGTGGGCAGGATGTAGCAATTAAGATAGTCAGAAATGTGCAGGACAACACGCAGCAATTCCAGGAGTTTCTCCAGGTGCTGCACCAATGCTCTCATCTCTCACCCAAATACTTTACCTCATGGACTAGCCTGTGGCGACAATATACAGAAATCCTTTGAGCTGATTACCTTGCAGCTTGTGACTCCTGTTGCATACAGTGCAGCACAGTGCTTGTCACAGCATCCGCCTACATGATGGTGTCACATGCCATGTATGCAATGCAGTAGAAGTCATCATCACTTGCATAGACCTGCAGTTGCATCTGGGGTGGTTGCACAAACTCATGCAGTGAGATTGCCTTGTGTTTGCAGGAAGTGACAATCATGCGCAAGGTGCGGCACAAGAATGTGGTCCAGTTCATTGGAGCTTGCACACGCAAGCCCAACCTCTGCATAGTCTTTGAGTTCATGTCTGGTGGCAGTGTATACGACTACATGCGCAAGGTAACTTCTTTGTGCTGCTTCCATCTCATGGAGCTTTGCTTGCTCCTCAGTCCTCAATTCAGTCTCTACTCAGCTGCTAATAAAGCGCATTCCATCAGCCAGTGCATTGAGTATGCACACCACGCTGTCTGCATCAGCCCATTGCTACTGGATAGCCTGACGGCACCAAGATGCTCCAGCATTGTGCACCCCAATTGAATGCACAGAACGTGTGTCTGTGCATCTTGCTCATGAATCAAGGCATCAGCTGCACAGCATGTGACATTGAATTGCTTCATACATCTGCAGGGCGGTCAACTCAAGCTGAGCACAGTTCTCAAGATTGGCACTGAGGTGTGCCGAGGGATGGATTACCTGCATAAGCGCAAAATTGTGCATAGGGACCTGAAAGCTGCCAACCTGCTGATGGATGAGACTGGTACAGTCAAGATTGCAGACTTTGGTGTGGCCAGAGTGATGGACTCTACAGGTGTCATGACTGCAGAGACTGGTACTTACAGGTGGGGTTATGTCATATGCGCTGTCATGCTTTTCATTCAACTTTATTCAAGCACAAGCTGTGCACTTGGAGTCTGACCAGCCTGACAGCGCAATGACTTGGAGTTATTGAATTTGGGGGACCAAGCATCCAGGACAAGCAATCAACTTTGTATAGGATGCTTCATTCTGTTTCATCGGAAGCTCATTGACTCTACCTGAGTTTGCTTGGTTCTCATGTGACTCTTGCCCCACAGGTGGATGGCTCCTGAAGTCATTGAGCACAACCCATATGGCCAAAAGGCTGACGTCTTCTCCTTTGCCATTGTCCTGTGGGAGCTGCTGACCTGTAAGGTGCCTTACTCTGAAATGACGCCCCTGCAAGCAGCAGTCGGGGTTGTACAGAAGGGCCTCAGACCCCCCATGCCCCCCACCGCACCCCCTGCACTAGCAGAGCTTATGCAGCAGTGTTGGCAGAGAAAGCCAGATGACCGACCCAGCTTTGAACAGGCAAAAGTACGAATGGAGGAGATTTGGCGTGTTCATCGGCAGGACGATGCAAAGCGTTCTCAGCAGACAGGGTTGTTGTCTAAGTTTCGGAAAAACAAGGGGTGAAGGCAAAATTGGTGGTAGCATGATAGCAGAGTCTCCGTTCATATGTGTTGGTGTGACTAAAGGTACTGCCTGAGCCGTCTGGTGATACAGTTTGTCCTAGTGTTCAATTGGGGTTTTTGATTTTTCTGTACCTCCCTTTCATGTATGTCCAGGTAAATATGTTAGTGTTGTAGGTCACATATATCATGCTGGCCAATAAGGCTGCTCTCTTTTTTGCCTCAAATGAACAGCAACAGGTCTTCCTCTAAGCGCTCATTAGACATAGTCAAGGTGCACAACGTATGATTTGGCACATGCTGCAAATAAGGCATGACCCCAGGGCCTTCAAGCCTCCGCCCCATCTGTGCCTCACCATGGTAGCCTGAAGTCTGTCATGCGCAATGCTGGATCATTTCTATGGTCACATGATGTGGCAGCACAGCATTACCTCTGCAACAGTCAGCTTTGATGTACTATAGCTTGCTGATGCTTAAATCTTGGTGCTTTGCTTTTCACTGATGCTGGTGTAGGCGCAGAAGTGCTCAACTGCCTTGTTTGTTCCTGCTAGTTTTACCTTGTTTGTGGACAATGGGTATACTGACGAAATGCCTGTCATAAATATTGAGCATTGTAAAGCGTATTTGTGTGAACTGAGCTCCTCGTGTGGATCTGTGGTGCATAAGCATGGCGCATGGGCCTCCTTGCTGCTTGTGCTGCCCTGTGTGTTCATTAACAACCTCAGATGCATATGCTGATAGCACTATGGCAAGCCACCTCATTAGGGGAGAAAGCCCATTGGGCCACATACTGCTGTTGCTCGTATGGCTAGTGGGGAGAAGAATTTTGTAGATTCCCAAATATTGCCGCAAGTACTGTCTGTCTAGAGAGTCCGGACAAGAAATCTTCTGGCTTTGCATGGGATAATCCGTTGATCCGTGCACATGCCACACCCTTTGCTCGTCGCAATCACTGTTATGCCGACCACCATGCTTAGGAGGGACTGGAGAAGTGCTGCTACGAAGGGTTCGTCAGAGCCCTGAGCAGTGTTAATTAGATATGGCCCGACTCATGTAATGACATGCTGAAATCTGACACTGCTTAGCTCCCAACTGGCAGGCACGGCTGTTCTGCAGCCGGTCCCTCTTGTTCAACTTCACGAGGCCAGGATGTCTGTTGTAACAACGTGCAGCAGCATGGATAGAGTTTAGAAGGCCTTTTGGCTCTAGTACAGCACAATGGTGTGAGTTCAGCTACGCTTTCAATGTAAGCAAGAGTGTAGCTTCCTGAGACTTTCCTACATGCAGCAGACGATTTGATTCCAAAGACTCAAGATTGCCTCATGGAAAAGAGGGCAAACAGCCATGTGCTACACTACTATACCTGAGCAATGCCTGCACACATGAGCATGATACATATTCACGGGGGCTAAACCATCTCTTTCTAGTCTGTAAGTGCCAACACTGACAAATAGTGCCTCACAACTTGAAACAGGACATGGACAGTCAACTAAACATACAAACAAAAGCTGCAGTACTGCCTGCATTCACAATCAGCAGATTAACTACAAACCATAACATTTCCAACGACAGCATCTATGCCTTGCGGTCCTTGTCAGTCTGAAGTTGGCTCACGAGCATCTATCGCACTCAAGACAGAATGTACAGCAGCAAAGTCTGTGTTGTTTTCATCAGATACTGGACTCCCGCCTGAGGGGTCCTGTTGGCCTGCGTCATAGTCCATGTCTCTTGGACTGCCAGTCAGCTCCTGATCTTGCGGCTCAGATACCATGGCCTGATCTACTGCTGCTGTAAGGGAGCCTATTTCTATGAGCTCTACGACTGCATCTCCTGCCAGAGTTGAGCCCACTCCTGCATGACCCATGACAGGACAGGTTTCCCGGCTGCAGATTGCACTGGCTTGTGCATGGGAGTGCAAGGACACATCCAGCCTTTGTTTCTAGGTTGGTACACACACTCAGCTGCCCAGCTCCAATGACAAATGCATCAAGGAAGTGTTCTGATCTGCTCAATATACTCAGAACAGACGGACTGCACAAATGGTACCATCACTGCAGAAGATGAGAAGGCAAAGCCGTCTTGGGTTGCCTAATCTGACGTACACAGATGACAGCTTAATTGAGTGATCAGTGTGATGCAAGTGCAGCAATGCTTAGTCTGCTTGGTTGAGAGGAAGAAAGATTACAGCCTGTTATGTTCAGCTTCTTCCAAATGCCACAAGCATGTTCAAACCTTCTCAAACACCATGCCAGCTCACCCGGCTCTGTGTCTTCCTCATCATACTCGCCATTCTGTAGCTCGCCATGGTGCTCATACTCATCCTCATCCTCCTCTTCAAAGTTGCGAGCACCACCGGAATCTGAAGTTAGGCGCCGTCCAACCACTTCCCGGTTGTTGACCTCACCGTTGTCGGGCAATGCTAGAGCCATTGTGTGTCTGCCTCCACATGCGACTGAAATGACGCGCCACCGCTCAGGACCACCTGTCATAACCCAGAACAGATGAGCAGACTGTCTGATGCACCCCCTAAAGCACATTTGCTCAGGGGTTGTGGCAGTTCTTGGAAAAAAATGTGTCTTGGCTTCCAGAGGTGGTCAAAGCAAACCACCACTGGTCAGGATCGCCTATTCAAAGCAGAAGGTGTCAGCAGACAGGTATGAATAGTCTGTGTTTGGCATAGACGTTTGAGAGCACAATCTCTTGAGCAATGGCAGCTCAAGTGAGCAGCCACATATTTGCCAGTTTAGTCAAAGCGGCCTGCAGATATGTGATGCCTGTCATCACACCTGTTTGATGCTCACCATCATCTTCCTTCTCCTTGTTGACTACTCAGCATAGAAGGTACGGCATGTGTGAAATTTGTTGACATGTGCTGCAACAACATTTACAACTGCACAGGTACAATCCAACATCAACCAGGTTGCCATTGCCAAGATTGCCCAGGTGTACTCATATGCTGTCACAGACCGCACAATAGGATATGCATGGTCTTTGTCACAGACAGCACTCTAGGGTATTTATGGTCTATGTTACAATTTTTCCCATTGCTGACATGACAGAAGCAGGTGCAGAACAGCATTTCCATATTGACACCATGATCAGAGAAATTCAGCAAGATTGTACCTGGAAGAAAGACTTCAATAGGAGAGTGGCAGTCCTTGTCAAAGCCAGTGCCTAGGCGCCCAAAGCTGCCCCGGCCCCACCCAAAGATGCGCCCCTCTGCTGTCAGTACCATCGTGTGTGTGCCCCCACAGGATGCCTGGCATCCAACAAGGCAGATTAGCAAAATCAGACATCTTACAATGCACCTGTCTGACACCTGCTGTGCAGCTGTCATTGTAGAGAGAGAGAGAGAGAGAGTAGATACAGCAGGTTCCCACATATTGGCTTGATGCTTTAAGCCACCAAATCAGAGCGCAACGTCACCCACACTAGACCATTGGTGCAGCGCCCCCTGAGCCTTAGGTCAGGGTGTCGCTGCGCCTTCCAGCATCAAGCCAAGATCTTGTTAGTTGCTGTATCCACTCTCTCCCTTACAACAGCTGTATGCATGTTGTGGCAGTCCTCAGCAGTAGAGCGCTGTTCTGATCAGCCCTTGAGGAGCCCAAACATACCAATGTTTATCAACCGCCCTTTTGTTTGCGCTTGCCATGCCAGAAACACAACTAGTGTGTCGTCTGCCTGGTAGAGCAGTCAACCAGTGATTGGCATGAGCATTCTGCGACTTACAAGCTGGGGTGTCTTGACCCATGAAAAGCCAATGGCAAGGGCAGTTGATTCCTGGGCCTGACAGCTGTGGTGGCAAACTTATTCTGTCTCCATTCGGCAGGTCATCAACAATGACTGTGTTTGGTCTGACCAGAGAGATGCTGTGGGTTGAAGCTGCATACCTGCACAACTCTATGCCCCTCTATGGCTTTGACCTTGCAGGGGCGCAGCCTGCTGGACCCCCCCTTGTCCCCCAGGCCCAGCCTGCCATATTCCCCTCGACCCCACACATACACCTCTGCAGCAATGCGCTGGGATTTGTTCAATGCGCAGATGCCGGTGATGTCTGCAAGTACTCTGTACTGGCACAACGATGGCAATGGAAGGCATCACAATTACAGTACTAAGTGCTGGTGCACAAGAATCTCAAAACCTTGGGTTGATTGGATCAATGAAAGTTGATGTCTATTCCTCACACACACAAGGGCATTTGTTGCCATAGTCAACAGTAATAGTTGTCTTTGCTGTCTGAGGGTTGTGCAGCCAGTGTGTTTGTACATCTGTGCAGTCACCAGTTCCTGTCTCAGACCAGACTGGTCGTGCATTTGCACATTCATTACAAGAGCAACATGGCCATGTACAATGAGCTGGCACTGATACATGCTGCAGACGCACCAGTCCTAAGTCTTCAAATGCATGCCTGGTGATGCAGATAATAAGAAAGAAGCTGCTTACCACCAGAGGTGGTGATGGCTAGAGAATGCCAGCCTGCTGCAGCAATGTCTGAGACTGCAATGTCCTCCAAGCCCACTACCTGACCTGGGCTGGTGGCATACACAGTGGACCCGTTTCCTAGCTGCCCAAAGTCATTGATGCCCCAGGCTACCACATGGCCGCTCCTGCATAACCCAGCATGCTCAAACATGCACACAGTTACAATGCAGACCCACATAATGCAGAGATGACACTTGTGTATGCCTTGTGTTGTTGCATGGCTACCATGCAGCAGGCTGTCGGCTGCCAACCACCATGGCACAATTTGGGCATGGGTTTGTCTGTGATCCCTATGCATTAGGTTACACATGCATAGCTTTGTGTTTGTATGCTACAACTGGCAAATTTGTTGCAATCCCACTAGGAGCTCAAGAAGCCTCTTAAGACCACAGATAGACAAACTCTGCTACAGCTTCTTTGAGAGTCAGGATGCAACTCCATGAGCATCAGGCTTACTGGCGTAGCAACTGTCAGACATTGGGTTTTACAGAGGCAACAACAGTAAGTGAACATATTAAACCTGGTGAGGGCCAAATTATGGAAAGCTCCGCAGGCAATCTTGGCTACATGAGTGGCGTCTGGCACAGCACGTGGGGAGCGGTCCAGCTGCATGGAGAACTCACCCCAGGGCTCACCCCAAGTCCACACCTACAGCAAGCTCATTCCTTGTTTCATGCATTTATTCAGTCATGCATTCAATTATTCGCTCGCTCGCTCGCTCACTCACTCCCTCACTCACTCATCCACCCATTCATACGACACGTGTCTTCCCCAAGGGTCAGGTACACATAATCCTTAATTGCTCCTTGTGTGAGGGCATGTAGTGTCAGATGCAAAAATCTGCGCACAAAGTCTTGGCTGCCAAACAGCAGGCTCTCACAGCAGTTGCTTTGACATGCATGAGCACCTGAGTGAATTGCTGTGCTGAAATGTAATGCATCACAGCTTATAGTGCAAACACACAGGCGAGCTTGACTGGTACATGCTGGCTTCATGGCCCTAGCTATGCTTATGACCACATGCAAAGTAGGGTGTGTACCTGACCAGACTCTGTCAAGGCACAGGTATGCATGCCGCCAGCAGCAACCTGCACAACCTTTTGGTCTGGAAGGCAAGGGGTCGGCTCAGGTACATCCCTCTTGCCTTGGGCTACCCCACACTGCCCATACTCATTACCCCCCCAAGCATAGGCCTGGCCTGTGTTTGACACTGCCAAGCAATGCCAGCCGCCACAGGCAGCCTGAACAATGTTGACGCCTTTCAAGGCTGCTATACGCCTAGGCTTCTTCTCATTGCCTCTGCAAATGCACAGGGGCAAGTGTATACAGGAACCTTGCAACAAAAATAGTGACTTGACTTGTCCCGATCATTGTCTCGAGCTGTCATTGTACAGAAAATGCAAGGTGTGGATTCATCAGCAACATCCTTGATGCAATGGCTGATTCTATGACTAGTAGCATTCAAACAGTAAAGTCAGGCATGTAACCCTGTGCTGATCTACAAACAATCGTAAAAACTTTCACTGCTCTGTATAATGACATTGCATCAGCACAGGCCTGCAAGTTTTGTTGTTATATCAAATGTTGTTGCCACCATGTTGAAGGGGTTTCAGTGCAGAACCATGATTCCCATGGTTTTGGCGGTTGTAATAAGATTGTCGTTTTATCGAACGCCTCTGTATCGAAAGATTCCAGTAGCAGCTTGGGTCATTTATTTGCGCGTGGGGCTGCAACAAGAGGATTTGTACAGAATGCAAAAGACAAGAGGTAGACTGTGATTGCTACCTGTGGCCATGTCCCAGAGAACTCCTGGCATTCCAACCCCAAGACAAGACCTAAAGGTACAGAGATTGTCAGAGTATGTGGGAGCCAGAGCAATAAGGCAACAGCCAAGCGTCTTGCTTTGCATGCTGTAGCACACCTTGCCTTCTCCGTCTATAGCCAATGTTAGTCTGCTTCCAGCAATCTAGAAGCACAGCACACTTGACACAGATGCAACCTTGCAAGGAAAGAGTGCAAGTAAGCTTCAGGGAAGTCAAAGCGTACCAGAGGTCCTCGGCCAAACTGCCTGCCTCGGAAGCGGGTACCTAGCAGCGCTTCAACAACCTTGGGTGACAGCACATTTGCATCAGTGTCAAGACCCTGCATATCAGCTGTGTCTCAGATATGCACCAAAAAGGGTCACAACAATACTTAAGCAGAGTTCGTCTGACTTGCCAGTTGGCCATCTTCCGCAACACCCCAGCCGAACACTACAGCCTCTATCGGCGGTGCTGTCACGAAGCTCGGCAAGTCAGCGCATAAGCTGCCGACTGAAGACGATTGCCGACTCAGGGATTTTGTCACGCTGCTCGTGCTCCGGCTTGGAGTCTTGCTAGATGACCTGGAGCCCGGTTGTGTCGGGGCTTCTGGCTGTCGGCTGTCCGCTTGTACCATAAGACTGCCAACGTTCAGCCCTAGATGTCACCAGGCTTGAAGCAGTCAGAGGCAACTCAGCCACGTTTGAGCCACAGCCGGCATCGGTTGGCGCCAGGAGTTGCGGTCTCTTGTATACAGTTGTCTTTGTTTGATGTGAGATGGTACTGCTCGTAAGCCCCTGCTCGCAGATTCGTTTGTATATGTGGAGTTCAAGCTCAATCTGTGGTTTCAGAGCGAATACCATGACAAAAGCTGCAAAAGCTATTGCCCAGGCAGCATCACCGTTGGGTAAGAATCGTGCCGCCAGGACATGTGCAGAAGTGATACAGCAACGGCAAGCGAAGCACCTTACAGCTGGGATGATGACAACAGAGTGAGTGTTGGTTGTACCCTATAATATCATCATGCATATGTCAGCAAATCTTCAGAGATCAAGCATGAATCCGCATACAGGGTAAGAGGTTTCAAGCTTTGGCTAGCCACAAGGAGCCTGTGTCATGACTGACGGATGTCAAGGTTGCAAGGAAACATTTCACCATCTGCTGTTTGTCATGGCCTAGACAGGTACGGTTAGATACGATGATCAATTCGACCGTAAGGCCAAGGCCTCACAATCACCTGTGAGACTGCATCGTTCTTACAGTGCAGCGACGAGTCCTTGCTGTCGCCAAATCGATCTTACTGAAGCTCGACCTGCTGTCGTCGACGAAGCACCGTTCAGCGCAGGTTCAGATTTCAACTTCGCCCCTAGCTGGATTGGGTATCTTGTTCCTTACTAAGCGAAGGGACACAAGGGGTCCAGGGTCAATACAGCTGTTGTTTCATCAGACTGTAGATCTGTGAAAAGACAGCACAGCACACAAGATCCTCAACGGCCCAAGTTCCTGTTCCTTATGCCCTTGCAGCTTTCACAAGACAAGATCTTGAGTATTTGGTAGGCAGCGTTCGCAGCGGTTTTGGCGTTCATCACTGCAAGGGTCATCGATGAGGGGCAAGGAAGGCGCTGCGGAGAAAGAAAAAGTCAGCGAGGGCAAAGTCAAAGAGGAAGAGGCCAGCACTGCACCTTTGCCAGACAAGGTTAGCAGGATAGCTTCAGGCAGCTTTGCCGTGTTTCAGCTGGGGTGCTTAGGACTTGTTATACTGACTGTCGAGCTGTACTGTTGCAGTGTCAGGTTGGTGGCTCACCAGTGTACATTGTTGAAAAGAAGCTGGGCAAAGGAGGTTTTGGGCAAGTATTTGTTGGTCGAAGAGCTACCCCAAGCAGCTCCAAGGAAGCATCAGCTTCTCAATATGTAAGTGCATCTTGTGCAGTATTGCGAGGTGTTACACAGATTTGTGCATGCAAACATCTGCCTTTCCTTGGACAGGTGGCGCTGAAATTTGAGCACAGGAGTAGCAAAGGCTGCAGCTATGGCCCTCCTTATGAGTGGTCTGTGTACAGGTACGTAGCAACAAGGCAGACCTTTCTAGATGTTTTGCAAAAGCTTTGCCACATTTGCCTCTGATCAGACCATGTGCTGTGCAGTTCGCTTGGAGGCGTTCCTGGCATACCCAAGGTGCATTTCAAGGGTCGTCAAGGGGAATACTATGTCATGGTAAGTCCTCTAATTCTCTTTGCTCGTATCTTCTAGCAATATGCCCCACTTCCCTGAGGTACTTGTGTGGATATCAAAGGTCATGGACATTTTGGGGCCCAGTTTATGGGACGTCTGGAACTCCCAAGGACAGGTCATGTCACAAGAGATGGTCTCCTGCATAGCTGTTGAAGCCTTAACTATCCTGGAGAAGCTTCATGCAAAAGGGTAAGGCTTACATCAAGCATGTAATAGTTTCACATCGCAAAATGTGCTGCTGACTGCAGCTGCAATGCGTCAGCACACTAAGCTTTGTTGCTGAGTGTAGCTATGTACACGGAGATGTCAAGCCAGAGAACTTTTTGCTTGGACAGGCAAACACAACGAACGAGAAGAGGCTGTACCTTGTAGATTTGGGTCTAGGTACCTATTCATATTTCTTTCTGCAGCTGTTGCTGGGTGCACATGCAACACTTGCTGAGACTAAAATCTGTATGTTGTCTTGCAGCCACCCGGTGGAAAGACAGTGTATGCACAGCACATGTAGAATATGATCAGAGACCAGATGTGTTCAGGTATGCCATTGGCCAGCTTTGGTCCTTAGACGTTTATGTCTGATGGTATGTAAGTCACTACTGACTTGTGGAACCTAAAATTGTGTCATGGTTTTGTCTGTATACATCATTTTGTGTCAAGGTGTTGCTTCTGTGCAGAGGCACAGTCAGATATGCCAGTGTGCATGCACATCTTGGACGCACCGCCAGCAGGCGAGATGACCTTGAGTCTCTGGCCTACACACTGCTGTTTCTGCTGAAAGGCAGGTTGCCCTGGCAGGGGTACCAGGTGAGCCATCTTTACTGCAATGTTGACTTAGCTCTCTTATGGTTAGATGTGGCCCCGTTATAGCTGTGTACAGGAGCAGTGCTGCCCGGTCTTTTGGTACCAAGAAGGACTTATCTCAAGCAAATAACGTATATGCTTGTTGTACTGATGACAATGTCATTGGGTGCAGGGAGACAACAAAGGTTTCTTGGTGTGCAAAAAGAAGATGGTCACCTCAGCTGAGTTGCTCTGCAGATATACACCCCCAGCCTTTCGGCAGGTACAGCTTGCTTGCCCACCCGGTGCTTGCAAAACTACTTACAGCTGTAGGGCACAAGCTTGTATCAGGCTTGCGTTTATCCACACTGGCTCATCCTAATGATGCCACAAAGTCACCGCCCATTACTTCTATCCTTGGGCATGTTTGCTGACAAGATTTGTTGCCTTCTGTGTGTAATGTAACAGAGGCTGCCTGTTCTGTTGCAGTTCACTGAGGCAGTTGTCAACCTCAAGTTTGATGAGGAGCCGAAGTACACAGCCTACTCAAACTTGTTTGAGCCTTTGTGTGGCGCCACCCCAGCTCGCCCCATCCTGCAGACAGATGCTCCCAAGGTATGTGCTTTCCACCTTTTTCTTGCATGCACAGACCAGCAATTCCACTGCTGAACTTGGTGTCGCTTGCCAAAGATCAGGGCAGCATCGCTGTGCTTGAGAGTGACTTCTTATAAGATCTGACTGGTTCTGCTCTGAAGGCGACTGCTCCGGGCTGCCGCCTTAGGAGGGTCCCGTTATGATCGCTGAAAAGCATAAACTAAACTTTACTTTTCTTTTCTTTTCTTTCTCTACAGTTGACAACATATTGACTGTTGTGGGAATCTCTGCATACCTGGGAATGCTTATGTCTGCTGTTTATGCTCAACATCAGCATTGGGAGGTGGCTACCAACTGTTGGGATCTGAGTTTCTTCACACACATCAGGATGGCGCAATGCATACAGCTTGCTTTGGCACTGCATGGCTGCTGCAAATGCAGTGTCTGTGCAGTTATTGATGTTTGTGAGAAGAGCAAGCTGACCTGCAACACAGCTTGCCCACTTCTGCTATCCTTGCTAGTGTGCTACGTGTCTTTCAGACTTGTCTGCGTATCAGAATTGTGTGCATTGCAGTTTCACTTCACATCTGTGACTCACAAATTCCAGGTCCTGACATAGCACATTTTGTCTGCAGCTTGGGTACAAGCGCACAAGAGAGCAAATGGAGGGTGAAACAGAAGACCTGGCTGCTCCCAAGAAAAAGATCAGGCTTGGCCTACCAGCAACGCAGTGGATCACTGTGTACAATGCACATAGGCCTATGAAGCAGAGATACCACTACAATGTGGCAAACACCCGCGTCGAGCAGCATGTAGAAAAGGGCAATGATGACGGCCTGTACATCAGCAGTGTGGCCTGCTGCACTGAGCTTTGGGCTCTCATCATGGACGCTGGCACAGGCTTTGCTGCACAGGTGTGTCATGCCAAGCAATGCATTGTAGATACTTTTCACTTGATCCTGCCAAGACGTACACATGCAATGCTGAGCAGTCTTAGTACACAGCCAAGACATACACATGCAATGCTGAGCAGTCTTGGTACACAGCAAGGTCCTGTACTTGTGAGGCTGCCTGAGTATGGTCTACGTGTCATTCTCTGATCTCAATTCAGCAATTGACTGCTTGCGCTGGCTTCCATTATCTGCGTTTGTGGAAAGGACAAGAGCACAACACAAGCTTGCGCACCCTTACATGATGTCTCATGCATGCATGTCATCAAGGGAGCATCATGAGCATCTTCTGTTGGCATATCAGACAGTGATTCTTTCTTTCTGTCACACTGTGATTGTCAATCCAGGTGTATGACTTGAGTAATCAGTTCTTGCCCAAGGAATGGATCATGGCTAAGTGGGAGGAGGGCTTCTACATCACTGCCATGGCTGGCAGCACCAGCGGCAGCAGCCTTGTTGTCATGTCAAAGGGCACGCCGTACACACAGCAGTCGTACAAGGTGTGTGCTGATGCAAGCCATCTCAGACCATCTATCACAGCAAAGCCTGATTGTAACGTCTGTACTGTACCCTCTGAGGCGCAAGCATTTGCACGCAGCATGACTCACTTTTGTGCTGAAACCTTTTGTTGCTGATGTAAGCCAGATCAACCAAGGCAGTGTCTCAATGTGCTTTGACCTAGTATATGGGTTCCTATTTTAGCGCATCTCCAAGGGCATTTATGGCATTCATGTCAGCATGCAATGCATGGCTGCCTCTGCCTGCGCACACTGAGCTGAGTCATGCTTGCAGGTGTCAGACAGCTTTCCCTTCAAGTGGATCAACAAGAAGTGGAAGGAAGGCTTCTACGTCAGCAGCATGGCCACCAGCCATACACGCTGGGCTGTCGTCATGTCCCGCAATGCTGGCTTCGTTGACCAGTGTGTGGAGCTGGACTTCCAATATCCCAGCGAGGGAATCCACAGGAGATGGGATGCAGGCAGTGAGTCTCTGCACCTGGATTTCCTCTGAAAACTGCGTGTTCAGGATCTAGCTTTTCTGGCTGGCCACAGATTATGTTGTCCTGAAAAATGGCCTTGAGACTCCAACTTGAGAGGCTGCAGGGAGTGCATTGCAAGGGCAACAGAGCATTGGTCCTCAGCATGTTGCAGTGCTCCACACGTATTACCTAGCCTTGCATGGAGCAGTAGGTTTGGGATGGAAATGTTTTGCTCACCTTAAATCTGTAATTTGCAACAGTGACATTCTTGCATACTCACAATCCTGATGCTGCTGTAGGTTTCCGCATTACAGCTTGTGCTGCCACACCTGACCAAGCAGCTTTTGTGCTGAGTGTGCCTAGAAGAAGACCAATGGATGAGACTCAAGAGACACTGCGCACATCAGCGTTCCCTAGCACACATGTCAAGGACAAATGGGCCAAGAATCTTTACATAGCTGGCGTTGCATATGGACGTACTGTTAGCTAGGGAATTATGCTGCAGGTGCTTTCTGCTTGGTGACTAGAGGGAGTAGCATCAGGTTGCAGGCTTATACTCACACATAATGTATTCACATGTCTCACTCAGTTGTACATGTATATTGTAGAATTTGCAAGTATTGCAGAAGCTGAATACTGAAACGTGAAAATGTTTGTGTGGCAACGTATGGTATGTGACTGGGTTTGATGCATCCACCTCCCTGCCTGCCAATTAAGAGAAGCACTTTCTTGGTACACCACAGCTGGCGCCGATATTGCTCAAATCAGTGTCATGGTGATGGCCAGCTTCAGTCTACTACGGTCAAGCCTGTCACAAAAACATACCAGATGATAAACAAGGCATCAAGTATGCAAAGCATAGTTGCAATGCCAAGAGTAACTTGTGAGCAAGCAAGCTGTGGTGAGGTCGGAAGTGCACTGAAGTCATGATCATTCATGCAGTGAAGTGCATAAAGCTGTGCCTGTCTTACCATGTGAGCCTTGCTGCATCAGGATCTGCTGAGCAATAGAGTCTGCTCTCGCCGCCCACGAGGTGCCAATGGGCTGCAGACAGATCAATCGCCAATGCCTGTCCTCGTATGCAAGCTCCTCATTGCTAGTATTGACTTGTGAAACATTCTCTGCTCCATCTTTGGGTATCATGTCGGCCTGTTACCACAAAGCGTTAGCTTACCAAATCAAACTAGCAACAAGGTTCAGAATCCCTCACACCTGTCTCTGATCGTCCAACAAGCTGATGTGGATCTCCAGCCTCATTAACGGCACTTCTTGTAGCTTGTCAGCCCATTCAAGCAGTGTCACCGCATGTCTAAACGAGTTTGGCAGATCCAGTCTGCCAAGACCCGAAGCATGATCTAGCCTGTAAAGGTCAAAATGGTGTATGGGTGGCCCTGCAGCATGGCTTTCCTCTCAAGGAGAGTCCAGGGGCACAGCAGACCCTTGCTACAACCCAACACACCTAAATGGTCGTCATAAATTTGTTGCAACAGATAGGTAGGGGACGGCACAGGCAACTCATCATCCTCAGCGGCAGATCTAATGAATCCTCGACTGCAAATTGACTGCACAACTGTCGTCAGGGCCCATCGGACGTACGGGCGCCGAGGAGGTGATCAACTCCTCCTTGCGTCACCTGAAAACGCTTTTGCCAGCTCCGACGTCGCCATGTAGGCAGTAGCAATCGCCAGCCCGCAAATCCTGTGCTAAAAGCGCTGCCAAGTGCTTTGTTGCGGACTCCTCAGGCGCAACAAAGCAGTGCCGTTCCTGGTTCCTAACAGTGCAGGCTATGTGCCGCAGACATTCTCGCACTGCAGGACGTCTTGAAAGCAACACACCCCTGCACCTCGCCAATACGCCAGCATGCAATGGCATCGATATACGGCTTTTCAGCCTCCGGACGGCAGACAGCAGATAGCTATGTTCACTGACGCACGCACATACACACGGATTCAAGCTACGACAAACGCACAGACGGACACGCCTGTTGCAACGGGTGATCCCGCTGCTCAGGACTGTTCCCTGGCCAGTCTGATTCACCATGAACGATCAGGCTAGTGAAAATCGAGGAGGACCTTCCTCGACTAGCGAGGCAGTTCGCAGGTATCAGACGCGCGATCAGATTCACATGCCAGTGAGATAGCGTGAAGAGCGAGCAAAAGACTTGTGTCCGTGCAGATTGCCCAATGTTCTTCCAGCAGCTGCACAGCCGGACGTCATTAGAGCATCCCAAAAGGCAGGCATTATCATCACGTTCATTCCGGCCTGCAGGCGTTACACTGAAATTTTATTTTGACTGACCTGCAGGACGAATTGTACCTGCACTACTTAACTGACGCATGCCATGACGCTGTGAGGCGCCTACTAGGACCTAGGAGAGCACTCCTATGGAACAGGCATGCATGTGCAGCATTCTCTGCGCTCTCGACTTGCTTTCTATTAGCAGGTCCCAGGTCTGCCTAATTTTTGCTGCCACAGCACAGGGAAACAGCAATCATGGGTCAAATGTTGTACTATAGCCTCACTACAGGCGCTGGAATGCAGACTCTAGGCGAGGAGTACTGCGACATATTGCAAGTCACAGGCCAGTCTCTTATACGACGCTCTTTGTCTCTGACAGCCTGACCGCAATGCTCACAGTGCTGCAGGTCATAACAGACCAACAGGACGTCGTGCTTTTGTGTGTGCATGACTGCATTCATGCAAAGTATGATGGCAAGCTCAGCAGATGTCCTAGGACTTCCTTTTTGAAGTGTGCTGCCACTCTCTCAGGCTCAATAGGACTCCCTCCTGGCACAGTCCGCAGAGGTTTTCTGGTGTTGCTACAAACCATGATGCCATACCTGGCAGATCAGATTGGCACTTCGGCTGAGGGACCACCCACTCACTCTGCTTCATGGGCATCACAAAGTCAGCTCACAGATCAGACCCCTGCTGCTCAGCCGCATTTCGCCTCAATAGGTAAGCCTGCTTTTTCCTCACCGCATGTCATGCTTATCCTTACTTGTCCCACATTCCATTCTTATCTCGTACTTATCCAAATAGCAAATGGTGTATGTGCTGAGAGGATCCATGTCAATGTAACAGCATGATCAAACTGACCATCAGGTATGTATATGAATGTGCAGATGAGGAACTTGTGCACCAGCCCTCCTGGACAGTTTCCCTTGATCGCCTCGCGCAGAAAATTGCTGGAAGGTGGCGCAGCTTCTGGCAAGTGTTATCTCAGTACTCAGGAGCTGCAGTGCGCCTGCACCTTGCACTGTTTTACTTCTACGGCTTATATTATCACTGGTCAAAGCGTGCAACAGGTAAATTTTGTTTCCAAGCAGTAGCTGCATTGCACCTGAGGATAAGCTGTGCGCAATTTGCCAAACCACCCGGGAGCTCATGTACAAACAATGTGCTGTGACATCCATAAAGAAGGCACCACACCATACAGCAATAATTTCTGAACATTTTGCAGGTGTCCGATATATGTTTATTGGCAAGCTGTTTGAGCACCGGCCAAGCTATCATCTGCTTGGCGTCCTGCTATTTATACAGCTTGGTATCACAAGTGCATCATGGGCAATACGCAACCTTGCAAGCCTTTCTGGCAATGCATCCAAAAATCCTGAGGCAGAGCCCTCCTCCAGCACAACCAGGCGAATGGAAAGAAAAGCTGTTGTTCTTGAGGTAAGCCTCAGGTCTGCTGCCACTTTGTTATTCCCAGGCCTATGTTCTGTACTGCTATGACGAAGTTTGTCTTGGGTCCTGTTGGGTGAGACAAATGACAAGCATCTTAATGGCCTGAGTGATGTGGATCAGCTCAATTCTGGTGCATGTTCATGCTTTGGGTCTGTGCACAATGCCTGCTGCATCTCACTACATGCGTTATTTGCCTACATAAGCCGTCCAATGTGCTCCTGCAGGATGACAGCAGGCTGGCTGCATTGAATCCTGTCAGATTGTCAGAGGGAGGTGAAATTTTAGCTTACAAGAAGTGTCCTTTGTGTCTGTCTATGAGGCAGCAACCAACTGCAACGCCTTGTGGACATGTATTTTGTTGGCAGTGCATAGCTGAGTGGGGCAATCAGAAACCTGAGTGCCCCTTGTGTAGATCCCCGTTTACCCAGTCCTCTTTAGTATGCGTGCATCATGCAGACTTTTGAGTGTCAGGTCTTTCATACCAGCCTTGTCTTTGTCGCACATTTTGTCCAAGCTGTGTAAAAGACTTCTATTCTATTAGAAGTCTAAACATGAATGCATACCTGGAAAGCACATTGCCAAGAATTGCTTTTGTCTTTCACTTTGCTATTCACAAATCATCTGAGCTTGAAGCTGTCGCTACCAAATGCATATCATTGCCAACATAGCCTCTGCTGCCATGCAAGCCTGTGCCATTGCACAATACTTGAGTGACGAAACAGACTATGGCCAGGCTGAACATGATGTTATTATAACACAACTTTTGCAGTCTCAGTGAGCAGGGGTTCCAAACACCCACAGCACTGGGGGATTACCGGCGCACGCACACAAGTTGCGACAGCTTGTCATTGGATCAATCTGACGTGAACACAATGCCGTACTTGTGCACTGACATCACTAACGGCAACAAATATCACATAAGCAGCACGAGATGCTGTGTGCTGCAAGCATAGCATCCATTTGCCAAACAAAGCCTCACTGAGTCAGCTTTCTAGCTGTAACGTTGGTTCATCCATTGAATCAGTTCAGCACATATTTTCTCATTCCCATCTTCTGCCACCAAGACATGCCACATGTGATTGACATTCCGCAGCGTCGCATCCTTGCTCTGTGCCACAAAGCAGCAGTGACAGATTGCACCATATTCTCCAAAGCAACCATCAGCATGATAAGAATGACAGTACAGACTGCTGGATGCGACTTTGATATGAGAGAGTTGGTCCGAGACAACTAGTCATTTGGTTTGGCACTCACCTGACTTCGGTCTATCAGCATTCTGGAACCATCAGGGTCGCACATGGTGTCCTTCTCACTGCAGAATGAGATGACAGGGAAGTTGAACGTGGACATGTTAGCGACAATCCATTCTGTAACCTTCATGTACTCAGAAGCGTTCCTGGCTCTGGTCTTGCCATGGAAGACCAGCGGATCTGCAGCAAAGTCACACTCAGCACACTCTGGCAAACGCATGGTCGAATGGCCCTTGGGTTGTGTGCATTAGTTTGTTGCCATGAGCCATGTCAGGCCCAAGGCAAGGATTTTACATGCATGCATGTGTACTTGCAAGCTGGCTTTCGTTGAAACAGCTGATGTCAAGCATGCAGAGTGTGGCCAGCAGCTTGTTTGCTGCTCAGCAGTGATATAAGCCAGAGGTGATGTCTGAACTTGCCTTGGTCCCACTCAGCCTGAATATCTGGGTACATCGTGTTCCGGTTCACCTGAACTACTGGCCAGGTGGGTATCAACCAGCTAATCAGGTGTGCTATTGGCCTGCAACAAAACAGGACGCTCACATTGTTGATGACGCATCCTCATATACGCCCAGAAGCATCTGCTCAGTGTTCACTGATTGCTGCACAGTCAACTGCCGGTGACAAGCAATCATCCTGATACATATTAGCTAAACACAACTCAGTTGATGCTGCTCTCAATCTGAGAACTTATATTGGTGCTGTACTCACTTCAGGTATTTGTTGATGCCTTGGTTGGACAGCCGCTCCAGTGAAAGCATGGGAGCAAGCAGCATAGCGCCTCTAAACAGGTCACCCTGTGCCAAAGAGCTTAGGCTACAGCCAGACAATCATTGTGTTATGCTTGGTGACCTGTCAAGTCATTGAATGCCAGAACTCACGTGTCTATGGATAGCATTGACGGATATGCAGCCTCCCAGCGATGCCCCCAGTAAAAACACCGGTTTGTGAGCATAGCCATCTACTTTGCAGCTGTCTAGAGACCTGAAACATGTTCAAGCTCTTTGCTGGCAAGGATACATCACTAATTTGATTTGCTACTACACTGCAGGCCTTAGCATCACCTTCTCAGTTGGACGACGTCTCGAATATAGTCGTCAAACGCCTCAACATAGCATCTAAGTGAGCGTGCACCCTCAGAGAAGCCCAGACCCTGCTGGTCTATGCCGCACACTGAGTACCCTGCCTCATTGAAAGACTGCACCCAAGATCCTTGGTACACCTTTGGTTTGCCAGGCCCCTGCACAAGTGGTGAGCCATCGGGTTCCTGATCAAAAGGCGTCAGGGATAGCAAGCTATTTGCAGAAAGACTTTGCGGTTTAATGCACCTGACGCCTCAAGTATTCGTTCTGAATATGCGCGCCATGACCATGGACTGCCAAAACAACTGCTTTTGTACTGTCGGAAACTTCTGACGGCCAGAAGTAAGTTGCGATCTTCAGACCTTGCTTGTTCACAAAGAAACTCTCGACCCCTCTAGGGCCAAGCTGTTGCTGCCTGTTGTTCGCATCGTAAAGACTAGGAAGACTGACACCAGTTGGAGCGCGCATGGCTGCCTCCGAAACGTGCAGAGAAGTCACCAGGCTGCTGTTGCTGTGGCGGTGAGCCAAGCGACGGGCAAGGTGGCGCGTGCTGCTTGACCTTGGTGCACACACTCGATATCGGCTGAATTCGACCGGCAAAGTACGCTGAATGGCAAGCTGCTCCGCCAGTCGGATGCAAAGCATGCCCGCTTACCCTGAAGCCTTGTTGCAGTAGGTGGTCAACTCAAATCGTACTAGTAACAAGAAGAAGAACGGATTTGTAATTACAGCATACCACGTCATGACGATTGTTTAGTAGTGCAGTTACGGAAGAGTTAGTTGTATAGCGGTGGCCTTTTGCGCCGAGGACAAGGACGATCAGGGCCAAGTGTCTAACATGAACACGTTATTGAAGGTCGGCCGCAGGCGGCAAAGCCTGCTGGCTGGTGGCAGATGCTTTGCCACCCAAGCTGGAAGTCTGTCTGCAGCTGCTCCGGCCAAGGCTGAACCATCTCAGGACTCGCCATTCCTCAGATTTGCAAGCCCTGTGCCTCAACTTTCGAATCATCAGCAGATCTTCAGCACCATCCCCCAGACACAGGTGTCGCAGCACTTCTGACATATTTACGCCACCATCGTTGATTCCACCTGACAGACCCCAAGTGCTGCATCGCTTGCACTCCCTGATTATAAGCTCGATGTGCAGATCACTACATTGCCTAGTGGGTTGCGTGTGGCCTCTGAGACAAGGCCATTCACCGACACAGCAACTGTTGGGGTCTGGATTGACGCTGGCAGCAGATATGAGACTGACGTCAACAACGGCACTGCTCACTTCTTGGAGCACATGTCTTTCAAGGGCACCAAGGTGCGCTTATGCTTCGATATGCATAGTGTGCCACATGTGCAGCATCGGAGCACTTGGCAAACAGCAGTTGCTTCTGGAATACTACTTCCGAAGGCCAGCTGTGTGTGTATGCTCTGCCTGTCCTCACTGCTTACTTGAATGTCTACAGAAAAGGAGCGTGAGGCAGCTAGAAGTAGAAATTGAAAATTTGGGTGCACACCTGAATGCTTACACATCTCGAGAGCAGACCTGCTACTATGCCAAGGTTCTCAAGGATGATGTTCCTAAGGCAGTAGACATTCTGTCAGACATCCTGCAGAACTCCAGCCTAGAGAATCATGCCATTGAGAGGGAACGCAATGTCATCTTGAGAGAGATGCAAGAGGTATGTGAGCCCAAACACATAGTTTGTGTCGCACAGAGCTGGAGTCTTGAAATGGCATTGCACACTAGCTGGACACTACTGAAGATGAAGGGAAGACCTGCCTGAATGCACATGTTTCATCACTCTCCACACTCAACACCAAGGGTCCCCGTATCATGACAAGGCATTTTACAGCAGTGATGGTGCATGTGCAGGTAGAGGGTGTTGCCGAAGAGGTCATCTTTGACCACCTTCATGCAACAGCTTTCCAGCACAGTCCTTTGGGACGGACCATCTTGGGCCCCGCTGAAAACATTCGCACCTTGACACGCAATGACCTGGTGGACTACATCCAGACTCACTACACTGCGTCCCGCATGGTATGCTCTTTTCACGCATTGACCGCTTGCCTCGCACTGCACATGCTGCATGATCTGTATTCTGCCTGATCTGTATTCTAATTGTATTTTATTCCTAGTTCACAACCACAACAATGTCAGGTGGCCCAGCTGGGTGTGCGCCCTTCAACGCCGCTTGACGTCGTTGCACAATCCAAACATGCTTCTTGACTTTGGAGACCATCATGGGACCGACAGAGTAAACAGGATGAACAGCATGCAGAAGTGGACTCAAGTGGACTGGCTGTTTGTGACAGGAAGGCATCACACCTCTTGATGTTGTGCTATGTATTGCAGGTTGTGGCAGGTGCTGGTGCCATTGACCACACTCACTTGGTGGACCTGGCCGGCAAAAGCTTTGCCAGCCTGCCCACCAACCCCACCACTGCAGATGATCTAGTCAAGAAGGCAAGTCAAGGCTGGATACAAACTCATGCTCTTGCTGTTGCTTGCCGCAACATTACTTGCGGCTAGAGCTGTTCCATAGGCATTGTGCTTAGACAGGCCCTTTGAAATCCACGATTCAAGTTACTGCAGCAGCCAGTATGAGCTTCTCTGTACATCTGCAACACAGTAGCTTGATCATGCATGCAGTTCCTGGTTCAGGGACTGCTTATCATGTGGTCATTGTATTCGCATGATGTAACCTTGTTCGTTTGGTTGGTAGCTACCTACTCAGGTAAACACAAAGTGCATGCGCTGTGCACAGGGGCTGCGTCAAAACGTTTGCAAGAAAAGAGAACAAACTTGAGGTCTACGCGGTAGGCAACCATAATGGGAGCCTCCGATTGTCACTTGAAACTCAGCTGCAGTGGCAGCCTGAACTATGACCCTAGCACAGCTAAAGCCATAGCCAGCACAAAATGTTTGCATGCTTGCCATTACAGGACCCCTTCCTATGGACAGGATCAGATGTGCGCATCAGGGATCCAGACATGCCCAACATCCACTTTGCGGTGGCTTTCAAGGGTGCCAGCTGGTCTGACCCAGACAGCGTGGCTCTCATGGTCATGCAGGTCAGCCCTTGACATTTCCTGACATTCAACACCTGCAACTGTGACACCTGGCATCCATGACATATGGTAGTCAAGGGGATGAGCTTGTTCCTATTCTGCAAAATGTCACTTTCAATGTCAGCTGTTCAGGCCAGATCAGTACAGGCACTGTCTGGATTTGCTATGGAGAAAGTTGTGTAACACGAGGGACTCACTATGTAGACAGATCATGCTGCATTCCAGACGTACATATCACTCTCGCCATGGCTGGCATCATGCACAAGTGTGAGTTTACTCCTTTTGAATTCTTTCATAGTGTTGACCTTTAATTTCACTATATTGTAGTGCATTACCAGTAGAGTTCAGCATGGACTCACATCAGCTGTTGTTGATGACAGACCATGCTGGGAGCTTGGGACAGCAATGTAGGAGCTGGGGGTCACATGTCCAGCAAGCTGGCGCAGAGAGTGGCTGTGAATGGCCTGTGCAAGAACTACATGGCCTTCAACACCAACTACCATGACACAGGCTTGTTTGGAGTGTATGCTGTGGCAGCCAAAGACCAACCGGTGGGTGCATGTACAACTCCTGACATCCAACCTCAAGCAAGTTTGCCAAATAGTCAATAGTGCCTCACCAACTCGTTGTGCTTTGAGTGTCTGAACCCCGCTTTACTGATTGACCTTGTTCTAAGTCAAAGTACGAGGCTTGCAAAGTTTGATTAGTCTGCTGCACTCCAAGCTAATCATCCTCATTGATCACTCAAGCTGTCAGTGTCTAGCCTGCTATACCATGTCAATGTCATTGGTGTCTGTAAGCTGGCAAGTGGCATGTGCAGGTTGACGACTTGGCGTGGGCCATCATGCGTGAGATTAGCAAGATGTGCTACAACCCCGTAGAGGAGGATGTAGTCAGGGCCAAGAACCAGCTCAAGGCCGCCATCCTCTTCAGCCAAGACAACCTCAGCGGTAAGTGGTCAATCAACTTCTCCCAGCATTTCTTATGCTGCTCACGGCATACGTGCGTGACAGCCATGTGACAGGCAAATCTGAAGTCTGACTTCCCTGCACTTTCCTGATGTTGATCCCAAACCACTGCCTTCCCAAGAAGTGCGCCATAGAAGGTCTGCTGGCAAGTGCCGCTGTTCTGACTATAACAGCTGTAACTTGGTCGCATCACTGCAGTCAATGACAAGCTGATGTCAACTGTAGGCCTAGCTGAGGATATTGGTCGACATGCACTGGTGTATGGACGCCGTATGCCTAAGGCTGAGATGTTTGCTCGTATCGATGCTGTGGATGTGGACACAATCAAAGCAGTCTCTGACAGATTCATCTATGACCAGGACATTGCCATTGCAGCCATGGGTGACACACAAAATCTGCCCGACTACACCTGGTTCAGGCGCAGGACATACTGGTTGAGATACTAGTCGAGTTCACTACATGGCAATGCTTAGTAGGCATCAGTGCTGGCCTTGCATTGGCTTAGCAATGCAGAGCAGCAGCTGTCAGATTCTTTTTATGAACACCTGGCATGACATGGCACATTGTGTGTAACAAGTCTTGTGGAAGGGCTTTCTATGACGTGTGAGCATTCGCTGAGAACGTGCCACTGGCAAGCGTGAGCTCTTGAATTGCATGTCAGCCGGACATTGCTGCATGCCATGCCCTACAGTTCGCATGCAGCAACACGGTGTGATGCAGGGTCTGTATTGTGTATACTGTCAAAAGCCGGACCTGGCAGTACGTTCAACATGCAACATGTTTGGCGGGATCTTGTTGATGCCCTACGAAAGCACATTTGCTCAGGTATGCCCAGGGTCCATCTATGAAACGCTTGGTCACAGCACTAACCCAGCCACTTTTTTCTACGTTGGAAAGGCAGATCCGGATTTGCTCAGGGTGCAGCCAGTCGGCTCCCACGTTCAGACCAGCTGGAATGAATCTACAACAATTCTCGATTACTATCACAATCCTTGTTATGAATCTTGTAACTAAGTGAATCTATGTTGGGTTGACCTGCATCTTGGCTGCCAGAGGCATGACTGCTTTATGCTTGAGTTTCATTTTTTTGACCTTCAGTTTGCGCTGGGCCTGCTGCTTCATGACATGCAGTTTCTGATTGCTATCCTTCCCATATGCAAGACCTCCATGAGCCGCCATCTTCCTGATCTTAATTGTCTTGCCTTTGCAGCTCCCTGCAGCCAGATGCTTTGTTCAGCAACAGCCCTGTGAAGTACACAGCACCAGACATAAGCTACAGCATCTTGCTTTGCTGGCCATCAGACACGCAATGGGTTGTGTGTGAGGCTTGCTTGGCCCTGTCATGCCTTGCCAGTTTTTTCTTGATGTTGGTAAGTCAATGTGACGCACCTGAAGTCAACTTCAGGAGTTTCTGGGCTCGCCCTAAGCTGTCTGTTTCTTGTGCGCCAGGCAGCTGCTTGAAGGCCTCATTGGCATCACCGGCATGCCGGAATACCAGGTGGCCTGCCATTGCAACAGAGCAGTCAAGCCACCATGCAATCTGCACGCTTAGGGAAGAGCATCACAGACAAAGTATGGCTGTTGCAACTTGCAGTGGTGAACCTGGGAACATGATGAGTAAGGTAGAGCAGTGTCTTGACCAATGCAGCAAGCAGGTACAGTTGCCATCAGATAAGTCATGAACACAATCTTAACCTGCTGAGACAACCAAAATAAATGCATCCACATCCAACATGAAAGACTTGTGCTGAGGTTCTTCCAGGAGCCAATGCAAGGTGCCCACTACTGCAAAGTACTGTACCTTTTCTTTCCCTCATATCTCCCTCCACAGTGGGATGAGCACAAGTGCATGCTTCGAATAGCTGCAGCAAATCCGCTGGCTGAGCTGACTGAGGGACACCGTGTACAAAAAGCTTCCTCAGATCCTCCTTGGCCACCTGCTCACAAAGAACAATTCAGATCTGTCACTCACATGCAAACACAAAGTCTCCTACATGCAAACAAGCAGCAATTCAGATTGTGACGACTGCACAAGGTGGCAGTGTCAACCCTGCTGTGCTGTTTGAAATCAGCTTTGGCGTGCATTTGCGCAGCTGCTGCGAAACAGGCGAGCCTGACATATGCCAAGATCAGCAGGCAAAGTGCAGACGAAAGACCACACTCTGCAAACAGCATTAAGTCTTTTGATAACATACCTTGATTTCTGGGGCGTCCATGGGGGGCGGTATGCCGTGGTGAAGAGCATGATTCACTAGCTGCATGGCTGCTGCAGCATCCTGCTCACAGTCGTGAGGGGCTCCCTCCTGCCTCAGACTCCTGCCCAGCATCTGAGACACCAGATTTGCCAGTGAAGGTGTGCATGTGGACAAGCCCCTACAACACCTTGTCTGTCAGACTCACACACTCATACAGTGTCTTCTAAAACCCCTACATGTGCATATCCAGCACAAGTCTGCTGCTTTGATGCATACCTGGCAGTAATGCAAGCTGTATGGTGCGATCTTGCATTACTATTAGGACTGCAGCTTGACAGCACTTGCTTGCACTGGCTGAGTTTGCTGAGGGTTTGCAAAGGCACTGAGACAGCTAAAAGGTATGACTGGCAGGCAGAAAATGCAGAACTGCACAGGAAGCAGCATGCCACATTGAGCACAAATCTGGGCAAGAATTTGCGTACTTGTAGGAGCAGAGAAGCGCGGTATCAATGACGGCTGTGGGGTCCAGCTGCAGGGCATGTAGGTCATGATGCAGGGCATGCCCCACCAGCACCACGTTGCCCTGCATCAGCTTCTGCATAGCTTCTTGTGCGTCACGCTTGGTGTATGTCACGCCCTGCATGGCATGAACTCCATTCACTTGGACTATTTTGAACTTTGCTTTTGAGCGCAGCTTTTGAGCGCAGCTTTGACAAGATTGTTTGTGTAAGTGAATGCAGAGAACTAATTGCCACTTGCGAGGAAATCAGCACACCAGGCTTCACGGTTCACAGGTTGTGGCAGACCCACTGGGGATGTCAAGAATTGCCACAAACAGCGATGCAACATGGTAGTCTAACATTGGCAGTCCGCTGCATGCGTATCTACTCCCGTACATCTGCTTTAAGTCCTTCAACATGAGCCTGTTACCCCGCAGCAAAGTGGCTGTAGAGCGCTGAGATACAGCAGTAGCGTACCTGCATGCTGGCGTCTGTAGCTCCTGTGACCTCAGTACGGTAATTGAGAACCTTTCCAGCCGGCTTGACCAGCATCTGCAGATGACCAAGATGCATCAGCTGCATTGCTTGCTGAGCTTGATTGCCTGTTACATCATGTCTGCAGCATTTGCCTGTTACATCATGTCTGCAGCATTGGCAACTGCAAGGGTTGATGCTGACAGTTTTGCCGTGTAACAGGCGCATTCCCAAGCTGCAGGCATGTGCCAGGGTGGAAGGCTTTGGTTCGGCTGCAGTGATAGGGAACGAGGTGTGAAAGACATTGGCAAGGAACAGGTGCAAGCAGAAGCTGCAGTCAGGCAGCCCGATCACCTTTAAAACAGTACTGCCAGCTTCGTTGACAACACTGAGGCCGATTAGCTCTCGCGAGCTTGTGGCAGTCTCACACATCTCACAATCAAGAGAGAGCAGACAGGGCCGGCTGGCGGCATCCAGACTTGTGCTGCAAAAGCACAGGATGAAGATGGTTTGAGTGCAACGACTTGTGTGCTTGTCTGCTGCACACTCCTTGCATGACCACTGAGATGCAAATGGATGCTGCCTGACAGATACAGCGGACAGGATACTACGCATGTATCGTGCACTAATGGGCCAGCTTGATGTAGCGCCGTAGTCACCTGCTCATTTGTGTCCAGCCTGGTTGGAATGAGGGAAAATTGTAATTCTCTGGAAATTGTGAATGACACAGAGTTTGCTGAACCATAGGCCAAATAGCATCCTGCAAACACGTGGTGCTTGCGTTTCAAGCTGAGTGATGCTGTAATACGCAGAAGCTGTGCTTGTGTTTGCATTCAGATGACTAGGCTAGCAGCAAGACTATGGCAGCATACCTGGCCTGAGTCGCTAGCGTTAGTTTGTGATAGCCTTGCTGCAAATTCAGTGCGCTGCAGAAGTCAGCAGGGCTCAACATATGAATCCAAGTGCTTGTCTATCAGTCAACGACAGCGCAACGGCAACAAAACACCACACCTGCTTCTGATGCAGCTGATGTTCCCTGTGTGGGCCAACAAGCATGCCAGCCTGTGGTTTGCTCAAGGTTGCCATAAAAGCAGCCAGCGTCTGCAAGATAATAAGACCTCAACATGACATTGCTTTCTCGCCTCGTGTGCGGTTTTGACTGGACTTACCTTGGAAGAATGCATGCTAGGATCAGATTTGCCCAGCGCTGGTGTTTGTGCTTTGAGGTAATCTTTCCAGCTTCCCTGTGTTCCTTGCAACTTACTCTTCTGACAGTCCTTCACAACGCGAATCAGCAGTTCTTTGTCGGCAGGCAAAAAGGTGGTGGCCTCCATGTTGACGCGGCACAGCGTGCGTAAAGGCAGTACAGAGTCTGCAAAGCAAAAGTGTTCACTGACGATCAGGTGAAACCAGGCCCCTAGCAGGCTCTTTCCGCGCTCAGGCCGCTGGGTCCAGTGTCAACCCTGACACAATTACAACTGGTCTAGCGCAAGCATCCCGCAATACTGTCATCATCGCAGAAGCGCACATTAGTGTCAGAGCCTTTGAGCAGTTCTCCAGGAGTTTTCGCTCAGGGTGTTCCGCGGTCAAGACACATGGCTTTTAGACCGTTGTCAGTCATAGCAGCGGTCCGGCAGCCTGGAGACATGGAGGTAACTAATAATATCGTCTTGCGGACATTCAACGACGTTATCTGGTTGGTCGCCTGCTGTGCCCTCTGCCGGCAGACCTCGGGGTCTAACGCTGCTAAGCTTCTTTAAGCTTTGCAGGACATGGCTGAAGAGCGAGCCCAGCTTGCAAACGCCAATTACATTGGGGCTCGTCATTGGGAAGCTCTTGTAGACAGCCGTAGAATTTGTGCACAGGTGAGCTACCAGAGCAGTTCTTGTGTGTCTAGTTAGTCCCGGTCTCCTCGCTTCCGTCCTCTCACAAACTTTTGACTCATGCTTGCAGGTTGTTTCTGATCACGCAAAGCTGCAGTCGGAGCTGCGGCGGAGTGCGCAAAAAATTCATGTTCTTGAGAAGGTAACCAGTTCTTAGGCTCTCCCAAATATCAAAGAACAACTCAACCAAGCTGTTTCAGCTTGTGCAAGACCCTTGCTCCAACACCAAATTGACTCTGCTTGTGTTGCAGGAGCTTGTGGCTCTGAATATGAGACACAAGGATATTGTGTTTGCTTATGGCAACGTAGAGCAGAGTTCAATCAACACAGAGGCTCAGCTCAGAGAGGTGGGCAATCTCACAACACTCACATTTATTAGAACTGATATATGGTGCTACTATGCAGCGCGTGCTATCTGTCCAAAAAGCACCTGTGCTGTACTAAAGCATTGCCCTGATTGTACAGCTTTAGAATCTGTAGTACTAGTGGCCACTGGTAACAACACTCTGGTGCCTGTATCACGACTCATTTCTTTGTGCCGTAGGAAATTGAGGCTGCAGACATGCAGAAGAACAGGCTGCAGCAGGACTTCAAAGAGGCAGAGCACGACCACCAGGACTTAGTTGCAGAGCTGCGCCTGGAGAACAAATGTCTGATGGAAGTGAGTTGTGATGCTGCACTTCTAAAGCTTGTAGAGCTGTGCTATGGCCATGCATCAGTTGTCACCCGCCAATGAGTGCCAGGTTGCACACCTTTCTGTCAGCCTTTTTGTTCTCTCCTGTCCTCAATTTGTCATCAGTGAACAAGCGCTGAGGCTTGCAGTGCAGAATCAATGCTCACATGACACCATGTGTTCCACAGTCTTGTATGTTGTATGCAAGCATGTTTGCTTCATTTGCAGCATGTCTGGCTCATTGAGTTCGTCATGCTGAGCACCACAAAGTGCTGTCACTGTGCTGCTTTATGCTGATGTGCAGGACATTGTGATAGGTTTTTTGACAGCTAACAAAACCTGTTTGTACAGGACAAGGCAGCTTTGATGGAGGAGGTGTCAAGGCTGCGCCGCCAACTCGACATTGTTCAGAGCAGCCGGGCCACACCAACCAGACCTGCAGACGTGGTGTGTGTTTGCTTCTTGTCACAGCTGCCAGCTGTCAAAGCCTGAATTTTGTTTGTTGTGTACCTTCACTGCCTTGCCTGCAGTATCCGCTTGTTGTTCCACCGGTGTGGGGGGGGCGCGCCCCCCCCCCCCCCCGCCCCGCGCCCAGGGCCCCGAA
>JAABUP010002155.1_pt1 | contig 39295 bp, 48 predicted proteins | sample 5559201 | NCBI WGS metagenome assembly JAABUP01 (sample SAMN10711887, study PRJNA513373) | rock metagenome | isolation source: Antarctica rocks | place: Antarctica | reverse complement strand
ATGCGCAAGGCTGCCCTGGCCTTGAACGCCCAGCTGGCGCAGATTGACAAGCAGGTTTTGGAGCATATCATGCCTCGCTGTGGGCACCATGCCAGGGCTGATCCTCAGCAGGCTGATAGCTGCATCACTGCCCACCAGGTACTTTTGTCCCTTATATTGTGTGTCTCTGTGGGCTCCCATTTGTTTCCTGTGACTGCCTGTGTGTTTGCTGGCTCTTGCGTTCTGTTGGGGCATTCATGCCTGACTGTCTGCACATCACACTTGACAGCTCTGTGTTGCCCAGCTTCCACGCTTTGCAGCTCAGCTTTGCAGCTCATAGGGGCATCTGAGCTTTTATGCAAGCTGTGGTCATAGTTGCCTGCCTGCGTCTGTTGACATCATGCAGTGCTGGGCGTGAGCTGCACTCTGCTGTACGACGCAGCTTTGTGGTATCACACATTGTCAGATGGCTGCTGTATGAGGCAGTATCAGCCAAGCAGGGCATGGGGCTTGAGATTGTCAATGAATTGCGACGAGTTGCAGCAGCGGCAGCAGCAGCTGTAGTTGTGATCTAACATCAATAGTGATGAGAGTGCACTATGTCAGTGAGCTCATTAGTCATGATGGAAATGACTATGTGGCATTTGCAGGTTCATCAGTGTGAGGAACAGCTGCAAGAACTGGAGATCAGCAGTCAGCAGCTTCTGCAAGCTTCTTCTGAGCAAGTGAGCTCTCATTGTGCATGCTTTTCTGGTCGTACCTTGTGTGGCATACACTTCCTGCACCCACTCAGTCACTCACTGTTCTACTCACTCACTCACTCACTTGCTTGCTCGGCATCCACCAGCTCATTCACTTCAATGAAGTAGCTCATTTTGATCATATGCTTATCAAGAAGTCCTAAATGGGTAGGCAGTGCTGTATGTTGTTGCTGGTTCCAACCACTGTAAGGCTGCGTCAGGCACACTGTTCAAGATGACATGAACAGCTTGGCTGCCTTTGAAATGCGTCACCTGTCAGCAGCACCAAATCTTTCCTACAGAGCCCCCGTGTGTGTGTGTGTGTGTGTGTGTGTGTGTGTGTGTGTGTGTGTGTGTGTGTGTGTGGACAAGGTCAGACCTGCATGCTTGTTTGCAGCTTTCAGGATCAGAAACCCGCCCAGTGCAGGCAACAGAGAACCATGCCATTGCTAGGTTGGAATGCTCTCATTGTTTGCAGCTTTCAGGATCAGAAACCAGTCCAGTGCAGACAACAGGGAACTGTGCAGTTGCTAGATTGCAATGTTCTCATTGTTTGCAGGCAGCTGCAGTAACACAAACCAGCAGTGGAGGCCTGTCACCAGGGGACGATCCACACCACGGACAGACAGGCAAGTCATAGCCTGCCCTACATGTCAAACTGCATCTGCGTTTGCCTGTTGCGGCTGAGTTGGGCACCAGCATGAATGTAGCAAATGCAGATTGGCATAGAGAAGCAATAGTACCTGCACTACATGGTTGCCTTGGCATTCTTCTCTGATGCAACAGACTTGTAGTGCCGTTGCGCTATCTGTTGACCTCACATCATTCGCATGCAACCAGGCATGTGCACCCATAGATGCTGGCACAAGCCAGGTTTTCAGAGGAGGCCTTGTGTGGTTGATGTCCCAGTCCTGAGGAGGTGTTCAGACACAACTTGTGCCTTGCAAAATCCACATCAGCTTGCCAGACCCAGATCAGCTTGCCAGACCCAGATCAGCTTGCCAAATTCAGATCAGCTTGCCAAATTCAGATCAGCTTGCCAGACCCAGATCAGCTTGCCAGACCCAGATCAGCTTGCCAAATTCAGATCAGCTTGCCAAATTCAGATCAGCTTGCCAAACCCAGATCAGCTTGCCAAATCCAGATCAGCTTGCCAAACCCAGAGCAGCTTGCAAACCTTTAGAACCAAGAGGTCTACATCTTTCCTTTGCCTGCAGATTCTGCAACAGCTTGCAGGCCACCATAACAAGAAGTCCTCATGAGATTTTTGGACTCCACATTCACATTTTCTTATGGCTGCAGGTTCCACATTAGCTTGCAGACCGACACAGAAACAAAAAGTCCTCATCACTTTGTTGATTCTACATCTTCCGTGTGCCTGCAGGTTTGGCCATCACTGGAAGGCCAGCAGGCAAGCGAAAGATCATAGAAGGCTGTCTGACTCAGGCTCCAGCAACTACCCCCTATTTGATGTACTGGAGTGCGGGCCGGGGTGGGACTTCACCCAGGGGGGTGCCAAGGTACTGGTGGCAGCTAATGGGCTGGATGAGAAGCAAATGAAAGAGGCCAGCAGTCACATTCATGTCATGTTTGACAGGACAGAGGTACACTGACAATGTCACCATGTAGTGCATGCATATCAGCTTTAACAATGATGGCAATAATAATAATCATAATAATACTAACAACAATAACAATATTGACAATAACAATGACAATAACAATAATCATGACAATAACAATAACAATATTAATAATAACAACAATAATAAGAATAATAATAATAACGATGATAAGAACTGCATATTTCAGAGCCCTGCAATGGTTGCTTTTGCCTCTGGCCTTCGACTATAGCCTTTGACGATGGCCTTTGGCTGTGGCTGTTGACAGTTTTCTTACCAAGTGCACACTCAAGTAGCTGTCTTCAGGCGGCTACGTCCGGAGCATAAACAACTTCCTGAGCAGGACGCATGGCAACTAGCGCTAAGCTGCAATTGCTGCTGAGCATGCAGCCTCCACAGCAGCATGTCCTGCCTTGTACCGTACCTGCATCTGCGCTTGTCATTGCGCAGGTAGCCGCAACACTGCTTTGGCCTGGTGGGATGTGCAGTGCGACGTATGTACCCAGCATTCAGCTGTGCTTGCTAAGGCAGCTGCAACAATGCTGTGGCCTGGCGTGATGTGCAGTGCAATGCATGTGTCCCCAACATTGAGCTGTGCTTATCATGATGCAGGTGGCTGCAACAATGCTGTGGCCAGGCGTGATGCGGTGCACTGCGCCGCCCCATGCAGCAGGCTCTGTCAGGCTTTGTCTCACGCTGGGCGATGGCCGCCCATGCAGCAAGGCTGTCAGCTTTGACTACAAGGAAGCCTTGCATGCAAGTCCCTCTGCCTCACAAAGGTAGGCCAGCTTTGCTGCTGAGAATCCTGTGTGCTACAGCTGCTGCATATGGGCTTTGGGTGTGAGAGTCGAGTAGGCACAGAATTATGCTGGGGTTGCACAATATGGATTTTGGGAGTGAGAGTCGAGTACGAGTTGGTTTATGCTGGGGTTGCACAACATGGGCTTTGGGTATCAGAATCAGCTAGCAGCAGGTTCATGCTGGGATTGTACAATATAGGCTCTGGGAATGGGAGTCAACTAGGAGCAGGCTCATGCTGGGATTGTATGTAGCATGGTGCTTGCGCTTTCTGAACTATCTGGACACTTCACAGGCATTTCTGCATCACGCATCAGTCCATCAATGGTCACTGACATTCAATCACTTCCAATCAAGTATGCACCTCACCGTCTACTCCAAGTGATAGGCATCGCCTAAAATGGCCCTAGAAAAGAAGCATGCAGCAACATGTACAACGTCAGCATGCACAGCAGCAGCACTTACAGCAGCATGCACGGCAACATGCAGCAACATGTACAACGTCAGCATGCACAGCAGCAGTACTTACAGCAGCATGCATGGCAACATGCAGCAACATGTACAACTTCAGCATGCACAGCAGCAATATTTACAGCAGCTTGCACGGCAACATGCCCAACAGCATGGTGGCAGCACACAGAGCAGCCTTCACAGCAGCAGCATGCATGACCATGCAACAGCAACCCCGCTAGCATGTACAGCAGCATGCACAGCAGCAGCATGCATCAGTGCATGGACAACAGCCTGACAGTCAACCAATTGCGACCAACCATTCTCCCATCTACAGCTTACCGATGGGAGTGCAGCCTGACGCCAGTCATGCTGTGTGCAGGCCAAGCGCTGACCTGACAGACAGCGACTTGCAGCTGCAGCTGCTGCAGGCCTTACTGCAAGGCCAGCCAAGCCCCAGCGGCATTCTCAGTGGCACCCCCCTGCATCGACTGCCATTCTCTGGCATGGGCCCAGCCAGGGTGGGTGTGATGACAGGGGCGGGTCCGATGACAGGGCTGCTCCTGGACGACAACCCAGGGCCGTCTCTGAACAGGGCACAGCTGCTGCAGGCCTTGTTCAAGCTGGAGTTGGAGGGCCAGATGCCAAAGGTAGGCCACATTGCATATTATCGACGAGACACGATGCAGTTGCTGCAGCCAAGCCAAATTTTTGGCAAGACTGTCCACATGTTGCTGTACCTGGCCAAGCTGATGTTTACCACATCACTGTTTGCGGCTCTTTTGATAGCACAACAAGACAAAAAATGACACGCAAGTGGTAATGTTAGCTACATAATATATGGTCGTGGGCTACAAGCAGTGATGTCTATAACGATGGCTATACAGGTTATAGCCTACTGAGTAATCAGCATTGCTCTGCCACCTGTGTGCATGACAGCTGGCAAACAAGATCAGCTGTTTGCCAGTCGCTCTTGTTGAGGTAGCATACTGCTGCCCAGCATCTGACCTGTCTCAAAAGCAGCAGAGCTGCAAGGCTGCCCAACCTGTCAGCTCAAGCCTTTCAGCAGCATCCCAGTGCGCCTACCAAAGAGGCTGATTGCTGCAGAAGCTGACATGCTGACTGCCAAAAGAGGACCTCATGCAGGGAGCTACTCAGGACTGTACGTACCTGACTCTAGGGGAACAGAAAAGAGAAAAGAGTACTCCACCCAAAAGAATGAGATGGCATTCTTGGGAGACCCAAGACGGCCTCCTGATGAGGAAGACACATAACTGACGAAAACATGAAATGACATGCTGCAGTCTGTATGCAGGCAGAGCCTCTACACCGACACTCAAGTCAAGCCGAGTATGCATCAGGGCGGCTGTGCAGTCCAGTTGCATTGAACAGCCTCCCCCAGCAGGGGCTGGCCATGCTGCACCTGGTGTCCGCCTTGGGCTATGACTGGGCTTGCACCATGTTGGTGGACGCTGGCGCAAGCATCCATCTGCAGGTATGCACACCATGCTTCCACCCAAGCTGAAGTCTAGAACAGAAAAGAAAACCCTGTGCGGGTAGGCAATCGTGGAGAGTAATGGAGAAAACTCTCAAAGTAAATGCAACCGAAATGCTGGGGTAACATGTCAAAGTCAAAAGTACAAACCCTCTGTACCCTGTGTGTGAGCCTATGCCAGTCAGCTGCAGTGGCAGCCCAGATGATGATCCTAATATAGCTGAGGCCATAAATGGTGGCCCGGTTTGGACTGAAGTATTTTGTGCCTTCCCTGGAGGCTACCGTGGTCCATCATCACACGCTGATTGCATTGACTCCACATAGTCATAGAATAAACAAGCCACTGAACAGGATGCTCAACTACCTGAAATGAGGGTTCCAGGACAAATCAGGTCTGACAGCCCTGCATTGGGCCGCAAGCAGAGGTCGCGAGGCTTGTGTGGCAGCTCTCCTGGCCAAGGGCTCTGACCCTACCTGCCTGTCCCATACCTCTTATGGCAATCTTGGCTGCTCCGCTGCCGACATGGCCAGCAGCGCAGGACACCCTGGCATTGCAGCAGTCTTGGCAGAAGCCAGCTTGGTGCATGCCCTGTCAAAAGCACAGGCTGTCAGGCTGCCTGCATCAACTGTCTCTCTGTTAGGTGAGACCTCAGCATAATCTGATGCGCCGCTCATGTCACTGATTGAAAGTGGCATCCAAATGCAAAATGCCCTAGTCAGTAGCAGGCTTGCGCTGTATTTTATGCTCCGTACAGGCGACCTTTGCCATTGTAGAAGTAGATGTGTCAAATGTGCATGACCATGTGATCTGCGATGCAGCAGCAAAGGTTCATTGCTGCTGCGCAACATCTTGGCATGGCTTGCGCAGTCAGTGTCAACAAACGGGCTGTTTCAGACTAGCTGCACAAGCTGGCACCATGGCATGATCTGCACATTCCTGCAATCGGGAAGGCAGTCCGACACATGTGCATGTGCCTGCAGATTGGCAAATGGCCCAGCAGCGGCCTGCCACGTCGTCTCCTACAGATCACAGCGTCCAGCGCAAACGCTGCCGCATGGACCAGCACCTGCATGAAGGGCTCCTCCTACCACCCCCCTCCCAACTCATCTCCTCAGCACGGGACCCCATGACACCAAACGTCAACATAGTAGTCCGAATGCCCACCGCCGCGTTGCAGCAGAGCGTTGACTCATCAGCTGACAAAGCAGACCAGCGGCTGACTCACACCCTAGCAGGTCAGTCCAGGGGCGGAGTAGGGTTGCATCAGAACCCCCCTGCATCAAGGGGTTGGGGTGAGGGAGGCCTGGCGGCTACAGTCGCGGCTGCAAAGCAGGCGGTGGCAGTGCTTGAGCAGCAGTGGCAGAGGCAGGAACAGCAATGTGGTATACCAGGAGTGCGTCGAGCCAAACGTAAACAGAGGTACGGCCGGTCATGCTCGTCAGACCTGCACAACACTACTGCGCACCTGCTCATGGAGTAAACAAGCTCTTAACGAGCTGTGAACAAGACTGAAGCTGCAAATATGCACTAGTCATACTTGAATGCTGCTGATGCACTATGCTTGTTTTGGCATGCAGAAGCGCAGTCTATCCAGGATGCTGAATGCAAGCTTTGCAGTCAACAGAACACCAGGTCATCCAGTACAACATTCCCCCAAGTCCCATGCACAGAGGTTCGGCCAGGGACACTGGACGACTGACTTCGTGTCTGCAATGTCATGCAGAGATGAGGTGACCCTGCAGCGTTTGTCTGATTCCCTAAAGATGTGGACCACTCTAAAAAAGATTGCAGAGGCTGAGGTAGCTGACAGCACCAACCAAGCTCAGGACTCGGTCACTCGGCGCTTCCTGAGTCTGGCCCCTCGCGTTGCTCGGCTCAATGAGGCTGTGCGCCTTGGCCTTATGTCTGGCAGCTGTGGAGAAGCTGCTGCAGAAGCTGATGGTGCAGCTGAGGCTGCTGCTGATGAGCAAGGTGCAGAAATGGGTGGTGATGCACGCTCGTCTGAGGCTCCACCTCAAAGCCCACAAAGGTGATTAAGCATGGGTGGCAGTAGTCATCCATGTAAAGTGGCTCAATTGCGTGATACTTGGTGGTGCTTCATCTGTCTGTCTGCATGAGGCTGCAGTAGGCAAAATCATCATCATCTGGCTCTGTATCTGTCTATCTGGCAGTGGCAGTCCATATAATGTGAGCTGCTACCGTGTTCATCTCCTTGGGTCTCTAGAGACAGCAACAATGTATACTTGTCCTATTCTGCAAGAAACACTTGGCCTACGCTCACCTTGATGTGCACCACTTCCTATAAACTGAACTTGTGCAACCCAAGACACAGACTGAAAGTCTCGTCCAGCTGCAAGCCTCAAGGCTTGTCATGAGGGAGAACGCACAGACGCCTTGGTCGTTTGCTCTGCAGGGGGGGCCAGTACCTGCCATCGCAGGCAGTCAAAGTTGCTGAGGAGGTCAAATGGCCTGTTGTGCAAAGCGTGGCAGGCAACATCAACAACGCAGCCCTCAGCCAGGTATGTCCTGGGCTTGTGCTGCTGGCCAAAAGCACAAGACAACATAGTCAAGCTTGTTTGTGCAGATTGGGACCTTTCAAGTTGTCCAGTGGGTGGCAAAAGTTGGTCTCTCACATGCTAGTCTCAATGCAGAAATGAGGGGCGGCTGCTAGCTGACGGTGTCACCTCTGCAGCAGTGTGCAAGTTGCCTCTTTTTTTTTGGCATCGTTAAGAACCCAATCCGTCTGTCCTGCATGGGCACGCTGCCGTCTGCATCAGAAGCAATGCACTTGAGAGTGGCGGCTGTCTCACTGCATTGTCATCATGTGTGCTGGCAATGACTTCTGGCACGTCAAAGATTGCATCACAAGCATCTGCTTGTTGCGAGTGCTGCCCCACATCACCCAACCACATCAGCCCTTGGAAGATTGTCACTCCTGATGCCAGACGGCCAACCGTACCAGGAGCTCTCGATGAACAGATTGTTACTGAACAAAAGCAAGGAGGATCCAAATATGGTGCTAAGAAAAAGCAAAGCTTATAGTTGGTTATGTACTTGTTGAATGATGACAACGCTGCAGGCCGTGCAACATATTGAAGCAGTGGTGGGCAAGGCAGACGCAAGTGCTCAGTATGAGCGGGTAATAAGGGCTGTGAAGAGCATCAGTGCACAGCCTGCTGTCCGTAGGGTCATGCCTGCCCTCCATAGCTACTGATAGCCCAGACAGAGCTTTCAAACACCCTGGCAAAGGCTTTGAAACACCCTGGTAGAGGCTTCAAAAAAGAAATCTCTTGAGGCTGCTCCTTTCTTGGGGTGCAACTCAGCATACTGAAGTGCCTGAGGATTTATTGAGGGGTTGTACGTTGCGACGTGGAGGGACATTGTAGAAGCACTTTTTGAATTTCGCGACACTGGCTGAAATACAGACCTGGCATTGCAACACAGGAGAACATGTATTGGCTGAAATATAGAACAGCACATAATGATGCATTGGAGTGGTAGTGAGGGTCATGCTGACAGCCCATGAGATGACAGTACAGCTGATCTAACTGGTCCATGTCATGAGTGTGTGTCAGGATGCTCACTGTGCTTTTGTTCTTTGTGTTTCAGCAGCATGCTGGTTTTCTTGAAAGACTTGCTACAGGCTGCTGCAAGCAAGCAGCTTTTTCTGCATGCATGCTGCAGGTCTAAGACTGCTGCCTCGCTGTGTCAAAGGCCCCTGGTGTCATGTTGCTGTTATTTGTAGTTTCCATAGTAGGTTGTACAACAGCAGCAATCCTGCTGATAAGCCCATGCAGCCAAGAACCTGCTCTCCATTGCCATCACATGCTTTACAGCGGTGCAACACCTCTGATCTGCAAGGACCTTGCATGCGTGATGGGTGCTGAACACCTTGCATGTGGGAATGTAAGTAAGTATGTACAGTGATTCAAAGCAGCAACGCTATTGATACGTCTTGCAGGGTCAAGGTTGAGCAATGTGTCAGTCATCTGACAACTGTAATATAGGACCACAGGCCTTGCTGCTTTGTGCTTAATCAAAGTCTCACTGGCATGTCTACCCGAAGCATCCGATCCAGTATCTGTTACTGCAATAAGGCTTAGAGGATGTCGAGGGCAAGCATGAGATAACAGTGAAATTCTAGAGTGCATGCACAGCGGCAGCAAGAGAGCGTTCAAGTGTAAGATCAAAAGTTGGGCAGCAGACTGTGCCTATAGGCGTGTATACATCTTGCATGCAATATAACTATGCTCTTGCATTCTCAGCCTGCTGACTGGACAAAAACAGCTGAAATTCTTAATTCCGCGACTCTGGAAAGATACAGTATGTAAACACCTGTCCTGCCTCTGTGTGCGGTAGCTTTGATTGTCTGCACCCTTTTATCAGTGTTCAAAGCTTTGTTGAGTGTTGTCATTGTTCAAAATGGCTGTCAACAGGTGTGTATCTTGCGCAATGCTGCCTGGGAAGACTGCCTGAAGCCTATAGATTTGAGAGACTGTATTGCCCTGCATGTGGGCAATCTCACATTGTGGTACTGCATGTGAAACAGCCACAGTGCATGAAGCAGCACTGAACGTATGCGCATTTGGTCATTTGCAATGTTCCAATGTGTTTTGCAGGTCTGATCTGAGTGAAGTGGCGGCTGATCTCGGAAATCACAGCAGTGCCATGGCTACACGCAGTGATGCCGCAGACAGCCAGGCGCCTTCGGTCAGTGACACTCTGCAAAGAATGGGCTTGCCTGCTGTCTCGACTGCAGGGGCAGCAACCCACGCCTCTAGGGCATTCAACTTCAACTCTGGATGGTGAGTGCTGTCACTCATCCTTTTCTGTCAAATGGTGCAGTGTGTCTAAGCTCATATCTTGGCTGGCCAGATTTGCATAGGCATACTGTTGCAGTGATAAGTTGGCACATGGGTGTCATATGTTCACATGTTATGTAATGTTTATAACCTTGTCAGGCAATGGTACCACTCATAAGTCACAGTCTCTTTGCTTTGACCATTGGCTGAACTTCTTTTGGTGGATGATGCAGGACAGATAAAATGAGCCAGAGCATCAGGGCAAATCTCCGCATACTAACTGACAGTGACGCTGCACTCCAACACCCTCCTTTTTCCAGCAGTCGCCCAGCTACACCACACCCACTTCAGGTTTCCAGTTACATGGGCGTGCTGATGGACCAGTCTCCAGCTGCCAGCCACCCTGTCACACAGCCTTCCTCCGTCCAACAGCCTCATCTGTGGAGTATGCCTCTCAGTAGTGTAGCAGCATCCAGTGGTGGGTTTCAGTCAGCTTATGAGCAACTTCCCCCAAGGCTCTTGCAGGCTACTGTGCCTCCTCATCCTCCTCCTCCTCCTCAGGTCCCCATTCCTTCTTGCACCTATTTTGACACCTTACCGCAGTATGGCAGTGAGGATCAGCCTGCGACGGCCCCCTTCCATGGGCATTCAAGCTCCCACCCGCTTATGCCACCTGGGTTTTTACCAGTTGCCCCTCAGAATGAGCAGCAGCAGCAAGCTCATGCCATGAACTATTTGCTGCAAATGCCTCCACATCAGCTGCAGCAGCTGACAGCACAGCAGCAACAGCTGCAGCTTCATCATCCTGTGGCATTGCAAGCACCTCACTACCCAAGTGAGTCTTAATCCCTTGGCTGGCTAGCGCTCTGTGATGACTGCAAGATGTCTTGGCATGGTGTATATAGACTAACAGCAAACTAGTTTTGGGACCAGGCTAGGATCCACCTGTGTTTTGGGACAAAGAGCAACCTTGTCTTGTTGTGGCTTACGTTGCTTGGCGCAATCTCAGGTTGTTGATCTCATGTAGGTCTTGCAAGTGAGCAGCTGGAAATGTGTAATGTAAATGGAGTGTATACATGAAGGAGTGAATGCATGACTGACTGACTACATGAATGCCTGTATGAGTGGATGGATGGATGAATGAATGACTGAATGAATGAATGTGTGATTGAATGATCAACTGATTGAATGAGTGATTGAATGAGTGAACTGTCTGTGCAGGTGTTGGTACTAATGATCTTCACCCAATTCAGCAGCAGCAGCCGTGGCAGCAGCAGCAACAGTGGCAGCAGCTACCGCCGTTGACCCTGTGGCAGCAGCAGCAGTGGCAGCAGCAGCAGTGGCAACAGCAGCAACGGCAGCAGCTTCCGCCATTGACCCAGCAGCAGCAGCAGCAGCCACTGCCACCATTGACCCAGCAGCAGCAGCTACCGCGTGCAGTAGAACCTTGTTGCTTGTATTATACAAAAAATATTGCGTTTCTCTTGTCTTGCAAGTACTGAAAGCTGTCACAAGAGAAAAGAGGTCTGCTGGACAGTGCCTGGAAAATGCACATTCAGACAGACTGTTAGATAAACAGCTGACAGCGCAAGTCAGCACAAGTACACTGAATTATTGGGCTTGCTGCATCTGGCACTGACCTGTCTAATAGACCAGCTTGCTCCATTCGCTGGAAAAGACCTTTTTAGCATGATGCAAAGTGCTGCCACATGAAGTTCCAGATGTTCTCAATATGCTGCAATGCCGTACACAAGACGTCACAGCCGTTAGAAGCATAGATGGAGTGATGCAAGACAGGGCAGACTCAATTAGAAAATCTGCTGTAACTTCGTGAGCAACTCAGCAGTTCAGCCAATCTGCAACTGGTGATGTTCAGTATGCCCTTGCCATGTACAGCTAAGTATGCTGCCTGACATATGCTTGCCTGGTTGGCTGTTGACGGGCCAGTGATGAAGGATCTAGGCCCTCGCCCATCCAACATCCTCTGTCCCACAAAGGTCACGACATTCTCTGGTCCTTGCTTCACACCAAGGACCAATGCTGAATTAAATTTGTTGCCAACCGATATGTGACCTGAGACAATCACATTTCAGTCCATTGACCGTCCTAGGTCTCTTCCTCGACTCGCCCTTAACCCTCTCTATTTTTTTTAACATTCTGCACAATAGTATAACCCTTACGTGAAGAACTTCAAACCAGACTTGTTAGATAATGTGTGCTCGGCTGCTTCTGGGACCGACTGAGGGTAAGTCATATCAGTCCTGCACCAAAGCAGCCAGGCGTGCCTTAACATGCGATCTGAGTCTGCGGCACCTGTGGTCGTATAAAACCACCAAGCAACAGTAACTGGTCAAACAGCTCTATACACAAACTTTCTATATATATAACCGCAAAGCTTGCAAGCATGCGGACGAAACGCTTCAATCATTAGCCTATGCCTGCTGAAGCCTTGCCTGATCATTGAGGTGCACCGAACTACAATGGCAACACCTGGTCTGTAACTCGCTATGCTGTAAAATCGATCAAAGACTTTGGTGGTAACTCCTGCATATCTTGGCTGAAAAGTTTGCACGGCTGTCTGATTCTCACTGCAAGCGCAGCCACCTGCCTGAATGGCCACAATTATTGCACCAGATATCTTCCTGCTTAGCCAGCTGAAACTGTTGGAAGAAGTCAGCAAGCCCGTCTGGATCTACAGGTATGCTACATTCCATGACTGCAATGAGCTGCCCACGATCACATCTGGCCAGACGCTGTCGGAAGTGATGGTAGCTCCACAGGCAACAACTTGGTGATGCAGTTGCTCCTCACGAAGAAATATATGGGCCAACAAAACAGCTCTTCAGCTATTCAGAACCAACATCCAGGAGTTTATTGCATTGGACTACGCAAGTCCTGCGGCAGGTACTGTGTCCAAAGATGATTTTGCTACCTTCAATGCGCTGAACAGCCTGGTTCATGAAGAGGTGGAGGTATTCTCTTTGCCCTTCTTCAAGCACATGTTACACACCTATCGTCACTGATGGATGCTTTGTAAGTTCCCTGTGCCAGCTGACTTCTGCCAGGCAGCATACAATGCAGGAAGTGAACAGCTCTTAAATACTGCCAAGTACTTTGCGAGCTCACATTATGCTGTAGTATGGCTTGTCCGCCTGATAAATTGTCTGTGCATCTGTCATGGCACATTTGACGACAGCTGATCTTGTACTTAACAGGTAGCACACCGAGAGCAAGTATTGGAAGGATGTGGTTGGAAGATGTTGCCTGGCCTTTACCCAACTGGCAAATCTCTGGACTTGGATGTCAGCTACAAGGTAACTATTGCCTGGTCAGCTTTATTTGTGAGCCGGCCAGGTGAACAGGACACCATGCATCGATGCTGCAGTATGGACTCCTCTGGCTGCTCAAGGTGACGCATGCAGATCGAATCAAACATTGCCTATCACAGCATTCCGATGATTCAACAATAGTCCCAATGTAGCCTTGTCAATGACTACTGCGGTGTGTCCTGCATTAGGCAGTGCCAGACTGCAGCTGCGCATTGTTGTGCATGTTGCCAGTCAGAGCCATTGGTGCTGTCAATCCTACCTCCTGTTATTGAGTTGCCACTGACTGGTATCACCAGCGTTTCATCTGTACCCAGACAGGCAAGTCCAGATTGAAACTTGTACTGGCGTCTGTTGCACTTGCTGTATCCTGACATTGCTCCACAGGCCATCAGCCTCATGTCAACACATGGAGGCACTGTGGAATGCCACTGCCTGATGCAAGTCATACGTGGAGCTGAGGCTTGCACACTGCCCTGCGGTCAGGAAGCGCATCATGTGCTGCGCCAGTACAGGGCTCAGTGTAGCACAAGCAGCAAAGCATCTGTTGCAGTTCCAGGCACTGATGGTGAGACGCTTGCCTGTATTTGACATGCATGACATTACGCCCTGGTCTACCTGAAGCATCTTGCTTCTACACTGAGAGGCTGCGCTGCTCAAACAGCTGTATGTAGAGAAGGGTGACAGTCCTTGCACACTGCTTCATCGTGCAGGTCTTGACTCACAGGGCCTGTCATGAACTCGTAGCACATACACTAGGACGTGACAGACATGACAATCGATCAGTGAGTCAACCTAGTAGTGCCTGTAAAAAGCATAGTCTGTACTGCTGATGCTATTTTTACACAGGTGAGACACCTGTGCGTCGCATGCTGGGGGTGCTGCAAGCAATCATCAATGGTCAGCAGCCAGACATGCGTGCAGTTCACAAACTGCATGAGCTGATTGTGGCTGGAGACCTCAGTGCAGATGTGAGTCTGAGACACCGGCATGATGACTGGATGTGCGTCTGCACATTGTCATGCCTGAGCGCTACAGATTGGCAAAGTATCAGCTGTTGTGGACTTGTTGTGTGTCTCCATTGTCACTGTGGTTTGTACCCATGTTTGCTGTTGCAACAATTGTTACCAACATCATTGCATTGCAGTCATGTAGCACAGACTTGCGACAGTATGTGTACACAGCAATAAGGGCAGCCATCTCAAGACAGCTATTGGTACAGACCAGATGAAAGGTGCAGAACTGCGGCTGACAGGGTTCTATGCTCTGCAGCGCAACATTCAGGACATCATCACGCAGGACAATGATCTAGACAGTGATGTGGGCATGAATCTGATTCAGCTGCTAGGCGGCTCAAACGACTTTTATGGCACAAAGCGTCGCCGTGACAGCTGCACCTCAGCCAGCAGCAATGACAGCATTCTCAGTGGCAGGTGTACCCTCACACCCCTGCCCAACAGGCTGTCATGCTGCCCCCTCTTTGTCCAAATGCTGGCTGTCTTGCAAAGTTGACTGGGATGTATTCCTGTGTTGCGGAGCAGATTCATTTGTTACCTTGTTTACTGTTGTCAATACTGTTGTCACAACAGTCATGACCATGCATTGCACATAAGCTTGTCGGCATGCGACAGTCCTCATATAGCTGCATTGGCACGTGTCTATACGTGGCAAAACTGGTACGTATGTAATGTGAGTGCACTGGCATTATATCTGGCACATTCACTATAACATGCAGTGCACTTTGGCGAGCTTTGCATGAAGCTAGCACAAAGATTCATGTTATGCCCCACCACCTGCTTCCACCACCAGCAAAGTTTTTTATGTTACTATCAAGCCCTGCCTTCAAGTGTCACGTCAGCCTCTACCTCTCTCCTCCTTCTTCCTCCAAGCACATGTGCATTGGTACTCACAGTGCACTTCATTGTTTCTGCTTGCTGTCTGCCCAGATGCTTTGCTTTGGACACTCTGGCTATGTTTATAACAACATATTAATGACCCAGTCTAGCTTAGAGTTAGAAGATTGCACCTTCATGACCGTTTGCCATGCTGGAAGTGTATCACATTTTGCTGTTCCTCTGGCTGCAGGTTCTAAGCTGCTTTGTCTTTGGCTGGTTTAAATTGCTGATTCAAACTGCTGATTCAAACTGCTTTTTCTTTGGCTGCAGGTTCAAAGATGCCTTCATGTGTGGAGACAGTTCCAGCAGGTAGGCCTACAGAGCAAACCTGCATATCCTTTCTGTATTGCTCCATGTGCCACTTGTCAGGCTTGCAGGGATGTGCCAAGCTGTAATGTAGTGAGCAGCAGCTGGAATGCTGTGACAGCCTGTGCCTGCATGCCAAGCAACAAAGCCGTGGTTTTCAAAGTAATGCTTGCTGGATGAATGATCATGCAAGTCAACCAACGGATCAATGGAAAAATGACTAAGGGATGAATGCCATATCTGCAATCAATCATGCTTGCGGTGGCATTGGCACAGGACGTCAGACACAGCGCAAGAAGAGGAGGGGCCAAGTGGGGAGCTGAGTCACCTGCCCAACATAGCCACAGCACCCATTCCAGAGGTGGAGGCAGTGCTGAGGACGGCTGACCACTGGCACTTTGATGCCTTTAGACTGGTGGAGGCCTCACAGGGCTACCCCCTCAGCACCCTGGGCTTCTGGCTCATGCAACAGAACAGAGTGGCCCGGGAATTCAGTGAGTGTTCTCCATTGTATTGACACAATTCCTGCACCATGGCATTACAAACATGCCCCAAGGCCCTTTCATGGCAAGGCCAATGTGTGCACTAGCTCACAGCACCATACTTCAGCCATGCTGCATTTACGCTGGCCCCAGTAGCCTCACGCTGATGATCTGACTTGTGCGGCAGGGCAGACTGGGCGAGACCTTCAGTTAGACAATCTGTCCTCTCTGTCTCACTTTGCACCTGCAGAACATGGCGAATGGCATTGTTCGGCACTTACGTACAGGTCTTGAGTGACTGCTCTCTGGCTCATGCGAACAAAAATGAGAGCCGACAATCAAGAGTATTGATACGTATAGTTTTGCTGGGCATGCTAAATGTGCTGAAGGCAAAGGTACAAGACTACAGGCCTAAAGCCCAGTCTACCAGACACTATACTTGCTCTGTCCTGATTAGTTTGCCACTGCAGCACTTAATCATGCATGCAGGTCTTCTGAAACACACAATTGACAGTCACTCTGACAATCTTTTTCCCTGGATGCTGATGTTGTCAAACGCAAACCCCTGAAACCTGCTATTGTCAAATGCAAACCCCTGCATGCCAGCAGAATGGATTGACACCTGACCACAGAATCTGACTTGCACAGAGCTGGAGCCAAGCAAACTTGCCAAGTTCCTGAGGCGAGTGGAGGACGGCTACAATGACACTCCCTACCACAGCAAGGCACATGCCGCAGATGTGCTGCAAAGCATGCACGCTCTGCTGACCCTGGGCGGCCTCGCTAGCCGCATGGATGATGAGCTCATCATGCTGGCTGGTAAGCTCCAATTTGTGAACTCATTTCACTGTTTGATTTAATGTTAGAGTGCAGTGTCCCCAGGTGTGGTGTGTGTGAAGCTCCAGTTTCTACTCCACACTGAGTTGGTTGGACTGAATTGCATCACACATTGCCAGATTTGTCAAGTGCTATGAGTCAGATGGTCACAGGAAACAGGAGAAACAGCAAAGACAAACAATGATGACCTGAAGGCTCCTAAAGTGGGCAGCATGTCTGGTAGCATAACATGTGTTTACTTCAACAAAGCTTGAAATCTTTCACCAAAAAAGCTTTACGTAAACAAGCACATTGGTCACACGTTTACATGGCATGCAGGGTACCTGTCTGCAATCTGCCACGATTTAGACCACAAGGGCGTGAACAACGACTTCCTGATCAAGACCAGCAACCCGCTGGCCATCCAATACAATGACCTGTCTCCTCTGGAAAATCACCATGTGTCCCAGACTTTCCGTTTGCTGCAAAGAGACGACTGCGGACTGCTGCGCCATCTGAGCAAAGAGAAGCTGGTTGGTTGCTGCCCTGAGCATGTTGCCTGTATCTGGCTTTGTGGGCTGCCTATGTACTGGTGTAGTGCAGCTGCAGATAGTTTCTTGAAAGCCCAGCGTGCTCATCGTGCCTGCACCATCACACTCTGCCTTGTACTCATATGTCACGTAATCATGTTCAAAAAGATGCTCAGTGTCATTCATCATCACATGTGCACTTCTGTTGCCATCCAACCCAAACATTGTCTCCTTGGCTCGATGCAGTACCTTCAGATGTTACAGCTGCACTTGATCATCGCAGTCTGTGCATGTGCGAGGCAGGTCTATTGCTGCCTTATGGAATTGATGCTGTCGGCGACCCAGGACAAAACATGTCTGGCTCACTTAATGTACCCATACTTGCTGAAAAAGGTTTGCCAAGCTGCATGATGCCTTGTGAGATTGCCAGCCACAGATTGGGCAGGATCTAACATGATAGAATGCAGGTATGACATCAATGTAGACCCCTGTTGTGCATCTGCTTGAATATCAGACTGGGTGGATCACATTGGATCACATTTGGTAGACGTCCATTTGACAAATGCAGGTGCGGTTGCGTAAGCTGATGATAGACATGGTGCTGGGAACGGACATGAAGCAGCACTGCACCATCATCTCGCGTTTCCAGACCGTGCTGCAGGTCAAGCTGCACAGCCACATGATGGCCACATCTGGGGCCACCTCTGCCTCTGCTGACGGCCAGGCCATCAAATTTGAGGACCCAGCAGACCGATCAATGCTACTACAGGTGCTTCAACTATTTGTGCAAGGCATGACTCAATGTCTCTTGTTCCATTGTTGGCCTGACATGCCAGTGTCCGTCTGTTCCCATGTAGTGCATTGCAGATCCCTCACAACCCTTTTGTAAGCAATGTAGCATTCTTGGATTGCTATCTTGACACAAAATCAGAAATGCACCAGGCATTGTATGGTGGTCCTGGCTCAAAAAGTCTGGTGCAGTGTTCTGCGTTTGCAACTTCTGGCCTAGCCCAAAGCTGCAGCTGCAAGACGCCTGCAAATCTGTTGCTACCAACAAGCAAAGTTTGTTTACATGAGAGATAGGCCCAGCACTTGCAATGCAACTGTAAGGAATGCAGTGAGAGTAGTCATGCTTGCCTTGATGCTGCTTCAGCAGTGTCCCTGCTCAAAGCAAGAAAGCCCACCTTTATCAAGCATGACCAGAATGTCGTGCTGGCTGCAGATGGCATTGAAGTGCGCAGACCTAGGGCACTTAGCAGCGCCCTGGGCAGTTCACCAGAGGTGGGTGGCAGGCCTGGAGGAGGAGCTCTTCCGGCAAGGGGACAATGAGAAGCAGCTTCACATGCTGATCTCCCCCCTCATGGACCGATCCAAAGGAGGCATCACTAAGTCCCAGGTCAGCCAAATGGAAGTCAGATGCGCTAGACAAGCATCACAGTGCCTGAAAGCAGCTTGTCGACAGTGTGTCCTCTTCCCAATCATAGTCCACAATGCAGGTCAGACACACATGTTTGCGACGTATTGTGCATTACACGCTACTGATCACATAATGCACACAGAGCATGTGATCAGGGATCGACAATACCAGCTGTCTGTCCCTTCCAACAAGATCCAGCAAAAGCATCCACCGGCTGCAGGTGAGTGTCATGGATGCCTGTCTGAGTTGCATAATGACCAGCTTGGCTGGGTGCTTGAGAACATGCCCCTTGTAACGCCCATGGCATTGATTACTGTGATTATTATGGGGTTAATGCAAATGAGGCATTGCTGCTGTCATAGACCTGTTGTGTAGATGACCTCCCTTGGCAACAGCTGGTCTATGCAGCACTCACACCAGACTGATGACACTTGTGGCCTCCAAGATAGTACTCGACTTGTTTAACCCAGGCTGATGCCTTTGTTTACTATTGTCACAGCTCCTTGTCGCTTATACAGGTTGGGTTCTTTGACGTGGTGGCTATGCCCCTGTTCAGAAGCTGGTGCGCCGTGTTGACTGACGCTCGCCCAATGCTGCGGGCAGTAGAGGACAACAGGCGGAAATGGAAAACCTTTGAACCAAGCCAAAGCTCAAAATGAGTAGGGGGACGGGTGGGTTGCAGGCTTGCTATGTAGCTAGGTTTTGTGCTGTGTGACAAGGCAAATATGCTCCTTCTGTTTTCCATCATGAAATACCTTATTTTTTTATGCATGTAAGCCATGCTTCATGTCCACATGCAAGTGATGTCACTCCTGTATGTCTAGTACACAGTTTTCTGTTCTGTCCCTTGCTATAATAGAATGTGCATTCAGGCTTTGGTATATCCATTGCTATGGACTGCAGATGCAGTGACTGACGTTTTGCTTAATTGTCGTGCTATATACACAGGGTAAATCCTATGGTCAGTAGTCACTTATGCAAATATATATATCATGAATGGCTGGCACACAGATATTGATGTGCCCAGTTATGCTGCAACCTATCAGCTATAGCATCCCTGTTCGACTATGCTGGAGTCTTGTCAGTTGATTTCACTGGTACCACCGGTGTTGACAATAATCCATATGTTACCAGTCAATGCATGTCATGAACAGTGAAGCAAGTTGTAGGTATGACCATGATTTTGTAGTTTTCGGTGGGATCATCTCAAGCGCAGCGTGCGACCATGCAGGATTCATGTAACCCCGTTGATAGCAAGAGGCATATCAATTTGCCACAATATCACACCACCATATCACGACCTCATATGAGGCGTGCAGGACAACAGCATACATTAGAAAGCAAGGCCCATATCTACTTGGAACCCCATACACTCTAAGTAACTGTCACACTGACTGGCAACACTGCCGTACTGAATGCTGTGATAGCTTTGCATTGCATTTATGACAAAGCTACAGGTGCCTCAAATCCCTTCTATGCAAACACTCATCGTCTTATGTCCAATGTCAGAAGAGACCTTGATGTTGTTCTGGGCGCCCAGTGCTTTGCAATGCTCGTAGGCTACATGCGTGCCACTTGACCAAGAACGCTTCAGCCAGTGTGCCAAACGTTTACTGCTACCAAAAGAAATAAAGTCATCTAGGTACATGAAATGAATAAAATGTTTCAGCTGCGTGCGAAGCCAAAATGTTTAGGAATGAACAGCAAACATACTGCTGCTAAGCATCCAAAGAGCGCCTACACAAGGCGTATATCTAGGCTGTGTCACAATACCACACAGATCATCAGGCTGCTGGTGTAGCCTCATATGACCTGATGACGACACAAATTGGTGTTATCTTGAAGCCACTTCATCAGAAGGTTTTTGCTGCCCTCGATATTCTGATAAGACATCCCACAGGAACTTGCCAGTAAACAGGTCTGCCACAGTATGCCAACTCCATTGTTTATGCAGAGCTGACACTCGACTTGAACGATCACCCTACAGCCATTGCATACCAAGCTCAACTCGCTTGCTTCGGACACTTTTGAGCTCAAGGTAGTTGCAGGTAGTTGCAGATCAGTTAACCTTGAGAGGGACTTTCGCATCATCAGCGGCTTGGTCTGTGGTCTGTGCGCTGTCTCGTGTTGTGTGCAAGATCAAAAACACAGCCACAAAGGCGGATAACGCAGCGAGGATCACGCGGCAGGGACAGACCATGTCCCCGGTGGCAACGCTAACGCCCCAACGTGCTTGACGCACAGGATGAGTTCTGACTCTCTGTCACTTCCGGTAGAGGAGCTGCATACGGTGACCCGGTGACTCTCGCGACAAACTCAGCGATAAGCTGGAGCTCCAAAGCGAATGTGTTTGCAAGCAGCCGTGTGACAGGCGCTGAGTGTCGTCAGAACGTGTTAGGAGCAAGTGTAGAAGCAGCGGTGGCACGCTCGACTGAATCAAGGTTCTGAACATATATAAGTGCGGCGGTTGATGGTATTTTGGAGTGTGCTGTGCGTGTGCCACATTGTTGCTTCGCTAGGAAGCATGTGAAACACGTGCTGGCCACAGTCCCTCGGTTGGTTTCACAGACTTGCTCTCGCTTTCACAGACTTTCACTGCCACTCAGACTTCCACTCCCACTCACACCGGCCATGAGGTCCTTGTTTGCGCAACAATATCACATGCAAGTTTTCAAGTTTGTTCTAAGCTGTCTTGATGTTTTCCAAATTTGACCTTTGTCTTCTTCTATATGTAATGAAACTTGTTGTCTGGCCAAAGGATTGTAATTTCTCAATCTCTCGGTCAAGGAAGACTTGCATTCGACACATTGATGCCTCTTTCCTACTTGTGCCAATGATCTTGATCACAGCCTTGCTGCCGTACTGATGGCTGCCTTTACAAAGCACAGACAACAAAAATTGCAGGCATTCATGTCAGCTGCTATTGCATTTCACGTTCAAATGAGTTGCTTGGCGTTTACATTGGCCATGGCTGCAGTTAGATTTTGAACTAAGGAAGGTCATGTGATCATTTCCTGACATACCGATATACGGCGTAAACGATGGCAATCTTGGAAGGCATGCATTGACATGCACTTTGCTTGAAGCGCCGAGCCAGGCAACATTTGAGTCTGCGCGTCATGCTCCTTGCCGTCTGAATGCAAATGCTGGCGTGACTTGTTGTCGTCAATCTATCTGAGTCCTTGAAGAGCGATGTTCGCCAAGCTCTCTACACTGGTCAGCAGCGCCCCGAGCTTTCCTTACCAGATTGGAGAGCCTTACCGCACAGCTTGGGGAGGTTGGAAGCATTTCCAGGGTACAAGCAACAGTGACGGATCAGCAGTGTCAATATTTCGTACCTCCTCCACCAACAAGCAGGATCCTAAGCTGACTTCCGCCAGGAATGGCGTAAAGCGCCTTCGCACTGTGAGTATACGTGCACAGTCACTGTTCCAAAGTCTGATCACAAACTCAGTCGCATTCTTGTTGCAGTTGCGGCACCCGAATGTGCTGTCCTTCAAGGACACAGCTGAGCTCGATGAACGAGGGGAGACCATCATATACCTTGTTACCGAACCTGTGACCCCTTTGCTAGATGTACTTCAGACGCTGGACATGAGCGGTCCTGCCAGGTATGCTCAGCATGAGGGGCAAAGTCCTATCAAGGTGTATATGATGTCTATATGCTCGCTTCACAGTACTGCAAGCAAGACTAGCCTTGACATGCAGGCAAGAATACGTGGCCATGGGCCTGTATCACATTGCCAAGGCAGTCAGTTTTATCAACAGTGATTGCAAGCTGGTGAGTCCATGCACCTGTGCACAGTCATCCTGAAGCCTTCAGCTCTTTCATCATTGCTCCCACAGCCAAGTCATGCAAATTCGAGCAAGCCACTCAGCAGATGATCAATCACTGCAATGTGATTCTGCCACATTGCTGATGCAATCGTATCCATGTGCTGCATGAGATTTCCTCCATGCCTGCTCACACATCCCCGCCGACAACCACCTTTGGTGTTCCCTACCAAGCACACAACTATGAAAAACCTGTACAAGAAGGGAAACCAATAAATAGGTTGCTGCTGCAACATTGGGTCCCTGATTGCAGATTCATGCAAACATTTGCATGAGAGCAGTAGTGGTGACAGAGACCTTAGACTGGCGCCTCCATGGACTGGATCTCATGACAGAGCACATGGCAACCGGCGATCTGCCTCTCATGAGTGCATCCTGGATGGTGGGAGCCCAGTACAAGCCTTCGGAAATTGCTAAGTGTGAATGGAGCGTCATCCAGCAGGGCCCGCCTTGGGCTGTGGACTCCTGGGGTCTAGGTTGTCTCATGCAGGTCACATGCTTCCGGCTCTCACAGTCACAGTCTCAGATCCAAGCCTATGCCAATACCAGCTCCCTGCATGCCTGGGCAGTCTTGCCTCTTGCCTTGGGGTTGGGGTCAAAACACAACACTCAGGCCAACTGTAAATATAGGCATGTGTATTGGGACCCTGGGAATGTGCTGGCATACAGCTAGCATGTCATATCTTAAACTTGGGATGGCTGCAGTATTTATGTTGCAATCAGAGCAAAAGTCATTCTCACAGCTGTCATGATCGCTGCCTTAGTCCACTAGCCTGCATTGTCGTTCACAGATGCAGGTGTTTGGCCATTTGGGCACTTGATGGGCTGCTTTAAAGCTGCATTACTACAGTAAAGGGTCTATGCATTGCCACCGTTGACAAAATCAATTGCAACTACTGTCATGGTCTGACAGACATACAGTGATCTATGCTTGCTGTGCTGCAACACTGCGTCTATGACTTTTAATCGCCAACCGCAAATGGAGTTGCATTGAGAGGTTGAACATTCTGAGCAAAAGTCTGTATGGCAGGAAGCATTCAATGGCCAAGAGATGGGATCCATGGAGGAGCTCAGAAACACAGCCCCTATCCCCAAGCCTGTTTTGCAGGTGCGCTTTGCGTCAACCCAACACATTCTGGCTGCCATCATCTTTGGCAGGCGGCATAATGCTCCACATGTGGCTGCATGCATGTGCCAGACTCACATGCATCTACCAATCCCACTGAACCACTCTCGCTGCCTGTCACGAATCCACTACTGATTGCTCGCCATCCTGCCTCTGAGCGCAAACAGATGCAGCGCTTACTGTAGTCAGCTTGAGCCAGATGGAATTGTTTCTGGCTGGCAAATTCATCAGCAGTTTCATTGTGCTTGCACAGCTGATGATAGTTCAGCTCTGTGAGGCAGCAGTCAGATAAGCTGCGCCCAGCTGCTTTACTGAATTATGCCGCCAGTCAGGTGTCTGATGAGGCAACAGTCAGCTCGAAGGCACTGGCAGCAGCAGCCAACAGCACGCCAAGCATTTGCTGTCAGACCCACATGTTGCTTTTGCACTTGCCTCTCAGTCTCAGCACAGATGGTCAGAGCGTGCATTCAGCTCTCACAGGCATCTCTCAGGCTGATGAGCAGTGACTGCCCGACATATCTTGCTGTCAACCTCAGCTTTAATCAGTCATTGACCTGTGCAGAGCCTCTTCGAGCCTGATTAAGAAGCAGTTTCAGCGCTGCATGTGCTTCCAGCCAGCTTCAACGCATTTTGTTTCAGTGGATGCACCTTGTCATCTGTTTCAGTGATCATTTGCAGACCTCGAGGTACTAATCAAAATAAGATAATAGCAACGCCAATCAGCCTGAGGTGCCACAGACTGTGCCGGCCCTACAACATTGCTGGAGCTGATCCTAGAAGATGCTCAGATCACATATGGGGTGGCAGCTGCTTGCATGCAATGCTACTCGACCAGCCAATTTTGTGCTGGGCAATGCAGTAATGCCAATCAAATCGCATGCATGTCTCACTACAGCACAATGCAGTCGATGCCTTCTAATCACAATTGTCACATGCAGGACTATCAGCGCCTGCTGAGTTCACAACCTGCTCGGCGGCTCAACCCAGCCAAGCTAGCAGAAAGCAGCGTCCTAAAAAACAAGCTGGTGGACACAATTGCGTTTCTGGAGAACTTGGCGGTCAAGGACAGCGCTGAGAAGGACCTCTTCTTCAAGAGACTGCCCCAGGCCATTCCGGGCTTGCCCTTACCAGTACTCAGGAGGAAGCTGCTGCCCATGCTGGCACAAGCCCTTACCTTTGGAGGGGCTCCTGCAGTCGCCCTTGGTTCCATTCTGCAGGTGATTCACTGTGGGGTTCAGATCCTTGGTAACACACTTTGTTTGGCTCAGATGACAGCACAGTCGACTGCAGTTCCAACCTCTGGTAACCTATGTGTTGCACCACACATTTGGCACTGGACATGGTGCCTATACCCATTATTTCAACCTTCTTACAGGCTGTCTCTGCTGATGATGTAACTATGCGCAATGAGACACTCAGGCTTGATTCCTGAGCCCCTGCTTAAAATGATCCCTTGCAAGCGTGCTTCATCGAGTCCTGTTTTGACACATTGTTTGGCCCTGCTCAGTCGCTGACCTAATTTTTGCTCCACCTACAGTTATTGCAAATTGATATCGCCCAAGTTGGCAAGGTGACATTAATTATCAGCCGTCAACCATTTATCTGCCGTCAGCCAATTATCAGCCTGGGACAGCAAATATGCTGTCCAGAGGCAGAAGGTCTCAACACAGTAGAAGACCTGCATGATTGGCTGTCATCTCAGCATTCTTGGCTCCCATTGCGTATCTCTCCCGCGCTTGTTCTGCTGCTGCTGTTGCTGCAGCTGTTGGTCAAGTTGCACAGCAGCAACAGCTTCATAAAATGCGTTATAAAACTTGCTGCCCCTGCAGATTGGCAATTCCATGGACGAATCAGAGTTCACAGCTCGAGTGGTGCCTTGCGTCTCCAAGCTGTTTACGTCTACAGACCGCAGCATCCGCCGCAGCCTGCTGGAAAACATTGATGCTTATGGCAAGCATCTTACCCAGGCAGGCTCATCACCTCAAACACTCATGCAGACATTCATTGACATACACATGCACACCTCCCTAGCATTTGAGGGCATCGACTTGGGTTCAGGATCTAGTGCATTCAAGACATGCATTGTCCACGCTGCCAATGCCTGTGTGTGAGTTCAATGCCATGCTGCAGTTGAGTGCTGAAAATATATGTGGCTGGGATATAGTAAACTCCATACATCAACCTCTGTGGACAAAGAGAAGGCAAACGCCTTCACTGACATCACATTACGCTTGGTCCAATTTTCACTGTTTCCGAATTCTCCGCCAGCTACAAACTTTGCTGTCGCCTGACAGCTGATGCTTGTTCACCTGCAGTCTGTTGTGGAAGAGCAGATCTATCCCAATGTCACCACAGGCTTCACAGACAGCAACGCCTACCTGCGCGAGCTGACGCTGAAATCAATGCTGACATTGGCGCCTAAGCTCTCTCAGCGTACCCTGTCCAACTCCCTCCTCAAGTTCCTGGCCAAGCTTCAGGTCAGCTGCACTCACCTGCTGCTGCCACTGCTGCTGCTGCAACGTTTGTACTGCAGCATTGCAGCTGCTGTGTTCCTGCTACTGCTGTAGCACTGCTGCTGCTGCTGTTGTTGCTGTTGCCATCCAGAACACCAAGGTGTAGTTGTGCTGTGTATGATGCCCCTTCCATCAAGCTTAGCAGCTCATTCGCTGCCTTGCGTGCTGTTGCTGCTGAGGGTGTTGTACCACCTTGAAGTCACTGAGTATCTTGTTGCAATGCATATTATAGCTTGCCTCATATAGTGTGACATCACGGCAGACCACAGACAATGAGGTGCAAGCACTTGACATGTCACTTCAGTGCATCATATGTGGTGCTTTGCTTTGTACAGGAAACCAAGTTGTGGTATGATGCAGGTGGATGAGGAGCCGCCAATAAGAGCCAATACTACCATTCTGCTGGGCAACCTGGCACCCCACTTGTCAGAAGCGACTTGCAAGCGGGTCATGCTGAACGCCTTCACACGCGCTCTCAAAGACAGCTTCCCTCCAGCTAGATCTGCAGGCCTCAAGGTGCTCTTCTTTTGCCCTGCCTTTGCCTGTTTCATGCAATGCCACTGAATCCCTCATTGGGTTGCCTTGTTTGCTGCTCCCCTCCCCCTCCCCTTCCCTCCTTCCTCTCCCCTTGCAGGTTTGTTGCATGTGCCAAAAGCTGGTTGTGCGTCAAAGCTCGTCCAAGCGCAAGTCCCGCATGTGCCTCTCACCTTGACTTCACGCTTCTTGAACCAGTCCACAGTAGCAGTGCTGTGTTAGGCGTGAAAACTCGTTGTACACCAAGTAGTGCCAAAGGGTGCTGAGACTGCTTGCTGACACATACCCGAGAGGGCACACCCAGCGCGAATCATGCGTCTTGCCTTTGCAGGCCATGATGGCAACAAAGCAGTCATACGCAGCTGAGGAGGCAGCTGGCAGGGTCCTTCCCTGCGTAGCCCCTCTGGCAGTGGACCCAGTCCCTGAAGTGCGCCATGCAGCCCTTGCCACTCTGGAAGCCTTTGTGAAGCTGCTGCAAGAGCACTCTGCAACAAGAGACAGCGCTGCTGGTTCTTCTGACGCTGCTGGAGGCGCCCAACAGGTACTTGCTTACATGATGCCTTGACCCTTTCTGCAGTGTACAGTTGCTGCAACGCAGCTCTGATTGCAATTGTTTCTACCAGGCCTTGTGGCCGCAGACCCACAGCAGATACAGGTGTTATAATCAGTCTTGATAGCGTGGTGCTGCAACAGCGCTTCTGCCATGAGAGGTAGTGCAGCAGGCATCTGGTGCTGCTCAACTGCTTCCTGGACATTGCCTTAGTCTCACAATGTTGACCCACTCTACGCGCGTCGAGTTCACTAGTGCTGCGACTGCATGGTGTAATAACACCTTGTACAGCTGTTGCACCTGACGCTCAAAGTGTTCCAGTAACTGCAATTTGAGTCTGGAAGCATGTATGTCTTTCTGCTTGATTGCTGAGGCGCATTCCATTACACACAGGCTACGCCTATCAGCTGTCCCAGCAGCCTTTTGGCACAGGAATGGTTGCAATTGACAGGGCTGAGGTGTTTCATGCAGTGGGCTGCTTTGGAACTGGAGATGTGCATGCAGCATTGTAAGCAGTTTCTTAAGTAAGTAAATAAATAGTAAGTGAATCTAGTAATTAATAGTAATAGGTAAGTAGTAGTAAGTGATAGTAAATAAACAGTAAATGAATGTCTGTAGCCATTGATATGTGCACTGCCTGCAGGCAGGGGCAAGTGGGTGGAGTGCAGGCTTGGGTAGCAACCTAGGGTGGGCTCTGTCCAGTTTTGGAGCCTCAAAAGCGAAAGGTCAGCCATATGACTGATGCATCTCTGTCTTGCAGAGCACTGTTCTGCTCATGGACCTCTTTCTCCATGGCATTATTGACGTGCCCGAAGGCTTTTCATGGCAATGCCCAGGTGTGCACTAGCTCACAGATTTGTACTTCAGCCATGCTGCATCAATGTAGAAGACAATGGCAACAATGGATTTTTCAGACTGTCTAAAGCAGTGTTAGATCTGTAACAACACTGATTGCTGCCTGTTAGCAAAGCTTGAAGCCAAGTTCAGACCTCTTACCATTCTCAGCAAGGATCTGTGACAAGGCCAATCAGGATCAGGTGGCAAAAGCGCTGTGTTCCAGCTTCCTGTCCAGAGGAGACTCTTTACGTTCCCTTACAAAATCGATAAACATACCAGATCTTGTTTTAAACAGATCCCTTTGATTTCAAACCTGACACAATATACGCTACTGCTGCCTGCAGAGACAGCAACAGGGGAGATGTCAAGCAGCAGCAACGGCAATGCATCTATACCCAACCCACCAGGATCCACATCTGCAGCTTTTGCCCGCCCCCCTTCACCCCCCCGGGCTGGCCTTCAACCCCCCAGCCCACCCCAATCATCTGCCGGCGCTGCTTCTGACATCTTTGGCAGCAGTAACAGTCTTGCCGCTGCTGATAATGATGGCTGGCGTGATGATGATGACGATGGCGCTGCACCGCAGGTATTTGACATGTTGCCCATGCAGCATCTACACCATGATGCTGTGGTAAGTATGGTAAGAATCAATCAAATTACATGGTCTGCCCTGGGGACTCATCTGGAGAGTCACTGGACAACTGGAAGTCTGAGAAGGTCAATCGAGACAACTCAGTGCTATTCTGGCCCAGCCTTACTTTTTGGCTGTTTCAGACAGCAATCAAAGGATGCACTCCTGGTGTTGCTGGAGCATGTGCTGCACTGCTTCCTCATCAGCATGCTGACTTGTAAGTGTGGACGTCCAGACCACCACTGCTTTCAGGTTGGCTCTGCAGCGTTGACGCTGCTATCAGCATACACATGAGGATGGTTGAGGAGAATATAGCAGCTGAAATTGCTCTTATGACATGAATCGGGTTTCCCTGATGGGTTACTGACAAGGAAGCTCGTTACATGTTACAAGTGCAACTTCAGCTACTATGTTCTTACTCATCATCCTCGTGTGTATGCTGACAGCTGCATCAACACGGCAGAGCCAACCCTAAAGCAGTGGTGGCCTTCAAGTTCAATTCTGTGCAAGAAGGCCCAGTGCAAGTATGTTAACAATCTACATGCAGGAAGACGCAGACGAAGCAGCAGCTCGGCAGCGCCTGGGACGACTCGGCACTCGAGGCTCAGCCACTCAGAGTAGCAGACTTAGCACAGGGGTGGCCAGCAGTGGGCGGCAGTCCTCTGCTCCTGCTTCCACTTCAGGCCAGCATGTGGCACCACCAAAACTCAGTCAAGATGACGGCTGGGCTGCTGAGCTGGACAATGATGACTCATGGGACAGCCTTGAACATAAACCTGCTGCTGGTGAGACAACAGTGTCAGAGTCTGGCAGACCATTTGAGACAAACATATTGCATCAAAACTCTGTAGTGTGTCTTTCAGAGCCTGGCCAGTAGTATCACGCATTTTGGTGCATGCATCTGTTTACACCTGCACCTGCTTAAGACATCACCTCCAGCACACCCTCGTGCAGTTTGTGAAATTTTAACAATATGGTGTCACCACAATGATGGCTTCGTGCAGTCTGTGTGAATGCATATTTAAGGCGAGCATATCACATCTGCACTTAGCAATTCTGTTTCTTTTTTAAGCTTATTCAGGACACATTTAATGTCTGTGATCGTTTGGTCGCTGGTTGTGTAGGGTCATCAGCCACCACCAGACCAGCAGCTCGAGGGAGGGGCAGGGGTCGATTAGGAGGGCCCCCACGCAGTGGCAGACTTGGGGCTAGTAGGGCAGGCTCTGCTGGTAGAGGAGGCATGAAATTGGGGGCTGCCAAGTTATCAAAACCTGACGAGGCCTTTGAGTTCTGATTGTGTGAATGCTGCACCTGTGTTGCTTGAATGGTCTGAGTCAATGTGTACTGTGATGTCTGGGACAATTCCTAGTCATGACGTGCGTCAAGACAGGCACAAGAAATGACAAACAAGTTTGTTTCAGGCATAAAGTGTGGCGGATCAGGCTTTTTAAATACAAGTCAGACGCAGCTTCACCAATACAGCACACTATGAGTGACTGGTGGTCTGCAATTGTGCAGCTGTTGGCTACTACACACCCTTCACATTTTGGAGCACAGCACTCTGGTAGAATACCAAAGCTCAACGTACATGGTGCAAATACAAAGCTTCCTGGCCCCCTGAACATTCACATTGCCTGCGCAGTCCTATCCATTGCAGCTCAGTACACAGCATACACTCGGTTAATACCAGCACAAAGCTATCAGTGTTGTCTGACATCACCTGAAGACTAACAAGGGTGAGCAACTCAATGCTGCTAAGTACACAAATCCCTTCAACTAAGCAGAATGCTTGCATAAGGTCATATGCCTAATCACTATGCAGCAATTCTGCCAATTTGCTGTCCAACAGTCTGTTCCACATCAAGCCTTCTGAGGAAGTTTTACGTATCTTGAAATGGTTGGCGATAGACAGCTGGCTAAACGAGCCATCCCTTCTGCATTTGGGTGAAGCCCATCAGGTAGCACTGACTCAGATATCTGCACAACAAGCATGATCAGTTTACTGCTGAATGCCAAGCTGCAGTCCACATCAGCATCGACTAGACAGTCTGTCAATCAAGTAGTGGGAAGCTAGCTTGATCACAAGTGCTCAACACAACATGTTAATGTCCAACTACATATGAGTGATGCGGTGATGCTAAACAGAAAGTTGACAAGCGTGATGCAATCCATTTGCCATTCTTGGCAAGAAGACGACTTGCAGCAGCCTCTTGCACACATTAGACACAAATGTGAACTGCAGCAGCCTTTTATGCGAAAACAAGCCTTTGGTAACACGCGGGTTTCCAGAGTAAGCTTGGTGTCTCACCTGCCCTTGAAGAAGCATCTCATCAGCGCAGTCAACATAATGCACCAAGTGATGCTGTGAAGCAAAGTCCTCAAGTGCTTCATTGACCTTACTGATTCCAGCAGACAATCCATTGGGCCAGGCAAACAGCCCTTCAGGACCAGGGCTGGTCTCAGCAGCGCAGGGCAGAATGCCAACCAGCAGGACTTCGCTATCTGGGTTCACATGCTGTAGATGCGACACCATGCTCATAATCCTGCATCAAAGCACTGATTTCACATGATATAGATGTGACACCATGCTGATGACCCTGCTTTGAAACTTGATAGCTCACTCAGGATACAATGCTTAAGAACAGCAATCTGCCCAGGACTCAGCAAAGTATGCTTCCTCATCTGTAGACTGTAAAGACACTTGGGCTACTTCACGGTTAAGCTTTCTTTTGTAAATCAGTGCCAAAATGCACAATCTGTTTTACATGCACCTAAATGCACATTGTTTTCTAGTCCGCTGTCTATAGACACACCTCACAGAGAGGCCAGTGCACAGTGGCCAAAAAAAAAACTCAGATTTTTGACTTGGGTCATACTTCACATTGTGGCACCTCACATGACCTCTTCATGCCTGTCACCATCAAATCACCATTGTGCATGCTGTGCAGGCTTGTGTTCCAGGATTGTTCAAGACTTATGTAGTTCAGCCCATACAGATCAACCCCAGTCATGGCAGAGAAGGCAAACAATATTTAGTTGATTGTACTTGATTTATAATGCACTGCTAGGGAAGATTGCAGATGTGAGGTGCTCAAGCACTGCTGACTCTGTTGACACAATTTAGGCAGACCCTGTTGGCACAAGTTAGGCAGACCCTGTTGGCACAAGTTAGGCAGACAGGAATGTCTGTCCACCCTGTCTGTGCATAGCTGATGAGCTTACCTAGACAAGGAAAGCTATGTGCACAGCGGTCCATGTAGCAACAGCAGAGTTTACCTTTCAGCAACGCCGTCTGCTGCATCAGTGACAAAGGAAGCCCCACAGGAAGCAGGTATGGCCAAGTCATTGATGCCTATCAAAACGACAGACATCTGCGGTGGATGCTGCTCAAAGGTTTCACCGTGCAACATTCGCCACCACAAGTTGGAAGTTTGGTCGCCTGCAATAACAGAAGATGCACCAATTTAGTTGCATGCATCGCGTATACTACACATTAAACATGTGCAGGAGGAGATGTATCTGATGAAGGATTCAAGTTGAGAAAGAGTGTGATATCGTTGCCCCTTGCAGCATGTTCTTGTACCAGTACTGAACCCTTGGCTTATGCATGATGTCAAAGATGCAACAACATCTGATACGGGCGCAGCTGCAGGAGACTGTACAGAGCCCTGAGCCTTTGATGACTCTGATCTAAGCTGCCATCATTTCATCACAGTTTGCCGGCAGAAGGCATGAGTGCTTGTGTAGAACTTGTCTGCTGCACAGTATCCTCAATAGCATTTAATATAATGGCCGAGACATGGCTTCAGAGCGCAGCTGTCCAATGACAAGAGAACGTCCTTTCAGCTGGATTATGAAGTAAAGGCAAGCCGTCAGCAAGCAAAGGCAAGCAGTGGGTAAGCAAAGGCAGGCATTCAACAAGCAAAGACAAACACGTGGTAATCAATGGCAAGAATGTGGAGGGTTTGCAACCTACCTGCAACAGCTAGAATGGCTGATGTGTATGCCCCAAAGTTGTCCCAGAAGACATTTGAGCGGCCTCCCGTTTCAGGCAATCCATACTTCCACAGCTCTGTTATGCTGTCGCCGTAAAAGGCTATGTCCACTCCCTATGTACAATGTATAGCGCTGTCAGGGTATCATGTATGTATGGTTTGCTATGAGACAAGTTGCGCAGTGCCAACACATGTACACATCTGTCTGTACACACAGCTGGCGCATGCTAAACTGCAAGAAAGCCGTCAAAAAACATAAAAAACAAAGGGCTGTTGCATGAATACATTTGTGTGAACATACCCAATCTTGCGACTGTGGCTTCCTGTGAACAATGTATAGGCAGGGACGCAGTCTTTGTTCAAAAAACGAAAGCAATGCATCGCTGTTGTATGCAACGCATGACCCTGGTGCTGGAAATATATAGCAGATGTGCAGCCCTGTTGTAAAACATCTGCATTCTGTGGACTTTTTCCACTCATAGCATACATGCCAGCAGACAGCTGACACAAAGGTAACAAGGGCTAGGGCGACTGCAAGAGAAATAACAAGCTTGAATTTGTGCAAACCTGAGCGTGATCGAGTTCTGCAACCTCAGCAGCCAATCCTGCCGCTGCAATCTCGAAGTGCGATCCTTGTCTTGGTGCAGGTTCAGGTTCCAGCCCAGCGCAAGTCTTTGAAACCCTTCCTTCCTCAGACTCACTTACGTAAACCTTGCCAGCATGTTCTAGGTCCATCAACCTGTCAGCTTCTGCCATGTCAGTTCTGCCAGCATGGACAGTGGGTTTGTTATCCCCAAAATGAGTCCCTTCGGAATCTGGTGACGTAGTTCCATCCTCAAGTTCTGTCATGTGAGATCTTGCAGCATGTGCCAAGGCAGCAGTGTGGGCATCTTCTGCTGATCTCTCAGCCTGGGCAAGATCACTAGGATCATCCCCTGCCACATGGGTCTGATCAGCATTAATATGATCAATACTCCCAGCACGTTCTGCAGCAGTTTGTGTTTCCATGCTGTCCTGCTGTCTGAAGCCATCTTCAGCGATGATCTCCTCTGCAGCTTCAATGTTGTCACCATCCAAGATCCCCTCCTGTACGTTTTGGCGGGAATGCTGCATGGCATCCTCAAACTGCAGCCTGCCGAATCCAGATTCCACCAGTCTGCCGCCAATGCGAGCTGTCTGTTCCTGATCTGCATTGGGATCTTCATGCTGCAGGGGCTTCACAAAGCCTGCCTCCAAGAGACTGTCAGAGACCCTCTGTGCGGTCTGAATGCCTTGTTCCAGCTGTGCAGCTTCCTCAGTGGCTTCGTCGTATTCTTCTTCACTCTGTTGAGCTTCAAAGCCCTCCCCACCTTGTGACCGGAACTTCTGCAGCACAATCAGGCTGCTCAAATTCACTTTCATCCACCAGTAGCAGCAGCAGTAACAGTAACGGCAACAGCAATGGTCACAACCATGCCAAAAAAGGGACTGAAAGCACCAAATGTCTACACAACAAAAGGGGAGTGCATGTTTCAACTTTGATGATGTGATATCATTCCCAATGCAGCCAAGCAGGGCGCAAAGCACCCCTGAGGGCGCTAATGATGCATGTGTAGGATGCAAGGTTGTTGAGCTTTGTAAACTGAAAGCAATGATGGAGAACACACTCAGCAGCATATGATCTGGCCTGACCTAGCAACACATGCAGGAAAGGCCCACTATCCAGAGAGTGAGGCCTAAACAGTACAAATGCAGGAGAATCCCACCAGTATTTGAAGGATGAGGCTATGTGAGAATACATGCCAGCAACTGCAAGCAGTCGTACATGCTTGCGCGCAACAAACTTGGACGGGCTGGGCCATGCAGCAAGGATGGCACAGGCAAAATCTGGCATGCGAAGACTGGAGAATACATTGAGCTCAGGCAAATCATGGATTACATGCTATGGAATCAGTGGATCAGCCACATCAGCTCATGCAGATGTGCCTGTTTTGTAGTCAAAGCACGAAACAGACAAGGACTCAACCAGTGTGGCCAGTGGTAATTGCAGCCTGATTGTTCTAAACAATAGCCCAGCGCGTCAAATTATCCAAGGTGCATTGAGTCTGAGACTCCTGGTGGGCACTTGCGGTTGCCAATGTGTCGGCCATCCAAGCTGTAGGATGCAAACTCACATGAGCATGCACATAAGAAATGTCTATCGCCTTTACATGCTCCCAGCCAGCAACGTCACAGATTGTTGGCATGGTAAGTATACAACACAGTGGGCACAACCCTTCCTTTCCATTCAGTCACTTCTGTTATGAATGGATAGGTGATCTGTCAGTGTACGCATGGGGTCTGTCAGAGTGTGCATGAGATCTGTCAGGGTATGCATGGGATCTGTCAGTGTATGCATGGGATCTGTCAGTGTATGCGTGGCTTCTGCACAAACTGACCTCAACATGACTTGCAAGTGCGCTGTTTGCGGCTTCTTGTGGATGCTGACGGACAGTCTTAGCACAGGGCCATGCACTCTTGTCTCGCCAGTTGACCCCTTGGTTAGGGGGATTGAAGCAGTCCAGGTTGTAGCCAGCATCCAGGACAGCAGCACTAGCTGCCAGCTGAAACATTTGAGGGCACAGTCAGCATGTGATGCAGAGGAAGGGAGCTGGTCTGTGATAGCTATATTCTGTGCTCTGTACCGACTATGGGTGCTATGTAGATTTGACATTGTTTGATGTCACAGTGCCTTGCATGCAGACATCACAACAGCGGACACAACATGAATGACATGCAAAACTTCCCAAAGGGCAGCTCAGCAAAGCTGTGCAACGTTATATGCTTTTACTCAGGACCAGCCATGGTGAGCATTAGAATGAAGTGCACACTCATATTGTATGTAACATATACAGTCAGCCAGATGTCACACATGCGGACAACAACAGACAACAAGTAAAAAGGAGTACCTCTCCTTTCATCTTGGCCTCATGCCACGTTGCATAGCAGTCAAAGCACTTGGCCTTCTGAAGCACTTGGAGTCCCACAGTGTCCGTCGCCATCACAGTGGCTTCCACATGTGGCATCAAGTCCTGCTACAATAGAAGACATGCACTGAGTGCAGAGCTGGTGGACCAATCAAGGCAAGACTTCACTGTGTATAACCCTGCTCTGTATGGCGGCAGTTGCATGGAGAGGTGTGTGTTTCAGAGTAGGACTCAGCATGCATGCAAAATAATAGATTCAAAGGCATGGCAGTGGTGCAAGCGCAAAGCAGCTTTACCTCTCTGATGGGCTCGCAGACAATGTTGGCACCAACCAACTTGGTCGTGGCAGTAATGCGGGAGGTCAGGAGAGTATGCCAAGCAGGAGCATGGTCGCCTTGCAGGGTGTTAGTGGGTAACAAAGGTCCTTTTGCAGAGCTGTCCAGCCACACAAAGTATTTATACTGTTCCACGCTGACATGGACTGAGCTCTTCCCTCCTAACAAAACTTTGCCGACGTGACCAAGCTCAAAGCAGTCCCTAATCGTGAGGTATTCTGCGTTGGCCGATAGCTGCGGCAAGCCGTGGGCAGACATGTGGCCGTGCTGTTGCATAGCGTGATCCACTACGATGATATACCGCGCTGGGTCCTGAGGCTTGATAACGGCGCTGACGAAATGCTGCAGGTTGCCAAGAGCTTCCGGGTCTGCGTGACGATAGCTGTATACTACCAATGTGGTTTCGCCTTCGCGCGTTCTTGCGAAAGGCTCGCATCTTACATTATGAGCGGCGAATATCGAGCTGACGAGCAGTAACAACAAGCCCTGGCTTGCAGGCCTTCTCAGGAGCATTGCAAGCCGGCCAACGCGCATCCGCAGATGGCTCGGGCTCAAGCCATTTTAACCTTCAACGATGCAGATGCGTTTAGAAGAGGTCGGCCGCGCGGGGTTGAGCTACTGACCGTTGCTTTCGCGACAGCAGATCTGTCAAAGGCAGTACGGGGCAGGACACCACCAATTAAACGCACAGATGGCGTGAATGTATTTGGCAGACAAGTGCAGCTGTTTGCAATCTTACATAGCGTGCTTTTGCTCGCTGCCGACGGTGACCAGTGTCGTTGGTACCCACCAAGAGCAGCATAGGAAGCCAAGTACGCGTTACGTGAGAGCTGTTCCGTCGCCTCACGTGAGGGCACGTAAAGACGGAGCTAGTAAATTGCTAGCACGGTGAACAAACGTTTAATATACAGCGTGGCAGATGTGTCCGTATCTATGCTTGCTTCCCTTGTTTCGTACAACAACAAACAACACAACAGCATTGATCAACAGGGTGTGGGTCGTTCCAGCAACGGTTGTACTCTGCAAGCCAAATTTGACCTGCACAACTACACGTATTTGTACACCAAGGGTGACAAGCAAGTTGCAAGTCGATCTAAGCCCTCTGCATTTGGGTGAAGGCCATCTGGTAGAATCGAAGCATATATCTGCGATCAGCAAACACTGTCATGTGCTGACACAGTGCACTGTCTTACACGTGTATGCTTAGAAGCGGTGGTCATCAGCTCACAGGGCATAGTTGCAGGCACTTTCAAAGTGCAGTGCAGTCAAGTCTAACTGATGTGAAATGTTGTGGCAAGTGTACAAGTATTGTCGCAAACTGGCAGGACCTCCACCAATCTGATGTATCAGACAGCTGTGTACATTGTCATTGATTCCCAAGCTTTGAAGCTGCACATGCACTTCCAGGCCAGGTGATGTGTGTATTGGGCTTAGGACAGGCATACCTTGCCATCTGGCAGCAACTGTGGTCCGCAGTCGACAAAGTGCACTCCAGGTGCTCCTGAGGCAAAGGTCTTCAAACCAGCATTGACATTGCTGATGCCTTGAGTGTATTTGTTGGGCTGGGTGTATATGCCATCTTGTTCACCGTCCCCTCGGGGTAACAAGCCCACCACAATAACTGTTGTTTGGGGGTTCTTCTGCTTCAACAATGTGATGATGCTTTCAATTCTGCAGAGACGTACTCCAATGAGCAATAACAGAAGTGGTCGACAAAAAATACCTTGTGCCTGCCCAACTGTTTATAAGTGTTTTTTGCTATGTCCTTACTGTTGGCTGAATGCTGCAGATAAGAATGCAGCTCATCGCAGCCACAATTCATGCATGATATGTGATCTATGCACAGCATGCCATGTACAAGCTAAATGCACATGTACATGACTAGCTTCTTAAACATGTACAGCAGCATTGCCAGCTTGCTTAAGCAACCGTGGAGACTTACTCATCTGCACCGATATGTGCTGTCACGACATATGTCATGCATGATAGTGCATGCTCACCTTGACACAACTCCACTCACTGCTGCAGCAACACCTGACTCGCCTATGCCACAGCTGGCAGCTCCTAAGTCATTGGTCCCAATCAGCACAATGGAAATCTGAGGAGGATGCTGCATGAATATATCTCCATTCTGAAGCCTCCACCAGAGATTACCAGTCTGGTCGCCTATATAGTAATGACACGACCGTGACAAACTTGAGGCAGATGTGACTGAGCAGTGCTCAGTCAGCACAAGATCCTGTCAATCCCGAAACGTCCACATTTTACAGTCCAGGGCAAATGCAGAGCCGAATGTACCTCCAACTCCCAACACAGCAGCAGAGTGTTTGCCAAAGTATTTTGCGTACACATCTGACATGCCGTTGTTTGCGGGAGTTCCATCTTTCCACAATTTCGTGATGGAGTCACCATAGAAGGCAATGTTCACGCCCTGCAGCACGCACAACCAAAGTGAGCTCGTACGGTAGAGATCGTCCTGATCAGTACTTGCAGACAAGCAGATTCGACGTCAAACCTGGCTCCTGTCAGCATTCTGCACATCTGTAGCCATTTGCTGTGCGTTCTGCTGTGAGCATGTGTCCGTGCGCTCCGCAGCCTCGAGGACCAAAATGCACGAGGACTGCACATAGCTGTTGCACGCATCTGCACCTTGTGGCAGTATCTGCTGTAGCTGTCTGGCTTCTGCGGGGCCACCGTGGCTGAGACCCGCAGCTTGCAGTAGCACCGCAAACAGGCAAGCTCGTGAGATGCATTTGCAGTCACAAGTAAACCTGTCACAAGACAACATACTGAGCAACTGCGAACTTTGTCAAGCCCTTGTGTCAGGCAGCACGAAGAGTCAGCAGCAAAATTACGCAGCTGCAAAAGCAGGAATCCAGCTATGCGTCAAGCACCGAAAGCCGGCAGGCCTGAGCAGCACAATTTGAATTGTTCCCAGCTGCCAACCTTAGCACTGTGTGACACGGAAGCTGGTTGAGTCAACAGCTTGCCAGACGCTGGATTTCGCGCCCCATCATCCACACAACTGTTAATGCAACAGCACTTGTCATGGCCTTCTCCAGGCCTGCATTCAGCAAGATTCAGGCAGGGCAGTTTCCGTTGGTGCCAAATTTGAATGTTTTGCATCAATTGATAGCTATCAATGCCTATAGGCATGCCATAATTATGATATTTGGCATAATGACTAGTAATTACTACGGTAACTTGCCAATCAAATGATGTTGCAACAAATGGCATTTTTGCTTTGCAATGCAAAGTTTGCGACCTCTCATGATGTATTGCTGCAGTCAGACTCTGTATACAGTTACGTAACGACATATGTGGTGCTTATTACGT